>OBEQ012354589.1_pt1 | contig 10289 bp, 8 predicted proteins | sample 1670901 | NCBI WGS metagenome assembly OBEQ01 (sample SAMEA104232315, study PRJEB22302) | groundwater metagenome | biome: forest; feature: aquifer; material: groundwater | place: USA | collected 2011-08-07 | depth 5.4 m | reverse complement strand
TTTCTTCTCAATAGGTAGTTAATAGATTTAAGGCTAAAAGTAGAGATGTGTTCATGAAATATCATGTCAAATAAATACTTTTTTACAGTGTCCTTCAAAGATGGAACTTCAACGACCAAGAATCCATCATTTTTTAAACCTGATTTAATAGCTCTTAACACATCGTTTAAATTTTCAATATGGTTGAGAACGTTGTTTCCGCAAATAATTTTTGCTCTTCCATACTTTTTTATTCCTACTGCAATTGTTTTATGGCTTACAAAAGCCTGAATAGCATTCACTCCAACTTTTTTGGCCTCTGCTGTCATGATAGGGGAAGGATCTATTCCGGTAACTTTACCTTGCCTTTTTTGGAACTGCATAAGTAGATAGCCGTCATTTGATCCGAATTCAATGACGTGATCTGAAGGTACTAGGTGAGTGTAGCGGCTGACAGTATCACAGAATTCATCCCAGTGGTTTCTAGAAGATTCAGAGTTGGAGGAGGTGTAGCTGTAATTGCTTTCAATATATCTTTCTTCACCTGAAACAAAAATTTCATTTTGAAAATGACCGCAATTGGTGCATAAAAGACAATTGAGTGGGTACATTTTTTGGGGGAGTAAAAGTTGTCCTCTTTTTAAAAATGTATCCGCCAATGGATGGAATCCGAGTTCAATTACTCTTTTAAGATATGCGCTTTTTTCGCAAACAATACATTTCTTAGCCAACATAATTAAGATTTAGGAATTTTTATTGACTTTTAAAAATTGTGTCAAATAATCTGCAGATGTTTTTAGGTTATATATCTTGTGCAGTTTTGAGACGTCCATTTCATAAATATGCGTTTTCCCATCTTTAGGGAATTTTACTGGCCGTCTTACATATTTAGATATTTTACTGAAGGCTACTGTACCACGACCACCTACATTAAATACTTCTTTCACAGTGTTTCGATCTAAAATAAAGCAAATAAATTTTGTTATTTCTGCAGTTGTAAACATTTGGAAGGAAGACTGCTCACTTATAAATAAACTTGACTTATGGAATATATCATAGATTGGGCCTTTCTTGAGATTTGTTCCCAGAATCATAGGACACCTGAGAATTATATAGTTCGTGCAAGAGTTTCTTACAATGCATTCACTTAAATATTTATGAAATCCATATGAAGAAAGATTATAGGGTATGATAGTTTGAGATTCGGAGGTAGATTTTTTGCTAGAGTGATCTTCGTATACATCTGCTGAAGATATATAGATATATGTTTTGCAAGGAAAATCAAAGATTGAATTATAAGCGGAAGTTGTTGAAGCAGCAAAATCCTCAAGAACATGTTCCTTCGCCCAAACTTTGCTGCTGTTTCCGTTTGCATTAATAACTACGTCAAAACTTTTTCCTCGATTTTGATCGTAGTTTTTTTTGTCAATACCAACGACTTGCTGAAATTTAGGTTTGAGATACAGCATCAGATCTGACCCCACCATTCCGCGGCTTCCGATAACTGCTAAGGTTTTGGGTAGTTTCATTCAAGGAGTATTTTGTCTTCTATAAAGGGCCCGTTTTTTATTTCGATAATTTCGCTATCTTCCAGTAAACGAACGGCGTGTCCTCCATTCATAAGGATGAGAACTTGCCCAATTGAGAGAAAAATGGATTTAAACAATTTTTTATCAGCACCGTATAGGTCAACTTTTATTTTTCCCTTTAATACTACTAGACACTCTTGGAGTTTTTGCGTTAATCGTTTTTTAGACTCATGCAAATGCGCTTTTGTGTATTCACCCTCTTGACGCTTGTGTACTAAAACTTGTAGAGGTTCTAACGGTTCAGTGACAGACTCTACTCCCTTTTTGAATTTTTTAATTAGAATAGCTATTAGTACTTTATTATTAAAAATTTTTTCCATTTAATAATATAATCTGTGTCTAACCACTATTTTTCGACCTATTTTTGCCTCTTCTTTAATTTGATCGTAATCGTTTTTAGTCATTATTTCAACCAGTTCCTCAAAATTGACCTTCGGTTTCCATCCAAGAATTCTTTTTGCCTTAGATGAATCACCGAGAAGAAAATCAACTTCAGAAGGACGAAAGTGAACAGGATCTATTTTAACAATAGTTTTTCCTGTTTTTCGATCGACCCCTTTTTCCTTAAGACCTTTTCCTTCCCATTCTAAATCAAACCCTAAGTATTTTGCGGTACTTTTAACAAATTCTCTTACGCTATGTGATTGACCAGTTGCCAAGATAAAGTTATCTGCTATTTTATGATGCAGAATTCTATAAATTCCATCAACATAATCCTTAGCATAACCCCAATCTCTTTTGGCATTTAAATTTCCAAGCATCAGGACATCTTGAAGTCCAAGCTTTATACGTGATAATCCCAGAGTTACTTTTCTTGTTACAAATGAAATACCCCGTCTTGGTGATTCGTGATTAAAGAGTATTCCATTTGCCGCAAAGATATTGTAACTATTCCGGTATACCTGGGTAGTATGAAATGCTAATACTTTTGCCATAGCATATGGCGATTGTGGATTAAATCTTGTTTTTTCGTTTTGGAAGGACTTTTTTTCTACCTTGCCGAACATTTCGGATGACCCTGCTTGATAAAATTTAATGGGAGCCTTAAGTCTGTGAATTGCCTCTAAAATACGTAAAGCACCCAAACCTGTAATATTAAGAGTGTATTCAGGTAATGAGAAACTAACTCCGACGTGACTTAAGGCGCCGAGATTATAGATCTCGTCCGGCTCAGCTTTTTCTATGATAGTCGACAGACTCGTACTGTCGGATAGATCACCATAGGCAGTCATAAAATTAGAAAACTTTGGATTATTGACTAAGTGATCAACGCGAAATGTATTAGGATAACTGGCATTTCTTTGAAGGCCATACACTTGGTATCCCTTTTCGAGGAGAAGTTCCGCCAAGTATGAACCGTCTTGACCGGTAATTCCAGTAATTAATGCTCGTTTTGCCATGTTTGAATATATATCATGTTTTAATGCAAAAAGGAATTGAAATTTAGACAACTATGAAATTGTTTGGTATGCTTAGCCCGTCTCGCTAGAAGTAATAGCTGTAAAAAAAATTAATGATCAATCTAATCACTTCATTAAAAAAGAGCGAGTTGGTTTTTTTTCTTTTGGCAGTAGTTCTAAATGGCTTACTTATTTTATTTCTTTATAAGAATGTTTTCTCCTTGGAAATTCAAGGAGATACTTGGCAGTATGCATATAACCAGGAATTTGCATATGGCAACAGCTTAACAACTGCTGACTCAATAAGGTCACTGAAAACAAGTCTGGGAGGTTCTTACCTGATTTTTTCCTTGATTAAATTAACCTTCGGTTTAAACTCTTTTGCTTTTTACACTATATCAGTCATTCTCAAATTTTTGACCGTCATCTCAGCCTACGTTTTCATAAGGAAATTGACCCAAAATAGGGTGTCCGCCCTGATCGCCTCTTTGTTTCTGTCAGCGTCATTTGTGGGGATAGAGGCCACTCACTGGGTATTTAATATGTACGCGTATGTGGGCTTAATTTTTATTATTCTGGGGTTGAGTGTGAGTTTGGATCTTCCGCTAAAATTTAATGTAAAGAAGTGGTTGTTTTCGTTCCTACTTATAGCCATTGGTATTTGGGTGGGACCCATGAGGACGAATGGAATTATGCTAGTGGTGCTGGCTTGGGGTTTATATAAAGTTTTTTTATTACGTTCTGCAGATAGTCGCAAAAACTTTTTTTACTGGTTAGGGGGTTTCCTAATTTTATATTTGGTTTATAGAAATTATTTGGGTCTGTTTGAACCAGCTTATTCACAATACATTTTGGACCAGTGGTGGGGAATGTTTCACCAATATATTAGTATTTCAAAATATGATTTTTTGATATCACCAGTGGCAAATGCTGGGAGGATTATTGTACCCGATATTTGGTTATCATCTGTAAATTTTTACAAAGCCTTTTCACCTCTTTTTGGTTTAACTAACTTTAGAGCAATAACAGTACCTATATTTTTAATCTTTGTCAGTATATCTTGGTTTATTGCCTCGTTTACAACCTCAAGAATAAAAGTTTTTAAACTAAACCTGCTACTCGGAATTTTATGGACTGGGCTGGTTACATTCATATACAAGCAAGGTCTACAAAACTTCCCTTCATGGGAAGAATTATTGTTTTCTTTATTAGGAGGTTATATTCTTTGTTGGTGTGCTTCATATCTGTTCGGAATTGGTGGTAAATACTCTTATTTAAAAGATATCTTTCTCTTCTCATTTTTTTGGTTCTTTTCTTTTATGCTGGTACCGATAGTTCTCAATGGAGGAAACACCTTTTCTACACTGCACAGATACTTTGTGGTAACCGCAATTGCTTTCCCGTTGTTTTTGGCTGGTCTGTTAACTTTGGTACTTTCATCTAAAAATTTCTTTTACAAATCAATAGTGTTAATTTTAACTTTTATGGCTATTATTTTGCATTCCGGATACACAAAAAGTTTTTTTGATAATAAAGCCCAGACTCACAGCCGAGTCATTTCGCAAAGAATTTGGGATGATTTTGTCAATATTGTTCCAAATAAACCGGAGTATAAAAGGAAAAATCCCAGGATTTGGTTCGAGGCAAAATCGTCATTAGATCGAGAGACGTTGTTCGAATCTTTACTTTTTGGTGGAGCTTTCCGAATAGGAATGAAATACGGATGGGACGCAGCAAATACAAACGGGTTTTATTTCGAAAATTACGAAACCTTAATATCGGACGTAAGAAAGAGTCCTGACATTCTAGACGAATTTTATGCAATTAGAGTCCAGAACAGAAGATTAATTGATATTACTGACCAAGTAAAAAAGGACATTCTTGGAAAAATCTAGAAATGGGTCCCAAAATATCAATTATAGTTCCAACCTATAATGGTAGAAAAACCCTGGAACAAGCTTTATATTCACTAGCAAGGCAGACACTGAAGACTTTTGAAATAATTGTAGTTGATAATGCATCAACGGATGGATCTGCCGCTTTGCTGCAGAAACTCCAAGCTTCCAGACTTAAATTCCGAATTATTAGGAATAAAAAGAACCTGGGAGTTACAGGCGGAAGAAATTCTGGAATAAAAGCTGCGAATAAAAAAGCAAATTATCTGTTCTTTTTCGATCATGATATGGTTGCGGACAAAAAAATGCTCGAAGGATTGGTTAATGTGGCTAATAGCGATTCTGATATAGGTATAGTAACCCCAAAAATTTATTATTGGGAAGATAAAAAAATAATCTGGTCAGCAGGTACTAATATAAATTTATGGACTGGCCAAGTCCTATTTAGAGGTGGAAAAGATCAAGGTCAATACGAAACTGTTGAAGAAGTCCAAGTTGCCCCAGCAGCCATTCTAGTAAAAAGACAAGTTGTCGAAAAGATCAATATGTTTGACGACAGGTTTTTTGCCACCTATGAAGATACAGACTTTTGCTTCCGGGCCAGAAGGGCGGGCTTCAAAACTTACTATGTTCCTACAGCAATCGCTTATCACAAAATTTCTCGAGAGAAAAAACTAGAACAGAAGCATTTACTTTCCCGTAGCTTTTGGATAGCCAGAAATAGACTAATTTTCATGCATGAGTTTGGGAAAAATTATTTGTTATTTTTATTAATCTCACCAGTTTACTTTTTTTATTTTGTAAAGTTAGCCATAAATCAAAAAGATTTCTTTGGGCTGGTGAATTATTTAAAAGGGTACTTGGCAGGTATAATGGATGTCTCGGATAGGAAATGAAAAGTAATGAGTACTCGGCCTGAAGTCTCGATAGTTGTCTCAAATTATAATGGGGCAAAACTTGGCATTCTCCAGGAATGCTTAGAGAGCTTTAAAAAAATTGATTATCCTAACTACGAGTTAATTTTGGTCGATAATGCCTCAACAGATAACAGTCTCGCAGTTGCCAAAAAAGTTATTGGTAAAAACTCTCGGTTTAAGATTATTAGAAATAAAGTGAATATGTATAGCCTGGGGCTTAATTTAGGACTTAAGGCGAGCAGGGGGGAATATGTTGCCTACTTTAATAACGATTTAGTAATAGAAAAAAAATATTTCTTTAAGTTAATATCTGCATTTAAAAAATATCCAAAGCTGGCCTTAGCCCAAGGTAAATTATTGTGGTATTTTGACCAATCAATAATTGATAGCGCTGGGGAATCGATGGATGTTTTTGGAAATCCGGTAACTATCGGCTATAAAGTCAAAGATGAGGGACAATTTGACAAAGAAGAGGAAGTTCTTTCTGCTAGTGGTTCCGCTTGTATGTTTAGGAAATCGGTTTTGATAAGAATGGGAGGGTATGCTCCCTACTTTGGTATCGGTTATGAGGATATGGACTTGGCCTTAAGGTTGCGCAGTAAAGGCTTTACTATTATGAGAATTCCTGAGGCAGTGTGTTATCACAAAAGAGGTACCACAGATCTTTCTCCTGGGGTGAGAGTTGAGGTGCGGTGGCATTTTAACAAAAACAGACTGGCAACAATGATAAGAAACTATCCTCTAAACTTACTTTTAACATCTCTACCCGGGACCTTAATAATTTATTTTGGGAGCATGCTCTGGGAGACAATTGCTCTTAGAAACTCTCTTCTGGCTGCTACTCGCCTTCGAGCTTTTACTTGGGTAGTTAAACATTTACCCAGACTATTATTGGAAAGAAAAGAAATTAGAAAATTGGCAACCCCGACAGGTGATCAAAAAATATTGCGATTGTTTTCCTCGGCTAACTTGGCTGGTAAAATAAAGGCCGTAGTCCTTGATGAGATAAATAAAATACAATACGCTTTACCCTGGACTTACCCCAGCGAGATAAGAAGATTAATTCCTGTTGGTTCAACGGTGGTTGACGTTGGTTGTGGTGATGGGCACTTGATGGCTTGGATTAACTGGCGGGGTCAATATGAGATAACTGGGATCGATATCAATCAAGCAGATTTAGACCAGGCTAAAACCCGCAATGTTTACAAAAGACTAATTCGACTTGATCTTACTTCTGAGGATCTACCTAGAGAAAAATTTGATGTCGTCCTTTGTTCACAAACTATCGAGCATATCCCTAAAAAACAGGCAGTAGTTCTTATAAAACGGCTGGAAAAATTAGCCAGAAAGAGGATCATTGTTGCTACAACTAACGGTTTTTTCCCATATGACCATAACATCTCTCATGGAGATTATGACAAGCATCAATCTGGCTGGGAACCAGCCGACTTTCTCTCAAAGGGATATAAAGTTTTTGGACACGGCTTAAAATTCATATATAGACCAGGAGGGTTAAAGGACTTCTTACCACCAGTTTTTCGTCCGCTATTGTTTGCTGTGTCCTACTTTTTTACCCCCTTGCTTCATTATTTTTACTCATCAGCGCTGTTTATTATTTCGTATAATGATGTTTAATGAAAAAGCATAAATTTTCGATTATTATTGCCAACTATAACGGTCAAAACTATCTGAGTGATTGTCTTTCTTCTTTATTTGAGACCACCCACCCCAATTTTGAGATTATTATTGTTGAGGATGGTTCTACCGATTCTAGTTTAGAAACAATTTCCTACTTTCGTAAACTCCATGCGATTGTTCTTATCAAAAATCGCCACAATCTTGGTCTAGTTGCCTCGAGAAACAAAGCTATAGAACGAGCTAAGGGTGACATTTTGATATTTTTGGATAATGATACCCGGGTTGAGAGAAACTGGCTGACCGGTCTTGAAGAGACTTTTTCAAAAAGTAGCCAAGTAGGAGCAGCCCAATGCAAAATCTTCGATTTTAAAAAGAAGCATATTATCCAGGAAGTAGGGATGAAGATTATCCGACAAACCGGATGGGGTATGACCTTAGGAAGAGGAGAAGCTGATCGGGGACAATACAACAACTCAATTGAAATTGTGGCTCTCGGGGCAGCCTTGGCAGTAAGGAAAGAAGTAGCCAGGCAGGTTAACGGTTTTGATGAAAAACTTGTTCATTATACTGACGATTTAGATTTTTCTTGGAGAGTTTGGATATCTGGTTACAGAATAGTTCTTTCTCCTAAATCTTTTGTTTATCACTATACAAAATCTCACCAGCCTACTTGGCGGTTATATTTTCATCTCTCAAAAAATTCTTATCGCATGATTTTGAAAAACTATGAACTGATAAATGTCGTTAAATTTGTGCCATATTCTCTAGTGATCAATGCCTGCAGTGTTATTTTTGTTTTTGTTAAAAGATTTTCCCTAGCTGCATTTACAGGTTTTCTTCTTGGAATTTTCTGGAATGTAATACATATTTCGGATACCTTAAAAGAAAGGGAAAAAGTGAACGGTTATAGAAGAGTAAGAGATAATTTTATTTTTAAGAAAATTATGGTCGGAGAAAGTGCCTTAAGTATATATAAAAATTATATCTAACAAATGACAGCTAGCATCAAGTGCCCTTTATGTCACAGCAGTTCATCGGTAAGCTGGATTTATCGGGTCTCTAAGCAGAATTATTTTCCTAAACGCAACTTTGCATATTTTCTTTGTAAAAATTGTCAAGTTGCATTTCTTTACCCAAGGCTGTCGAAAAAAGATATTTACCAGATCTATAAAGGAAAGTACTATTCATATCTACACAAGCATGGAAATAGGTTAATCAATTTCATATTAGGTTGGGAGCTTTCTCCTTATGACGAGTTTACTAGTAGGGTTGTAAAAGAAGGGAGAAAACTGTTAGACGTTGGTTGTGGATACGGAGATTTCTTATATAAGATGCAAAAAAGAGGGTGGAATGTTTACGGAATTGAGCCATTTTTGGATGCAGTTAAGATTGCCAGACAAAGAATTGGAGAAGAGAGAATCTTTAAAGGAGAACTTCCTCAGGCAAAGCTTAAAACCAATAGTTTTGATGTAGTGACTTTATGGGGTGTTCTTGAACATCTACCAAATCCTTCGATCTATATATCTAGAATACAAAACATTCTTAGGAAAAGAGGATATCTGTTCATGGAGATCCCAAATTTTGATTCCTTGCTTTTATCAATCTTTGGAAATAACTACAACTGGCTTTCATACAATGAACACCTTTTTTACTATTCCAAAAAGGGAGTAAAGAAATTCCTCCATGATCAGGGTTTTTCCAGTGTAACAGTTTATTCTCCAATGAAAATTAACTCAAATTTTGCTATAAATGTGGCGAATTTACTTTCGAACAGATATTTTCCACATTGGGATTTAGTCATGTTAGTGTTTTTACCCTTATCTTTTATTGTGTCTTTCTTTTCGTCTCTGGTGGGAAGGGGAGAGGTTATAAGAATTATGGCTAGAAAAGTATGAGTAAGAGGTTTCCTCTGGTAAGTATAATTGTTCCAGCTTATCGAGCAGAATATTTTATCTCTAACTATATTAAAAATGTTAGTAAAATCCGCTATTCCAATTTTGAAGTGATAATGGTTTTTGATCCTTCTACAGATAGAGGCATCGAGATTGCAAAACGAGAAACAAAGAAAATAAAAAATTGGCATATCATCGTTAATAAAAGCCATTTAGGTTTAGGTAAGTCAATGAATTTAGGGATTGAGAAGAGTAAGGGTAAATATATTATATTTCTGATGATGGATGAGGTTGCTGATCCAGGTTGTCTAGATGAACTAGTTAAGTATATTGAGAGTGCCGATAAATCAGTAGGCGTAGTTGTTGCCAAGACACTAGATATTCACAAACAGGATAGAATTCAAACCTATAGAATGTATTTAATGCCACAAACGGGATATTTATATATTCCCGAATATGGTTTTAGAGATAGCAAAAAATATAATAAACCCTTTGTCGGTTTCAGCGGAATAGATGGTGCATTGTTTAAAAAAGAAGTCTTTGAAAAAGTTGGAGTGTTTGATACGGATAATGACTTGCTCATAAATGATTTGGATATGATTTGGAGAACTTGGCTTGCAGGTTTTAAAGTTGTAAAGATTCCTAGTGCAAAAATGTATCATTGGTCTCTTAAGATGGAGAGAGCAAACGTTAACTGGGAATTTTCATATGCTAAGATGATAAATCTCTTTATACAAAACTATAGCATAAAATATCTTATAATTTACCTCCCGCAATTGATTATTATCTATACAGCTCGGTCATTTATAACCCTTTTACAGGGTAATCCAGATCCGTTTAAGGGTTGGATTAAAGCGATTTTTTGGTCCCTTGCCTATCTACCCAAAGCGCTCAGTAAAAGGAAAATTGTTCAATATCAAGTTAGAACTGTTTCCGATAAATATCTTCAGGATAATATATTTGCTAAGCTGTCCCCATG
>OBEQ011870900.1_pt1 | contig 10290 bp, 11 predicted proteins | sample 1670901 | NCBI WGS metagenome assembly OBEQ01 (sample SAMEA104232315, study PRJEB22302) | groundwater metagenome | biome: forest; feature: aquifer; material: groundwater | place: USA | collected 2011-08-07 | depth 5.4 m | reverse complement strand
CTCTGGCTGACCAATGTCACCGCATCCGGGGAAAGCCCTTCGACGCGGAGAGACTGTCGAAGGATCGACACGATCGCGCGATTCGACGCGAGGGCGTCACTTCCGCCCCTCAGAACCACCGCATTTCCCGCCTTGAGACAAAGAGCCGCCGTGTCACCGGTCACCTTGGGCCGCGATTCATAGACGATGGCGATGACCCCCAACGGAACGCGGCCTTTTCCGATCAGAAGTCCGTTGGGCCGCCGTGACATCTGGATGACCTCGCCGACGGGGTCATTCAACCGGGCGATGGTCTCAACGGATTCGGCCATTCCCCGGACCCCCTTGTCACTCAGAATCAGGCGGTCGATAAAGGCCTTTGATTTTCCGCTTCGCGAGGCGGCGGCAACATCCTTCTTATTTTCCCTGACCAGAAAGGAAAGCCGCTTCCTCAACTCCTTTGCCATTCTCAAAAGAACCCGGTTCTTCGTTTCCGTTGATGTGATGGCCAGCTCTTTCGAGGCCTCTTTGGCCGAAACGGCCATTTTTCTGATTTCCGTCTGAAGGCTCATGGCTGCAAAATCACCATATTGTCCCGATGGATCACTTCATCGTAGGGTTTGTATCCGAGAACCGGGGCGATCCGTTCACTCCGGAGTCCGCGGATTTTTTCGATTTCACGGGAGGAATAATTGGTCAGTCCCCGCGCTACTTCCGTCCCTTTTTCGTCCACAATTCCGACAACCTCTCCCCCCTCAAATGTCTCCTTCGCTTCTTTGATTCCGGAAGCCAAAAGGCTCTTTCCGTGATGGAGCAGGGCTTCTTTCGCCCCTTCATCGACCACGACCTTTCCCTTCGGTTTTGAGGTAAACGCGATCCAGCTTCTACGGGCTCCCAAAGGGCTCCGTTTCGGCGTAAAAAGGGTCCCGACCGTTTCCCCCGCGACAATTTTGAGAAGGACCCCTTCCGTTCTTCCGTTCGCGATCACGACAGGAATCCCCCCGCTCGTCGCCACCTTCGCGGCCAACAGTTTTGTTTTCATTCCGCCCGCCGAAAACTCTCCCTTTTCCTCGGATGCCAGACTCTCGATTTGAGCGTCTACCTTCTCCACCCAATCCACTACTTCCCCCTTGGCGCCCGCTTTGAAATGACGGTACAGTCCGTCGACGTCCGAAAGAATAACCAGAATATCGGCGTCGATGAGACAGGCCACTAAACTGGAGAGCCGGTCATTGTCTCCAAAGCGGATTTCCTCCGTCGCAACCGTATCATTTTCATTCACAATCGGAATCGCCTTGAACCGGAGAAGTGAAAGAAGCGTATTGCGCGCGTTCCAATAGCGTTTGCGGTCCTCCAGGTCATCCTGCGTGAGGAGGACCTGGCTTGTCAGGCATCCCTTGTGACGCAGATCGTCGTCATAAAACTTCATCAATTTGGCCTGCCCGACGGCCGCCGCCGCCTGTAATTCAGGAAGCGCTGTGGGACGACGCCTAAGTCCCAAAAGTTTTGTCCCGCAGGCGATCGCTCCTGAACTGACGAGGACAATCTCTTTTCCCTCCTTCATCAGGGCGGCCACCTGTGAGGTGATCTGATGAAGCACTTCGGAGTCGACCCCTTCCGTCTTCGAGAAAAGAAGCGTCGTTCCGATTTTGACGACAATCCGCTTCACCTTACCGAGAAATTTTTTTCTCATCGCTCACCATTCGCCCCGACAGTTTCCGCGAAAGGGCCTCAAGGCCTTCCCCGGTGAGGGCTGAAATCGGGAAAACTTCCTGTTTGACCGTTTTCCGGAATCGCAAGAGATGCTCCGCCGCGGAAGATTTATCCATTTTGTTGGCAACAACGATTTCCGGCTTCTCGGCAAGAGCGCGCCCAAAGGAGGTCAGTTCGTGGCGGAGGACCTGATAATCTTTACAGGGATCCCGTCCTTCGGAGCCGCTCATATCCAGGAGGTGCAGTAAACAGGAGGTATGTTCAAGATGTTTTAAGAAGCGGTCCCCCAGCCCTTTTCCCTGATGGGCCCCCTCCATCAAACCGGGAATATCCGCGATGACAACGGAACATTTCGTCTTTTTTTCCGTCATGACGCCGAGTAACGGCTCTTTCGTTGTGAAGGGATAATTCGCAATTTTGGGATGGGCGCTGGTCAGCTTTGAGAGAAGGGTTGACTTGCCAACATTCGGGAAACCGACAAGACCACAATCGGCAATCAACCGGAGTTCCAGAAGGAGTTCGCGTTCTTCCCCGGAGGTCCCTTCCGTCGCCGTATTTCCATTGGCGTTGCCGCGGCCCCCAGTTCCCCCTTTGGCCACAAGGACCCGCTCTCCCGGTGTTTTCAGGTCACGCAGCCGAAAGCCGGTCGGGGCCTCTTTGACGAGGGTCCCGGGAGGAACCGCCAAAACAAGGTCTTCGCCCCTTTTCCCTTTTTTCTTGTGGGACCCGCCGATCCCCCCTTTTTCGGAACGGTAGTGGCGCCGATAATAAAAATCGAGCAGGGTGACCACATTCGGGTCCGCCTCCAGAAGGATATCTCCGCCGTCTCCGCCGCTGCCGCCCGAGGGGATCGGGTGCTTGTTGTACTTTCGGAATTCCAAACTTTCACACCCCTTCCCTCCATGACCGGCCGTGACTGCGACCTTGGCGGTGTCAATGAACATGCTAGGGGACTATAGAAATGACTTTGCGGGTCGAGAACTGAACCTTCCCATCCGCTTTGGCAAAAAGGGTATCGTCTCTGCCGAGGCCAACGTTCCGTCCCGGTTTAAACCGGGTTCCTCTTTGTCGCACAAGGATGGAGCCCGAACTCACCCACTCTCCACCGAAACGTTTGACACCGAGTCTTTTCGATTTTGATTCCCGGCCGTTTTGAGAACTCCCCTGTCCTTTTTTATGCGCCATTTCTCCTCCTAAAATACAGCGTAAATGCGTTTTGCGCTTTACGTTTTTCGGTTGATCAACCGAATACCAATTCTTTCACTTTTAAAGAGGTTAACTTCTGTCGGTGGCCCTTCTTGCGTCGGTAGCCTTTCCTCCGTTTGTACTTAAAACTGATAAGCTTTTCGCCTTTTGCCTGAGCGATCACTTCACAAACGACCTTGGAGCCGGAAAGATACGGTTTTCCCACATGGACCTTCCCGTCATCGTTCACCAAAAGGACTTTTTCAAGGGCTAAAGAGGCCCCTTTTTCCGCCTCCAATTTCTCAACAAATATCGTATCCCCTTGTGACACTTTATATTGCTTACTTCCTGTTTCAACAATCGCGTACTTCATCGTTTTCTCCATAGCCTTTCAGGTTATCAGGTTTCTTCCTATATGTCAAATCGCCTTATAAAGGGACAATCCTCACATCTTCAATATGGAGCTTGGGATCTTCACACAACGTGATGCGAGAATTAAAGAGCCGCTCAAGGTTCGCAAGAAGGCGCCGGTTATCTTTCAGAAGATAAGCCGCCACATCGGGATGCACCGACACCAAGGCGACGTTTCCTCTCCCCATTTGAAGAAAAAACTTGCGTATTTCGCGCATCGCCAAGATCGCCACAGTCTCAACACTTTTAACGGATCCCCTCCCTTGGCAGTAAGGGCAGACCTGATAGGAAACGCTTTCCGGATCCTGACGCATCCGCTGGCGCGTCATCTCCACGACACCGATTTCCGAAATGGAAAGGATATTGGTCTTCGCCTTGTCCCGGCGGAAGGCATCCACCATGGAACGAAAGACTTCCCGACGGTGCCCTTCCATCTCCATATCGATAAAATCGATGATGATGATCCCGCCGATATCGCGCAGACGAACTTGTCTCGCCGTCTCATCCGCCGCTTCCAGATTGACCTTGAAGGCCGTGTCCTCCTGTTTTTTCTTTCCGGTAAATTTCCCGGTATTGACGTCGATGGCGATCAGCCCCTCGGTTTTTTCAATAACAATATAGGCGCCGCTCTTTAAGTACACCTTGCGCGCGTAGATTTTTTCGATCTCTTCTTCGATTCCTTTTTTCTTAAAGAGCGAGGCATCTCCCCGGTAATATTCAACTCTCGACTCCAGTTCGGGAACAAGACTTTTCGTAAAATGAAGGGTCTTCTTGTATTCCGCCTTGGAATCGATGATCAGTTTAGAGACATCTTCCGAAAAAGAATCCCGGACCATCCTGAGAACCAGGTCATGCTCTTCATGAATGAGAGACGGGGTGGCCTCCTTTTTCGCCTTCCCCTGAATGCGGTGCCACAAGGTTGCCAGATACCGGACATCACGGGCGAATTCTTTCTTTCCCCTCCCGTGGCCGACCGTCCGGACGATGAATCCCATATCTTGAGGAAGATGGATGTCGTGAAGGAGCGTCCGAAGTCTTTCCCGCTCCGCCGGATCATGGATCCGCTTGGAAATCCCTACATGGCCGTTATACGGCATCGCGACAAGATACCGTCCCGGAAGGGTGATATGCGTCGTGAGACGCGCCCCTTTGCGGCCAAAGGGTTCTTTCACGACCTGCACCAGAAGGTCTTCTCCCTTCTTAATCATCTCGGCCCCTTTTTCGGCAAGGGAACGGTTATCCTTATGCGATTTTTCCTGATGGATGGGCGGTTCCACTTCTTCTTCATCGAAAAGATAGTGGGGACTGGCAAGATCCGAAAGGTAAAGAAAACCGTTCCGCTCAAGACCAAGACTGACAAAGGCGGCCCCGATGCCCGGAAGGATCGAATCAACCTTTCCCTTGTAGATATTTCCCATTAACTGATCGTGACTGCGCCGTTCGACGTAGTACTCTTCGAGGATGTTGTTTTCCAGAACAGCCACGCGAATCTCCTGCTCTTCGGCACTGACTAAAATTTCTTTTGTCATTTGAATATCCTTAAATTGGTTATCCCTCGACTCCGGTTCGATTCGGCCTTACGGCCTCTCTCACCATCGCTCGGGATTAATTCGCACAGAAACTTACATCACTTTGTTCTGTAAGTTTCGTGCTCATTAAAAAACCACAGACTTCACCCCTGTCCGCTTCTGAGCGGCACAAACGTGATTCTGTGGCTTTAAAAGGTCCTAAGGATTCCCGGAATGAGGGGGGGTTTTCTTTTCTTCAATAAACCCCTCCTGAGCCCTTTCCCTTTGCTGCGGCTTAGAAGTTTTCTCCCCCGTCATCGGTGTTTCTTTGTCGAGCATTTTTTCGACGGAGGCCTTCGCTTCCTGGAAATCCTGGTCTTTAAGAATATGGACCGTTACGAAGAAAAGAAGATCTGTCCTATCTTTTCCCGTTCCCTTTGAGGTAAACAGATACCCCAACCCCGGGATGTCTCCCAAAAAGGGAACCTTTCGCACAGAATTCGTTTTGTTTTCCGACACGAGTCCCCCGATGGCAATGGTGTCGCCATCTTTCACGAGAACCTGCGTTTCCGCTTCTCGCGTCGCAAAACGGGGAGCCCGCACCTGCGGGGTGAGTTCATCGTACCCCAAAAGACTTGAAATCTCAGGCTTGACCTCTGTCAGAATCATCCCCTCGTCGTTGACATGGGGGGTCACGGAAAGCTTGATTCCGAGGTCCTTTTCGGTATAGCCCGTGATTTCGATACTTCCTGTGTTCGCATTCCGTTCAAAGATCGGAATCCCGAGGACCTCTCCGACCAGAATGTTGGCCGTCTGATTATTGAGCGTGGTAATCGTCGGGTTGGAAAGGATTCGGGTGTTACGCCTCGATTCCAAGGCCTCAAGGAGCATTGAAAACTGATCAAAAGAGAGTTTTCCAAACTTAAATTGTCCTTTGTCAACAAAAGGGAAACTATAAGCGCCGGGAAAACCGGTTGATGTGGCTGTCGTTGTCCCTGTAGATGTGGATGTCGTTGTCGATTCCGCGGCCGTCTGGCCCTGCGGAATGAAACTGCGGCCAAGCCAACGAGGGCGATCATTCGGAAAAGGAAGGGTAATCGGGCGCGTGGATCCCGTGGCGGAGATCTGAAGATTCCAGTCGATCCCGAGTTTGTCATTGTTCCCTAATGTCGTCTCCACGATCTTCGCTTCAATGGAGACCTGGGGGGTGCGTTGATCCAATCGCTTCACGACCTGACCGATTTTGTAAAGGTTTGTGGGGATATCCGTAATAATCAGAACATTTGTTCTCTCATCAAACCGGACCCTCCCCCGTTCGCTCAAGATATCCCGAATAGATTCGATCACCTGGGAGGCCTTTGCATAGTTTAACACAAAAACCTCCGTGGCAAGTTCCTCTTTTTCGAGGTTCTCAACGGTCGTCACGCGGATGATGTTTCCTTCTCTTTCGTAGGAAAAGCCGTATGTCCGGAGGATCACATCCAGCGCCTTCTCCCACGGAACGTCAACGAGCCGGATCGTGACCAACCCCTGCACATCCTTCCCGGACACGATATTGACGCCGCTCTTATAAGAGAGAATACGCAACACATTATTGATATCGGCATCCTTGAAATCCATGGTAATATTGCCCGCGCTCGATTCCACAATGGCCGATTGAGCCGCCGGGGCTACTGTTTCTGCCACGACCGGTTGGACGGAAGTGACTTCCGCCCCTTCACCATGCGCCTGCGTGACAAAAGCCAACAGCATCCCCATTCCCAATCCCAGAATGGGTCGATTCATTTGTCTGGTGCAAGACATTTTTTCTCCCCCCATTTAAAAGCTATCCTCAAGCTTCAAAAGATGTTGTTCTGTCTTCGTTCCCAAAAGGACATTGTCCTTACCCACCTTCAGAATTTCAAAATTCCCGATGCGGTCCCCTTTTTTTAAAATCATGCCGTTGATCATCGCCATCGAGTTCCCTTCGACGTCCCACAGAATCCCTTCGAGGCTGATATCGTTGAGTGAAACGACGTCCGGTTCCTGCATCACCTTTCCGCTGGCCGTAATCAGAGGCCAAAAAGGGTCACGGCCTTTTTTCTCATATATAAATTTTTCCGCCATCGAATCTCCCTGTCCTAATTCGAATAATATCAAGATGCCCAAAAGAACACTTTTCTCGTTAATGAGCTTCCTTCTCACGCACAAACGTCTCCAACACCAGTCTAACATGATGCGCTCTTTGATCCGCGGGATCGGCTTTAATAGACAGGCCGCTCACGGAAAAAAGACGTTCAGAGTTTTCGAGTTGATTGATAAAACTCCCGAGTTCATGATAACCGCTTTTGGCCATAATGACAATCGGAAGTTCCTGGTAGGCTCCCGGCGCTTTCCTCATCGCCGGAGAACTTTTCCCCGGCGAGATCTCCACAATCTTCACATCTGCTTTCTCCGCCACATCCGAAAGATGTTCCAGAAGATTCGGAAGCTCGGCCTCGCTCGGAAAGTTATGCTCAAGCTCCTCAGCCTTCAGGCGAAGTTTCGCGATGTTGTTTTTGATTTCCGGAAGTTTCGTAAAGTCCTGTTTGATACTGGCTACCTCCCGACTTTTTTCCCTTGCCTCTTTCTGAAGAGCGCCGATTTTTTGAAGCGACGGAAAAAAGAGGAACCTCAAGTAAACCACCCCCATCAAGACCAGCCCAACCCCCCCCAGTATCAGCATCTTTTGATTGCCAAAATTCTTTTTCACAAAAGAGCTTCCTCTTGAAAAACACAGATGATTTTAAAGTCGACTACCTCAAGGGAATGGATGAGACGCCGCTTGGCGTATTCCAGATCTACCAATGAAAAATCCGCGAAAAACCCTTTGTTTTCCTGCAAGCTCCGGATGAAACGTCCGATAACCGCGTTTTCATCCTCTCCCTTCGAAGAGGTGGCGCTTCCCGAAAGGATAAGGAGTTTTTCTTTCTTGAGGGCGGGAGGCGCTGGTTTTCTCCCTCTTCCTTTTACTGCCGGCGGAGGAGGAACCACCGCCGCAACAGCCGCCTTCGTCCTTTCTCCGAGCGCCAGTTCCTGAAGCCAAACCCCGGGAACTATGCTCTCATTCAGCTGTTCCAGTTTCCTGGACCAAAGGAATTTACGCCCCAAAAGATCATGGACCGCTTTCTCCTGCGCGGAAAGTCTTTCGTATTCCTTCACCAGCTGTGTAATCTCTTCCTGCTTCGGGGAAAGGAGCTCCCATTCCTTCCGTAGTCCCTGCACAAAGAGCGTTTGCACTACAAGGATAAGGAAGACCACCGTATAAAGAGCGAGAAGGCCTCCTAGGGCGTACCAAAAATAGCGCTTGAGTTGAAGGTCGGCGATCGAGGGCATCTGCACCAGAGTCGTGGAACCGCCCTTTCTTCTGCGCATTTCCTGAGGAAGGAGATTCAGACGAATCATTCAGGTCTCCGCAGCGCCAAACCGACCCCCACTCCCAGACCTTCTCCCTCTTTTGCGAGCTTGGACAATTCTTCTTTCGGAGGAACCGTTATCTTTTGAAGCGGGTTCCAGAGAAGACTCTCTACATTGAACGTATTCTGAAAATGCTCCGGGATTCCGGACAAAAGAGACGATCCTCCCGAAAGATAAATTCGCTCAATTTTCCGGTCGTACTGATTTTCAAAATAGTCGAAAGAAAGGCGGACCTCCCCCATCAACGTTTCCAGCGGTGCCGCAATCAATTCCAAGAGCTCTTCCTTGGACTTTGTCCCTGAACATTTTAGCACTTCCGCGGGGTCCGTTTCAAGACCCAATTTCTCTGAAAGTGCCTCTGTGAAGTGATCGCCCCCGATCGGAATGCCGCGCGAGAAAAGGCTGGTCGTCCCCCGAAGAATATTGACATTGGTTGTTTTGGCGCCCAGGTCAAAAAGCGCGTGAATTTTGGCGGGAGTCTGGTGACCGAGAAAATATTCAAAGGCGTTGGCCAGGGCGAAGGTATCGACGTCGAGCAGTTCGAGTTCAAGACCCGCATCGTGGAGAAGAGAAACATAGTGGCTCACGGCATCTTTCTTTGCCGCCACCAAAACAGCTAAAATTTTCCCGGACTCCTCTTTCTCTTCGAGAATCTGACAGTCTAAAACGACATCCTTGACATTGAAGGGAATGTATTTATCCGCTTCAAACTCGATCGATGAGCGGAGCTCTTCACGGGTCATTTTGGGGAGCTGCACGTAACGGATAATGACCGATTGTCCCCCGATGGCACTGTGGATCCGATGAGAATTCGATCCGGAAAGCTGAACGACCTTTCGGATCGCCGCCACAAGATTTTCTCGCCCTGCCCCTTTTTGAAGAGGAACCGACGCGTACGTGACGACTTCCGGTTTTTCGGTCCCGCGAAGCTCAAGCCATTTCACGCTGCGGCCGCCGATATCGAGGGCCGAGCGGCTGCGCCCCTCCTCTTTTTTCTTGCCCCCTCCCTTGAACCGGAGGAGATTTCGGGGAAAAGAGAATTTCACGTTTTATTCCACTGGCGGATCGTTTGTTGTGGCTTGCTGCTGCTTATTGGCCTTGACGACACCCGTCTCATCCACAAAGAAATAACGTTCCCCCGTTTTCCCGGGAGTGACCGGATCGGCATTTAGATCAAAACTTTCCGCATCCTCCAGACTATAGGTGTAGAGATACCCTTGTCTTGTTCCGTTGGCGAGCACCGAATCGACATACGGAGGGGTAGAGGCACTCAGTTCACCGAGGGATGAGGGATAGCTGTGGGGCATGGCGTTCACATAATAGTCCTGGGCGCCGGTCGCGATGGTGCGACACCCGGCAATCGCGGTCACCTCATTAGCGTTGAGTCTCGCCCGAAGCATCGAGAGGATCGCGATCGTTGCTAACGTGGCAATAATCGCTACGACAATCATAATTTCAACGAGTGTAAACCCCGCAGATTTTATCTCTAACGGGGTAAAAACGTTACGGTTCCGCCTCATAGACTCCTTATTTTGTTTTGCTGTAAAAAACAGTGACGGGGGAATTGCTTCGCCCCGTCACTGTCATGATTGAACCACATAAACCTTATTCGATGACTGATCCAGTTCCGCTATCCAACCGAATCACTCCGCTTTCATCAACGAAGAAAACACGAGTCCCCGTCACGTTAATGGTGGCCGGATCCGCTTGAAGGGTGTACTGATTAGCGCTCACCGATGCATAGGTGTAGTAATACCCCTGCTTTGAGGCATCTGTGGCTGTGGCGCCTGCCAGATTGCTGTCGATATACGGAGGAGTTGCAGCCGATAGAGTAGCCAAGTCTGCCGGATAAGAGGGCGGGGTCTGGGCCGCCCGGAAACTTTCCATGGCGGTACTGAGTGTCCTCATGGCGCCGATCGCGGCTGATTCATTGGCATTGTGACGCGCCCTGAGGAGGTTTGGAATGGCAATCGCGGCCAGTAACGCGATGATTGCAACGACAATCATAATTTCAACGAGTGTAAAACCCTTACGCTGTCGTAACATCTTAGTTTTACCT
>OBEQ011802099.1_pt1 | contig 10290 bp, 7 predicted proteins | sample 1670901 | NCBI WGS metagenome assembly OBEQ01 (sample SAMEA104232315, study PRJEB22302) | groundwater metagenome | biome: forest; feature: aquifer; material: groundwater | place: USA | collected 2011-08-07 | depth 5.4 m | reverse complement strand
ATAAGAAAACTGGCCAAAAAAATTCCGGTTATTTTAGTGGTGGGAAACCATGACACTCCCAATGCAGCGGGCAAAGCCAATACTTTGGATATTTATTCTGCTTTGGAGATTGACAATGTTTGGGTATCGAGAAAACCTGAACTGCTAAAGATTCCTACTACATCAGGCATCTTACAAGTTGTCACCCTACCCTGGCTACACAAAGAAGAGTACAAAACTGTTGGAGATAAACTAAAATCTTTATACGACAAAATAGAAGATAGCTCCCCGGCCATATTTTTATCTCATTGCGAAGTTGAAGGAGCTAGTTTCGGATCTGAAAAAGGCATGGCCATTGGCAGTGATGTTACTGTTCCCCTACCCCTTTTGCAGAATAAAAGATTATCTTATGTCGCCTTGGGCCACATTCATAAACATCAAGTACTCTCAACAAATCCACTAATAGTGTATGCCGGCTCTCCTCATAGAATTGACTTTGGGGAAGAAAAAGAAGAAAAGGGAATCATTCTGGTTGACATCATTCCCAGTGACAAAAATACTTACCAAGCCGCCTATAAGTTTATTTCCACTAATTGCCGCCAATTTCTATCGATTGATATTAACCTAACTCTAAATGATGTAAATCCTACTAAGACTATTTTAGATGAAATTTCAAAGCATGAAGTAACTGACAAAGTAGTTCGTGTAACCATCAATATTCCGGCTGATTTAGAAGAAAATATCGAGATGGATAAAATTAAAAAGGCTCTATCTAATGCCCATTATATTGCCGGAATAGCCAGAAATGTCCAAAGAAAAGAACGCTTAAAAATTGACGGTCAAGCAGAAGTTGAAAGATTAACTCCTGTTGAAGCTTTGCAAAAATACTTTCAGGCAAAAAAATATCCTTTGACAAAACAAAAAGAATTAGAAAAATTTGCTGCTCAACTTTTAGAAAATTAATTATGGCAAAGTCAAGTCGAGTAGTTTTATTTGCATTAATAAAAGAAAACAAAATTCTACTTGAGAAACGCCCTGTTAAAGGATTTGCTGAAAATCAATATCTGATTCCCGGTGGAGCAATTAATGAGTTAGAAGAACTGGAAGAGGCATTAAAAAGAGAGGCTATGGAAGAACTTGGAATAATTCCAATTGATTTTGAGCTTTTAACAGATGAAGATATTCCCGGCTTATACAATAATATTCTTAAACCTTTTGTAGTCAGGGCGTGGCAAGGACAAATTCCTAAGTTTATTTTGGATAAAAAAGACCCTTTTCCTCTGGAATGGATACCAATTGATAAGGCCTTAAATATTCTCCCAATTAAACCTACCAAAAAAATAGTTAAAATGTTAAAAAATTATCTACAATCATGATTCCTATTGCTCTTAAACTTGCTAACTTTACTTCTTATGGTGATAGCGTCCCAGAACTGGACTTTACTAAATTTCACTTGGCTGCAATTTCCGGGCCAAACGGAGCTGGTAAATCATCTCTGTTGGATGCAATCACTTGGTGCCTTTGGGGAATTTCCCGCGCTGGGGAGTCATCAGATCAACTGATACATTTAGGCAGTCACAACATGTCTGTTATTTTTTCTTTTGAGCTGGATGGACATCAGTTTACTGTTAAAAGAGCCCGTTCTCTAAAACATGGTGGGACAACTGCACTTGAATTCTGGAGTGAGAAAAATAATTTAACAGAAGGTACCATAAAAAACACCCAGGGAAAAATTATCAATACACTGCATTTAAGCTTTGAAACCTTTACCAATTCTTCATTTTTGCGCCAAGGCCATGCAGACGAATTTACCCTCAGCGGCCCCACTGATAGAAAAAGAATCCTAGCAGATATTTTGGGACTTTCCCATTATGACAAGTTGGAAGAAAAAGCCAAAGATAAAATAAAAGATTTGTCTGCAAAATTGAAACTTCTAGAATACCAGTTTTTAGAAATTGAAGCAGAGCTTTCTCAAAAAGAAACTAGCAAGGAAAAAAAGATTTTAGCGGAGAAAAAAATTTCCGAAGTTGAAGTTAAAATTATCTATTTGGAAAAGGAGTTAAAAAGCCTGACTGAAACCAAGGCTACTTTAAATGCCACTAACGAGCAGCAAAATAAGCTAAATCAAACTCTTACCGGCCTGCAAACAGAGCTAAATGAAATTCTTATCCAAGGAAAATCCAGAGCTGAAAAAATAAAACAGTTAGAAAGTGAGCTTTTACAGCTGCCGACTTTTGATGAAAAATTAAAAGAGTTAAAAATTTTAGAGAAACAAAAAGAGGATTTTTCTGTGCTTTCTCAAAAAAAATTAGAGCTGGAAAACAAACTAACATCTATAAAATCTTCTCTTGCCCTGAAAAGCCAGGAAAGGGAGAATTTGCAGAATAACTTAAATGAAATAAAAAACCATCTGTCAGGCCTGGAAAAAGATTCTGCCAAGTGCCCCACCTGCGGACAAGAGATTGATAAAAACCATAAGATAAAAGTAAAAAAAGACTATTTAGAGCAGGAGAAAAAATTAAAACAACAAATTTCTGAAATAAAAACTACTGACGAAGAAAGTCAAATTAAAAAGCTGGGAGGAGAAATGGATAATATAAAACTTGATGATCATCAATATCAAGCAACTCTTCAAAAAATTCAGGAACTGTCTACCTTACAAGAAAAAAGGGAGAGATTAATTGCCGCCCAGGCCACCTTAGAATCCGAGAAAAAGGTAGTTTTGGAACTCCGCTCTCTTTTTGTAAGTAAAAAATCCCAAATTGAAAAACTTGAGCCAGAGGTGAAAAAGCTGCCCAATCTAGCAGATAATTTAATAAAACTAGATTCACAAGTTAACCAAAAAGAACTGGAGTTAAATAGTTTAAAAGGAGAGGAAAAAGAAGCCAGAAACTTACTGGGACAGGCCACTGAATTAATCAGCAGATCCCAGCAGCTGGAAAAATTATTTGAGCAAAGAAAGCAGGAAAAACGAAATTTGGAAAAGGAGCAGACGAGCTTTGAGGAACTAGCTTTGGCTTTTGGGAAAAAAGGCATTCAAGCCATGATAATTGAAACTGCCATTCCAGAAATAGAAAATGAGGCAAATAAATTACTGTTCAGACTAACTGATGGAAGAATGAGAATCACCTTAGCCACCCAAAGAGAAACTAAGACCAAGCTGGCTGATGGGGAAAAAGGGATTGTTGAAACTCTTGATATTATAATTTCTGATGAAATGGGAGAGCGACCTTATGAAATGTATTCTGGAGGGGAAGCTTTTAGAGTAAACCTTTCCCTAAGACTGGCTCTGTCAAAACTTTTAACTCGCCGTGCTGGGGCTAGACTACAGTTTTTGGTCATTGATGAAGGATTTGGCACCCAAGATGTGGAAGGAAGAACAAAAATTGTCGAGGTTTTGGATGCCATCAAAAATGACTTTGAAAAAATCTTAATTATTACTCATCTGGAAGAATTAAAAGAAGAATTTCCCACCCGCATTGAGGTCTCCAAAACCGCCAGCGGCTCAACCTTTGAAGTTGTTGGAGGTTAGCACCAAAGTGGGTTATCATTTATTAAATGGCCCAGTTTATCTTTAAAATTATTTTAGCCTTATTCTTTTGGGGGATTTTTGCTTTGGTTATTTTATATATCCCTTATCCTGAAAGTTTAACTCAAGCCACTTGGACTCAAATTATTCCTTTTTTTATCTCTTTATATCTGGTTCTTATCTATACACTTAATATTTTTTTGAAAAATATTTTTATATCTTCTGCTATTTCTTTAGGCTTAATTTTTTTACTTATTCTTAAAGCATTAGATTCTTTTAATTTAGTAACTATAATTTTAACTTTAGCCTCGGTTGGTCTATTGGTTAGTTATTTTAGAAAATCCAAAAAAGAAAATAAAAGAGTTAGAGGAATTAGAAGGATTAAGGTATAATCCACGCATGAATAAATATTTTGCAACAACGCCCATTTATTATGTAAACGATATCGCACACATTGGTCATGCTTATCCTACAGTTGCAGCAGATGTTATAACCCGCTACTGGAGATTAAAAGGGTACGATGCCAGATTATTAACTGGTACAGACGAGCATGGTGCAAAAATTGCAGAAGCAGCAAAACAACATGACCAAAAACCCAAAGAATATGCAGATCAAATTTCTGAAGAATTTAAAAAGGCCTGGAAAAATTTAAATATAGATTATGTAAGATTTATTCGAACCACTGATGAAGATCATATAAAAATAGCCCAAGAATTTCTTCAAAAACTTTATGATAAAGGTGCAATAGATCCAAAACCAAGACTTTATACGGGTCTCTACTGTGTTGGTCATGAAAAATTTATGTCTCCAGAAGAATTAGTAGATGGAGTCTGTCCAGATCACAAAACTAAACCAATAGAACACTCTGAAGAAAACTACTACTTAAAATTAACTGATTATCAAGATTGGTTAAAAGATGTAATAGAATCTGGTAAATTAGAGATAAAACCTGAATCGAGAAAAAATGAAATATTAGGTAAAATTAAACAAGGCTTAGAGGATATTTCAATTTCTCGGGCTAACCTAGAATGGGGTATACCTTTACCTTTTGATAAATCTCACACCGCCTATGTTTGGATAGAAGCTCTCATTAATTATTATACGTATGGTTCACAGAATGATTTTTGGCCAGCCAATCTACATTTAGTTGGAAAAGACATTCTCTGGTTTCATGCTGTCATTTGGCCAGTTATATTACATGCTATCGGAGAAAAGCTACCAGAGAAAATTTTTGCTCATGGATTTTTTACAATCAATGGACAAAAGATGTCCAAGACTTTAGGTAATGTAATTAATCCTGATCAATTAGTAGAAAGGTACGGGGTCGATGGAACAAGATATATTCTACTTGCGGCATTCCCCTTTGGTGAAGATGGAGATTTTTCCTGGGAAGAATTCGATAAAATCTATAATGCAGATCTAGCTAATGGTTTAGGTAACTATATTGCTAGGATAGCAAAATTATGCGAAAGATGTAACTATGTTGTTAGTGAAGAACAAAAAAAATTAAAACATAATGCTCCAGATTTCGATCAAGCAATTACAGATTTAAATTTCTTTAATGCAATTGGAATAGCAAATCATTATATTAAAGATCACGATGTAAAACTAAATAAAGAAAGGCCTTGGAATATTTCTAATAATGAAGAATTAAAACAAAATTTGGATTATTACGTGCAGGGACTAATTGCAACAGTTAAACTATTTCAACCTTTCCTACCAGCAACTTCTGAAAAAATCTTAAAACAGTTTTCTGGAAAAATTAAATCCCAAGATCCGCTTTTTCCCAGAATATGATTTTTAAAAAACACCCTAATGTAGTATTTGCCAGATCTAAAATTAAAGATGGGAATATGTCTTTTGTTTTAGGTGATCCAATGGATGCTTTAAGTAATAGAAATAAATTTCTATCTTCTTTGAAGATCAATCCAAAATCAACAGTTTCTTTAAAACAAATACATAGCAAAAAGGTGCTAATTGTAAACAAACACTTTGGAGGAGTTGGCGCATTCCCCAATAAAGATATAGTCGAGGCTGATGCAATGATCACTAACGAACCTAATTTATTCTTGATCATTAAAGCTGCTGATTGCCTTCAAATTGCTTTATTCGATCCTAAAAATATTGCTATTGGTTTAATTCATGCCGGTAGAAAAGGTTTAAGCTTAGGTATTATCAAAAAAGCAATTAGATTAATGAATAAAAATTACCAAACTAAGCCCTCGGATTTATTAGTTCAACTTGGCCCATCAATTGGACCTTGCCACTATCCAATAGATATTTGGGCTGATGCAGAAAACCAGCTTATTGGTTGTGGATTATTAAAGAAAAATATTGAAAACATAAAAATTTGTACATATGAATCAGCCGATTATTTCTCTCATAGAAAGGCTGTTGACCAAGCTATAGCAGATTTTAGATTTGCTACAATTTTAGGGTTAAACCATGCTAATTGATACCCATGCTCATCTTTATTGGGAAGATTATAAAAAAGATCTAGATCAGGTTATCCAGCGTGCTTTAGATAGCGGGGTTAATATCATAATCAATGTCGGAGTTGATATAGAAAAAAGTAAAATTGCACTAGAACAAGCCCAAGAAGAATTATCTAAATTTAGTGGACTGTCTAGCTATTCCACTATTGGCATCCATCCTCACGAATCCATTAAATATTCTGATGCATCCCTACAAAAAGATATCGATCAATTAGAACAAATATATCTTTCTAATACAGCAAAAGTAGTGGCTGTTGGTGAATGCGGTCTGGATTTTTTCTTTGATAATAACCCAGACCATAATCCTTCTTCTCTATCAATCAAAGAGCAAAAAGATTTACAAAGAAAACTTTTTCAAGCTCAAATTGATCTGGCTAAAAAATTAAATTTACCTTTAATTGTTCACTGCCGTGATGATCGATTAAACAATCCAGAAAGTAGTGAGGCTTGGAATGAGGTAATTAACATGACCAAAAATCATTTTGGGATTTATCATTGCTACTCTGGCCTGCCTAATACTACCCACTACCTACTACAAACAACCAACTTCCTGGTTTCTTTTGCTGCCACTGTTACTTACCCTAAAAATGAATACTTGCGAGAAGCTGCCAAAGTTTTGCCCCTTAATAAAATGGTTTTAGAAACTGATTGCCCTTTTTTACCTCCACAAAGTAAACGCGGCCAGCGCAATGAACCAGCTAATCTTATCGAGGTTGCAAAATTTATTGCGAACCTAAAAGGAGTCACCTTTGCAGAAATTAGTGCACAAAGTACCAAAAATGTTAAAATGATGTTCAATCTTTAAAATAAACATAAGAAACTGTTAATTTTTAAGAAAATTTATGCGTATTTTACTTACCTTTTTTATCGGATTTCTGTCCTTTTTTTATATCTCTGAAGTTATTCAAAGACTGATTAAAGAAATCAGATACAGTCTAATCGGATTTATTTTCGTGGCTTTGGGGTTTTTGGTTGGTTTTTTTGGGGGCGGACTGCTTGAGGGTGGAGTAAATGTTCTAACCGCTTATTTTTTAATAGGTGGGGGCTTAGGCATAACCTCTCACCATCTACTGTCAAGAAAATTTATTCTTTTTAAGACAATGGAGCAACAGTTTGTTTTAAAACATGAAAATGGTTTTGAAAGGTTTTTAGAAATTTTACCCGGGGCCTTAACTTGGCTGGCTATCACCTCACCAATCTGGCTTTCCTTTGCTCTGCCTTATGCAGTAGCCTACCTAATTTTGATTGCCGATGTGTACTGGCTACTTTCTGCTTTAAGAATTAGTATTTTTATCATTATCGGGTATAAAAAAATGGAGTGGGCAAAGAGTAGGGATTGGCTTGAAGATCTAAAGAGAGATTTTCCCGAGACTTGGGATAAATACTACCATTTAATTTTAATACCAACCTATAAAGAAGCGCTCTATATTCTTGGGCCTACTTTTGAGGCAATTGTAAATTGTCACTATCCTAAAGATAAAATTTTTTTGGCTGTGGGATTTGAGGAAAGAGATGATCCGCAAAAGATAGAACAGACTAAAATCTATCTCAAAAAACTTAAAAAAATAGCTGGTATTTTTACTACGACCCATCCTTATGGTTTACCGGGTGAGGTGGCTGGTCAAGGATCAAACAAAAATTGGATGATCAAACATATACTACCGCAGCTTAAAAATAGGGGTATACATCCAGAAGAAGTTTTCGTAACCACTCTTGATGCAGATTTTGTCATCCATCCTAACTTTTTAGCCGGCGCCTTACACAAATACTTATCTCTACCCGGGTCAGAACGAGATAAACGTACCTTTACTGGAGTTTTTCTATATCATAATAACTACTGGCAAGCCCCCACTCCAATGAGACTAATGGCTGCTGGTACCTCATTTTGGCAATTAGCTGAAATGGCAGGCTCTGATAAATATATGAATTACTCATCTATGTCTATTTCTCTTCCTGCCTTGCTTGATATTGGGCTTTGGATACCAGATAAGGTTAACGATGATAATGGTTTTTATTGGAAAGCTTACTTTCATTTCAACGGAGATTATAAAGTTATCCCACATTTTTTACCTATTTCTGCTGATGCTGTTCAAGATACTACCCTTTTTAAAACTTTTCAAAATCAGTATTTGCAAATTAAAAGATGGGCTTATGGAGTCGAACACATTCCTTTTATTATTAAACAATATTTCCAAAAAGAGATTGATTTTTGGGATAAAACTGATAAGCTACTTTTTAAAATCTGGGGTGATTTAAAATGGGGATTTTTAGCTATTTTTGTCACCTTTGGTTCTCTTTTCATTCCCCTGGTAAATCCCAACTTTAAAGCTTCCGTTCTTTCTGTCAACTTACCCATCGTTTCTTCCTGGATACTAACCACTGCTTTTTTTGGGTTGTTTGTGACTATTTTCGTTCATGAAAAAACCGCCCCCAAAAGGCCTAAGAATTGGTCCTTGTTTAAAATAGTCTGGTCATATCTGCAATGGCTTTTTGTACCGATAATCCTAATTACTATTTCCTCTCTTCCGGCAATAGATGCCCAAACTTCTTTAATGTTTGGTAAAAAACTTGAGTTCCGGGTGACTAATAAGGCTAGACTGCTGGAGAAAGTTTAGAAAAGTATCAATATGAGCAAACTTTTTAAGTCGATGCTGCATTCTTGGATCACCACAACACCGATCCTTCTGGCTTTATTTATTACTCTCTTTATTGCAATTTTTGCCAATTTTTTACCGCCTAAAATACCGCTTTTTTATTCTCTTCCTTGGGGAGACAGTCAACTCGGCAGTAAAGAGCAGTTACTAATACTGCCGGCCATAATTGTCTTGATTACCCTTTCTAATCTTATTATTTCCTGGCAACTTCATTCTTCTCAAATTTTTTTTAAAAAAATACTAATTTTTTCTTCAGTGCTTATCAGTTTAATCTTAACTATTACATTTTTTAAAATAGTTTTAATCTTTCTGTGAAACAAAAATAATGGAGTTTATACTACCGGCAATTATTTCTTTTTTAATCACTTTTTTTTGCTTACCAGCAACTATTAGTTTTGCCAAAAGATTTAATCTCTTGGATAACCCAAAACTAAGACCCCATCCAGCCCACACCCAAAAAAGGACAGTTCCCAGAGCCGGAGGGTTGGCTGTATTCATTACCCTAGTTTTTTCAATACTAATTTTTATACCTTTTAATAAAACCGTTGCCGGTATCTTAGTCTCCCTCACCATCCTTCTTTGCATCGGACTGTTGGATGATAAGTATCAAAAATTATCTCCTTATCTTAGACTCTTCTCTCAATTTATTGCAGCAGCAGTACTGGTGTATTCTGGTACTACCATCAACTTTATCACTAATCCTTTTGGAGGAATTATTCATCTTGATATTAATATGCTTTTACCCAATCTGTTAGCCATAGCCTGGATTGTTTGGGTAATGAATATGATTAATTGGTCAAAAGGGGTAGATGGTCAAATGCCAGGAATTGTTACAGTGGCCGCCCTTGTTTTAGGTTTGTTATCCTTGAAACTAAATTTCATGCAAGATCCCAGCCAAGCAAATGTGGCCAAGCTGGCATTTATCACTGCCGGGGCATCTTTTGGACTGTTAATTTTTAACTGGTATCCGGCAAAAATTTTCCCCGGTTTTTCCGGCTCAACTATTTTGGGCTTTATGATAGCGGTTTTAGCAATTCTGTCTGGAGGCAAGGTAGCCACCGCCGGACTAGTACTGATAATTCCGGCGACAGATTTTGCTTATACTTTTACCAGAAGAGTTTTGCAGGGCAAATCTCCGGTTTGGGGGGACAGGGGACATTTGCATCATCGGCTGCTAGAGCTAGGGTTAACTCATCAACAGATCTCCTTGTTTTACATATTTGGAAGTGCTATCCTGGGGGCAGCAGCTCTTGAGTTATCTTCCAGCGGCAAGTTATTCGCTGCCTTGCTGGTTGGAAGCGCAGTCTTAGGAGGCATCTTATGGTTAAACTTTTTTGGGCAATTCTTAAGTCATCGCGACCCAGACAATGGATAAAAAATTTTGCCGTCTTTGCCGCATTAATTTTTTCCGGTAATTTACTTGATCGGTCATCTCAGCTTAGAACTTTGGAGGCTTTCTCGCTTTTTTGTATTTTTTCATCAAGCACTTATTTGTTAAATGATGTTTTTGATATTGAAAGAGACAAACTTCATCCTTTTAAAAAAAAGCGGCCTGTTGCCTCCGGTGTTCTACCTCCAACACTGGCCATAATTTTAGCCTTAGGGGCAATTATCATCTTTTTACCTCTTGCTT
>OBEQ011793348.1_pt1 | contig 10290 bp, 8 predicted proteins | sample 1670901 | NCBI WGS metagenome assembly OBEQ01 (sample SAMEA104232315, study PRJEB22302) | groundwater metagenome | biome: forest; feature: aquifer; material: groundwater | place: USA | collected 2011-08-07 | depth 5.4 m | reverse complement strand
CCCCGCCTCCATGCGCTGCGGCGACCAGTCGGTGCACGACTCCAGGCTCTGCGGGTTGCAGCCGTCGAAGCGGGTCACGAAGCGCGCGCTCAGGCGACCGTCGTCGGCGCCGCGGCCGAGCAGGTACAGCCGCGGCGCGCCCAGCGCGGGCAGCCAGGCCATGCCCGGGTCGGTCGTTCGATCGAAGAGATCGCTGTGCTCGACCGATTGCTCGCAGCTGGCCCACGCCCAGGTGGGCGCCGCGCGCACCGGCGCGTCGTCGATCACGCCGTTGCGGTTCCAGTCGACCGCGCCGTCGTCGCGCACCAGGTACTCCCAGGGCGACTGGGCCAGGTACTCGCGCACGTCGGCGTCGGCGCTGCCCAGGCCGGCGCGCTCGTCCATGGCGGTCGGGTTGAGCACGTGGTCGGCGAAGCGGCCGCGCGAGAACTGGGTCACGCGCGGGTCGTAGGTGAAGGCGTAGTTCATCGGGCTGCGGTAGTTGGGCTTGCAGTTGGCCGGCCACGAGTCGGCGTTACCGCCGTGGCCGATGCCGAAGTTGTGGCCCAGCTCCTGCGCCAGCACGCCCATGTTGACCGCGTCGCCGCCGAAGCAGAAGCCGAACAGATCCCCGCCGCCGCCGCCGCCGATGGCCGAGCTCACGCCGCGATGGAAGTAGCCGAAGCGCGTGCCCAGCGTGTCGGGGCTGCAGTTCTGCTGCCCGCGCGGCAGACGATGCGCGCCGCCCCACGCGCCGCTGCCCGCGACGCCGTTGTCGACGTGCAGCGCGACCTCGGGCGCGAAGTATTCGGCCAGCCGCACCGTCGCGGCCGCCGACAGCTGGTGCTGATCGAAGGTGTTGTTGGGGCCGCAGTACTCGACCACCGGGTCGCAGGTCTCCCAGTCCATCTGCACGAACACGTCGGGGACGGCGGGATCGGCACCGTAGGCGGGGAAGTCGAGCCGATCGTCACCGGGCACGCCGGCGAGCTCGATGTCGTCGGGGATGCCGTCGGAGTCGCTGTCGGCGGCGAACGCCCGCACGGGAACGGCCAGCGCGGCCAGGCCTGCCAGGGTGCAAAACGTGCGAAACCAGCGCAACGGTTGCAGTCTAGCCCGGGCCCGCCGCACTTTTCCACAGCCGGCGATGCGACTTCCTGAGATGACGTGCTCTTGCTTTTGGGTTCGCCCGGTCAGCAGATGACGGAACTTGCGCCACACTCTTCACGATTTTTCACGTGCCCAATCGCTCCGGACGCGTGAAGTTCGAGCCTTTCCGGGGCGCGCGGGAATCGAAGCGCCCCGGTTTGGTGTCCCAGACAAGAGAATTGGCGTCCCAGGCAATACAAGGAGCCCAGCTTCATGCACGACAGTACCAACGGTAGCTTGATCCAGACCCTGCTCGGCCTGCCCATCTTCCACTCGGAGTGGGTGCTGTGGCTGCTCATCGGCCTCTCGATCCTGTCGGTGGGCGTGATCGTCGAGCGCCTGCTCTTCTATCGCAAGCGCGCGGTGCCCTTCGACACGCTGCGGCGCGAGCTGACCCGCGCCCTGGGCACGGGCGACTTCGATGCGGCGGCCAAGATGCTGGGTCGTTACGACAGCCTGGAGTCCAACGTCGTGCTCGCCGGCCTGGTCTCGTACGAGAAGGGTCCCGAGTCGGTCGAGGACCTCATGGCCGGCGCACTGGGCGAGGAGCGTGCGCGCTTCGAGACCCGGCTGCAGATGCTGGCCACGCTGGCCTCGAACGCGCCGTACATCGGCCTGTTCGGAACGGTGCTCGGCATCGTGCGCTCGTTCAAGGACATGTCGTCCAACATGTCGGACGCCTCGCAGGGCGTCATGGCCGGCATCGCCGAGTCGCTGCTGGCCACCGCGGCGGGTCTGCTGGTCGCGATCCCCGCGGTCATGGCCTACAACTACTTCAAGGGCGTGGTGAAGAAGCGTGTCACCAGCGCCGAGACGCTGTCGCTGACGGTGCTCGCGCACCTCAAGGGTGTGGACACCGGACGGAGGCCGTAATGGGCCGCCTGCGCGATGCGGCGCTCGCCGACGAAGGTCCGCTGGCGTCGATCAACATCATTCCCTTCGTCGACATCGTGCTGGTGTTGCTGGTGATCTTCATGCTGACGTCGGTGGCCATCGTGCGCGCGACCATGAAGGTCGAGCTGCCCAAGGCGGCCGCGGGCGGCGCCATCGTCGAGTCGACGGTGAACCTGGTGCTGACCAAGGACGGCGTCCTGGCGCTCAACGGCCAGCCGTCCACGCCCAAGCAGGCGGGTGAGTTCATCCGCGCCGAGGTCGCGGCACATCCCAAGCTGCAGGCGGTCATCGCGGCCGACAAGAGCGTGTCGTACGGCCAGGTGATGTCGCTCGTCGATCTGGTCAAGTCGAACGGCGTGACGTCGTTCGCGCTCGACATCGAGCGCGCCGCGCCGCCGCCGGGTACCGAGTAGTCGCGTGCGCGATCTGATCCAGGTCAGGCGCAACCGCGTGCGCGGCGAGCAGCGCCAGCGCGTCGCCGCGCTGGTGACCGTGCCCATGTCGCCGGAGGCGCGTGCGCTTTCGCGTTCGAAGGCGCCCGGGCGCGGCGAGGCGGTCGTGCTGTGCCTGCTCGGCGCGCTGGTGCTGCACTCGGGGATCGTGGGCTACGGGTGGATGTCGGCCAAGCATCCCAGGAAGCACTCGGAAGAGGTCAAGATGGTGGTGGTCGAGCGGAAGAAGGAACCTCCGCCTCCGCCGCCCGAGCCGCCCAAGGTGGACGAGCCTCCGCCCAAGGCGCCCGAGCCGCCCAAGAAGGTCGCCACCGCGCCGCCGCCGCCCAAGACGGTGGACGAGCCGCCGCCGCCGCCCAAGCCGATGCGCGTCACCGGGCTCTCGCTCGAGAACACCGTTCCGGGCGGCGACGGACCGGCGTTCGCGACCGGCAACACCAACCAGGGCCAGACCGACACCAAGGCGGTCGATCCCAAGGACATTCCCGCGACGCCGGGCCCGGTCGCGCCCGGGCCGCCCACGCCCGAACCGGGGCCGAACCGCGCCGCCAGCAACATGCCCGGGCACGGCACGGTGGTGCGCGTGCCCAAGCGGGTGCAAGAGGTCAAACCTGCGTACCCCGAGGTCCTGCGCGCGCAGGGCGTCGAGGCCGACGTCGTGCTACTCGTGGCCATCGATGCCACCGGCCAGGTCACCAACGTGAAGGTGCTGCAGAGCGCGGGGCAGCCCGAGTTCGACAACGCCGCGGTGGCCGCGGCGCGCGCCGAACGTTACGAGCCGGCCACCCGCGATGGTGCGCCGTTCGCCTACAACCTGAAATATACCGTTCGCTTCCGCCTGGATAACCCATGAGATCGACTCCACTCCTGCTTCTCCTGCCCGCGCTCGTCGCGGGCTGCAGCGGCCCCGACTTCACCCCCATCTCGCGGCTCGACAAGACGCGCGTGCTCGCGCTGCGCGCCGAGCCGGTCAACCCCCGGCCGGGCGACGCCACGACGCTCGACCTGCTCGTCTACGCTCCGCCCGGCTCGTCGAACGCCATCACCTACACCTGGTCGTGGTGCCCCGTCCTCGGCAGCGCCGCCGACGGCTACACCTGCCCGTTCACCGACGCCGACGTGCAGGCGCTGGCGACGCAGCTCGGTGCCAGCGAGCCGCCGCCCGCGCTCGTCTTCAGCCACGACGCCGCGCCGGCGTTCAAGAACGTCTTCCCCGCCCAGTCGCTCAGGGCCGTCTGCGACAACGGCTTCGGTGACTTCAAGCCCGACTGCGAGAACGGCTACCCGGTGCGCGTCAAGGTCACGGTCGAGAACGGCAGCGAGTCGGTGGTCGCGACCGCCATCGTGCGTCTGCCCACCGACGTGTCGGTGGCGTCCAACCTGAACCCGAGCATCGCCGGCATCGACGCCATGCTCGAGGGCCAGGCGCGCTCCATCGACGACAGCGCGCAGGTGGAGCTGCCGCGCCTGGTCAACACCACGGTGCGCGCGCGCATCGACGCGGCGCAGTCGGAGTCCTTCATGGGCTTCGATCGCGACAACCAACCGGCCGTGGTCAAGGAGCGCCTGGTGCTCAGCTGGTACTCCGAGCAGGGCGACCTGGAGAGCACGCAGACCGCCTACGTCGACGGCCTGTCCGACTTCGAACGTCTGCTCGAGAACAAGCTCAAGCCGCTGACCAAGGACGACGATCCCGCCGACACCGCGCGCGTCGTCGTGGTGCTGCGCGACAACCGCGGCGGTGTGTCGTGGACCACCGGTGTGGTCAAGCTGGGAGCGCTGCCATGAAGCCGCTTCGTCTCGTCCTCACGGCGCTCGCGCTGGCGCTGGCCACGCCGACCCTTGCCTTCGCCCAGGCCGCGCCCGACGCGGGCGCAGGCGCGGGCCAGATCGACGTCGGCAAGCTGTCCAAGGTGCCCAAGCAGACCAAGTTCATCGAGGCCGAGTACCCGGCTGACGCCGCGGCCAAGGGCATCGAGACCGACGTCATCCTGCTGCTCGACATCAACGACAAGGGCGGCGTCGACGGTGTGACCGTGCTCGAGCCGTCCCCGCAGACCGGCTTCGGCTTCGACGAGGCCGCCAGCGCCGCCGCCATGCTGTTCGAGTTCGAGCCGGCCGAGATGAACGGCAAGCCCGTGCCGGTGCAGCTCAGCTACCGCTACAAGTTCCGCATGAAGCCGAAGGCGCCGCCCGAGCCGCCGCCCGCACCCGCCGATGGCAGCACGCCGGCCGCGCCGGCCGCGCCCGCCGCGCCCGAGCGCAAGCCGGTGGTCAACTTCAACGGCCGCCTGATCGAGCGCGGCACGCGTGCGCCCCTGCAGGGCGTGCTGGTCACGGTTTTCCGCGACACCGAGAAGGGCCGCGAGGGCTTCGAGGCCAGCTCCGACGCCGAGGGACGCTTCGAGTTCTTCGACCTGGCCGCCGGCGAATGGAAGGTGCTGGTCGAGTCACCCGGCTACTACCCGTACCGCACCAGCGAGGACATCACCACCGGCGAGGCCACCCAGGTCACCTACTACGTCGAGAAGGGCTCGTACAACCCGTTCGACGTGACGGTGACGGCGGAGCGGCCCAGGAAGGACGTCAACCGCGTGCAGCTGCAGCGCGACGTCATCGAGAAGGTGCCCGGCACCGCCGGCGATCCGCTCGCGGTGGTGCAGAACCTGCCCGGCGTGGCCCGCACCGGCTTCGGCCCGTTCTCCGGCCAGATCATCGTGCGCGGCTCGGCGCCCGAGGACACCGTGGTGGTCGTCGACGGCATCGAGGTGCCCATCATCTACCACTTCGGCGGCCTGCGCTCGGTCATCCCGCTCGGCATGCTCGACGGCATCGAGTTCGTGCCGGGCAACTTCTCCACCGAGTACAGCCGCGCCACCGGCGGCATCGTCGACGTGCAGGTGAAGTCGCCCAAGCCCAAGCGTCTGTCCGGCTACGCCGACGTCAGCATCCTCGACACCAGCGTGTACCTGGAAGCGCCGCTGACCAGGAACCTGGTGCTCGCGGTGGGCGGCCGGCGCAGCTACCTGGATGGCGTGCTCAATGCCGCCGTGCCCGACGACGCCGCGGTCAGCCTGACCACCGCGCCGGTCTACTACGACTACCAGCTGCTGCTCGAGTACCGCCCGGCGCCGGCGCACACGCTGCGCACGTTCTTCTTCGGCTCCGACGACAAGCTGGAGCTCCTGTTCAAGAACCCCGCCGACCTGTCACCGCAGATCGACGCCAACTCGATCGGCAACCACACCCAGTTCTACCGCGGCATCGTGTCGTACCGTTACGTGCCCGACGAGAGCTTCGAGAACTCGCTGCGCATCGGCGCCGGCCGCGACCGCATCTTCTTCGGCGCCGGGCCGCTCAAGTTCGACCTCGACCTGTTCCTGACCCAGCTGCGCGACACCGCGCGCTGGAAGCTGAGCGAGAGCGTCGCGCTCAACCTCGGCGTCGACGCCACCCTGGGCGTGGCCAACGGTCTGGTGCGCCTGCCGCCGCCACCCAAGGAAGGCGATCCCACCGGCATGGCGCAGATGGAGCCCGACTTCAGCAACACGCTCGAGTCGACCATCGACGGCTACAACTGGCCCTCGGGGGTGTTCGCCAGCGTCGACGTCACGCCCATCGAGGGTCTGCTGGTCGCGGCGGGCGTGCGCGCCGACTACTTCCAGCGCGTCAAGCAGGTCAAGGTCGAGCCGCGTCTGACCGCGCGCTACGCGCTGCCCGGCACCGACGTGTCGCTCAAGGGCGGCGTGGGTCTGTTCTACGAGGAGCCGCAGTTCGACGAGACCGACGACGTTTTCGGCAACCCCGGCCTGGGCGCCGAGCGCGCCATCCACTACTCGCTGGGCGGGGAGTGGAAGCCGAAGAAGTTCCTCCTCTTCGACGGCACGGTCTTCTACAAGGACATGGCGGATCTGGTCAGCCCGACCGAGCGCGTGCGCATGGACGGCGACAAGGTCGTGCCGCTCATCTACGACAACGGCGGCGTGGGCCGGGTCATGGGCTTCGAGCTGCTGGTGCGGCACGACTTCTCGTCCAACTTCATGGGCTGGGTGGCGTACACGCTGTCGAAATCGGAGCGCCAGGACTCGGGCACGAGCGGGTACCGCCTGTTCGACTTCGACCAGACGCACATCCTGACCATCGTCGGCAGCTACAAGCTGCCGCGCAACTGGGAGGCGTCCGGGCGCTTCCGCTTCGTCAGCGGCAACCCGCGCACGCCGGTGGTGGGCAGCACCTACGACGCCAGCCGCGACGTCTACCAGCCCATGTACGGCGCGACCAACTCCGACCGCAATGGCTCGTTCCACCAGCTCGACCTGCGTCTGGACAAGAAGTGGATCTACGACGCGTGGATGCTCAACTTCTATGTCGACCTGCAGAACGTGTACGACCGCGCCAACCCGGAAGGGCTCTCGTACAACTACGACTTCAGCCTCAACAAGGTGCAGGGCGGGCTGCCCATCCTCACCATCGTCGGCCTCAAGGCGGAGTTCTGACATGCGCTACCTGTGGATGAGCGTGGTGGTCCTGCTGGCCCTCGCGGGCAGCGCCGGCGCGCAGGAGCTGGAGGCGCCGCGCGCACGCCAGGGCTACTGGGTGGCCTACGGCATGGGCGCCGAGATCGAGGCCGCGAACCTCAAGGGCGACTCACTGACCCTGACCGGTTCGGGCGGGGCCATTCGCCTGGGCCAGATGCTGACGCCGCGCTTCGGTCTGGGCGTGCGCATCGACTTCTCCAGCGGCCAGGGCGACCGCTACGACGGCGGCGGCGGTGGCCTCATGCTCGAGGGCCAGATGAACGTCTGGCGCCAGCTCGCGGTCCACGGCGGATTCGGGTTTGGTTTCGCGAGTCTGAGCGATCCGACCGCGGTCGACAGCAAGACCGAGGGCGGCTACGGCGGCGCCGCGCTGCTGGCCGTGAGCTACGACTGGTTCTTCACCCATCGCACCACGGGCGGCTGGGCGCTCACGCCCGCGTTGACCGTGCGCGCGCTCTCGGGTGGCGACGTCGACGCCTTCTGGTTCACCGCCGGCCTGCAGATCTCGTGGTGGTCGGGCCGGCCGCGCAACGAGCTCGATCTTCCCGAAGGCGCCGCCTACAAGTGATGTAAGCTCGCGCCGTTTGTCGGCGAGGGCTACATCGAAGGACCTGCTCGGATCGCTGGTGGCGCACGCAGCGCTCGCCGCCGTGGCCCTCGTGGTCATCGCGCTCGCGCCTCCGCATCGCCACGAGGAGCCGGTGGTCTTCGAGGTCGTTCACAAGCCGCCTGCGCCGGCGCCGCCTCTGCTGTCCCCGCCGAACGTGAACGCGCGCGCCAGCGTGAACGACAGCGTCGCGTCAGCGCGTCGTTCACCCGCGCCACGGGTGCGCGCGCCGCTCGCGCCTGGGGCGCCCGCCATGGCCATCCCCGCGCCCGATCGCACTGACGCCGAGCCCACCGGCCTGCCTGCCGCCGCCTCGCTGGGCAGCGCTGCCGGCGTGTCGTTCGCGCCGCCGGCGCCGCCTCCGCCCCCGCGCGAGGTCCGCACTGCCGAGGCCGACGCCACGTTCGTCGACAACGGCTTCGTGCACCTGGAGACGCTCGTCATCTCCTGGCAGCACAACGACGGCGTGCGCGACTGCATCGAGCGCCAGATGGGCTCGAGCGAGCACCTGGCCCAGCTCAGCCAGAACGCGCACGGCCGTCTGCTCGAAGCGGTCAAGCGCGGCGATCACGACGCCGCGCTGGCCGAGGCGCGCCGCCTGCACGACGCCGCGTCCAGCTTCGACGCGCTCTACCGCCGCGCCCGCCACTGCCTCGAGTAGCGTCGCCCCCGGCCGCGCTCAGCCCTGGGCGTACTCGCGGCCCTTGTAGAACACCACGCGCAACGTGAACAGCATGGCGATGCCCAGCATGATGCCGCCGAACAGCCAGAACTGCTGCACGGGCGGCTTGTCCTTGGTCAGGTCCATGATGAGCACGACGAACAGGTTCCCGAACGTCACGGTCAGGTACCAGAAGGCCATGAGCGTCGACTTCATGCGCTTGGGCGCCTGCCCGTAGGCGAACTCGAGCCCGGTGGCCGAGACCAGCACCTCGGCCGAGGTCATGATCAGGTAGGCGATGATCTGCCAGACCACGTGCACGTGCGCGCCCGCGTCGAGGCGCGCCTGCAGGATGGCCACCACCGCGAAGGAGAACGCGGTCAGCAGCATGCCCACGGCCATGCGCCGGAGCGGGGTGATCTTGATGCCCATGCGCTCGAACAGCGGAAAGACCACGAAGATGAAGATGGGGATGAGCATCAGCACGAGCATGGGATTGGCCGACGCGATCTGCGCGGGCAGGAACGTGAACGTGCCGATGAGGGGCAGGTGGAACGTGCGGTCCATCTGCTTGGCCTGCAGGACCCAGGTGGTGTCCTTCTGGTCGAAGAGAGCCCAGAACAGCACCACGAAGCCGATCACGCTGAGCGCGCGGAACACCGCCAGCATGCCGTCGTAGGCCTCGTCGCCCAGGCGGACACGCGCCGCTCTGGGCCCGCGCATCACGGTGGTGAGCAGCACGGTCAGGAAGCCGTCGTCGGGCTGTAGCTTCTGCCGGTAGGTGAACAGCCACACGCCGCCGACCAGGCTGACCAGCGAGATGACCGCGCGCACGGCCATGGGCACCTCGAACTGCGGACCGAACAGCCAGATGCCCAGCAGGCCCACGAACAGCAGCGTGCCCGAGAGCGCATCGATCACGCCCAGCTTGCCGCCCGGGTTGCCGGGCACGTGGATGAACTTGTTCCGACCCATCCAGAACACCACCGTGGCGATGAACATGAGCACGCCGGGCAGGCCGAAGGCGATGCCGTAGCCGTACTTCTGCAGCATCCAGGGCATGAGCAGGTACGAGCCGAAAGAACCGAAGTTGACCGCGAAGTAGAAGGCCTGGAAGACCTTCTTGGTCAGGTGCCAGTTGGACTTGCCGAACTGATCGCCGACGTGCGCACCGACGCACGGCTTGATGCCGCCCGCGCCCAGCGCGACGAAGGCCAGGCCCAGCTGCACGCCGTGCAGCGAATCGCCCAGCAGCGACAGCAGCAGGTGGCCGAGGCAGTACACCAGCGACAGCGCGATGATGGTGCGGTACTTGCCGAGCAGCTTGTCGGCGACCATGGCGCCGACCATGGGCAGCGCGTACACCGCCGCGTTGAACATGTGCACGTCGTGGGCGGCCATCTTGCCGGCCAGCTGTTCGTTGAGCTGGTTGGCGATGTACAGCGTGCTCAGGTACGGGATGAGCATCGACTTCATCCCGTAGAAGCTGAAGCGCTCGGCCGCCTCGTTGCCGACGATGTACGGGATGCCGCGCGGCCAGCCCTTGAGCTCGGGATCCGGCGCGCTGCGATGCTTGACTACGGCCATGGCTGGCGGTTTTACCTGATACGACACTGTCGCGCTACACGAGACACCTTGCCGCGGCGCGGCACGAACTGCGGGTTTGCGTGGGTTTACGCGGCGCGCGCGCTGGCCCGCCAGCTGCAATTCGTTCTCTCGCAAGCAGCGACGGATGTTCCGTCGCCATACGAGGAGGAGGATTGCGATGAAGACGGTGTCGTTCAAGAAGTCGTTCGTCTCTCAGCTGGTCGGTGCGCTCGTGCTCTCTGCCGCCGTGATGGGCTGCGCCCAGGACGAGCAGGCCAGCGTCGGTGGTGAGGCGGACGCGCAGGGGGCCGCGCGATCCATGGCGCAGGTCAGCGTGAATTGCACGATTTCGATCTCGCCTTCCTGCACCTGCCGGATCGACCCAATCTGTGGCACGAGTGCCGCGAACGCTGGGTCCGCTTT
>OBEQ011181026.1_pt1 | contig 10291 bp, 11 predicted proteins | sample 1670901 | NCBI WGS metagenome assembly OBEQ01 (sample SAMEA104232315, study PRJEB22302) | groundwater metagenome | biome: forest; feature: aquifer; material: groundwater | place: USA | collected 2011-08-07 | depth 5.4 m | reverse complement strand
TAGACAGATAGACCACTTGAGTCACCATGCTTTCCCTCTGAGACGCGCATATATTGACGATTTCTGTATAACAGGTAACTTTATCAAAAACGCTACTGCCGTTTTCTTTACATGGATCATCTTTGGGACACGTGGAGACAGCCGCGCTTTGCGATGGATTATTAAACAGAAGTAAGAAAAATAAAGCGATGAATATTCGCAACCATAATCTCTTCATAAAACTAGTTTTTAAGGTAGCGTGATACAGCCAATGAACTACCTATGAGGCCTATCAAAAATCCGCAAAGTAGCAAAACTGCCAAAAGTATAGAAAATATTACGATCGTTGGAGGCCAGATATATATATTTAGCGTATTTATTTGAAATAAAAACAACGAGGGAATACCTTTCAGAAATGATGTAATAAAAGGACTAAGATATAAAATAAGACCTGTCACTATCAACCAAGCCAAGATTGCGCCCGTCAAACCATAAACAATACCCTCCGCTATAAATGGTCGGCGGATATACCAGGATGTAGCACCAACTAGCTTCAAAATTTCTATTTCTTCTTTTTTCAATGCGATTTTCATCCCGACACTGGTTAAAAGTATAAAAATAGTTGAAAACGCCAAAAAGATCAGAAATACTGCGCCAATTTTTCTGATCGTTGATGTCCAGACTACTAGAGTATCTACTACGTCCTTTTGGAAAACGACTTCATCTATGCTTGTATCTTTTTTGGTAAGTTCTGCTAACTCAACTAAATATTTTGGTGAAATAGCGGATATTTCCAATGATGAAGGTAGAATATCAGCCGTCACCATTTCCAAAAGTAACGGATCGTTTTTATTTTGATCAAGGTAAATTGCCAAGGCTTGATCTTTGGAAATATATTGAAAAGTCGATACTTTTCCTGTAGCCTGCAAACTTTGAATAAGCCCGTCAATAGATGCTTTAGTTTTATCGTCCTTGAAAAAAACAGTTAACTGAGGTTTAGTTTCAAAATAAGACAGCAAAGAAGTGAGTCCGCCTGCCAAAATCAAAAAAATAGCCAGCACAAAAAGAGTCATAAAAATCATAATGACAGAAGCCACTGCCTGATATGGAGTTCGTCTAATTCTTTGCCAGAATGAAACTGATGATGACATATATTAAAAACCTATGAATATTTACTTTTTTTCTCGTCTCTAATAATTTTTCCGTCGGCAATTTCAATTACCCTTTTTTTCATACTGTTTACAATATCTACATTATGGGTAGCCATAACTACCGCTGTACCGTTTTTATTGATTTTATCAATTATTTTTAATATCTCCCAGGAAGTTTTGGGGTCCAGATTACCTGTAGGCTCATCAGCCAGTAATATCTTTGCCTCTGCCGCAATAGCCCGCCCGATAGCTACTCTTTGCTGTTCTCCAAAAGACAATTGTTTGGGAAAGTAATTACCCTTCCCCTCAAGCTTGATCACTTCAAGAACTTCACCAATCCTTTTATCTGAATCTTTTTTAGATTTTCCCAGAATTTCCAAAGATACCCCGATATTTTCAGCCACAGTCCTATCCGCAAGGAGTTTGAAATCCTGAAAAACAAATCCTACAATACGTCGAAGAAAAGGTATCATTTGAGGCTTTAGTTTGTTCACTTCCCACTCATTTACAAATACGGATCCTTTACTGGGAATTATTTCTCTTATTAGAAGACGCAAAAGCGTGGTCTTTCCGGCTCCAGATGGTCCAACCAAAAAAACAAATTCGCCGTCTGCAATCTTGAGGTTTACATCCTGTAGGGCGAATTTTGTCGCGGCGTATTTCTTACTGACGTCATCAAAGACGATCATAGTTCGGTTACACTCACTATGACCCTGAGTTTAATCGAATGGGTCATAAAACTTCAATTTTACCGACATCCATTAGCCATCCTGCTCTTTTGGCAGAAAAAGTCTGACCCCAGACTCTGACTTTCCTACCTACATATTTATTCAGATCCAATACTGATGAGGTGAGATAAACTGTCTGATTATCTCCACCCGGTCTGTTTAACCGGTGGGTACCTTCCCCGTTTAGTCCGCCTGATTCTAATTGTCCAACGGCAGAATCTTTAAAGGTTTTGGTATCGGAAGATCCGGCAGATTGCCCGCTTGAAACAACCTTATCTGTCATTTTATTACCGGAAGAACTACTTCCTTTCGATAAATAAATGTGCATCAGAAACCCGCTCAATATTCCTGCTAAAATAATTCCTATTACCGGGTAAAGTATTTTTTTTGAAGTCATATCTTTTGCTCCATCCAGATCACGAACCAACTTTTCTTCAGGTAATTTTTCTAAATCTATTTTTTGGGAATCAAGATTACTTACCATATATTAGTACTATACGATATTGGCAAATTTTTTCAAGTAGGCGATCATGAAATTTTCAATATCACCGTCTAAAACATCTTTCGTAGCGCTGGTCTCAACTCCTGTACGCAGATCTTTCACCATATGGTATGGATGCAGCACATATGAACGTATCTGATTACCCCATGAAGCAAGTTTGAACTGGCCTTTAAGCTCTGATAAATGATTGACTTTTTGCTCATTCATCAACTGCCAGAGTTTTCCTCTGAGAATTCGAAGTGCTGTTTCCCTGTTTTGGCCTTGATATCTTTGTTCCTGGCATTCAACTATTATTCCTGTGGGTCTATGCTTTAGTCTGACAGCGGTTGAAACCTTATTTACGTTTTGTCCGCCTTTCCCTCCGCTTCTGTAAAATTCCCAATCCAATTCATCATCTCTTATCTCTACCTCCGCAGTATTTTCAATAATAGGAAGCACTTCAACCAGAGAAAAAGATGTTTGACGTAGCTTGTCGGCGTTAAATGGAGACTGACGTACCAATCGATGCGTGCCTGCTTCGCTTTTTAAAAACCCATATGCCAGTGGTTCTGCTATATTTATAGTGACACTTTTTATACCTGCTTCATCTCCGGTAATTTTATCTATAATTTCCTGTTTCCATCCTTTCCTTTCGATAAATCGCAGGTACATACGCAGTAACATCTCGGACCAATCCATCGCTTCTGTTCCACCCTGACCTGCGTGTATGGCCAATATCGCGCCATCTATATCATGCGGACCGGAAAAATACAGTTCAAATTCCAGCCTTTCCAATGCGTTTGCCGTCTCATCAATCTTACCAGAATCTATCAATTCTTTGACTTGATTTACTTCATTCACCTGCTTGGTCAAAAATGACAGTTCCTTCATGAACGCCGCGGATCTCTCGTGGTTTTGCCAAAATAAAGGATCGGCAGAATCTTTTTCTATTTCTGCAATACGCTTGAGTTTTTTTCCGATATTCAATCTGGTGATAATTTCCACTAGTCTTTGTTTTGCTTCTTCCATAGAGTCAATCTTCTCATATTTGAATACAAACAGGCAAGCTCTCTTTCAAAAGTCAGAATTATCCTCTTGAAATCTTAAAAGGACATGGAGTAGACTTTTAAATATCAAATGAGAAAGATATTTCAGTTCATTGTCAGAAAATTTTCCCGTCTTGGCCCGGGCTTTATCACCGGTGCTGCTGATGATGACCCGTCCGGCATTGCCACTTATTCTATTGCCGGAGCGCAATTTGGGTATAAATTTACTTGGTTAACTGTATTTCTGACACCTCTGATGTATGCAGTTCAGGAAATGTGCGGCAGAATAGGCATGGTATCGGGCATGGGTCTGGCTGGTTGTATCAAGAAATATTATCCTAAAAAATTATTACTTTTCTCAATTACTCTTTTGGCTATCGCGAATATAGTCAATATTGGAGCAAATTTAGGAGTCATGGCTGCATCTTTACAGATGATTACCAATTTTCCTTTTTTCATTCTGCTTATCTTCATCACTGTCTTTACTGTCGCCCTGGAGATATTTATACCCTATGACAAATATTCAAGATATTTGAAATGGATGGGTTTAACATTGTTATTGTATGGGGTAACAGCAATATTAGTAAAACAGGACTGGAAAAGTATTGTCAGATATACGTTTATTCCTCATATCGAATTTGACTTAAGATATTTGATGACCTTAGTGGGTTTTCTGGGCACTACTATCTCGCCATATCTTTTCTTCTGGCAAGCATCAGAACAGGTTGAGGAGGAAATTACGAAGGGTAAAATCTCTGAATTTGAGCAATCACCTGCGATCGCTGTCGAAGAAATAAACATCATGCAAAAAGATACCGCTACCGGAATGTTTTTTTCCAACCTGGTATCCTTTTTTATCATTCTGACCGCAGCAGCTACACTTCATGCCAATGGTATCACGGATATAGAAACACCCCAGCAAGCCGCCTTAGCACTCCGCCCTATTGCGGGAAATTTTGCATTCCTATTGTTTACTTTTGGAATCATAGGAATAGGACTTCAGTCGGTACCTATCCTGGCAGGCGGACTCGCTTATGCTTTTGCTGAAGCTTTTGGTTTTAAGGAAGGGTTGGCCAAAAAATTGACCGAGGCAAAAGCTTTCTATGCAACCATTGCCTTAGCTACATTTACAGGAGCTTTGATGAATATTGTCGGAATCAATGCCATCAAAGCTTTATATTACACTGCTATTTTAAATGGTATAGTAGCAATACCTTTAATATTTATTATCATTCAACTGGCTGATAATGAAAAAATAGTAAAAGGATTTAAAAGTAAAAAATCCAGCAGAATTCTGGCTTGGGTTGCCCTGGTATTTATGTCAATCGCATCTATTTTTATGATCTTTAATCTGGTAAAAGGTTGACTATAATATCAAAATATTGTCGATCCAACGGGCTAAATGATGAGGCTTTACCAACACTTCTTTTTTTGTTTCTATTCTGGCTAACTCTGTTTCCTCATCTGTAATTTGGGCATTTCCTGCTGAATAAATAAATTCTTCTTTTGTTAATTTTTCCGGCAAGTACTCGCTTCTTTGAAATTTCATCTCCCTTTCTGGATCTAGCTTAAATACTCCAAATTTATGGTCAATTTTTATATTGTAATTATTGTTTTTGAGGATAATTTGAGATCCCTGAATTTCCTTTTCAGGTTTATAATCTGAAGAGATCTTCCAGTCTAGAAATGATCCGATGTGATAGGCCATAAGCGGAGTCAGATCCATGCCATATTCCAAGCGAGTGTAAAATGCACTAGAGGCTGTCAATCTGGCATTTATCTCTGTTACGAAAACTTTGCCCGATTTATTTTCTATCAAAAAATCAACTCCGAAATATCCTCTGTATCCCTTTTGCATCATAGATTGACCGATTATTTGTGAGAGGCTGGAGATAATTTCAATTTGTTCATGATCTAAAAAGGCAGCCGGCCATTGCCTTCCGCAGGTAATTTGTTTTTGGGGACATAGCTTATCTATCCCGTCTATCTGTATAGCAGGAGAACTGACGAAGATTTTATCCTTATAGATACAGCAATTATTAAGTACTGTAAAACCATCTATAAACTTGCTTACTTTTACCCTGGTAAAAGGATATTTATTTGAAAGACTGTTAAAATCAGTTTCATTTGTTATAAAAAAAGTAGTCTTTCCTGCCCAACCGTGACCGAATTGGATTACAAACGGTAATTTAAACTTATCAACCAGGTTTTTATAGGTAAATTTACTAAGAACATCAACCTGGGATAACAAAAGATTAGATGAATTTTTATCATATAAAAGATCTTGTAAATTCAATTTATTTTCAAACGATTCATTTAGAGAAGCTGAATTACCCAAAGCCACAAATCCCAGACTCTTTATCATGAGCTCAAGTTTGAGTGAAGGTTTGAAAAAAAGAATTCTAGGAATACCTTTTGTAGATTTTTTGATATAGTTTTGAATCTCAATTCTTTCCAATAATTTAGCCGAGTTGTGTATAAAACTATTACTATCTATTTCGGAAAGACAAAAGATATTTGCACCCTGATCCCGAAGACTTGGAATAATAGGGTCAAAATAGGAGCAAATGATGTGATATTTGGGCAGTATCCCGGCAAAACCCAATCCTTTTTTGATATCAGGAGTTATAAAAAATATATCCTCATTTTCAAAATATTTTTTCCAGTCAGACATATATTATGCGTAAGATCTCCCTGTCAGAATACAAACAGGATTTTTAAAACTATATCCGCTTTTCCGGGCTTTCCAAAAGGCAGCCAAAGCGCATGCGCCTTCATAAGAGCAATTCAAATCATGTGATTGCAACCAGGATAGAGCCGCCTTCATTTCATTATTTGAAATTACCCATCCGGATCCGTGAGTTTTTTTGATGATTCTTATAACCTCATCTTCTCTGGGAGTAAAACGTGCCACAATGGCATCAGCCAGACTGATATTGGATGATTTTTTGAAATTTTTATCAAAAACTGATGCAATCGGATGTACTTTATCAGTCTGCGCCGCGTGTATGGCAACAGTGTGATTTAACTTTTCAAAACCCAGAGAAATACCTACCGCTGCGGTTCCACTGCTTACAGGTAGAAATACTGCGTCCGGTACAATACCCTCTTTAATTATCTCCGTTGCGATATCCTGATAACCAACTGGAGCATTAGGATCTATCGATTGCCTCAGATTATAAGCATTATTGATTTTGCTGAATTTGAAAGCCTCACTTACCGATCTTGGTGTGGTAATAATTTTACAACCCAGATCTTGAAGAACTTTAAGTTTTTCCTTGTTTATTTTCCCGGAAACAAATATATGCAGATCAATACCCGCAATTTTACAATAATTTGCAGCAGAGATAGCGGCATTTCCTGATGAAGAAATTACTGCGTTTTTTATCCCCATATGTGATAGTTTTGATATTTGATATGCAAATGCCCGGTCCTTATGTGAACCGGTTGGATTTTCGAACTCGCATTTAAAGTAAATATCGTCTATTTTTATAATCGGAGTATTTCCCTCTCCAAGAGTAATTTTCTTTTGTTCAGACATAATAGATAAGTGATATAATTATATATGACTATGACTGACTCACAAAATAATTCCGGTCAAAAAGGAGTTTGTCCTGAGTGTGATACCCCTTTGAATTTACCTGTCGAATTACGGGTGGGGAAAATTATAGAATGCCCTGCCTGTGCGATAGAATCTGAAATTATAAAAGTAAATCCTCTCAAGCTTGCTCCTTTGGAGGAAGAGAAGTGATTAATCGTCTTATTGATTTCTTTCCTTTGATAAAATCACTATAGAAAAATCCTGCAGCAGGTGAAATCAATATATTATCTTCCTTTTGAGCTTGTTTATATGCAATTTGCAAAGCCCGATACAAATCTGTAACTTCTTCACATAATCCAATTGGCAATAATCGTACCAACTTCTCTCCTAATTCGCTTTTAAGAACTATTATGTGTTTTACCAGCTTTTCTACTTCTATGGAAAATTCCTTATAATCTATGCCTTTTGTTCTTCCACCGCAAACCAAAATTGTATTTTTACCCAATTTCTTCAGCCCTGCCAAAGTTGCCCAAGGGGTCGTACTTTTTATATCATCGTAAAACCTGATATTATCAAAAGTTTCCAATAGCTCCAACCTAGCCGGTAAAGATTGAATTTGCGGCATGATTTTTAGCATTTTTTCAACAGATAATCCGAGAAAATCACAAACAGTCATTCCTGCCAATATATTCATTGCATAATGATCACTTTTATTATTCATAATTTGCGTGTGTATTTTTTGAATACTTTTTGTATTCATTTCAATGTACTTTCCGCTGAAATAAATGATTTTTGATTTTAACTTCTCGGTTAATCGTAGTTGAACTATATCGTAATTTAGTATAGCTATATCAGTAGATTTCTGTTTATTTATCAAAGCGAGTTTCAGCTTTAAATATTCTTCCCAACTGACTTCATCCAAATGATTCGGATAAAAGTTTGTAATTATTGCCATTCGGGGTGCGCGGCTAAAATCATCTTGTAATTGTCTATGCGATATTTCAAGTACCAATATATCTTCTTTAGTCATTTCATCTAGTTTATCAGCCAGCTGTAACATCCACGTTTCATTACCGGCAAAATACATCCGCCGGTTGGCGGACAGGCCTTTTTTAAGTAATTGGTAAATAATATTTGCTGTACTTCCTTTCCCTACAGTGCCGGTCACTGCTATAATTTGAGCGGGTGCAAAATCCAAATAGAGACGGGTTAATGAATAAAATGGAATTTTATCTGCGACGCGAAACAATGGTTCATTTTCTTTTTTATACAATCTCCAAGATTGTGGAACAAAAATGATATCGGCATTCTCTATATTTTCCAGATAGTTCAGTCCTAATTTTAGATGGGCATTATTTAGATCTGCTATAAACTGTTTATACAATTTATCCCGCTCCAAAGACTCTATTCCTTTATGCCACAATTTGAAATTCTTCTCTAGACTATCTATACTTGAAAAATCATGAGCAGTGATATTGGAAATATTATGCTTCACCAGAAATCGCAGGATGCTGCTTCCTTCTGCACCTGTAACTCCAACCACATGTATAGATTTCCCTTGCAAATTTTTGATGAATTCATCCATGTTGATTAAATATCTTCAATCTGAATACCCCATCTCCTTTTGAAAGATCAAGGTACTTCTTGCCGACCTTTTCTCCACTTCTGGTCTTCTCCAACCATACCTGATCCATTAATAACCCATTCGCTTCAGTGATTTGAATAAGCGCGGTGTGGACTCCGACAATTTCCGTAGTTAAGAAAGATGAATGAGCATATACAATTTCTTTACTGCCAACTCTGATAATGATTGCTATATGCTTGCCTCCTCTCATCCTTATCATATCCCCAATTTGAAAATCATCTATTTTGTCTACTTTGATACAATAATTAGCACTTGTTAACGTCCTCGCGTTAGTCTTGTGTACACCTCCGGTAAAAACCTCTGCCAAGTTAGTCAGATGGGAATTCTTATAATTTATTCTAATAAGTTCATTCAACACTCTGTAAACTAATCCGGAACAATCTATTCCTATTCTTTCGCGTCTGGCAAATTTTCTTAAATTTTCCGGAGTTAATTCAAATCTTACATCTGTAGATAAATTAAGCAATCTTTTTATCAATTCTTCCTGAATTTCTTTTGCACTTCCCTTTCCATTGGAAAATCCCCGCAGCATTACTTTCCCATCTCTCAATTTATTCATCCAATACGGACAATGAATTATTAAACCATTAATATCCATCTGGTCATATTGTTTGACTAATTCAGATATTATATTTGATATGTCATTCATAATAATTGAATTACCAAAATGCAATGGCAAGTGTGGCGATGCTGCTGCCTAAAAGCAGTCCTCCAAGTACATCCGATAACCAATGTGCTCCCAAATATATTCTACTGACAAATATAGAGATGATAAAGACTACTGATATAATCCAGAAAAAAGTTTTTTGCAATTTATGTTTTGCGAAAGATAAAAGAATAAATAATATTATGACCGTAAGAAAAGATACTCTAGCCATATGTCCGGAGGGATAGGAATAATTTGTCTGTACGATAAAACTGCTTGGGAAAAAAATATCTAGAACATAGCGGTTAAATATTATCGGCGGTTTAGGATGATAGATGAGTATTTTTCCTGCCAGTTCGAAAACATAAATAGAAAATATCAGAAAAATTCCGGTAAACAAATGTTTTCTGCGCCAAAGCAGAAGAAGAAAAATTATACCTGTGATTAATAAAGTTACTTCTGATGATCCAAGAAGCGTCAAGATAGAAAAAGGTAAATCAACGTATCTTCCGAATACACCCTGTATAGAAACTAAAGTATCGAAATCTAAATCCCGAAATATATCTTTATTGACTAAAAAGCTTAAAAATAAAAATGATAAGGCTAAGCCCAGACTGGTCCAAAGAAATTTCACTTTCTTACTTTTATTCATAATATTGAAGCTCTTCCCAACTGTATTTATCATCTTGGCAAATTAAAGTTATAAAGTGTCCGGGTTGGAGATAGTTTGCTCTTTTAAATTCCCAAGTAAAAGGTACACCCATCAACTTTGCTTTGAGAATCATTATCGGATCTCCATGGGAAATGGTCAATACGGTTTTTCCCTCATGTCTCTTTTGAATCAATCTGACAAACTGAAACATTCTTTCGCCCTGTGTTTGTATGCTTTCCTGTCCTTGTTTTACATATTTATCATCATACATATGAGGCTGAATATCTTTTTTAAAAATCTCAAGGGAAATACCCTCTGGTAAAAGCTTGGTTTCCAAAAGCAAGCTAGATATTTTTGGTTTTAAGTGCAATATTTCATTCATAATCCGTCCTGTTTCGCGAGCTCGAAGCAAAGGACTAGTA
>OBEQ011317306.1_pt1 | contig 10292 bp, 8 predicted proteins | sample 1670901 | NCBI WGS metagenome assembly OBEQ01 (sample SAMEA104232315, study PRJEB22302) | groundwater metagenome | biome: forest; feature: aquifer; material: groundwater | place: USA | collected 2011-08-07 | depth 5.4 m | reverse complement strand
GTTTTGGTCAACTTTTTTCATCCTCCGAATTTCTTTCGAACTCTCAAAATACGAGAATGGTAGCCCAGGAATCATTGTACTCGGCTTTGGTTAAATACAAAGGTGACCCTGAAGCGCTATTTACAAATGGTAAGCCAAATGTGGATTTTGCCAAACTTTTGATGAGCAACAGGGCGTCTGCTGATTTTGCTGCACTTGGGCAAGTTTTGGACGATGAGATTTTGCAATCATTCGAAGGAGATTCAAGAAATACCCTTGAAGTTTGGCGTGGTCTGCCAGAACAACTGCAGGCAGTGTCGATAGTTGAAGGGAATTTTCCGGATTTGGAACCGGAAATTATTGATAGTTACAAGGTGGCGGCGGATTTGATGAAGTTTTCGGGTTTGGAACGTATAAATCCAAAACTGATCAGAATGGTTTCAGACGACCCGAATTATAAAGATTTTATTGTCGACGGTAAACCTTCCAGAAAATTTATTGATAGAATTATTAGTCAGGGAGAATATGGAGATCTTTCTATTTTTCTCAATGAAGAAACCCTTTCCCAATATAGTGATGCCGAAAGAGGGGTTTTTACGGTATGGGAGAGCTTACCAGAAGATTTACAAAAGGAAGTAATGAGAGAAAACCCTGGTTTTCCCAATGTTTCTGCTGATAAAGCGGAAAAATATCGAGTTGCCGCTGAGGTAATTGACCGAATAAGAAATTCACCGTCGGCTGAAATTAAAAGGCTTGAAAAAGAACTTATTGGACAACTTTGGAAGCTTGATAACCCACAAGCGGCGCTTGAGGAAATAATCGGGATATTTGAGAAGAATAATTTACCACTTGTGGGTAAGACTTACCGAGTTTTTGAAACAATTTATGATAACCCTAATACTCCTGGGGGAACTATTCTTGAAAAAGATTTATCTTCTAAGGCAAACTTAAGTCCGGTATTGGAGGCCGCAAATCCCCGGCAGCGCAGAGAAATAATTTATAGAGACTTACTGTCAATAAACGTCAAATCAGGTAATCCTCAACTTCGAGATTATCTTGAGGTTTTAAGTGATGGAGAAAACGTGGTCGTAAAAATGGAAGATGGTGGAGCTTCTGCGCTTTCTGAGGGAGAGCGCCAACAGATCGATCATTTTTTCAATAAAATGGATATGCTTTATACGTCCTCTCTGTTTGGCAGAACAATTGAAAATCGAAAAAGGGCAAGGCAATTAGATTCATCTCCCAACACTTCCGGCTTAAATCCAGAAGACAGATTACAAGCTTTGAGGAGAAACTTTCGAGTTCGAACAGATCAAAAACTTACCGATAGGCTTTCCGAAATGTTTTTAAAACCGACAGGCTACACAAATATTGTGGATGTTTTGGCAGAAATGGACCGTTCGAAGAGGGAATCAGACATACGGAATAGACAATTTGCCAAAGCGAGTGAAGGGAAAATTGCATTGGCTGCCGGAGATAGATTTAAAGGAATAAGCTCAGGCGATATAGGAAATATTTTAGAACGAGGAATTGTAGCCCGTGAGTACTTGGGCGCATCTGCAGGGTCTGACATGACCCCATACGATACTGACATGGCGTTAATACTTGAAGAAGACCTATCGGAAGGCGTTGTAAGCGCTGTGTCATCATCTCCATCTAAAAACTACGGAGACATGATGCTTGTTGTAAAAGACCGAGGGCAGTTTGGTACGGGGAATAATCAATACGAGTCATTTGCATCTGGCATCGAAGGTGAAAGGCATTACGGTATTCGTACCGGTCTTCCATCAGCTGAAATCGACGCAGTTATTGCGCAAAATATATTAACTTCTGATTACATAAAATTAGACGACCTTTTTATAACAGTCGCGCAAAACGGTCAATATATTCCTGTTGGTACAGTAGACGGAACCATTATTTTTACGCCCGAAAAGTTTGATGAATACAGGAAAACTTTTGATGGAGTGAGTGAGTACAGCACAAATCCAATTACGGTGAAAAAAGTTGGTGGAAATGAAGAAACGTATGCTTTTCCGGAAAAAGCGCAGGTTGTGTCAAGCACTCGAAGTTCCCTTGATCAATTGGGAAATGATATCAGGACTGATCGTGGGAGAGTCCAAAACCTTTCAAGTCAAGTTAGGCAAAGACTAAATAATGCACTGACTTCATCTGGCGTAAATTTAAGAGGAGAATTTGATACAAGCATTTACGGTGCAGAGCTTGTTGATACCGGCTCGACTTCAAGAGGAACTAATGTCCCTGGGGACTATGATTTTGACTTGTCTCTTCAACTGGATCCAAATGACATTAAAAGATTAGCTGAGGTCACTGATACAGTTAAAAACACACTAAAATTACAAGAAGATAAATCTCATGCAGAAACTGATTATATTCAGGTGCGTGCTGCAGGTTCAGAGATTGTTGAAGGAGAGGTTCTTGATATTGATATAGGAATTGGTAAACGTGCCGATGACGGTTTGTTTGCGTCAAATGATGCTGTTGCTCAAAAACTTGATTCCGTTCGACAAACGTTTGGCGACGAAACATATTTTGATGTTCTTGCCAATATAGTTCTTGCGAAAAAAGTTCTTAAGGAAGGCCACGCGTATAAAAAAATGGAGGATGGTGGAATGGGAGGAATTGGCGTTGAGAACTGGATACTGCTTCATAACGGCAATGTTCTTGATGCGTTTCAGAGTTTTTGGGATGTGGCACACGACGAAAGTGGAAATGTAATACCGTACGAAGATTTTACAAAGAGTTATAAAGTATTTGATGCTGGTGTCAATATAAAGTTTAATAGGCACGACAACTTCATTCAGGTTTTAAAGCCTGATGGTTACTCTGCCATGTTAAATTCGATTGGTAGTTATTTGGGATACGCGTAAATACTGTTGATTTAAATTTGAGGCGATCAGAAAAATGGAAAAATTATGATATACTAACACTATATGGACAGTCTCAAAACCAGAAAAGAAGTTGGCCGCAGTATACGAGCGGCAAGGCGAAAAACGGATTTAACACAGGTAGAGGTGGCTGAAAAAGCCGGAATTCACGTAAGCTACTACTCTAGAATTGAACGAGGAGAGGAAAATCCATCAGTTGAAACACTCAAGAATATCGCTAAAGCTTTAAAAGTAAAATCTTCCGATATTCTTCCATTTTAAACAAATCCTCCCATCTTTTGAAGTAAATTTATGATAAAATATATTCTCGCTATGAAGCTAAGTTGAAAGCAGTGCTTTGGATGGTTTAAAGCTCACTCTCGCCTTCCTCAGCCCGATAATCTTTCATTAACTTGATAAAATGATCGAGAATTTGGTGCAAAAGTTCAAAATAAGATGAGTCTTCTGTACTTGTTCTGAAAAGTCAGATCTCAACACATGCGCAGTATAATACAATGAAGGGCGCTTAGCTCAGCTGGCTAGAGCGGCTCGTTTACACCGAGTAGGTCAGGGGTTCGAATCCCTTAGCGCCCACACTAGCGTTTTTGGAGTCCTTTAATTCAAATATTGGCCTCAAAATTGGGGTTCCAATGACAAGCTCCTGATATGTTGGAATCCTTTGGAAAATAAGAGAAAATAAGGCACCTTTAACTGCCGGATTTGTGGCTGTCATGATCAGATCGTCAAGGTGTTCCAAGTAATACTTTGCGGTGGCAATAGTTGTTGCAATATCTATCTCCTCAATTTCTTTGTTATTCCTGGCATCAGTTGCTTCTTTTTTTTGTTTTTCCAATTCATCCACATCGTCTGATAGCATTTTAATTACAATTGGTGATTCGGTTTGTTTGATCGTTTGAAGAATATCTTTTTGCTGAGTGTTTAATTCTGTAACCCGTTTTTGGAGATCAATAGTTTTTTGTTTCTCATCAATTTGTCTGCTTTCGTATCTTGCCAGTATTTTGTCTTCAAAGTTGGCAAGCGCTTTTTTGGAAAATTTAACGTGTGACAGAAACTTTGCGACAGTTGCTTCAAGACCATTATCTCCATCTACTGACACTCTAAAGTAGTGTTTGTTTGGCAAATCTCCAGAATGGTGATAAGCCGGATAATGCTTGCCCAGCTTGCCGCGTGATGCAGAGCCAAATAAAAGTTTTCCGCACGTTGGACAGGCTATAAAGGCCTTAAACGGGTATGTTTCCAGGTTGCCGTATGACTTGATCACAGGCTTGTTGTGTACTCTTATTACTTCAACAATGTCGTTTTCCTTTTCAACCAACTGCATAACCCCTCTGTTTATTCGATTGAACTCAGCAATAGTTATAAGTACAGGGAATTTAAACTTGACTGCATATCCTTGCGAGCTAACCCATTTCTCATTATTTACCCCTGCGTAATCTGTTTTGGTTTTAAAGAAATTTAGAAGACGCGGTGTCAATGGTTTACCGCCACGAACATTTGTGACATTGCCATTTGCATCTCTGCCCTTTCGTGTTCGGGTGGTAAAACCCATCAGGTTTACTTCGGCAATTATTTCGTCATCTGTTTTTCTTCCTTCAAGTAACCTTTCAAAGATTGTAACCATCCAGGGGTATTCAATCGGGTGCGGTTTTAATACAACTCTTTTGCCGTGAGGTGTGTCTACTTTTTCGTTCTGAAATCCAAATAACGAGTTACGGATAATATACCCAAGCCTGGCATAGTTAATTTCTGCGCCTATTAATTGAGTCATTATGTCTCGGAAATTGTCGCGAGCTTCTTCCGCTGCCAGATATTCTGATTTCTCTGTCGGTTGGTATTCAGACCAGGAATACTTTACTCCAAAACTTTCTAGAGTATTTCGTTTTTCTTCTGAAATAATACCTGTTGAGTCAAGTGGTGATACTCCAAGCTTTGCCAGTTGGCGTTTAAGATCGGCGTAAAACAGGACACCGCTTCTACCTTGTCTTTTAAAATCCATAAAGAGGAGATATGTAATTTTCTTAAGAGGATTTTTTGGATTGTAATTCGCGATCCAATCAATAGCCTGTTGGAGGGGTTGCTTACCACCCGTTGCGGATTCTGCTAAGTCTAGATAGTGAACTATTTTAACTTTTGTCAGTTTCTTTTTGCCAAGCTCTTCTGCTAAATATTTAATCTTTTGCTCTTGAATCTCTGGATTGACCGAATCCTTTTGTCCAGGCGTCGATTCCCGCTTCACCCCTAGTACATATATAATCACTTTATCCATTTAATTCTCTTTTCCTTTTGGAATCAAGCCATTCTTTTTATCGCTTTCTATCCGATCAAGAATTGCATCAAGAAAAGTATCCATTATTTCATCTTCTGTTTTGAGGTCGTCTTCCCGGTATTTATCTAAGCCTTCAAAGTTATTCACTTAAACCCGAGTCTTCCCATAAATGTGTGAAGGGGTTTTTAATTTTTAGGCTATTATTTTTATCTACTGGTGATGTTTTCGTTTCAGCGTATGAACTCATTGAATTTTCTTGGTGAACACTTACATTCTTTTTTTGAGGCTGGGTGAACACTTGAGGGTCGTTTTTAGTAGACCTCTTACGAGAAGAATTACTAGAAATTGTATTGGCATTTGAGGGCGTAGTGTTCACTTCGTGGCTAACAATGGGGTCAAAGTGTACACCAGCTTCGTCTTCTTTTAAATAAATACCCCGGTAAAAATAGCCTGTCTTAGCTCTAATTTTTTTATACTTATCAGTCATGCGCCGCCCAAATGCGCTCAATGACAGGACGTCCTTGTTCTTCTGCCCTTGAGCATCTGCCCATTTAGTATAAGCAAGATAAATTTGTGAAACTTTCACGCCACGATCTACGTGTTCGCCACAACTGTCGCAAATAAACTCATATAGTGCGTCGTTGTCACTTCGGTAGTCGCTTGTGGCCGTCAAAACAATCTCTGGTGTTGGCGCTAGTCCTTCCGCTTGCCACAATAAGCATCCGCGCACTAGCCACGCCAAGATGCCTTTGTGTTCGGCGTGCAACTTTTCTGTTAGTTTTGCGTCTACTTCCTTACCCTCGAACTTGCGATTAAATGGAATAAGACGTACACGTCGCCAGAATGCGTGTGAGTCGTCTTCAATAATTGGCGCATGATTTAGGAATAGCCAAGGTTTACAGGTGGGGTAGAACGAAAAAAATTCACTATACAAAAACCTTGCCGTTTCCATATCACCACCGGTCCATGCTTTTAATCGTTGTTCGTTAAGTCTTGTAGCGGACAGTGTTTCGGCTGATAACAAAAATCTTTTGTTTTCTATTGCCGCAACATCATTCGAACTGGTGTTTGTTATATTCCTTTGGAATAGTGACGCGGGTGCGCTGTGTGCATAATCGCCCAAAATATTCCGTAAGGTTGTGAAAAGTACACTTTTCCCGTTTGATCCTTTGCCCAAGCCAAAGAATGCACATTGTTCAGTAGTTAATCCTGTCAAGGAATAGCCAAGGGCTTTTTGAATATAATGGATTAATACATCGTTTTCCTCAAAAATTTCGTTGATAAACTTGTCCCATCTAGGACATTGTGCAGCCGAGTCAAATTCAGTTCTCGTGCACATTGTGATCCTGTCCTCTGGTTTCCCGTCACGCAGTTTTCCTGATGTAAGTTCAACAATTCCATTGGGACAAGATAGAAGCATCTGATCGCTGTCCCAGCCATCGCCGCTGTCGGCAATTGGTAAAATGTTCTTCGCAATGGCTATAGCACTGTCAAGTCTTTGCCTGTTCTCGCTTGCTATCGCCCATTTCGCGAGTTCGTTTCTCTGTTTCAAATCCTCAATTTGCTCAGCCTTTCTGTATAGATTCCGGACCGAATCTATTGCAAGTCTATTGATTGAGCCATCATTATCGTGTTTCCAGCTATGTCCCTTCCAAACAAGCCACCTGTTTCTTCTGTGGTCAAAACGTACAATAGAGCCAAATAATTTTGCAATCGCTTCTGCATTTGATAGGTCTGTAAAATGTGTAGAGAAGTTAAATTTCTGGGAATTATGCAAGCCATATCTATTAGCCAGATATGCAGCGGCTGATTTGTAATCTCCGTTATATTTTAATAATGAGAGAATAGCAAACGGCGAATAAGCCTTATTTGGTTCAAAAGGATAGCCATTACTGGTGAAATTATAGAAAAGACCTGGTTTTTTGTAGCCAAAAGTTGCCGATATGCCCACGTTTTTGCCTGGTCGTCTAAGGAAGATAGTACCTTCGTGTTCGTAGACAGTTGTCCAGCCTTCCTGCTTAAGAAGATCCAATGATTCACTCGCACCCTCTTTGTTAAACAAATCACCTGGACGGTCGCCCTTGGAATTGTTATCTGCAGGTATAAAGTCTTCGGTTGTTGTATCCGGTAAAAGGTTGAGCGACTTAGCACATCGAAGTAATAGGCTTCGTTCCTCCTTTGTGATCTCGGGTAATTTGCACCAGTCTCCTTGTAGTAGAGTATATCCGGGAGTAGGAGAAACTACGAACTGTCCGCCAGTTCCACGTGTTTCTATTAAGCAAATTTCCCTAACTTTTGGATCTTTTTGAAGTTCGTCTTCGGTCGGTAGCCTTTTGGCAAGCTTTTGGTTCCCCTCTATCACGCTACACTTCCAAGCCAGATGAAAGCCTCCGTGTTGCGTCTTTTCTATAAGCAGCCTGTCTACAAGACCTGGTGAGATGGTATTAACAAGTTTTTTCCAATTCCCATAAACTTCATTATCTCCAGGTGCCCCATGATCGTCAAAGTCTAACCCCTCCTGATTCCGTATTCCAATGCCCCATCCTTTGTTGAGTATATATTCACTAAATTCTTCTTCTGAAAAATTTTTCTGTTCCCAACCTTCAATCCCAAAAGGGTATTTTTTTGTTGGATGATCGGGAATTACATCTCGCCCAGAATTCCTATATTTTATTGCTGTTTCAAAAAGTACCTGTTTATCCATTGTCCTCCACCTTTTCCTCTTGAGGAGGAACCTTTAAAATTCCTGTGCCTGCGCAGGCTTCGCAGATTTCCTTATCCCAATTAACACGGCCTCTGCCTGAACATTTTGGACATCGAAATGGATAATATTGGGGATTAAATTTTTGTATTTTATCGTGCATCTTCTTCTCCTGTAACTACTTCTGCTATTAATTTGAAATAAAGTGTGTTTGGTCATTGTTTGTCAAATCCGTGCGTAATTTCACAAATAATTTGTACGAAATGCCATAATATTTATGAATATGGAAACAAGCATGAAATGCCAAGCTTACATTTTTGAAATATTTTTTTTGAGGTTTATGATCCATATTTGGACTAAACCCAAATTTTCTTTTCAAATAAAAAGGAAAATTAGTAAACATCGATTATTATTCTTCCAAGATTTTAATAAGCATATGCAATCATAAAATATGGCTAATTTTGACTATTAGGAGTATAATTCAGCCATGAAAAGAGCTTTAATTATAGGTCTTGGAATAGTAACCGGACTTATTCTTTTAATTGGGATAAACTCAAACACAACTGCACCCCAACCTAGCCCACAAATACAGGGTGTAAAAACACAGGCACAAATTGGGCAATCTTCTAATTCGCCTTCAAATGACCACTTTAATTACACTACAACAGTTCCAACTCATAGCTCACCATCAATTTATTATTCCACTCCAAAACCATCAAGTAAGATGTATTCGCCTCCGGTCACGTCAGGCGCTACAGCCATTTGCAATGATGGTACATATAGTTATAGTCAAAATAGAAGAGGTACTTGCTCACATCACGGAGGAGTTGCACAATGGCTTTAGAAAAAAAAATTACTATAACACCTGCGAAAATGTTGATGCTTGGTACTTTAACTGGCTTGCTAATTTTGGGCTTACTTGTTGCATCAAAAAACAATGGTTTGTTCCTAAACTCAAAAATTAGCTCTAGCCCAATCCCAATTAACCAAACTGTTTATTCTCCTGTGCCAAGTGCGACTCCTGTAGCTATAACAAAACAAAAGGTAGTTCCTGATCTTGATCCAATCGTTGATTGTGGTCCCGGTCAAAATTCCGGACAATATATTAAAGACAAACAAAGCAATTGTAAAAATTACATAGATTGTGGATTTCTTGGTAATGTTTGGAAATTGGAACCAGTTGACGTTTGTAAAAAACTGCAAAAGCAAGAGACAGACAAAATTAATTCATATAATCAACCGATTCAAAAAATTACCTTAAATTGCATTATTGACGGACAAAATTATGTTGAATATGGAAGCACAACTGAACAGGCACAAAAATATTGTGACGATCTTAAAGCATATGGAAAGACCATAACGCCGTCAGTCGCGCCAGCAAATACGACTAATAATGGATTACCATCTGTAGACGTTGCTGCATGGAACTCAAAATGTCGTCAGACTTACCAAGATAATCTAATGAGCACAGATGCTTACCTTTCAGCTAATGGTATAAGCAGTAGTTCTGCTGCCGATGCGATGCATAAACAATTAACTGATCAGCTAAATAGTTGTCTTAAGTAATTATATTTGTACTCAAGACATATTAGCGGGTCCTACTTAATATACTCATATTCTGTAGGGGGGGGTGCCCCTACTCTTTTTTAAATTGAGGGGAGATAGAGACTAGACTGTCTTTTTGCCTCTGATCAATCACCTGAGCTAGGCTAGGACTGACCTTAAATGTTATCTGTCGATTGTCTAGATTGAAGTTCATAGCTCCAGACTTAAACTGTTCGCCTGCAAGCACTGCATTCTTATCGATTAATGTGCCAAATACTGTTGATTTCTCCATCTCGGACTTAGCCTTAGAAGGATCGAGTTCAAAAAGAAACTCACGCGCCTTTTGATTTGCTATCAGGATCATTTCTTTCTTTTGCTGTAAGCGAACTTCAGCGAAGGCGTCATCTCTTTTAATAATCCCCTCTACCGTCTTAGGTGGCATATTAAGGGCCCTAGCAACCGCTGAAATTGAATCTTTAACTAGATATAAGGCTTTTGCTTGCTCGATTAACTCAGGAGATGTTTTTTGACCACGCATAATATTAATCAAGCACATTCTTGCAAGAAAGCAATAGCGCTATAATATGCGTATGGAAACGACAGCTAATCAAGCGCATTTTTATGCAGGACTTTTCATCAGTGGTATTTTTCTGTTCTTGTCTCAACTGTTAATAGATCACCTAACTACTAAAAGAGAACAAAGAAACAGAGATGAAATGTTTAAAATGAAAATCTTTGAAATGCGTTTGGCTGCTGCGCAAACAACGAAGCGGTTTCAAAACTCTGGTTATCGTGATTTAATCTGACTTTGGATAGTCAGACTTTTCTTTTAAGGAAGCAGTTTTCTAACACAAATGACTACAAATGCCAGGTTAAGGAATGCGCTGAACGAGAG
>OBEQ010921953.1_pt1 | contig 10292 bp, 10 predicted proteins | sample 1670901 | NCBI WGS metagenome assembly OBEQ01 (sample SAMEA104232315, study PRJEB22302) | groundwater metagenome | biome: forest; feature: aquifer; material: groundwater | place: USA | collected 2011-08-07 | depth 5.4 m | reverse complement strand
TCAGGCACCGTACCCTGGCCAGAGGCAACATCAGAGCGGCCTGGATTGTGGTGAATGCCCAGCATAAAAAAAACAGCCATGCCCGCAACCGCCGCCAATAAAATTGAGGAAATAAAAATCCGCACTTTCATAAAACTATTTTGAAACGTTAAGATGCAGCTCTTTGAGCTGTTTTGGCTCTAGCTCGGAGGGTGAGTCCATCATCAGATCGCGCGCATCACCCGTCTTTGGGAATGCAATCACCTCTCGAATGTTTGGTTCATTGTGAAGCAAAGACAACAATCGATCAAAGCCCCAAGCAATTCCCCCATGCGGAGGTGTGCCCGAACCAAGCGCATGCAACATATGCCCAAAATTGCCTTCGATCCGCTCTGTTGCAAATCCCATGATTTCAAACCCCTTCCTTAAGGCTTCTGGCTGATGATTTCGGATACTTCCGCCGCCAATCTCAAGGCCATTTAAGACTACATCGTATTGAGTGGTAAGAATTTCTCCGATATTTTCTTTTTTGAGCAGCCAATCAGAGTGCTCTGGCTTTGGTGCCGAAAAAGGGTTATGCGTGAAGGTCCACTCCTTCGCCAAGGCTTCGGAGTGCGCCGCACCTTCTTGTTTAACTTCTTCAAAGAATGGGAAATCAATCACCCAGCAAAAAGCCAGAAGATTTGGATTCTCTTTATCCTTACGTAGATCAGGTCGGTCGGTCTGATACTTCTCCATGGCTTCTTTATACGACAGTCGAGGAAATGGCATCTCCTGGATTTCTTTTTCAGGATAAAGTCGATGCACAAGCTCGATCAATAAGCGCTCATTCAATTCCATCACATCTTCACGCTTAACAAAACTCATCTCCATATCAAGTTGAGTGAATTCCGGCTGACGATCTCCGCGCGTATCTTCATCGCGAAAACATCGTGCAAATTGAAAATATTTCTCAACGCCAGCTGACATAAGTAATTGCTTATACTGCTGGGGCGACTGAGGCAAAGCAAAAAACTTACTTGGATAAAGTCGCGAGGGAACTACATAGTCCCGCGCCCCTTCTGGAGTCGACTTGGTAAGCACTGGGGTTTCAACTTCTAGAAATCCTTGATCCGACAGCCAGTTACAGATCAGCATCGTTAGATTGTGTCGAGCGGCCAGATTTTTAGCTAGACGTGGGCGGCGTAAATCTTCATAGCGATATTGCATTCGATGCTCCTCGCCAATTTCATAGCCATCCGTATCGAGTGGAAATGCTGGGGTAACTGCCTCGTTGAGGATCTCTAATTCGAGAGGCTCCACCTCAACTTTACCCGTCGGGGTATCGGCATTAACCATTTTTTCTGGCCGTGGATTGATCTTGCCATGAACACGCACCACCCATTCCAAACGGAGTTTTTGCGCCTCTTCATAGCCTGGAGTTTTTGGAGTCCATACCACCTGCACCGTACCGGTACGATCTCTTAAATCAATAAATATCAATTTGCCATGATCACGCCGATTAGCCACCCAGCCATAGAGCTGCGCGGTCGACCCGGCCAAGTCCTTTGTCTGTAGAATAGATGTTTCTTTCATAAAAAATCTCTTTCAGCCTAGCACAAAAATTTGATAAATAAAAGCAAACGGGTTCCTTGACTAAGTGCCAATAATACATTATTTTAACAGGCGTACCTTTACAAGGATCTGCCCTGAAGAAGCTCAAGAAACACCTGCTGATTCTCTGCCTTATCTTCATAGTGTTAACCCTTCACGAGCTTGCGCATGCCAGCGTAGCCCTGTTAGCCGGTATACCAGTAATCCGCTTCAGCTTTGGCTTCGGTCCTGGCTATACCATCCAGCATGTCCCCTTGCTCGGAGAGCTCCATTTCGGCATTATCCCCCTTGGCGCCTACGTACAAATAGCCGAGAGTGATGTAGGAAAAATGTCCCTGGGCGTCATCATCATGTTCTGCCTAGCCGGTGTGGCCGCAAATTTTTGCACAGCTCTAGCGCTCTCACTTCGGAGAAACCAAAACAACGCCCGGGCCGTCATTGATACCTGCCTCCAAGCCATAGCCGGACCCGAGCCGATCTGAGACGGCGATATGCCTTCATTGCGCTGGTGGGAGAAGTGGTCTCTCATCGGAGTTTGGAAAATTGCAGCTGACAGTGACCGCACCTTTCGTGAAAAGCTTATTTGGCTTTCACTGATCCTAGCCAAACTCAACTTAATTCCGATTCCCATACTCGATGGCGGAAAAGCTGTAATGATTGCGGTGGCAACGTTATTCCCATTTATCAGCAATTTTGATTTTTATATTGTCATCGCCGTGATTATCCTCCTCTACTTCAAGTTTATGAGCGTGGCCGGAGAAAGACTGCAAAAAAGAATAGCCGCCCGGGCGGAGCTCTTGGCAGAGAAGCTAGATGATCTGACCATGCGCATAAACGCTACCAAGACCGCCACTGCATGTGTCACCTCCCATGGCGTGCAATTAAACGAAGCCGAACTAGAAAATATTGTAGGGATATTCTATGAACTTGAAGTTGACCGTAAGATTGCCGACGAAGCCAATATTCCTGTGGTTGTTGCCATCGCCAATCAACGCCTAAATGAATACCTCCGATCCATTGGTAAGCTCCCCAACATAAATCCGCCAACGTAACTCCGGCGGATTTTATTTTACAGAAAAACCTTTCCATAAATATACATATGGATAATTAAAAATCCAAGGTTCACCCTTGGATGCGTTTTACTCCAACTTGCAGGTATTGGAATTTACTTTGATCTGTTTTGCGAGTGCAAGATGTTGCGCGACCCCTTCCCAACCATCAAAACACGCCTCCATAGCCGCTGTCCCAACCAGGCATATGCCAATAGCCGTAGCTTCTACTTGTCGCTGATCAACAGCTTCTTGCTCAAAACTACGCTCATGTGCAAAATGACCGGCTTGGATATGCCCGAGCTCATGACCAAGCAGCCCCTTAAGCGCTTCATCGGAATAGTTCCTAAAGTACCACTTGGATACCCAGATGACATTATCTGCAGTGGCATATGCAGGAGCTAGACCTACATATTCAAACTCGAGCTTGACATCTGCATGCACCTTACCCCTCGTCATAATCTCATTAAATACCCGCTGCGTCCTGGCTTCAAACTGTCGGCACTTTGACGCATCGATGAGCAAGAACAAGAGAACTGCAACCACCAGCAAAATAAGAGCTACACGCAAGGCAAACAGATGCCGTTCTAAAAAATCATCGAGACTCGTTCTCATAACGACCTCAACGCGCCCTATAAAACCCACGCCAACTTAACCAAAATATTTTAATGCGTCAATACAATGCAAAAAAATCCAAGGTCCGCCCTGCTGGAGTCGAACCAGCGACCATCTCCTTAAAAGGGAGCTGCTCTACCAACTGAGCTAAGGGCGGGATAATAACGTAAAAAATCATACCACAAAGACGGATTTAGTTCAAACAAAAAACCGTGGGGTTCACGGTTGGTAGATTATTTTTTAGTCTCGGCGAGTACCGCAGGATTAGCGACCAAAATCAACTGACCTTTGCACAACGGCAACGGACAGACCCAGTTGCCAAGACGAGCCGAATTTTCAGTCACCCGGATGCTACAGCCCTTTTCGCACTTGTACATCAGTCTCTCCCTTCCAGTTTTTTTACCAGCCACTGGTGAGCTGGTGCGAACGATTTGGTGACAACCACTTCACCCATGAACGTTCGCAGTGCCCGGGCGTGTTGCTCATCGCTAGCAATCCCGAAACGATTTTCCTGAAGATACCCAAGCGCCCTATCACCTAGCGAATCACCAACAGCTAAAATACGCTTAGCTGGCACTTTACAAAACTTGGCAAAATTCAGCGAGCATACACCCTTAGTAGAAGGGAAAACGGCTGTATTCCGATCGAGACCAGTGATTGTGCCCGACTTGTGGCGCTTGAATCGCATCGCGTACACGTGATCAACCAGCAAGCGTATATTATTCAGAATCAGCACCATCTCAACAAAATCAGCGATGCCGTAGGACACAACCGCCACCGGTACTTTTCTCAAGGCAAGATCAACTAAACAATCTCGCAGACCTTCACGAAGTTTGATTTCAGCCATGGCATCGAAAATATGCTCATCCCCGATACCAGCCTCAACAAACAGCTTGGCTTCGCCAAAGAGCCAGTCGCGCTCTTGCCGAGCAGTCAACAAACCAGATTGAGCTATCGGAAGATACTTTGCCCGAGATCCTTCAACTTGAGCTTGATAGCCATGCATCAGGGCATGCGTATTCATCTGCTTGAAAAGTTATGGCTCCCGAGGTGTACAGGTTCCGTCAAAATCAAGCACCACGACGTGCTTTGGCTTCAATCAATCTCCCCTTGTTAAAGAGTGGAGATATAATAACACAATCTATGTGTTATTGCAAAACCCCCAAACCGATAGATCGGCGCAGGGGGTTCCCTTATTCTTTATTCATAATTCTTTATTCTTGCTTGTCGAGAGCTTTCTTGAGTAACTCGCGCAGTTCGCCGCGGTTAGTGTCCACCGGCTGTTCTGCGGTCGAAGCGGAAGGTTCACTTTTCACTGGCACACGGACACGAGGCGGCGCCTTGGTTGGAGATGGCTCTTGGGTTAATGCTGATAACGGGGCCTCGACAGGAGTGGTTCGAACTTGCTGGTGCAGGGGCTCATCTCTATGTGAAATTGCGGATCTCCCGTCTTCAAAACGTTGCGCAGGTCTATCGTACATGCGACCTGCTGGTCTTAGTGCTTCCTCCCTCGACGGTCGGTCGTCTCGCCTACCTTGCCCTCCATAATCTTGCCGAGGGCGAGTCCCAAATTCTTGTCGTGAATCACCGTAACCCTGCCCCGAAGATCGCGGTCTTGCCGGACGTTCATCCATAGCATTGGTCATGGGCACACGCCATTGCATAATCGCATCTTCTACATCCTTGCGATTATGTGAATATCTGGCACGTGATCGCTCGATGACCTGCTCTCGGAAACTGACTGGCAAAGGTTTAATGGTGTCCATGGTCATAGCCGAAAAAGGTCGCGATGCTACACCATCCATCATTAATTTCAAATAAATCTGCCGCTTGCCCAGATTGACAATATCCGTAGCCAAAAACTCCGGCGAAAATTCTTTTTCCAATAATTCCGCATCTTCAGCTCCCACGCGAAATGAGACAATAGTGCCGACATTACCAAAGACGGCATCTCCTACCTCCTCTTCCATTTGTTTCACGTATTGATGCGCAATCAAAAGACTCAAGTTAAATTTTCGGGCTTCGGATAGAATATTTGCAAATGAGGCTGTGGCAAAGTTCTGAAATTCATCGACGATCAGAATAAAATCTTTGCGCTGGCTTCGCTCGATGTCTACCCGCGACATAGCGCCTAACTGAATCTTCGTGATTAAGAGCGCTCCAAGAAGTCGAGAAGAGTCTTCTCCAATACGTCCTTTGGAAATATCTACCAAAAGTATCTTCTGCTCATCCATGGCTTTGCGCATATCGAAAGAAGATTGGGGTTGACCGACGATGTTGCGAATAAGCGCATTAGAAACAAATTGACCAATTTTATTTTGAATAGCAGCAGTAGCCTCTGAAGCAAACTTATCGGTATATTTTGCAAATTCCTGCGTCCAAAAGGCTTTTACCTCGCTATCCGTAACACGCTCAACAATTTGCTTGCGATATTCTTTATCCGCCAACATGCGATTAATCCCCAACAAGGTCGAACCAGGCGACTCTAAGAGCGCCAAAATGGTGTTGTTGAGAATGTATTCCATACGCGCCGACCAAGCATCCACCCAAATCTTCTTGAACACCGCCATCATGCCATCAGCTACCAAGTGGCGTTTATCGAAAGCAACCTGCTCCATGACGTTGAAAGCAATCGGATGCTCCAAATCAGCCGGATTAAGATAAATCACATCATCAATACGTTCTTCAGGAATGTAGTCTAAAAGCTCATCAACAACATCACCGTGTGGATCCAAAAACGCTAAGCCACGCCCATCCTGAATGTCTTGGATAGCGATATTCTTGAGTAATTCAGATTTGCCCATACCCGTCTTTCCGATGGCATACATATGCCGCCGACGGTCATCCATCTTAATGCCAAAATTGACATTCTGATTGCGAAAGTTGGCTGATCCAAATAATACGACCGGATTGTCTTCTTTAGTCGACATAAAATGCTATCGCGTTGGTAGTCCCGGAGGCACTTCGCCTCCTTGGCCGGAAATTGGCGGCTCGGGAACATCCCGCGTGGGTAATCCCATCGGAGGTTGGCCCTTCTTGGCATCTACGCGGGGTACCGCAGGTGCTTTTACGTTAATGCCTGGCAAATGATAGAGTGTGGCCAATTCTTCTGTATTGAGAATAACATATTTTTCCATGAATTCGCGCTCGCGGTATTGCCGGTAGAGCTTCTTTTTTTTCTCGAACGTCCGTTCGTTAGCAAAAAAACCTTTATCGGATGGAAAGAGCCACGGAAACATGCCTTTAGCTTTCGTCATGGTCAACTTGTTGGGCATAAAGGTATTTAAATTATTGCTGTACATTTGCTAGAACATACCAATGACGGTGGGCGTGCGTGATGCATTGAAGGCATCTTTGCGTGCTACGTATAAAAACCGATAGCCGGCTTTAAAGGCAAGTTTTGAAGTTTTATTTTCGATCTGCTCCAGTACAAATTTTTGGCCGGGAGTAAGTTTGGCTGGATTTGCGTCGGCTTTTTCTTTTTTCTCAGGCACCGCTTCACCCGGGGTCGTCACGAGTGAATCAATAAAATCAACCGCGCGCCCAAGTCCACCCCGGCCTGGCGCCGGCGGCTCTTTACCCAGCATCTTGTCTATGACTTTTTGGGCTTCTTTAACCCAATCACCACCAGTTGGACGTATGAGCAATTGAAGCCAAATATGCTCGCCTGGCCCCAGTGCACTCATGATTTCAGCTAAAGGTGCCAGCGGATCGCTCCGAACAAATTCATCCTTTCCGCTCTCCTCTTCAAATGACGGATAGGTCTTAATCGGATAGGCATCTTCTTTTGAAAAAATAAGATCAGTCCCAAAAAGATCATACTCATCATTCGGGAGACGTACCGGTAACTGATCGATATAGTCGCTGGCCAATGAGATTTCAGCGTCCGGATATTGTGAAAAGATCGCCACCTCAATAAGGTTGCGGTATTTTTCTGGCGCCCGGATATAAAACTTCATATCGCCATTATCTCCAATAATCTCAAACGAGAACCAGTCAGGCACCTTGCCCTCAAAAAACATTTCCTTACCTCCGGTCCCACTACCATAGGTACCGTGAAGCCCAGCAAAAATACTTTCCGCAATTTTCGGACTTTTCTGAACATCTGGCGGTGGTTTGATCTCTAAAAGCACCCATTTCAAAGTCAAAAAATATTTGGTGCGCGTATACGTTTTATATAATTCCAGCGTTCCAAAAACCAAAACAAAGGGCAGATATACCCACCAATATAGCAATAAATAATAGCCTGCAATTTTCAGGATAGACCACGTACCACTTAATTGACTTAATATGTCCATATTACGCAAATACAACCGAGGTAGTCCCCGGTTGTATTATATAAGAAATTTTAGAAACACTCTAGCCCTTACTATGCCTTCCGAAGGGTATAGGTGCCTTCGGAGCTCTTGGCAAAAGTGCTGGAATCCTGAAGATTCAAGAGAATGGTGTTCTCCTTGACCATACGTGCATCCAGTACCTTGGCTACTAATTCAGAACGTGTCAGAGCTTTGGAAGAGCTTTTCAGTACATCCACAAGCACATCTTTAACGGTACCAGACTTGTAGCCCCATTCAGAAAGGGCGTACATGCCACGACCGACGAGTACAAAGCGCTTGTCCTTAATCAATTCGTTATGAACAGTCTGGACATTCACCTTCTTGCTGTCGCCAAAGTTCGTTGAGTTAATCAGCTTGGCAATATCAGAGAAGTGCTTCGGTTTGCCATTTTTCTTCATAATCAAGTAGGCCTTGTCCTTCACACCTTTCGGACGTACTTCAGCCCATGAAGAAAGTCCAACTTCATTAAAAATATTCTTGCGAACATCTTTAGAGACCGACATCAGTGTAGCCACGGTCTTTTCGGAAGCATCCTGCCCGTCAATACCCTTCACGCCACTTTTGCGGGCAAAGGACACAAATTCAGGAGCCGGAACAACACTCTTCGTTTTCTCCAAGGCGCTATTGAGCGACTGGGAAGTGCCATGGAATGCATCCAAATGATTCTTGCTGACTGCCCAGAAGGCATGGTAATGATCATTCTCATTAAAACGGTGGAATTCTGAATCGAGGGTCAAAAGAAATGCCAATGAGGAATTAGCTACGCTCTCCTTGCTGTTGCCACTGAAGGTCTTGAAGAGATCAGCTTCGCGCATAACACCACCTTCTTTGAGCACCGAAGCACGAGCGAAGGTAACGTATTTCTCAACATCACGACTACCAGCAACCGTCTTGGTTAATTGGCCAAGGGTAAACTCTTCAATCTGACGTACCCGTTCGCGGGTAATACCGTAGCCCTTGCCGATCGCTTCCAACGTTTCCTTCTTACCATTTTTCAAGCCGAAACGGCGAGAAATGATGTCCCTGTTTCTGCCAGCGATATTTTTGACCAGACTGGCGACGGTCTTCTGAATAAGTTGTGATTCTTTGGCCATAAACTTTTAATACGTAATTCCCCTCCCGAGAAATTTATACTAAATAATTAGATGTTAGTTATATGTAATTAGGTTATGAAAATTGTGTGAAGGTAACGAGCAAATACTAGCACCCCTGAAATATCTGTCAAGCCTCACGGAAGAACAATACAAGAAATGGGGTATTCCTGTCAATAGGGATGTATACAATACTGTGGACAACTAGTCAAACCTTCATTCCACCAAGAATACATAATACTACATACTAAAATACATGTCAAGCATCCCGCTTCCCTGCGTAGGATTTCAGCGAATTCTACCTCCTCTTGTCACGGGACAGCCATACCAGTAGTGGTGAGGCAACGAAAATTGAGGAATAGGCTCCTGCCGCAATACCGATGATGAGAGCCAGGGCGAAATAACGAATACTATCTCCCCCGAAGAAGTAGATCGAAACTAGCGACAGAAGCGTCGTGAAATTGGTGTTTAGGGAGCGTACAATCGTCTGCATAATACTTTTATGCACGACCGCACTAAACGAATCCTTGGCCGTCCCGCCGCGGATAATATTCTCCCGTACCCGGTCAAAGACGATAACCGTGTCGGAAATGGAATAGCCAAGAATAGTCAAAATAGCCGCCACAAAAACCGCACCGATCTCTACGTCTCGAAAATGTCCCAAGAGGGCGAAGACACCCACCGGTAACAGCACATCGTGAGCCAGGGCTACCATGGTCGCGAAACTCGTCACCCAAGGCGATAGAACTTTGCCTAACTTCCGAAAGACAAAGGTAATGTAGATAGCGATGGCCACAAGCACTACCACGATAGCCTGGACGCTCTTAGCGCGTAACTCGTCGCCGATAACCGGACCGATAGAATCAAAACGTACTTCCTGTAATCCACTGTCGGGGAAAGCTTTGGTAAGTACCACAATGACCTGCTGATGCTCTATTTCAGTAATCACCCGCGTTCTCACAATCGCATTGCGATCCCCCGCCAAACTCACCCCAATATCTTCAAGTGCTTTATCTTCGGCAAGCGTCTTGGTCAAATCTCCAGCCGACGGACGATTTTTGGTAAATGTAAATTCAATCACGCTACCGCCTCGAAAATCAACGCCAAAATTAAGTCCATATTTGACCAAAGCGAAAACCGAAATGGCCACTAAGATCATCGAGACCACGAACATAATTGTATAAATTTTCTTCATAATTTCTCTAACTTTATGAACTCAACAAACTTAATAAACTTTTAACTACCCAAACAGCCACTTTCTTTTTTCTACCCAAGGCCTGACAAAAAGATTCAAAAGTATCCTAGTGACAATCGTCGAAGTAAACAAACTTGCGATAACTCCAATGCCCAGGGTAAGAGCAAAGCCTTTGACAATCGACGTGGTAAACCCATACAAACCGGCCGCACCGATCAATGTGGTCATGTGGCCATCTCGAATCGAAAGCCAGGCACGCCGGAATCCCTCATGTACCGATTGTGAAATCGAACGCCCGGCGGTGAGTTCCTCTTTCATGCGCGCAAAAATCAAAATGTTGGCATCCACGGCCATACCCAGCGACAAAATGAATCCGGCGATGCCCGCCAGCGTCAACGTTACCGGCACCATCTTATAGAACGCCAGTACAATC
>OBEQ011086455.1_pt1 | contig 10294 bp, 10 predicted proteins | sample 1670901 | NCBI WGS metagenome assembly OBEQ01 (sample SAMEA104232315, study PRJEB22302) | groundwater metagenome | biome: forest; feature: aquifer; material: groundwater | place: USA | collected 2011-08-07 | depth 5.4 m | reverse complement strand
TTGCGCGACATGTAGTCCATGTCGCCGTGCATGTCCGCCGCGAGCCAGGCGTCGTAAGCGGGGCCTCCGGTTGCGGGGACTGCGGCGGTGATGCCGGCCAGGTCGGCTCCCGCCTCCCGCGCGCGAGCCTTGAGCGCGACCGCGAGCTCCAGCGCGTTCAGGAGGTGCGCGTGACTTTAAGGATTTTAAACGTTCGCGGGCCGTTGGGAAGCTGTATCTCGACCGTCTCCTTCGACTTGCGCCCGAGCAGGCCCGAGCCGAGCGGAGACTGGACCGAGATCCTGCCTTCGTTCGGATCGGACTCGTCCTCGCCGACGAGCGAGTATTCGACCTTGTCTCCATCGGCGTCCTCGAGGTCCACGGTCGTGCCGATCGCGACGGTGTCCTTGGGGATGTTCATCTCCTCGATGATCTTGCAGCTTTGGAGCTTGTCCTGAATCTTGCCGATGCGTCCCATGACCTCGCCCATCTTTTCCTTGGCGGAATGATACTCGGCGTTTTCCTTGAGGTCGCCTTTCTCGCGGGCTTCGCCGATGTCGAGCGAGAGCTGGGTCTTCTGCTTCATGAGCGCCTTAAGGTCTTCCTGCAGCTTGGCGTGTCCGGCGCGGGTCAAATAGGTGTCGGCCATGGGGAATCTCCGGAGGAGTAATACGACAGTAATTATACGAAATTGCCCGCGCGCCGGGCGCGGGAAAGACGGGACATGGCGGCGCGCAGCACCGACGTTATCGAGACGTGCCTTTGGACCAGCGAACGAAGCGAGGTCGATCTCTTCAGCGGCGGCCGGTTGTTCACGTTGACGCCGAAGCCGATCACGAGCCAGTCGAGGCCTTTCGAATCTCCCGCCGCCTCGCAGAGTATGCCGCACAGCTTGCGCGCCTTGCCGTCCGGGCACATGGCGAGCACGTCGTTCGGGAGCTTTACGGCGGTTTTGACGCCGAAGTCGCGCAAGGCGTCTGCGAGAGCTTCACCGCAAGCGAGCGAGAGTTCACCGAGGCGGGAGGGCGGAAATGCCGGCCGCAGCAGCCAGGACGCGTACAGCCCGCCCGGTGCGGAGCGCCAACGGCGGCCCATGCGGCCCCTGCCCGCCGTCTGAGAGCGCGCCCACACCAAAGTCCCATCCGGAGCTCCGGCCTCGGCGAGGCGGCGCGCCTCGCTCTGGGTCGAATCGACCTTCGCGAGACGCACGAGGCGGCGCACGCCCGCGAGTTTCAAGCGAGATCGAGGCCGAGATCGAGGGCGGGCACGCTGTGCGTCAGGCGCCCGATCGAGATGCGGTCGGGGCCGAGCCGCGCGAGCGCGCGGATTTCCTTGAGAGCGACGCCGCCGGAGACCTCGACTTTCACGCGCGGCGCGAGGGTCCGAATGCGGCGAATTTCCCGGCGCAGGCGCGATCCGCGCATGTTGTCGAGGAGTATGGCCGTGGGTTCCAGGGCCAGGGCGCGCATCACCTGGCGGGAGGTGTCGCACTCGATGATCAGCGGCATCTTGGGAAACGCGCGGCGCAGCCGCGCGGCCCCATCCTCGAGGCTTCTGCCTGCATAATGGTTGTCTTTGACCATCGCGGCGTCGTAGAGGCCTCGGCGATGATTCCGCCCGCCGCCGCAGGCGACCGCGTATTTGTCGAGCGCGCGCCAGCCCGGCAAGGTCTTGCGCGTGTCGAGCACCTTTGCGCGCGTGCCACGCACGCGGTCGACGAAGCGGCGGGTCAAAGTGGCGACGCCCGACATCCGCTGCAGGAAATTGAGCGCGGTCCGCTCGGCCGTGAGCAGGCCGGATCCGCCGGACACGAGCATGACCGTCCGTCCGGGGCGCACGCGCGCGCCGTCGCGGGCGAGCAAGGTCACGCGGGCCCGCGGGTCGCAGGCCCTGAAGGCGGCGGCCGCGATGTCGAGGCCGCAGATGACGCCGGCCTCGCGGCTGACGACGCGGACCTTGAGGCGGACATTTTTGGGAACGAAGAAGCGCGTCGTGACGTCGCCGACGCGGCCGAGGTCCTCCTTCAGGGCGCTGCGGAGCAGCGCGCGCCAGTCGTCGGGAGAAAGCCGGTTCATGGTCACCGTCCCCATCCTATTATTTTTTGTTGGTATCATACCGCCCGTCACGGGAGGCGCGATGCAGAAATACAAGAAGGAATGGGTCGTCTCGCTGGGCCTGCTGCTGTTCACGGCCGTCGCCGGCCTTTTTTGCGGCTTTTCACCCGTTGCCGCGCCCGCGGGCGCGGCGCCGGTCGTGGCCGGAGACGTGGCCTGGATGCTCACCGCCACCGCGCTCGTGCTGCTGATGACCCCGGGGCTTTCGTTCTTCTACGGCGGCATGGTCCAGCGCAAGAACGTGATCTCGACGATGCTGCAGAGCTTCATCGCCATGGGCGTGGTCAGCATTCTCTGGGTTGTCGTGGGCTTCAGCCTCTCTTTCGGCGACTCGCTCGGCGGCTTCATCGGCAGCCCGTTGACTTACTTCATGTTCCGCGGCGTCGGCGGCGCGACTCACCCCGCTCTGGCCCCGACGATTCCGTTGGCGCTTTTCGCGCTGTTTCAGCTTAAGTTTGCGATCATCACGCCCGCCCTGGTTACCGGCTCGTTCGCCGAGCGCGTGCGCTTCATGAGCTATCTCATCTTTATCGTGCTCTTCACCTTGCTCATTTACTGCCCCGTCGCGCACTGGACCTGGCATCCGGACGGCTTCCTGCGTAGATGGGGCGTGCTCGACTTCGCCGGTGGGACGGTCGTCCACATGACCGCGGGCTTCGCGGCGTTGGCGGGCGCGATCTTCATGGGCCCCCGCAAGGAGCACGCTCCGGGCGCCAGCCATGTTCCCGCGAACATACCCTTTGTCCTGCTCGGCACCGGCATGCTGTGGTTCGGGTGGTTCGGCTTCAACGCGGGTTCGGCGTTGGCCGCCAACGAAACGGCGGTGCTCGCGTTCATGACCACGAACACCGCGTCGGCCTCGGCGATGCTGGCCTGGGTGCTGTTCGACGCCGTGCGCGGCCGGCGCCCATCGGCGCTCGGCGCCGCGGTCGGCGCGGTCGTCGGCCTCGTCGCGATCACGCCCGCCGCCGGCTACGTCAGCGTCGGGCAGAGCATCGGGATCGGCGCGCTCGCGAGCATCGTGAGCAACATGGCCGTGCACCGGAAGGCGCGCACGAGGCTCGACGACACTCTCGATGTGTTCCCGTGCCATGGCGTCGGAGGCATCGTCGGCATGATCGCGACCGGCGTGCTCGCCGACAAGGTCGGGCTCATTCACGGCGATCCGACGGTCTTCACGCGTCATCTGCTCGCGATCCTGATCGTGGGGTCCTACTCCTTCGGCGGCTCGTGGCTCATCTATAAGGTCTGCGACGCGGCGATCACTTTGCGCGTGCGTCCCGAGCAGGAAGAGGCCGGCCTCGACGTCAGTCAGCACGCCGAAAGCTTCACCGGCTGAACGGCGTAACCACAAAGACACCAAAACACAAAGAACGGAAGGAGAGTTAACGACGTTGCCGTTAACCTCCCCTCCGTTTTTCTTTGTGTCTTGGTGTCTTTGTGGTTAAATCATAATATTAGCTATTGACAAAAATTAGATAAGCTGATAAAAGATATTAGATTTAACGGAGAGCGCAGTGATCGCCAAACTTTTGATGCCGTGGCTGCGGGAAGGCTGCATCATGCGCGCGCGCCGCAAACCGCGGCGCGTCGTCGCTCGACTCGCCTAGCGCTTGTTCTTGGCGCGGCTTTTCGCGCGCCCGCCCGAGGGGCGGCTGACGGACATGGACTTCAGTTCGAAGAGCTGATCGCGCAGCAGGACCGCGGCCTCGAAGTCGAGCGAGTCGGCCGCGGCGCGCATGCGGGCCTCGACATCCGCGATGATCGACGGGAGTTCCTTCGCCGACAGCGGCGCGTCGCCGTCGCGCAGGAGCATGAGGCCCTCGCGCTTGGCGGCGCTCTGGAATTCCTCGAGCTCATACACCGCCTTCACGATGGTCTTCGGCGTGATGCCGTGCGTTCTATTGTAGTCAAGCTGCTTCACGCGGCGCCGGTCCATCTCGTCGAGCGCGCGCTTCATCGAGCCGGTGACCGTGTCGGCGTAGAGGATGACCTGGCCGCCCACGTTGCGCGCGGCGCGGCCGGAGATCTGGATTAAGGTCGTCTCGGATCTTAGAAAACCCTCGTGATCGGCCCCCAGAATCGCGACCAGCGAGACCTCGGGCAGGTCGAGGCCCTCGCGCAGCAAATTGATGCCGACAAGGACGTCGAAAACGCCCGACCGCAGGTCCTGTAAAATCTGAATACGCTCGAGTGAGTCGATGTCGGAGTGCAGGTAGCGAACCTTGAGGCCCTTCGTCGCCAGGAACGAGGACAGGTCCTCGGCGGTGCGCTTGGTCAAAGTTGTGATCAGCGCCCTTTCTTTTTTAGCGGCGCGATCACGCAGGCGTATAATAAGATCTTCGAGCTGCCCCTCCGACGGCCTGATGATCGTTTCCGGATCGACGAGGCCGGTCGGACGCACGACCATCTCGACGATCTCGCCCTGCGTCCTCCTGAGCTCGTAGGGTCCGGGAGTGGCGGACACGAATACGGTCTGTCCGGCGAGCGTCTCGAACTCCGCGAATTTGAGCGGACGATTGTCGAGCGCGGACGGCAGGCGCCAGCCGAAATCGATGAGAGTCTGCTTGCGCGCGCGGTCGCCTTCGTACATGCCGCCGATCTGCGGGATCGCGACGTGGGATTCGTCCACGATGAGAAGATGCTCCTTCGGAAAGAAGTCGATGAGACAGTAGGGGCGTTCGCCCGGCGGCCGGCCGGACAGATGTCTGGAGTAGTTTTCAATGCCATGACAAAAGCCCATCTCGCGCAGCATCTCGAGGTCGTAGCGGGCCTTTTGTTCGAGGCGCTGGGCCTCGATCCGCTTGCCCTGAGATTTGAACCAGGATATGCGCTCGGCGAGCTCGGCCGAGATGGCGGCGAGCGCGCGTTCGCGCTCCGGTCCGCCGGTGACGAAATGTTTGGCTGGATAGACCCACTCCCGTTGGAGATCCTTGATCTTTGCCCCGGTGAGTGGATCGAATTCGATCAAGGAGGACACGCCGTCATCGTCGAGCGTCGCGCGCAGGGCGGTTTCCATGTAGGCGGGGAAAATATCAACGACACCTCCCTTCATGCGGAATTGACCGCGGACGAATTCGGTCTCATTGCGCTCGTAGTGCACCTCGACGAGCTGCTTGGCCAATTCGTCGCGTGTCACCTTCCAGCCCACCTGGAGCGGCACCGTGCGGTTCTCGTACGCCTCGGGCGAGCCGATGTTGTAGATGCAGGACACCGACGCGACGACAAGCACATCCTTGCGCGCGAGAAGGGAACTCGTGCACTTCAATCGCAGCCGGTCGATGCGGTCATTGACCGATGAGTCCTTCTCGATGTAGGTGTCGGTTGACGGAACGTAGGCCTCGGGCTGGTAGTAGTCGTAGTACGAGATGAAGAACTCGACGGCGTTGTCCGGGAAGAAAGACTTGAACTCGGCATACAGCTGAGCGGCGAGCACCTTATTGGGGGAGAGCACCAAGGTCGGCCGGTTCAATTGAGCGATGACATTTGCCATCGCGAACGTCTTCCCGGAGCCGGTGACGCCGAGCAAAGTTTGCGCGCGGGCTTTTTCTTTCAGGCGCGAGACGAGCGAGGCGATGGCGCCGGGTTGGTCGCCGGCGGGCTTGAATGCGGAGCGGAGGCGGAACGAAGGCATGCGAGCGTCAGGGCTCGGCGAACGGTCCTCGGATTTTGACCGACGTGCGCGTCGGATCGAGGACGTTGACTTCGAGCCGGAAGCGTTTCGCGTCGCCGACGACGGCCAGGGTGTTGATGTCCGTGCTGACTTTTAGCTTCTCGCGAAGTTCGGCGCCGTCGGGCGCGTCGACCAGAAGCGCGTCAAGACCGTTGGCGAAGGTCCCGTGCGCCTTGCGGTGGGCCATCTGCAGATCATAAAGCCGCATCAAGCATACATGCGACTGGTAGCGGGTCTGCGCGATCGCGCGCATCGGTTTGAGATAGATTCGCCAACCGATGCCCGCGCCGGCCGCCCCGGCCAGCACGGCGAGCGCGAGCAAGGACAGAATGCGCGGATCGGTGAACGAGCGTTTTAGTTTTGAGACATAGGACGGCGAGGACGGGGTGGTCGTTTCCATGACCGCCCAATTATGGAACGCGCGGCGGGTCCTGTCAAGCCTTCAGCACAAGGTGTAGAATCTTGATGGTGAAATCATTCGAGGATTTGAAGCTGAGCGCCCCGCTGGCCCGCGCGATCCTGGAATTGGGCTACAGCGCTCCGACCGAGATCCAGCAGCAGGCCCTGCCGATCCTTCTCGGCGCCCCCACGGACTTCATTGGACAGGCCGCCACCGGCACCGGCAAGACGGCCGCGTTCGGCATCCCCCTTCTCGAGAAGATTGACGCAGCCAAGAAGCTCGTTCAAGGCCTGATTCTGTGCCCCACGCGCGAACTCGCGGTCCAGGTATCCGGTCAGATCAACCTCTTCGGCAAGCACAAAGGCGTCAAGGCGGTGCCGATCTACGGCGGCGCGAGCTACGCCGCTCAGCTCGAAGGCCTGAAGCACGGCGCGGCGATCGTCGTCGGCACTCCGGGGCGCATCATCGACCTCATCGACCGCGGCGCATTGAAGCTCTCCGGCGTCAAGACCGTCGTCCTCGATGAGGCCGATGAGATGATCTCGATGGGTTTTAAAGAAGATTTGGAGAAAATCCTGAAGGCGACGCCGCGCGAGACCGGGCACATCTGGCTGTTCTCGGCGACGATGAGTCCGGGCGTGCGGCGCGTGGCCGACATGTACCTCCGTAAGCCCAAACAGGTGCAGATCAACCGGGGTGAGCTGCTGTCTGCGACGGTCGAGCAGATTTATTACCTCGCGCGCGAGTCGGACAAGCCGGAGCTGCTGGTCAAGATCATCGAGTGCGCAGACGACTTTTACGGCCTCGTGTTCTGCCAGACGAAAGCGCTCGTCATGGACGTCGTCTCGGCCATGACCCTGCGCGGCTATAAGGTCGATTCGCTCCACGGCGATAAAACCCAGCACGACCGCGACCGCACGATGAACGCTTTCCGCGAGAAAAAAGTCAACCTGCTGATCTGCACCGACGTGGCCTCCCGCGGTCTCGATGTCAAGGAGCTCACTCACGTGATCAACTACTCGATCCCGCGCGAGATGGATGTTTACGTCCATCGCATCGGCCGCACGGCGCGCAGCGGCAAGGCGGGGTTGGCTGTCAGCTTGGTCAGTCCCAGCAATCGTCATATGATCAGCCGCATCGAGCAGATGACGAGGAGCCGGATGAAGGAGGGGAAAATCCCGACCTGGCAGGAGGTCGGCGCGAAGAAAGTCGCCAAGCTTCTGACCGCTTTCCAGGACAAGAATCAGTACTTTCGCGCCGCCGAATTTCTGGGTCCCGATTGGGAGCTGGCGACCGATGAAATGGACCTTAAAGAGATCATCGCGCGCTTTCTCTGCCTGCTGACCCCGGAGACCTTCGAGGACGCTCCGAAGGCCGCTTCGCTTCCTTCAATAGCGGCCAAGCCCCCGTCTGCGTACCATCGCAAGCCCGATCACAAGGGGCACTACAAGAAGCGCCCGCACTAGCCGAAGTGCTTTAGAAACTCATCCTTGTGGTAGCAGAAGTGGTGGTCGCGCAGATACGCCGCCAGAAGGTTCTTGCGGCCGACGAGCTTCTCCCGCCGCCTGTTCATCGCGAGATCTTCCGCGTTCTGCGCCGAGTGCATGCGCTCGATGAGCCGCTGCAGGAAGCCGCGCAGAGGCCAAAGCCAGAACGGCAGGCTCAGCTCGACATCAAACGTCATCAGCGTCGCGTCGCGCTCGGGCACCGCCGCGTAGCGCAGGCGCGTCGTGATGTCGACGAAATGATGCACGCTGGGAATCCAGCGCGGCGCGGGGACGACGTGGTCGATCTTAAACTCGGCGGGCGGCACGTATTCGCCCGTTTTGTCGTGGCCGAGCTTGAGGCCGAACGCCTTCCAGCTTTGGCGCACCGTGATCTTAAGACCGTCCACCTTCACGATCTCGAGCGAGTCGGTGAGGCTGCGGTGAAGAAAGAGATAATGCTCGCAGTCGAGATAGGCGGCGACCGCGACCGGAAGCGGACAGTCGAGCTCCTCGGCGACGGTGAACCGGTGCTTCATGGGCGCTTCACCCAGATGAGGCCGCCGTCGAGTTCCAGCCCGAACGCCTGAAGACGCAGGACGGGCGCGGTCTCGGGCTTGTGGGATTTGTACAGGCCGGCCATGCAGGCGAAAATCTCCGCGTTCGGATTGCGCGCGAAGCCGCCGGTCGCGGCGTTGAACTCGTAGCCGTGCCAAGGGCATTGCAGCGTGCCTCCGCGCGGATCATATGTTCCTTCGGAGATCGGAGCGCCCATGTGCGGGCATAGGTCGCGGTACACGAACGCACACCCCGCGTGCATAAGAGCGACGACCTCGACGCCGCCGACATCGAAGCGGCACGGGGCGGAGCCGGCAAGCGTCGCGAGCGGGATCGGTTCGGGAAAGAAGTCCTTCGCGTCGCGGGACATGACCGTTCGATGATAGCCGATTTCGAGGTTTGGTAGAATCCCGGCGTGCGGATGAACCCCCTCGGCCGGTCCGGGCTCCAGATTTCCGCCCTTTCCCTCGGCACGATGAACTTCGGCGCGGACTGGCACGGCATCGGCGCGATCGACGACAAGGCCGCGTCTTCCCTGCTCGACTTGGCGTTGGACCGGGGCGTGAACCTGATCGATACCGCGGACATTTACGGGCGGGGCGCTTCCGAGGAGATGCTCGGCCGTCTGCTGAAAGGCCGGCGCAAGAAGCTGCTTCTCGCGACCAAATTGCTCGGCCGCATGAAGCCCGAGGACGCCGACACCGGCGGCCTGTCCGCGCGCTGGATCAAGCGAGCGCTCGATGACAGTCTTAGACGCCTGAAAACTGATTACGTCGATCTGTACATGCCGCACGGCTGGGATCATGAGACGCCGCTCGAGGAGACTTTTGAGGCGCTCGATCGCGCCGTCAAGGCGGGCAAGGTTCGGGTGCTCGGCTGTTCAAATTTCTCGGGCGACCAGCTCACGCAGTCGCTCGGCACCGCGGTCGCGACGCGCGGCGCGCGCTTCGAGTTCGATCAGGTCCAGTACAGCCTCGTCGCGCGTTTTGCCGAGAACGAGCTCGTGCCGGTCGCTCAGCGCGACAGGGTCGCCCTGCTCGCGTGGAGCCCGCTCGCGGGAGGCCTCCTCAGCGGCAAGTACGGCGCCGCGGGCGCGACCGGACGGCGCGCGGCCGAGGGCGCATTCCCGCATGTCGCGCCCGAGCGCGGCGCCGCGGTCGTGGAGGTCCTGCGCCGCGTCGCGGCGCTGGAGCGCTCGACTTGCGCGCAGGCGGCGCTCGGCTGGATATTAAGCAAGCCGTTCGTCGCGTCGGCGACGCTCGGGGCGCGCACGCCGGCGCAGCTGACGGAGCTTTTGGACGCTCAGCCGCTGTCCCCGCGCGCGGCGGCCCTGCTCGACCGCGCTTCGGAGATATGTTCGCGGCCCTGAAGCACCGGAATTTCCGGCTCTTCTTCTTCGGTCAGTTCGTTTCGCTGACCGGGTCCTGGATGCAGAACACCGCCCAGGCCTGGCTCGTCTACCGCCTGACCGAGGATCCGCTGATGCTCGGCCTCGTCGCCTTCGTCGGCCAGTTTCCGGTGTTCGTGCTCGGCTTCTACGCGGGCTTCGCCGTGGACCACGCCGATCACTTGCGCCTCGTCAAGCGCACCCAGTTCCTCGCCATGGCCCAAGCAGCACTTCTCGCGCTGCTGACATGGGGCGGCCACATTCAGGTCTGGCAGGTCTTCGCGTTGTCGCTGGGCCTGGGCATCGTGAACGCCTTCGACATGCCCGCGCGCCAGGTGCTGATCGGCGAACTGGTGCCCGTGGATCATCGGCACAACGCGATCGCGCTGAACTCGACCGTGGTCAACGCCTCGCGCATCCTCGGCCCCGCTCTCGCGGGCCTCGCGATCGCCTGCGCGGGCGAGGCGGGCTGCTTTGCGATCAACGCGCTCAGCTACGTCGCCGTGCTGATCGCGCTGCGGGCGATGCGCGGGGTGCGCCAGCCGCCGGCTTCGCCGCTGATAAACGGCTGGCGGGAGATCGGCGACGGCATGGCTTACGCCTTCGGCAGCGAGCCGATACGGCTCCCCCCCCCGGCGCCCCCCCCCTTCCCCCCCGCCCCCCTTCCCCCCGCCCCCCCCCCCCCCGCTGTTCCCCGCG
>OBEQ010300320.1_pt1 | contig 10295 bp, 13 predicted proteins | sample 1670901 | NCBI WGS metagenome assembly OBEQ01 (sample SAMEA104232315, study PRJEB22302) | groundwater metagenome | biome: forest; feature: aquifer; material: groundwater | place: USA | collected 2011-08-07 | depth 5.4 m | reverse complement strand
CGCAAGAGGTGTCTGAATATGATGATCTACTAAAGCTTTTCGTACCTATTGACAATTAGTCAATAGCCTGTTAATGTATATATCCGAACTGTAGGAGGGTGATATGCGCCAGGCGATAGAAGAGAGGATTCGCACTATCCTTTCGACACTCTCGACCCGGCAAAGATTGCCGGCGTACAGAGTTCTTAAGCTCGAGAAAGTCTTGCCGGCCTTGCGCCGTGCGCTCGAGAAAATTCGTGACGGTACCTACGGGTACTGTGATGATTGTGAGATAAAGATTCCTGAGGAGCGCTTAGAAGCTTCTCCGGGAGCCACCCGCTGCGTTGCCTGTCAGGCACGTGCGGAAGAAAACTAGGCCGCCATCGAAAGACTGGTGGCCTTTTCTGTTGCCACAAACCCACGATGTATAAATTTCGGTGTCGTCTCTGCGCCGTTGCGTATGTCCCACAGCAGATCTTTTTCCTCCTCAGTCATTCTCTCCTCGGGGAACAATTTTATTGGAATACGAACCGTTACAAATCGCACCGCTTCAGGGGGCACTATGCCAGCGGCGCTACGAACACGGAGTCTATCTACTTGTGCAAACACCAGCTTGGATTCAGGTTGCGTTGCAACATGAAATCCTTCTGGTTTTTCAAAACCATACACAAATACAATCCCGTTCATTTGGCCATTTCCTTCGAGGAATGCATTATCGAGACCCCGCGAACCATCGGTGTGCGGATTCCACCCCACCGAATTTGCATAGGGCACGTTGCCCACGAACCCTATCTCCAGAGGCGTATTTTGAGTGAGAAGCTTCAACAAGGCTTCGGGGTTCTCGCGGCGAACAATAAGTGAGGTACTTGGCAGTTCACGATACATTTTTGAAATGTCTGTGTATTCTTCAAACCCAGACAAGCTTTCCATGGACGTGAGAACACGTTCGGCGGCTGTGGTTTCTTGGGGTAACTGTTCTGGCCGCACCGGGGATTTTTCGTGTTCGAGGCGCTCCATAGTACTAAACTACTTTAGACGCACGAAACACATACACCCCACCAAGTAACGCCCCAATCCCGGCAAGTACAAAGAGTATTGGCTCGGCAACCGGCCACGGGAATGGTTTGCTCGGGTCATTCACACTATATGCAGAGGCGGTCTGCGTAGGAGCGAGAGATACTTCGGGTTCCTCGATCAAAGGAACGGGCGTTACAGGGGCAACCGCTAATACGGGCACGGACTCAGGCACCGGAGTCTGACGCGGAGTGTTCAAAGAAACAAGCGGCTCTTCAATAACCTTAACGGTTTGAATCTGTGTCTGCGTTGGTACCGGAATACTGAGCGGTGCGGTGTCTGCCACCACCTCTGCAACCAGGGTCGATCGTCCCCCAGAAGAACTCGGATGCCTACCCGTGGTACTCACTTCTGCCACCACTTCAGTACTGGTTGCCACCTCCGGCGTAGTAGTTGCAACCTCTGGTGTTGTCGTTGCAACTATAGGCGCTGGCACGGGAGGAGACGCGATGATAATAAGGGACGTAGTAGCAAGGGTGTAGTTGGCTGCCTCGTCTCCAATGGTGAGAATAAACCGAAGGAATGGCGCGTCAGTTGGGAAGTTACTTGCACCGTTAGCGGTGTATAGGGCAAGTGCAACATCGGTGAAGGCTCCTCCCGTAAGCGCATAGAGACCCGGAGACGCGGGGTGCGTGTTTGAATACACCGACTGATATAGCACCGTCACGCCGTCAGAAGCAATTTCTTGTTCGAGAATCTGATAGAGTCGGACACCAGAACCAGTGCCGTCCATAGAGCCGGTGAGAGAAAGAACATCAAACTGTATGAGGGGAGTCGAAGTGGCAGCCGTAATACTTGAAAGAGTAGCCGTAGGGGCGGTGTTATCGAGCGTAACCGAAATACTCGAGGTGGTTACTAGACCATTCACATCGGTAGCGGTGAGAGGAATGGAAACCGCGCCAGTTGTACCCGCAGAAGCCACCACAAAGAAGTCACTCTGAAATTGACGCAGTAAATTAGGACTGGTGTTTGTGTCTACATAATCGCTCACGTCCGTGAGCGCCACGCTTGCTCCTCCCCCAAGCGCACTCAGATCTGCAACCACTGAATTTGTCACCGCAGGGTTGTCTATGGTCACCACCAGATAGGTGTGGTCCCCATCCTTGAGTGCAGTTTGTCTCTGACTTGGGCGGGCCACCTGGTTTGGGTAGCTGATTTCTTGTCGGATAAAAAGAGGACCATCTGCTCGGGCAACCAGCACTCCGCCCATTAGTAGCCCAAGCGAAAGCACGAGTGCAATCAACGCCAACTCAGGTTTATACGCAAAGGCTAGAGTCGTTGCTCTCATTGCTTTAATTAGAGGCTTTTTTGAGTGATTCGTCAAGCACCTGTTTCATGCTTTGGTAGGGTAGTGCTCCGGAAATAGGTACGGAGCGTTGTCCCTTCACGATAAGTACAATATAGGGAGAGGCCGTACCGCCAGACAAAATAGCATTGGTGTAATCGTCTTGAACCTTTTGCTCGTACGCTCCTTTGGACAAACACTGCGTAAAGGAATCGCTCTGCACCCCAAGCCCCGAAAGAATCGTCCCATAGTCTCGAGGATCAAACTGATTGGTTCCGGGAGCATTTGCTGCAATAGCGTCGATGAATCCCCAGAAACGCTCCGCTCCACCAAGGGCCGCCACACACTCGGCTGCCGAAGCATGTGCAGCAGAGTTTGGATGAAGCGCAATAATAGGGAAGTGGCGGAACACCCAGGCAACCTGTCCTCCTGGAGCGTACTCGGTCATAAGTTGCTCCATAATGGCATTGAACTTCTTGGTGTATTCGGAATCAATATCCCCGTACTCAACAACCATCACCGGCGCCGTGGGGTTCCCAATCAAATGATCCGCTGGGGTAACGGGCCGCACCACGGACACATCTCCTGCCTCTTTGGTGACGTGTTCACGTATACGCACGTAGTAAAGCGCTCCAGCAATAATCGCGCCCGCTAGTACAATAGCAATGGGAAGTACCCAGGGAGGGGTAGCGCGGAGCCTGTCCATATACAAAATAATAGCATGGAGGAAAAACAAGCTGCGTGGTTTCCCGAAGGAAACCACGCAGAGTCCTGATTGGTCAGCCAGCCTTTTTGGCTTCGGTCCACCACGTCTGTCGCAGCGTGAAGCCGTAGTGGTTGACGAGACGAATGCGGGAAACCTTGCTCGTGAGAAGAGCCGTGAACAAGGTCGAAATGAAATCCGCACGTTGCGAGGCTGTGAGCGATTCGTTTTCTCGCGGGTGCGGTGGCACCCAGAGAATGCACGTCAACACCCCGCGGTCTGTTTCCGGCCGCTCCGTCTCGAATGCGTTGATCAGGGGTTTTCCATGGTCAACGATATAGGGATGAACGATACTGGCGACAGCATTACAGGTGTCCCGCCGAAGGTCGCCGGGGTGAACCTTGCAGAATAAAAGATCAGTGCGCATCTGCGCCTCCCAAGTATGTTAGTGCCGAGGCACACGAATACACCGTACGCCCCCAGTTCCTAGAGCGCAAGCGTATGCGTAAAAGCGTCCTTATCTTGATTAACCTGCCACAAACTCGTATCAATCTTGATCGTTTTATTGTCCTTCAGGTCCTTGTATTTCAAGCTCCCATGCTCAAGTGCATAGTCATACAGTCTGCGGGTAAGGCGCACATCCTGAATACAGTACTCGCGCACTTTGTCATAGAGACCCTCTTGCCACCACCGTACCGATTGCAATCCATCTCCTGATTTTCCAACCTTGAGCGTGCCTTCCGCTAGAGACTGTAGGCGCAATCTCCTTCCCAGTGCCTTCTGCACCTCAACCAAAAGGTCGAGTGAGCGAATCTTGGTCAGGTCTCCTGGGTAATAGTTATTCAGAAGGGGAATATCAAAACTGTCTGAGTTGTATCCAATGAGCACATCCGCCGTTTCAATAATGGGCCAGAGCTTAGTGAGTTCCTCTTTTGAGTACGAGGAATACTCGCCCGTCTCGCTGTCGTGAATGGCAATAACCGCCAGCTCCATGCGAGAGAGGTCACCCCGCGAGAGCGTAGGAAACGCGTTAGCGGTTTCAATATCAAACGTAATTTCTCGCATTATGAACTTTGTTTAGCAAAGAGGTGTTGCGCAAGAATATTGTCCGCAACCTCCTCCTCTCGACTCTCGGCCAGAATCTTCAGCGTGACCGACCCCTGCACTTGTTCCTTTGATCCATAGGCAACGAAGTAGGGAATGGTGCGACGCACTGCCTCCTTCACCTGGTCCCCCAGACTCTTGCTCGAACTGTTCACCACCACCGATAATCCGAATTCTCGAAGTTGATCTGCATACTCTTGCGCAGCAAGCATATCTTCTTCCGCAGGAGTCCCAATGAAGAGCGTGGGGCTACTTGAAACACGAGGAAGAAGACTGTGTGTTCTTAAGAAATCGAGGAAGGTCACATCTCCAAATGCAAAGCCAACGGCGGGAATCTGCTCTCCTCCAAAGAGACCCACAAGCTCGTCATACCTGCCACCGCCCATAAGGGCACGAGGATTCTCGGGATTAGTATCAAATACCTCAAACACGAGGCCGGTGTAATAAAGGAAGCCACGCACTACCGTTGGATCAAAGACCACGTTCGTAATCCCGCGGGCACTCCAGGCACCCATGAGTGCTTCAAGTGCTTCTCGCTCGGTCTGCACGTCTGCATTGCTTCCCGCCTCAATAACCTCAAGGGGATCGGCTCCACTCTTGCGGAAGGGCTCCCGTGCTTCCTCAAATGCACTCGTTTCCATCTTGTTCTTTCGATCAAGGAGGGCGATATACTGTGTGCTTTGTGTTTGATCTAATTCACACGCCGCACACGCTGCATTCAAGAGTTTTCGTGAGTTCACGCGGATGGTGAAGTCGCTTTCAAGTGCTCCAAATTCCTTCAGAAGCGCGTGCGCTATCACCACCACTTCGCCCTCCGCGTGGGAACCCTCTATGCCCACGATGTCTACATCTACTTGATAGAACTCACGTAGACGGCCCTTCTGGGGGCGCTCATAGCGGAACCGGTTTCCAATAGAAAACCATCGTACGGGGTACACGAGCTCACGACGCTTGTTGGCAATCATGCGGGCGAGGGTAGGAGTCATCTCGGGACGAAGTGTCACCCGACGGTCTCCTCTGTCGGTGAAGGTATAGGTCTGCTCGTTCACAATCTCCTCCGAAGTCTTGCTTTCATAGAGCTCCGCGCGCTCAAGGGGGGATGCCTGATATTCTTCAAAGCCGTAGGTTCGCAGTTTGCCGCGAATGCGGTCAAACACACCTGAGAGAAGCACCCAGTCTTCCGGGTAGAAATCACGTACTCCCTTGTAGGGCTCCGTAGAAAGCGGCTCGCGATCGGTCATAGGTATGAGTGTACCAGACTACACGCCGCTCGTTGAGGAGGGGTGTAAAAGGGCAATTTCCCGCATAATGAGGTCCCGCATGCCCACCGGATTTGCCACCCCATCCATCACAAACTTGCTCGAGGCAGTGCCAGCAGTCTCCACTTGTACACAGCCAAAGCCAAAGAGGTCCGCAAGTATTCCATTCGTGTTGGTGGTGACGTCCTGCACGCGCACAAGCAGGAAACTGGATACCCGGCGGTCAAAGAACCTAAACTGTCGTATTTCAACAATACGCTGAGAAGTAATGATCCATACATTCAAGAAGTAACTGGTGAAGGCATTGAACGCACCAATCCAAAGTATGAGCCACCACACTCCAAGACCAACACGCACAAGAGGATTCATGAGATTGAAGGCAACAAGTGAGTCTCCAAATGCCGGATATGCACGGGTTGCCCAGGTAAAGATACCCGGAAGGAATAACGGAATGAACGCAAGGAAAATATACGGAAGAAGCATGCCCAAAAATACCAACCAGTGCTTGCGCACCGTGCGCATGACTTGTTCCCCGGGTTCTAGTTCGAATTCTTCCATATTAGGTGTTGATGCCACTCACGGCATACAAAGCAAGTAGTACGGACACCAGCACATGCGTGATGATGGCAGGTATTGCCACCGCAGACCGGTGTCCATATCGAAGCAAATGATATGAAGCAATGATGGTGTATACCAGCCATACAATAAAAAGCAGTACCGCAACAATAGATACCACGCCCGGAACATCAACTAAGCGCAGGAGTGGGGCAAAAACTTCCATGGGGGAAGAGACTCCCTGAAGTGGTGTGTCCATTACAAAAAGTATCCCACGACCAACCGGGGTCTGCCATAGGGATCGGTGCGTATCACCACATTCTGAAAACGCTCCTGCATGAGCCGCGCCGCTTCTTCAATATTAGCGGTATCGCACTCCATCCACAGCTCGCCACCGGGATTTAGGTGCTCTGGCGCCTCAGTGATTATGCGTCGAATAATGTCGAGTCCGTCGGTGCCCGCAAAGAGTGCCTCGGAGGGCTCGTAACTCAACACACTCCCCTCAAGTTCTCTCTCACTTGGAATATAGGGCGGGTTGGTGGCAATAATATCGAACTTCTCTGTGTGGAAGGGGGCGAATAAGTCGCCACTTCGAATGTCCGCACGAGAAGCGTCTAGATTGTTAGCTTCACTATTCATACTAATGAGCGCGCTATGGAGTGCAGAAAGCTCAGCAAAAGACACAAGGGCGTTTGGAACCCGAGAAAGTACCGAGAGGCCAATAGCTCCGGAGCCCGCGCAGAGGTCGAGCACTTTAATCGGATCTGAACGCTTTTGTAAGTGTTCACACAGCACTTCAGTCCACCACTCAGTCTCAGGGCGGGGAATTAGGGGGCGTGAGTCGAGGTGAATGCGGAGACCAAGGAAGGGAATCCACCCAATGACGTATGCCAGAGGCTCGCCCTCAGACAGGCGCAGCATATCCTCCTTGAAAGCTGGAGTGGGCACGCCGTCATACTTATCACGCAGGAGAAGTGCCAGATCTTTCGGATCGATGTTCATGGGGACACTGTAGCGGTATTCAGCAGTTGTGGCCACCACTCGGGTGTGGCATAGTGCTGTCAGACAATTGTTCTGGGGGACTCCATGATGGACATTCAAACTCGTGAAAGCCTCGTGGCCTCACGCGCACTACAACTACTGGGGGATGTCGCACGAGAAATGCAGGAGAAACACTTGCATGGTCTACGTCGTCGTCCACGCTTTACGTTTCGAGCAAAGTTCTATCCAGAACTTGGTCGCTACGACGAGCATGCGGCGACCTGCTATCGCGGGGTGTTTCAGCTGGAGGGGCGTGGACGAGGATTGGCATCGTACTATCAGTGGGGTTCGCATGATCGAACCTTAGCGCGCAAAGGTTGGGCACCGGTGGTGACCCTTCGGTTGTTGCCGCAACTGGTTGAAGAAGACGACGACCCTCGCTTGGCGCATGCCTGCATTGAGTGCAGCGATCTTGATAAGGCGCTTATGCGCACGGCAAGTTGTCTCTTTGTTGCTCCGAGACTTGTTCCGGCCATGTTACGCGAAGAGGTTCGCCGCTTCATGCGTGACTACTTCGGCAATGATGATATTCGTTTTTTTGATGAGCCCCCACGAAAAGGACTGCTCATCAGCCCTTGGTTGCCACGCGATCGCTAGGGGCCGAACAGAGAAATCTGTTCGGCCCTTTTGCTATGTACAAAGAAACAGCCCCGCAGATGCGGGGCTGTTTCTTGAGCGAACTGATTAGTACCCTCCGCGGTCACCGCCGCCGAAGCCGCCACGGTTACCACCTCCGTACCCACCTCCGCGGTTTCCACCACGATCACCGCCGCCGAAGCCGCCGCGATCACCTCCCTCGCGAGGAGGTCGGTCACCCTGAGGACGAGCCATAGAAACAGAGAGCATGCGCCCGTCGTATTCCTTGCCGTCCCAGCGGTCGATAGCAGCCTGAGCTTCTTCCTCAGACGCCATCTCCACGAAGCCGAATCCGCGTGAGCGGCCGGTCATGCGGTCACTGATAATGCTAACCGAGGTGACGGTACCAGCTTCTTCGAAAATGGTACGCATCTCGTCTTCGGTGGTGCGGTATGGGATACCGCCTACATAAAGCTTACTTGTTGCCATGGGGGCTGTGAGATACTGGATAACCTCGCCGCTCGAACACTTTGATGCGACCCTAGGGTCACGCGAAGCTTCTCTAACTTGCGAGTTAGACTAACTATGCTACAGGGACACCTAAATCGCAAGTGTGGTGGGGATAAGATTAACTGGAACGAGATTCAAATTCATGGAGAGAACGATTGCGATGAATGAGCTCATCATTTCGCACCGATTCAAAGAATTCATACTCACTTCGGCACTCGCGCCCATAGAAGGAAAGGAAGTCCGACATAATAGGTGTGTCTCGCAAGCGCTCCCCGTCACTTGCCAGGAACTTTGAATACTGGTCATAGGCATGACTCTCAAAGAGGAAGTTCAACTCAAGGGCTGCGCGGCGCGAGACCATATACAGAAGATAGATAGTCCAGAAGTAGAAGAAGGCGAATAGGAGTGGAATAAGGGTGTGCCGGAAGAACCCCGTACACTTGAGCTTTTTAGTGATTTGCGTAATCACCACCACATGCATCGTTTCGTTGTCCTGAGCTGCTCTGCTAAACGCACTTGTTTTAGCAAGTTTAATTGCACGCATCTCGTCCCCGTAGAAACCCGTGAGCAAGGTGTATGCCGCTACTTCCCAAGACTGATAGGGAATACGGGCAATGACTTCAACTGCCTTAAACTTTCCATAGGAAGGCTTTCTTCCATACACGATGTTGCCGGCGGTAACAAGAAGCCAACCCAACACTCGGGGAACGAGCATAGGATGATACCGGTCGTACTTGGCCGCGTACTGTGAGCGAAGGGTGGAATCATTCAACGCCTTCACGAGTGCTTCGTGTTCGTGGAGATCTTCAAGCATGAAAATACTGTAGCACGTAGTATTACAACGAACGGATCATATCCCGCTCAATGTCTCCAAACGTTCCGTGCACTTTCTTTCCTGGATTGAATATATCGGTAGGATCAAAGATTCTCTTTGTTTCTTCAAACAACGCAACAACCTCCTTCCCAAATAACTGAGGAAGATACGGTGTCCGAATAATCCCATCATTGTGTTCGCCCGTGGTGGTACCTCCATATTCAATAACGAGACTGTATACCTTTGGTGCTAGTTCCAGAATAATCTTCCGCGTATCCTCGTTACTCAGATCCATGAGGGGAATGATATGGAAGTTTCCGTTTCCAATATGTCCCGCAATCGTATAGATAAATCTATCTTTATATTCTCTAAGGAGACTATCCAACTTTGGCAGGAACTCCGTATAACAATCGGGTGGCACCACGAAGTCATCAATAAAAGGGGCGGCATAGAGTCCGTGCACATTCTTTCGTAGTAATGCAAAACTCTCTCGACGTACTTTCCAATACTTCTCTGCTTGTTGTTCGTTCCGCAGCACGTTCATAGTGAGACCAAGTGGCAGGAGAGCTGAACGTGCCTTGGTTGCCGCAAAGAGTGCCTGCTCCGCGGTGTCTTCCGAGAACTCCGCCATGAGTACTAATTTGGGAACTCCCCCTCGAAGCACCATGAATACTTCTGGCAGAAATGAGAATCCAAGGCGAATAGCAGCAAAGAGCCCCATCTGAGAAAGCATTTGCGGAAGAAAACGAATCGCCAGCGTGAAGGTGTGGTCATCATAGGACTCAAAGGATTCCGGATTGAAGGGAAGTACGGTGCGTACAATCTCCGGAAGCTTCGCCAGATCATTTAAGAAAATAACGAGCATGGCGCGATGCTCTTGTTGACGCACCAGGCGCAGTTTCATTTTGGTGGTCAGTGCAAGCGTCCCTTGTGCGCCACAAATAAGCTTTGCAAGGTTCGTGTTTCCATCCTTGTCGACGACATCCCATAACGCATACCCGGCAGAGTTCTTGGAGACCTTTGGCTTTGCATTTTGAATCTTCTCCTGGTTCTCTTCAAGAAGACGAGACATATTCTGGTATATGGCGCCCTCACGATTTGGGAGAAGCTTCTTTGCCTCAACCTCTTCTGGGGTGAGTGAGGAGAAGGGGGCAACACTGCCATCGTCGAGCACAACCTCCACTTCCTCTATATAGTCTGCAGTCTTTCCATACTCAAGCGTTCGCTCTCCTCCCGAGTTGTTGTTCACAATCCCGCCCATGGCGGCAATCTCTCGAGAAGCCGGATACGAGGGAAGTATCTGGTTACCTTCAGCGAGCGTTGCTTTCTCAAAGTCGCGGTAGAAGCAACCAGGCTCAACCACGGCGTATCCGTGCTCAACCTCCAGAACCTCGT
>OBEQ011139439.1_pt1 | contig 10297 bp, 8 predicted proteins | sample 1670901 | NCBI WGS metagenome assembly OBEQ01 (sample SAMEA104232315, study PRJEB22302) | groundwater metagenome | biome: forest; feature: aquifer; material: groundwater | place: USA | collected 2011-08-07 | depth 5.4 m | reverse complement strand
TGAATTTCGCCATGTTCCGGATGGACCAGCGCCGGGCATTCGCCGGAAATTGTTTTTCCGTGGCCTCGATGATGGTCCGGATCTCGGCATCCCCGTGCCGCGGTTTTGATATTTTTCCCTCTTTGGAAATTTCCGCGATCCCGCCGCGCCAAAAACGGTTTCGCCAGTAGAGCACCGTCGACGCCGACACGCCCAAGCGGGACGAGACATTCTCGGTCGAATGACCGGATGCGGATAGAAGAATAATCCACGCGCGAATAATAAAACGCAGCGGCACCCCGGGCCGGTCGACCCAGGACTCCAGCGCCTTACGGTCTTTGCCCGTAAGCACAATAGGCCCTTTCCCCACTCTCATAGAGTTTTTATTATGATAAAGAAATAAGTATGTCAACTCTATCCGAGAAACTAAACCCGGGAAATTTTCTCCGCACCGGACACCGCGGCGCCGCGGGCCTGGCGCCTGAAAATACGATGGCCTCATTTCAAAAGGCGGCCGAACTCGGCGTCGATCTGATTGAACTCGACGTTCAGGCCACATCGGACGGACAAATCGTCGTCCTGCATGATTCGTCCGTCGATCGCACGACGGACGGCGACGGCGTTATCTCACAGATGACGTACGAGGCCGCTCGCCGTCTGGACGCGGGTTTTCGATTCGCCGAAAGAGTTGGCGCCGCAACAACGTATCCCTTTCGCGGGACGAACATCCGAATTCCCCTGCTGGAAGAAGTTCTCACGGCGTTTCCGAATATGGGGTTCACTGTGGAAATCAAATTCTCGCCCCATCCGAAATTTTTTGAAAATCTGGCGGCGATCGTCCGTTCCCACGCCCATGACCGCGTGGTCGTCGCATCCGAATCACACCAGCCGCTGGAACTCATTCGAAAAATTATTCCGGACGTTCCGACCAACCTGTCGCGGCCGGAAGTCCGCCGGTTTTATTTCATGGCCAAGTTTGGGTTCTCGACGTTGTTCCGGTCGGCCGGCAGAGTTTTTCAAGTGCCGATTTACGCCGGCGGAGAATCTCGTGAAGGGTTGCGGGTGGTCACGAAGGGATTTCTTCGCGACGCGCATCGGACCGGGAGACCTGTTCAGGTTTGGACAGTCAACGATCCCGGCGAGATGACCGAGGTCATTGAACTTGGCGTCGACGGAATTACGACAGACCGGCCGGACCAACTCAACGAAGTTTTAAAAACCAGAAAGGCGAAACCTTGACGGGTTTGTCAGGTTTTAATAAATTTGGTATAAATATGAGCGGACAGGGAGGCATGGCGGGTGGCGAATAAGGAAAAAAAACATGAAGGAAATATTTCCGGCAAATTCTATGTCGATACCGAGTGTATCGACTGCGATCTTTGCAGGGAAACGGCGCCTGCCAATTTCAAACGCAACGACGATGGCGGATATTCCTTCGTCTTCAAACAACCCGGCACGTCCGAGGAAGAGGATCAGTGCCGGGAAGCCATGGAGGGATGTCCGGTCGAGGCCATCGGCTTGGATGGAGAATAAATCCGGTAGCATCCAGAATTAACATCAACGTATTGTTGTTTGCCCTCATCCGAGAACGGATCGGAAAATCAGAACTGCGGATTGAATTGCCTGAAGAATCCACCCTTCAGGATCTTCAAAAACGTCTCGGCGACGAATACCCCGCTTTGTCCGCGCTCCTTTCTGTATGCCGATTTTCCGTTAACGCTGAATACGCGTCAGGTGACCGTGTTTTAACAGAAGGCGCGGAAGTCGGCGTCATCCCTCCTGTGTCCGGCGGGTCGGGGCCGGCCGAAGAAGTTCTTCACGCCAAAATTGTCCGAAGCCCGATCAAATTAGAAACATTGATTTCTAAAGTCTCATCTCCCACCTGTGGCGCCATCCTGACATTTGCCGGCGCCGTCCGGCAGGACACGGATACGCGCAAATCTGTCGTTCGCATTGCATATGAAGGATACGAAAGCATGTCGGAAGAAGTTCTGCGCCGCATTGCCGAAACCGCGGCCCGCGCGCATCACGCGCGCGTCGCCGTCGAACACCGGCTGGGCTCTCTGCAAATCGGCGAAACCTCCGTCGGCATCGCCGTCGCCAGCCCGCACCGCGCGGACGGATTTGCGGCGCTCCGGGAAATCATCGAATCCATCAAAAAAGATCTGCCGATATGGAAAAAAGAGGAATTTTCAGACGGATCGACCGAATGGGTCAATTGCCGGATGGAAAAGCATTGACATTGAAAAGTCGCTGATTTTGAATGGATGCCATGTGGGACTCGGCTTGAAATGGAAATAGTCATCAACGGGCGCGCCCTGAAAGATCCGGCAGTGGCCGCTCCTGCCGCTTTCGCGCAGCTCATGACGGAGATCATTCGCATCCTTGGCAAGCGCGAAGAAGTCATCACGGACGTCCGTGCGGATGGAAGGGAAATCGAAGCATGGGATACCGCCGAGTTGGACGTTTCCAAAATCGCGCGGATTGACATCCAGTCCCAGCCGGCGCGCGACTATGCCATCGCAAGCCTTGGAGATCTGGGAGAATATACCGGCCAAGTTTTATCGGTGCTCCGCAATGTTGAAGCTATTTGCAAGAAAGACGGATTCGAAGTCGTCCGCCGGAAATTGTGCGAGGGCCTGGACTATATTTCAACCGTAATTGAGACGACCGGAAACGTTCTAAAATTTGATCTGGCGCAATCCCGGTATGATATCCGCAGCGGCGAACAAATGTTGAAAGAACTTCAGTCGCTCAAAATCCGGATGGCCGAATCGCCGGATATCGGCTCGTCCCAAAAGCTTTTGGAAAATTTGGAATTCACGCTGACCGACTGGCTCAAATTCCTGGAAACACTTCTTCGGCGATATGGCGACAAGCAGGCGGAGATGGGGACGGCCGAAGAGGTGCTCGACCAGGCGAAAAGCCAGATGGAGTCGATGGAACAACTGCAGGCGGACATCAAATCCATCGTGGAGGATCTCTATGCCGGCAAAGTCGCCAAATCGCTTGACCAGTTCCAGACCCGGATTTTGACGCTGCAATCCTCCCTCGTGTATCTCCAGCAACTCAAAGATTGCGGCCGGATCCAGTACCATTCACTGGCCGTGAAAGAGGAATTATTGAGCGAAAAAATTCCTCAAATGTCAAAAATCCTCAAAGAACTTTCAGATTCCATCCAGGTCGGCGACACCGTGCTCATGCGCGATCTTTTGGAATATGAAGTTCTGCCGTTTATCCTGTTTATCCGACAAATTTACGAACAGATTTGTACCTCCGACGACTCATCAAAATTGAGCTGACCCGATCCGTTCAGGAACGGATTGGGCCAGATTCGCCTGAAGTTGAAATCACTCTTCCGCGCGACCCGGCCCACGGGGACTATGCCACCAATTTTCCGCTGAAAGCGGCCAAACAGCTTCAAACGTCGCCGATGGCGGCAGCCGAGGATTTGGCGAAGGCATTGCAGGAGCACAAAAAATTTTCGCGGGTGTCAATTGCCAAACCCGGGTTTGTCAATTTGTTTTTGTCCAAAGATTTTTTAACCGATTTGATCGAAACCCTGGCCGCCGCTGACGATCTATTTCTCCATTACCGCGTCGCGCCGGCGCTCCATATCAACGTTGAATTCTTTTCTGCCAATCCTACAGGCCCATTGACCGTCGGTCATGGAAGAAACGCGTGTCTGGGCGACAGCCTTGCGCGTCTTTTAAAAGCAGTCGGACACCGTGTCTCGCGTGAATATTATTTCAACAACGCCGGCCGGCAGATGAAAATTCTCGCGGAATCTCTTCGAGCCCGTTACCTGGAAGCCATCGGCCGGCCCGTCGAATTTCCAGAAGAAGGATATGTGGGTGAATACATCATGGAAATCGCCCGGCAGGTTCAGGCGAGGGTTGGAAACAGCCAGGCCGGTGCCGAGCCGGCTTTTTTTCAAGCGGCGGCCGAAAAAGCGATTTTCGAAATGATCCGCGCGACCCTCGAAAAAATGGACGTCGCCTTCGATATCTACTTTAACGAGGACCGCCTGTACCAGAGCGGCGCCGTCAAAGGAATTTTGGAGGAACTGAATCGAAGGGAGCTGACGTACGAATCGGAAGGCGCTGTCCTGTTCCGCGGCGAACAGGTGGGGCTTCCCAAAGATCCGGTCCTTGTGAAAAAAACCGGCGAGCCGACCTACCGTCTGCCGGACGTCGCGTATCACATCGACAAACTCAGCCGGAAATTCGACCGGCTCATCGACATCCTGGGCGCGGATCATATTGACGAACACCGGGAAGTGCTGGCGATTTTAAAAGCGCTGGGATACCCGACTGATTCGATTCGAGGGATCATCTACCAGTTTGTAACCCTGGTACGCGAGGGCAAGCCCGTCAAAATGTCCACGAGACGCGCACAATACGTCACGCTGGATGAACTCCTGGATGACGTCGGCCCGGATGTCGCGAGATTCTTCTTTCTCTCGCGCAAAGCCGACACCCATTTGGAATTCGATCTGGAACTGGCCAAAAAAGAATCTCAGGAAAATCCTGTGTACTACGTCCAGTACGCCAACGCCCGGTTGGCCGGCATTTTCCGAACCGCCGCGGAGCAGGGATTCAAACCGGAGGACATCCGAAAAAGCCATATCGATTTGTCTCATCCTGAAGCGGAAATATTGGCCAAAAAAATTCTTTCCTTCGGCGACGTTCTGGAACACTGCACCGCCGACCTGGAAGTCACAGGCCTTTTGTGGTACCTCCGCGAACTCGCCGAATCCTTCCACCACTATTACACAGAAGTCCGCATCGTCGATTCCGCCGACCGCCCCGGAACCCTCCGCCGACTCAAACTCTGCGCCGTCGTCAAAAAAATCCTGAGCACCACCCTCACGACTCTGGGCATCCGCGCCCCCGACCGCATGTAGTGCAGCAGTCATTGATCGAAATGGAATCCGATAGTAAGTTCCACTGCCTTGTTTATTGAGAGTCCTCGTCGTCTAGGGGCCCAGGACACCGCCCTTTCACGGCGGTAACACGGGTTCAAATCCCGTCGAGGACGCTTTTTTCCTTTCTGTTTTCTTAAAAAGTGATGTGGTGTTGGATATTGGATAACAGATCAACAGGCGGTGCGATGCAGGCGGTCAGGAGGACTTGGCCTCGGTAGTCGCGGAGGAAGGCGGATACGGCTGCGCGGCGGGTATCGTCCAGTTCGGAGAAGAGGTCGTCGACCAGGAGAGTGGGGCTCTGGGACTCCGCTGCCAGGCGGTCGGCTTCGATGCATTTCAGGGCCAGGGACAAAATTCGGATTTCGCCCTGTGAGAGAATGTCCGGGGCCGGCAATGCCGGGCGGTCCGGTTGAAGATCCAGGAAACGGATATCGTCCCGGTGGGGGCCGACAGTTGTGTGGCCTGCGGCCAAGTCCTTGTAACGGCTGTCGATCAGGGCAGACAGGAGATCTTTCGAGGCGGCGGTTTCGACCAGTTCCAATTTGATCCGGGCTGACAAATGCTGGCATCCGAGCGAAGTGAGTTTAGTCGGTAAGACATTCATCACATCGTTTATAAATTTTTTTCGAGCGTCGAGGATGACGTTTCCATCCGCAGCCAGGGTCTCGTCCACGGCCAAAAGCGAACCTGGATCCGGCGAACCGGTTTCTGAATATCGCAGTAAGATATTTCGTTCCTCCAGGGTCCGAGTGTATCGTTTGAGCCGGAGCAGATAATCCTGATTTTCCTGCGATAGAATCCGGTCCATCCATTTTCGGCGCATGGCCGGTTCGCCCGTGACCAACCGCATTTCGTCCGCGGAGAAAAGCACAATCGGCGGGCGGCCGATGAGATCGCTTCGTCGAACGGATTTGTCTCCTTCATGATAAACCATCGCCGACCCCGACAAAAACGATACGGACCGCGTTCGAGGGACACTCTCGCCATTTCGTTCCGCCTGGACACGGAAATAGGAAGCAGTCGAGTGCCGGTGGAGGAGAGACGTCGAGCGGACCTCGCGCGGAGTTTTTCCGAGACAGAGCAGATACACAGCTTCAAGAAGGGTTGACTTGCCGGATCCGTTGGGACCCGTAATCAGGGTGATGCCGGCCGGAGCGAATGTAAATTCAGCCTTTGAAAATTTTCTATAATTTTCAAACGTTAACCGAACAAAGTTCACCGACGGGTATTTAAAAATTTATATCCGCATGGGCATGATGACATGGAGGTGGCTGTCGTCTTTGGGGCTGCGGAAGAGGCACGGGTTTTTCGGCGTGATCACGCGGACTTCGACATCCGGCGTGGAGATTTGAGAAATGGCGTCCATGCAATAGTGGACATTAAACGCCAGTTCCATCGGGCTGCCGGAATATTTTACTTCCAGGGTCGCGTCGCCGCTTCCGCGGTCCTGTGAAGCCCCGGACAATTTGAGCGCGGAACTTTCCAGTTTGAAGAGGACCCGCGGATTCTGATTATCCGTAAAAACCGACACGAGCCCGAGAGCCTGGGAAAGTTCCGTCACATTCACGGAAAAATCATTATCAAATTCTTTCGGAATGACCTGCGCGTAATTCGGAAACTTTTCCGCGATCAACTGGGTCTGAAGGGTCAGGCCTTCCGACGAAAAAAGCGCAACCCGTTCCGTAAAGGTGAGTGCCACGGAAGAATCATCTTCCGGAAGGCACCGGATGAGTTCCTGTGCGCTGCGAATCGGAACTAAAAATTCTTTTTTCTGGAATTTTCCTTCGACGCCAAGCCGCACAAACGCCAGCCGATGGCTGTCGGTCGATACCAATTTTAAATGGGATCCCTCCAGATCGAACAAAACGCCCGTCAGATAACGCCGGCCGTCATCAGCCGCCGCCGCGACAACGGTTCGACGCAGTCCCTGCAGGAGTTCCTTCGCCAGAACGGAAAGTTTGACTTCTCCTTCTAACTTCGCGGCTTTCGGAAAATCGTCCTTGGACAAAACCGGCAGGCTTCCCGTGAACTTCTGCTTTCCGACCGCCGCGACATGAATCTGGCCTTTTTGAACGTCTCCAGACAGGACAATGGAAGCTTCAGGATCTGCGAGGCGGCTGACGAGATCCCCGAGCGTTTTAGCGGGAATGGCCAGATCCGCTTTTTCGGAAACTGAAGATTTCAGCTCGACCGTAATGCGCAGATCCAGGTTTGTGCCCGTCAGCCGGCTTTTACCCTCGCGAGCTTCCAGGAGAACATTGGTTAAAATCGGCAGCGGTGTCTGTTCATCCACAGCTCCTCTCACTTTTTGAAGGGCGTGAGTGAGAGATTCTTTACTGAATTGCGCTTTCATCGTTCGACCTGTCTCCTTTGTCTGTACTGTTACTGGTTTTATAATCTAAAGATATCAGTATTACTATGGGCTGTGGATTTGTGGGAATGTGCGGAACACCCGCATGCACCGATGATTGCAAAAGAGTATTTTGGTTCATGATTGTTCACCCTTTCCCCAATCCACAATCGTTCTGGAAAACCGCCCCCCGCACTTCACAGAATTTCTCACAGTCAGCTCACACCCATTTCTTTCATTAAATTATCGAGCGTTCGCATGGTCTGCGGATTATGGGTCGATTGCGTTTCAATTTTTTCAATGGCGTGAATGACGGTCGTATGGTCCCGGTCGCCGAATGTGTCTCCGATGGACTGCAGGGAGTAATCAGTGAATTTTCTGATGAGGTACATCGCCATCATTCTTGGAAAAACAATATTTTGTGTCCGGCGTTTGGATCTCATGTCCTCCACCGATATTTTGAAATATCCGGCCACGCATCCGGTAATGCCATCCGGCGTGAGGATATTTCGCCGGCGGACGACACTATCGCGGAGGAGTTCGCGCGCGAGATCAAGCGTGATTTCATGTTTCATGAACTTGCTGTGCGCGTCCACTTTGATGAGGCATCCTTCGAGTTCGCGGATATTGGTGCGGACATTTTCCGCGATGAATTCAAGGACTTCCTTGCGGACGTTCAATTTTTCCCGCTGGGATTTGTCCATGAGGATTGCCACCCGGGTTTCATAATCCGGCGGCTGAACGTCGACGATCAATCCCCACTCGAACCGGTTCCGGAGCCGTTCCTCGATATCCAGAATATCTTTCGGCGGCCGGTCGGAAGACAGGACGACATGTTTTCGAGAGCCGTGGAGCTCATTAAACGTGTGAAAAATTTCCTCCTGCACCGCGTCTTTGCCGGAGATGAACTGCACATCGTCGATCAGGAGAATATCCATGTTCCGATACTTGTAGCGGAATGCCGTGGTGCTTTTCGAGCGGATGGAGGCGACGTACTCGTTCATGAATTGCTCAGTGGTGATATAGCTGACAACGGCCTGTGGAGATTTCCGTCTGATGAAATGCCCGATCGCGTGCATGAGGTGGGTCTTGCCCAAGCCCACGCCGCCGTAGAGGAAAAGCGGGTTATAGATTTCGCCCGGTGATTCGGCAACCGCGAGAGCCGCGGCATGAGCGAACTTGTTGCTGTTGCCGACCACGAATTGATCGAAGGTGTATTTTGAATTGAGATTGGTTCCCGCGAAACCGAATTCAAAATTCTCAGGAAGGATTGGCGTTTCTTCGGCCGGGGTCGCCGCCGCTGCCGCGCCGACCGCTTTGATCACCCGGATTTCCAATTTGACATCCACTTCGAAAATAGTTCTGAGCGCTTCAGTCAGTTTTGACTGATATTCGATCAGCCGCTTCCGATAAATCGCGTTGGGTACTTCGAGAATGTATCGTGTCTCACTTTCCTGTCTGAATTGCGTTCCTTTAAGCCAACTCTCAAAAAGATTTTCCGGAATATAACCCCGGAGATCTGTCCATAGCTTCTCCTGATCAAGAACTTGCGCAGGCATTATGTCCCCTCTTTCCAAGCGTCCGCCAAAGGCGGAAAAACACTTTATCCACACTTTCAACCGACATATCCACAATCTATACCAACTTATTATTCATCACTTATCCAGAACTTATCCACAGAACGGTACACATATTTTACACATTGATATATAAGCACTTATGAACTTGATCCCTTATACCAGCGACGAGTTTTCCACGCAAGTGTTTTTTTCAATTTTTCGAATTTTCTCTTCAAGAAATTATCGTTCACACCTTTATGCAGCGCCCAAGGCCTCCATCGGCTCCGTCAATAGCGTCAGAACTGCCGTGTGATTTAAAATTGCCGAGCGGACTTTCCTGCCTTCCCAAAAAATTGGACCAATCTCCGCGAATCCGAATAGGCCGACGATCGGAAGTTCCGGAAAAAATTCACGGCAGGCGTCGAGATCAACGTGCGGGCGGCCATAGAGCGCCTGGCCCCGCGCGCAGCAATTGAAAATCACGGCGGCTCGCGGGACACGCGCTGTCAGAACAGAATTCAATCGTTCGAGCATCAGACGAAAACTCCGCCGCGCGCCCTTGGCGCTTCTCAATCCGAAACAAACGTGCTGGCCTGCCCTGACCGATTCCGCGATGGTGATATGTTGCGTGGCCGGCTCGACCGCCAGGATATTTCGAACGATGTATCGGCCCGCCTCGAAGTCAGCAGGCGAATCCGCGATCGTGCAATAGATGTCAGGTCGGGCGCGCTCATCCCGTTCCTGCCGGAGGGTCTGTATAAAATCGGTGAGAGCCTCCGCCGCCGGCTCCCCGTTGATCTGAATGATGATGTTCCCTTTGGATTTGGTGACGGGTTTGGGAATTCCCTCCGGAAGCACCGCCTGCGCGACGCCGATGGCCGGATCAATACATCCTGCGAGGTGCAGAGCGGCACAGCCGCGGCCGGTGGCGTCACCATCGGCGGCCAGTGTGGCGGATTGATGATCGGCGCACCATGCGGCGGCCGCGCCGACGATCGGCGTTTCCGGAAACGTCCGGGCCAGTCGGGAAAGAAAATCAGGATGCATGCTCCGCGGATCCATCATGACCATGAGCGTGCCGCGTTCCCGGTAGAGGCTTGGCAATTCTCCGCGCAAGTGATCCACCGCGTCCGGCGAATCAATCTGGGGAATGATTGCCGCCGCGGCGGTCACTCGGTCGGACGCCAGGACAAGGATGGAAATTCCCGGCGCCTGTTCGATTTCCCCGCGCGGCCCGATGATACCGGCGCCGGTTGCGCCAAAGAGAGCGCGGACATGCGTGCGTTGACGAATGGTTTGGAGGATTTCCGGGAAATGTCCGGCGTGGTGGCTGGTGGAACACAAAATGGCGGCCGTCGCGGATCCGGCCATGTCGCCCATCGCCTCCTCCAGAGCCTCCTCCACCGCCTGCTTCGTATCGGCTTGAAGACTCATTCCAGCCCCCGCATGAATCATGGAAGCAATATAGCAGAAAGAAGGGGG
>OBEQ011752654.1_pt1 | contig 10299 bp, 4 predicted proteins | sample 1670901 | NCBI WGS metagenome assembly OBEQ01 (sample SAMEA104232315, study PRJEB22302) | groundwater metagenome | biome: forest; feature: aquifer; material: groundwater | place: USA | collected 2011-08-07 | depth 5.4 m | reverse complement strand
GGGGAGGCAGCGTCGCCGCCCGCCAGCACGGGCGCGCTGGTGCGTCCGGCGACGAACTGGCGGTAGGCGAAGTAGCCGAGCACGCCCACCGCCGCGATGGCGCCGAAGACGATGAGCCCGCGCAGGTTGCCGCCCATGGGACGCCGGCTGGGCGATGGCGGCGACGCGCTCATGGACGCCAGCAGATCCGGGCTGGGCCCGTCGGTGGGCGGCAGACGCGGCGGCGGCGGCGTGGGTGGCGGCGGCAGCGGCATGGTTGTCGCCTCGACCGGACGCGTGGTCGCGACGTCGCTGGGCAAGGGCGGCCCCGAGCTCGGCATGGCCGCGTCGGAGGCGCTGCGCTCGCGCACGTCGGTCTCCTCCTCGCCCGAGGAGTCGTCTTCCTCCATCAGGGCGGACAGCTGAGGCACCGACGGCATGGAGGGCGCGCGCTGGTTGGGGTCGGAGGGCAAGGACTCGTTGCGCGAGCCGTTGGCGGCGCCGTTGCCCGTGCGTGAGTCGAGCAGCGGCATCTCGCCGGTCATGTCGGGCGCGGCGAGCGGCAAGGCGGGCGCCGAACCGATGCCGACCTCGGAAGGATGACGCGGCAAGCCGCCGCCCGAGCCGAGCCGGCCGAAGCCGCCGCTCGAGCGCGGCGGCGCGCCGACGGTGAACTGACCGGGCGATTCACCCAGGCGGGTCGGCTCCGAGTCGCCCGACAGGGGCACCGGCTCGGGCGCGGGCGTCTCGCCCGAGCCCACCAGCGGCACGCGCGGCGCGATCTCCGACGGTGGCGCGGGCATGGGGAAGGCAACCGCGCCGGAGAATTGCTGCGCTTCCATCTCCGAGCTGCGCTGCTGCGCGCGCCGCACCGCCGCGCCCACGTCGGAGCGCCCGCCAGTCTGCGGCGTCTTGCGGATGGCGTTGTCGAGCGCGTCGGCGAACGCGCCGGCGGTGCCGAAGCGATCCTCGGGGCGCAGCTGGAAGGCACGCTCGAGCACCTCGGCCACTCCCGGCGGCAGCTGCTCGTGCGGCGGCGGCCCGGCGAGCACGCGCGCCGCGGTGTCCTCGGCGTTCTTGCCCGCGAAGGTGGGCCGGCCGGTGAGCAGCTCCTGCGCCAGCGAGGCCAGCTGGAACACGTCGGTGGCCGGGGTGGTCGCGCCGCCCTGCAGCTGCTCGGGCGCCAGGTAAGGCAGACGCGCCGCCAGGGTGGCGTCGGCGGCCGGGCGCGCGGGTAGTCGCGCGCGCAGGAAGCCGAAGTCCATCACCTTGACGTCACCGTCGGGCGTGGCGACCACGTTCGTGGGCGACAGGCCCAGGTGCAGCACGCCGCGCCCCTGCGCGTAGGCGATGGCGCGCGCCAGCTGCGCGATCATGCCCAGCACCGCGCCGGGGGGCGGCGGCGAGCCCAGCCCGTGGGTGAAGGCGATGAAGCGGGCCAGATCGACGCCCGGGATGAGCTCGACGGCCACGAAGGCCTGCCCGTCGATGACGCCGAACTCGTGCATGCGCGCGATGCGCGGGTGCTCGATGGTCTGGTAACGCCGCGCCGCCTCGGACAGGAGCTTCATGCGCTCGGCGTCGTCGCTGAGCGCGCGGTAGAAGCGCTTGACGGCGAAAAGGCGCTCGAATCCCGCGACGCCATAGACCTTGGCGCGAAACACCTCGCCCGTGGGTCCGCCGCCCAGCGCCTCGGCCAGGTGATACCGCCCCAGTGAGGGGCCTTGTGACCTGGGGCCTTCCATGCCCGGACTGACGTTACGTGGCCTCCCGCCTACTTGTCAATGTTTTCCATATGTTGTGATGGCTGGCACGCCGTGCGGTCGTATGTTTGACGTTTGGGTCGGCGTTTGGGCGGGCGACATGATTGTGACGTCACCGGGTCGTCAGCAGGGATGCCAGCCTGGCAGCGGTCGGTCGGTCGGCGGGCTCGAACGACAGACACGCGTCCAGCGCAGCGGCGAGCGGCACGGGACAGTCGGGCCAGTACTCGCGGATCGAACGCGGCGTGGGCACCGAGCGGTGATCGACGAGCGCCAGCACGGGCGCCTCGGGGAAGGGGCGCTTGTCGGCGATCATCTCGTAGGCGATCACGCCGAAGGCGAACAGGTCGGCCGCGGGCGTGAGGCGATCGCGGCCGTGCACCAGCTCGGGCGCGATGTACGAGGGCGTGCCCGGGAGCATGCCGGTGCGGGTCAAGAAGCTCGAGCCGCCCAGGCTCGCGCCCGGGCCGGCCGCCGCGGCGGCCACCACCAGGGGCGCCTTGCCCGCGCGCGGCCCGTCGCGCAGGGTGACGTCGAACGGCTCGAGCGGCGTGGCGGCGAGCGCGCCGGCCTCGTCGGTCGCCGCTCCGGTCGCCGCTCCGGTCGCCGCTCCGGTCGCCGCTCCGGTCGCCGCTCCGGTCGCCGCTTCGGTGGCAGCGTCGACGGCCGCGGTCGCCTCGGCAGCGATGCCGTGGGGAATGTCCTCCGCCAGCAGCTTGGCAAAGCGCGCGGTGTCGCTCAGCGCGATGCCGAAGTCGGAGATCTTCACTCCCAGCCCTCCGTCGGGCCGCCGGGTCAAGAGCACGTTGCCGGGCTTGAGATCGCGATGCACCACGCCGACCGCGTGCAGCGCCGCCAGCCCCTCGGCGATCTGCTGCAGCACCGGCAGCGCCCAGGCCGGGTCGCCGAAGCGCTGGCGCAGCTCGTGCAGCGACTGGCCCTCGACCAGCTCCATGACCAGGAACAGGAAGCCCGACGAGGCCACGTCGACGTCGAGGATGCCGACCACGTTGGCGTGCGCCACCGTCGACGCCATCTGCGCCTCGCGCGCCAGCCGCGCCAGCGTGCCGCCATCGAGCTCGCGCGCCAGCTTGAGCGCCAGGCGCCGTCCGTCGCTGACACGCTCGACCTCGTAGACCGTGCCCATGCCGCCCGCGCCCAGCTGGCGGATCACGCGGTAGCGGTTCTGCACCAGGTCGCCGGCGACCAGGCGGGGCGCCTCGCCGCTGTCGCCCGAGGCCAGCGCGAGCGCGGCGTAGATCTGCCCGGCGCGGTCCTCGATCTGCCGGCGCAGCTCGATGTTGAGCTGCTCGATCTCGGCGCGACGCTTCTCCAGCTGATCGACGCGTCCGGCCAGCTCGGCGTTGAGCACGTCGGAGCGCTCGAGCGAGGTGATGTGCTCCTGGCTCAGGCGCAGCGACAGCAGGAGCCCCGACGCCGCCAGGCCCACCGAGGCCAGGCGCACGCCGCCCAGCAGGTCGCCCAGGCCCAGCCAGTAGTAGAGGTCGGGCGTGCAGGTGATCATGAGCGTCAGCCACGACGCCAGCGAGTAGCGCGCGCTCGCGCCCTCGATGCCGCGCAGCACCAGGCGCGTGCACGCCAGCACCTGGTACGAGAGCGCGCAGAGCACGAACAGCACCGTGGGCACGGCCGCGATGCCGGTGGCGGTGAACGGACCGTGCACCAGCAGCGCGACCATGCACACCGCGATGCAGGTCGGCCACAGGCCGCGCCACGGCCGGGCCAGGCCGAAGAAGATGTGGGTGAACTGCACCGACGCGGTGGTCGCGACCACCAGCGAGATGGCCAGCACGGGCACGTCGTAGACGCCGAACAGCTTCTGGCTCCAGCCCAGCACGAAGAAGGGCAAGTAGCAGCCGAGCAGCGCCTGCAGCCCGAACCACAGGTACTTGCTGCGCCGCCGGTCGACCACGTACACGGTGAGCGAGGTGATGCCGATCTGACCCAGCGCGACCAGGGCAGCAAAGATCACGAACAGGTTGAAGATCTCGACCGCGCGCGCGTTGGCGTCCTGGGCCGGCAGGGGCAAGAGGCGCGGCACCGTGAGCCACCAGGCCGACTGCGTCCAGGTGTGCTCGACGTCCAGCTCGAGCTCGACCGCGCCGTCGGCGGTGGCGCTCTCGGGGATCTCCCACTCGTGCGGGCCGCGGCGACGGTAGCCGTCAGCGCTGGCCCAGGCCAGATCGGTGGCGGGCACGCCGTCGGCGCGCGCGTGCACCACCGCGGCCATCTCGGGCACGACCAGGCGCAGGCTCTGCCCGCGCAGGTCGGCGGGCAGCTCGACGTGTGCACGCAGCGCGTACCGCCCCGGGCGCGCGGGCACCAGCTGGGCGCCCAGCTTGGTCGGCAGGCTGACCTCGCCCTCGTCGCGGCCAGCAACGATGACGTGCCAGCTGGCGAGGCGCAGGCGCGGCTCCTCGGCGCACCCGACCAGGAGCACGAGCGCCGCGGCGGCCAGGACAGAGCGTGGCTTCACGAGCGGGCCATCGCCGCCTCGGCGCGCAGGAGCAGCACCAGCAGGCCCGCGGCGCTGGGTCGGTCCATGGGCCGCAGCGCCAGGCAGGCGTCGAGGCCCTAGGCCAGCTCGGCGGGTGATCCCGACCAGGCGACGGTGATGGGCTGCGGCGCGGGCACCTCGCGATTCTCCATCAGCGCCAGCACGGGCGGCTCGGCGAAGGGACGCTGGCCGCGGATCATCTCGTAGGCGATGACGCCGAAGGCGAACATGTCGGCGGCGAAGGTGAGCATCTCGCGGCCTTCGGCCAGCTCGGGCGCGATGTACGTGGGCGTGCCCGGCAGGTAGCCGGTGCGGGTGAGGAAGCTCGACCCGCCCATGACCACCGGCGACGACGGCGTGCGCGACGTGGGCGTGCGGGGCGCAGGCATGGGCATCGCCGGGGCGGACGAGCGCGCCTGCTGATCGATGAGGTCGGTGGCCTGCTCGGCCGCGGGACGCACCGTCTTCACGGGCGCCGTCACTGCCGCCGCGACCAGCGCAGCGGGCACGCTGACCGGGACAGGCGTGGCACGCGCCGGCACCGCGATGAGGTCGGTGATCTGATCGTTGCCACCGCGCAGCCAGATCGAGGCGTCGGGCACGATCGGCTGGGGCGACGCCGCGACGCCGCTCGCGGCCGCCGCCGCGGCGACCGCCTCGGGTCGCGCGAGCGGCACGGCCTCGGCCTCGAAGTCGGGGTGGAGCGCGATGCCGAAGTCGGAGATCTTGACCACCGTCGCCCCGGCCGCGCCGCGCGTGACCAGCACGTTGCCGGGCTTGAGGTCGCGGTGCACGATGCCGGCCTTGTGCAGCGCCGCCAGCCCGTCGGCCAGCTGGCGCAGCAGCGGTACCGCCCAGGTCGGATCGCCGAAGCTCTCGCGCTGCTCGTGCAGCGACTCGCCCTCGAACAGCTCCATGACCAGGAACAGGAAGCCCGACGAGGCCACATCGACGTCGAGGATGCCGACCACGTTGGCGTGGTGGATGGTCGAGGCCATGTGCGCCTCGCGCGCCAGCCGCGCCAGCGACTCGCCGTGCAGCTCGCGCGCCAGCTTGAGCGCCAGCCGTCGCTCGTCGGCGAGGCGGGTGACCTCGTAGACCGTGCCCATGCCACCCGCGCCCAGGCGCTTCTCGATGCGGTAGCGCCGCTGCACCACCTCGCCGACCTCGAGCTCGGGCGCGTCGCTGCTGCTGCCCGAGCCGGCGAGCGCGAGCGCGGCGTAGATCTGCGCCGCGCGGTCGGCCACCTGCCGGCGCATCTCCAGGTTGAGCTGCTCGATCTCGGTACGGCGACGCTCCAGCTGGTCGACGCGTCGGGCCAGCTCGGCGTTGAGCTCGTCGGCCCGCGCCAGCGAGTTGATGTGGTGCTGGCTGAGCAGGAGCGACAGGAACAGGCCGAAGAGCGCCAGGCCCAGGCCGCCCAGGCGCACGCCGCCGAGCGCGTCGCCGAAGCCCAGCCAGTAGGCGAAGTCGGGCGTAGTCGTCACGGCCAGGCACAGCCACGAGAGCAGGCAGTAGAAGGCGTTGCGTCGCTCGGCGCCCGCGCGCCGCCACACCAGACGCGAGCAGACGACGATCTGGTAGAGCAGGAGCGCGCCCACGTAGCTCGCCGCCGCGACCGCGGCCGTGCGGGTGTGCACGAACGGCTGGTGCAGCACCAGGCTGACCGCGGCGAACAGCGCGCACACCGGCCAGAAGCCGCGCCAGGGCCGCGCGAGCCCGAAGAAGCCGTGCGTGAACGCGATCGAGGCGGTGATCGCGACCTCGAGCATGATGCCCAGCACGGGCGCGTCGTAGATGCCGAACAGGCGCTGGCTCCACGCCGACAGGTAGAGCGGATAGACGCCCGCGCACAGCGCCTGCACCGCGAACCAGAGGTAGGGACGGCGCCGCCGGTCGAGCACGAAGACCATCAGAGAGGTCAGGCCGATTTGCAAGAGCGCGACCAGGGCCGCGCCGCTGATCAGCAGGTTGAAGATGTCGACCGCGCGCGCTGCCGGGTCGGTGGCGGCGAGCGGCAGGAGCCGCGGCGCGGTTCCCCACCAGGCGCTCTGCGTCCAGCGGTGCTCGACCTGGATCTCCAGCTCGAGCACACCGTCGCGCGTCGGACCGGCAGGAATGGCCCACGAATGCGGGCCGCGCCGACGGTAGCCGCTGCTGTCAGACGTGGAGCGGTCGATGGCCTCGTCTCCGTCGACGCGCAGGCGTGCGACCGCGGCCAGCTCGGGCACGACCAGCTGCACGGCTCGGCCGCGCAGCTCGGGCGGCAGCGTGACCTGCGTGCGCAACCAGTAGCAACCCGGGCGGTCGGGCACGCGACCGTCGTCGAGGTGCGTGGGCAACGTCACCGCACGCCGCGCGCCGCTCTCGATGTCGGCGTCGGTCTGCAAGGTCCACGCACGCAACTCGACTGTGGGCGCGGTCGAGCAGGCCGCGACCCCGACCAGGAGCAGGAGGCAGATCGGCGCAGATATTCTTGCGATTACACGATGATATAGAAATTGTGACCGCTCGCGCAATCGGGCATGATGCTCGCGGTGTCGGATGACAGCGGACCCGGCAAGCCCACCGGCCTAGAACGATTCAAGAACGTAGCGCGACGACTCCGGCTCGGTTGGCTGCTCGAGCCCATCCTGGGGCCCATCGCCGATGCCGCCCAGGCCGCCGCCGATACCACGGTGGGGCAGGACCTGCGCGGCAGCCATCACGCCCTGTCCTACCTGCGCCATCTGGCGCGCGGCAACCGCCTCAAGCGACGCGCCTTCTACGAGACCGTCAACGAGACGCACCCACCCGTGCTGCTCATCCACGGCTTCCTCGGCACGCGCGGGTCGATGTGGCCGCTCGAGCAGCGCCTGGGCAAGGAAGGCATCGTCGTCTTCTCCTTCAATCTCGGCACCTTCAACAGCCGCGACATCCGCACCTCGGCCTTCCTGATCCATCGCAAGATCGAGGCCATCCTGGCCCAGACCAACGTCAAGAAGATCGACATCATCGGCCACTCGATGGGCGGCCTCATCGGCCTGTACTACGTGAAGAAGCTGGGCGGCGCGGCCAAGGTGCGCAAGCTGGTCATGATGGGTACGCCCACGCGCGGCACCTGGGCGGCGCTGGCCGGCGTGGCCACCCTCGGCCTGTGGAGCGCCAGCTCGTGGCAGCTGCTGCCTCGCAGCCGCTTCCTGCGCGAGCTCGAGCAGGGTCCACTCCCGCCCGAGGTCCAGTATTACACCCTGGCCGCCGACCGCGACTGGGTATGCCCGCCTTCATCGACCACCGTGCATGGCGCGACGCCCATTCGCGTGGCCTTGGGACATTCGAGCCTGGTGGTTTCGGAGGAAGTCTTTCAGCACATCGTCGATGCCCTGCGTGCCGAAGTACCTCCGCCGTCCGGGTCGGTTCCTTGACGGGCGGGACGGAAAAATCATAAAATTCGCGAAAACGCAGTGACTCTGCGTAGGTAACGACCAGACCCCCATGACCCAGTTCGCGCTGCGCTTCATCTCGGGCAAATACCAGGGCGGAGAATTTCCGCTGCGTATGGAGCGCGAGATCGTGATTGGCCGATCCAGCGATCTGGACATGGTGCTCGTCGAGGACATGGTCTCGCGCAAGCACGCGAAGATCTCGACCGCCGGGCAGCAGATCGTGATCCAGGATCTCGGGTCGACCAACGGCACCTTCGTGAACGGCGAAAAGGTCAAGAAGATCCGGTTGAAAGAAGGCGACCGTATCTTGATCGGGACGTCGATCATCAAGCTGGTCGGGGTCAACGCCGAGGCCCAGCCATCGGAGGCCGAGGCGCGCGCGCGTCTGGAATCCAACGCGCAGCGACGCAGCGCGCAGTCGGGTCAGACCCAGCGCCCGATGTCGGGCTCGATCGAAGAGATTCCGCTGCCTGACCTGCTGCAGCTCTTGTCGACGTCGCGCAAGAGCGGCGTGCTCACCATCCGTTCGGAGGTGGGCGTGGGCCGCATCTACCTGCGCAAGGGCCAGCTCTACTACGCGTCGATCGACGACAACTTCGTGCTCAAGCCGCAGAAGGCCATCTACCGCCTGCTGACCTGGACGCGCGGTGCCTTCGAGCTCGAGCCGCCCGACGAGCGCCAGGTCGCCGAAGAGATCACCGAGTCGACCGAGGCGCTGCTGATGGAAGGCGTGCGCCAGCTCGACGAGGTCATGCGCATCCAGAACGACCTGCCGCCGGTGAACTCGCGCCTGGCCGTGCCCACGCCGCTCGCTGGCCGGCTACGCGACCTGCCACCCGAGGAGCTCGACGTGTTCCAGCTGGTGCTCGACCACGGCTCGTTGCAGGCCGTGCTCGATCATTATCCCGGCTCGGACATGGACGCCTACACGCACCTGCAGGCGCTGCTCGGGCGCGAATTCGTCGTCGTGACCTAGTCCCGGCGCGAAACCTCACGAACCCCCCTCATGGTTGGCGGACGGCGGCCGTATAATGCGGCTACCCCCATGAAGACCGATGCTAATGCGCTGATCGGGCAAACCTTCAACGAGATGTACCGGATCGTCCGCCAGATCGGGACGGGCGGTATGGGTGCGGTTTACGAGTCGGTGCACACCCGGCTCGCCAACAAGAAGTTCGCCATCAAGATGCTGCACGCGTCGATCGCGCAGGACGCCGAGGTGTTCCAGCGCTTCCGTCGCGAGGCCGAGATCGCCACCGAGCTGGGACACCCCAACATCGTCGAGGTGTCCGACTTCAACATCACTCCCGAGGGCGCGCCCTACATGGTGATGGAGTTCCTCGACGGCGAGGACCTGGCGGCCCGGCTGCAGAAGCGCGGCCCCCTGTCCCTCGATCAGATGATGCGCATGGTCGCCGAGATCTGCTCGGCGCTCGAGGCCGCGCACGGCGCCGGCATCGTGCACCGCGATCTCAAGCCGCAGAACATCTTCCTGTGCAAGAAGCTGGGCCGCGACGACTTCGTGAAGATCGTCGACTTCGGCATCTCCAAGGTGAAGGACTCGTCGTCGGTGGTCACGCGCGATCACTCGCTCATGGGCACGCCCTTCTACATGTCGCCCGAGCAGGCCGACGGCCTGGTGCAGCAGATCGACCACCGCACCGACATCTTCGCGCTGGGCGCGATCCTGTGGGAGATGCTCACCTGTCGCATGGCCTTCGAGGCGCCCACGGTCTCGGGCGCGATGTACAAGGTCGTGCACATCGACGCGCCCGAGGTGCACACCATCCGGCAGGACGTGCCGCCCACGGTGTCGATGGTGCTGCGTCGCGCCATGGCCAAGCAGAAGGAATGGCGCTACGGCAGCGTGATGGAGCTGTCGCACGAGTTCGCCAACGCCTGCCGCGGCATCGCGCCGTCGATCGCGCCGCCGCCCATGCAGGGCGTGGCCACGATGGCGCCCACGCCGCAGATGATGGCGCAGCAGCAGATGGGCACGCCGGCGCGGCCGATGACGCCGCCGCCGTCGCAGCCGCATGTGCGCTCGAACGACGCCTACGCGGCCACCGGCTTCGTGCCGTCGAATCCCGGCCAGTTCATGGGCACGCCCCCGCCGCAGCAGATGGGCACGCCCTACCCGCCGCAGATGGGCCAGCCGCAGCAGATGATGCCGCAGCAGATGATGCCGCAGCAGCCGATGATGCACCCGCAGACGCCCTACCCGCCCACGGCGGTGCCGCAGCAGATGATGGCCCCGCCGCCGCAGATGCCGCCGCCGATCTCGACCATGAGCGGCGCGGCGGCGCAGATGGTGGCCACGCAGCAGACGGCGCCGCGCAAGTCGGGCGCCGGCAAGGGCGCGCTCTTCGGCGCGCTCGCCGCGGTCGTGCTCATCGGCGCGGGCGTCGCCGTCGCCATTCCGATGATGAACAAGAATTCGGCCACGCAGCCGGTGGCGCAGAGTGGCGGCGCGGGCGAGAACAAGGGTCCCGCGCTGACCGAGGGCGCGGTCGCGCAGGTCACGCCTCCGGCTGCGGCAGCGGCAGCGGCTCCGGCAGCGGCAGCGGCTCCGGCGGCGGCAGGGGCAGCGGCGGCGGCTCCGGCGGCGGCAGCG
>OBEQ011070295.1_pt1 | contig 10299 bp, 9 predicted proteins | sample 1670901 | NCBI WGS metagenome assembly OBEQ01 (sample SAMEA104232315, study PRJEB22302) | groundwater metagenome | biome: forest; feature: aquifer; material: groundwater | place: USA | collected 2011-08-07 | depth 5.4 m | reverse complement strand
TGGGCTTTCCCTAATTCCTTTTAGGGGGTTTACCGCATTTTATTTCTCATTCCCGTCTTTATGATCTCACTCACTTTTTTGGGAATTATTCCTTCGATCTTTTGGAGGGAAAAATGGCGTTATGCACTGTTGACCTTTCTCCTCTTCTCGGCGATAATTACACCAGACGGGAGCGGTGTAAGCATGATGCTTCTTTCGTTGCCGCTCTCAGGGCTTTATGCTGTCGGTACCGGAGTGGCGTCAATAAAAAAAATAAATTATTAATATAACTTCTTCACCATTATGTTTGGAATAGGATTACCTGAATTAATTATCATCTTGCTTGCTTTCGGAATTCTTTTTTTCGGCAGCAAGAAAGTGACCGAATTTGCGCAATCGATGGGGCGATTTACCGGAGAATTCAGAAAAGGGAAACTCGCCATTGAGCGCGAAATAAAAGCGGGAGAAGATTCGGTTGTTGTAAAAGACATGGGGGCGGTAAATGACGCAAAGGTTGTAAAATAGCATCATTATGGACGACATAATCAAAAGACAAGAAAAAAATAGTGTTGGGGAACTTTCACATACCGTTCTTTCGGCGAGTGGTGCCGAGGCCGTCGTTTTGGGCGTCAATTCAAAGCGTCGATCGCTTTTGAAGTACATATTTTTTGGCAGCGGGATTTTTGTAGCGGGAAAAATTCTCGGTCCGAGTATCAATCTTTTTTCGTCGGAACAGGATATCGGCAAGTCTACGAATTTTAAAAACTTTCGCGTGGTCGAAACGGGAAAAGAACTGACATTTTTTGACAAGATGGGAAATGAAATTCTTTCCATTGATAAATCTTTGTAATTTGTAATGCTTTTGTTATGTTAAAAAAAATCTCTCATTTTATTCAATATCACAATTTCTTTTCTCTCGGCATCACTCTCGTTTTTGCCGGAGCAAGCGCGTCATTTGCCGCGAGTCCGGAGCTTCGTGCCGAAGTTGTAGCGCAAAATGAAGTGGTGCGCTCAGCAGACAATACCTATGTGATCAATACGAATTTTGATGACTATGACATGGGGCTGAAAATTCAGTCCGTTACCGAAGATGGCGACAAGTATTACATCGATTATATATATAACACCGTTGAGTCTGTTGATTATGTATGGAAGCAGGTTCCAAAAACCGGCTCAATGAAGGTTTCAAAAAAAGAGTTGGAAGGTCGCGATCTTGGGCTGTATGTTGCCGATCAGCTTGGGCAGATTATTGATCAACAGATTTCCTATTTGAAGGAATTTCAAAAAGAACAGAAAAGCGAGGGTGAAACACGGAAAGTCGTCGCTATCGAGTATTCCGGACTAGTCGGACGTTTCTTGGAAACTAATGAGAAAGTATTTGAAGGATACCAGCCGGTTATACCACCCTCGGAAGTCGCTTCCAACCAATCGGCAAACTCGAATGTCGCCGCTGTCGTTATGTCCGCTTCCGGCGCGTTATCGACGCCACCCGCATCGCTTCTTACTCGAGAAGAAGTCCAAGGTCTTATTCGGGATACCGTACGGCAGCTTCTTTTACAGAGCCAGCAACCGGTTGCAACAACAACGCCAATGGTAACACCATCATCCGCCGCAACGACAACACCGCCGACACCAACTTCCCCAAAAACCCCTGATGCGGTTTCGACCCCAGCACCGGTTATCAAAACCGTCGAAACGAAACCTGCGCCACCAGTGCAAGAAGCCGCGAGTACGACGGAGCCGGTTGTTGTCCCTAAAGTCTCGCCCCCCGCCCCTGTACCAACTCCTGACCCTATTATTAAAACCGTCGAAATGAAACCCGCCCCGCCCGCACCTCTGGTAATTCCGGAAACACCAGCTCCAAAACCGGAACCACCACCCGCACCACCAGCACCTGTAATAGTTCCAACACCCGTGTTGCCGCCAGTAACGGCAGTAACACCGGTCATGAGTACCCCACCAGATCCCGTTCCCGTTCCGACACCAACTGCTGCCGCTCTCGCAACGCCTGCACCGGCACCTTCACCCGCCTAATGAAATTTATAATCCCTATTCGTCGTTGTTGCTTTAATCTCGAATGATCGTATAATAATAAATATATTCGCAAACTGGTCATATTATAGACTTCGTTTACACATGCATAATTATGGAAACAGAGCAAGAGATATTTGAAGAACGCACCGAAGAACACGTTCGCAAGGAAGTGTTCGATCAAGAAAAAACAGGGGATAACATTATCAATTTTGCACCGAAGCAAACCCCTCCCCTTGATTTTCTTGAAAAGGTTATTGTCACGATTCTTCTCGGCCTCGTGTTTTTGATGCCGATTTTTTTCTTGCCGTCGAGCGGCATTTCTTCCGCTTTTTCTAAAAATATTCTCCTCTTCGCCATCGTCGTTTCAGCGCTTACCCTGACTTTTGCCTTATGGCTGAAGCGTGGAACCATTACGTTTCCGAAAAATCCCATTTTTGCCGCGGTGTTTTTTCTTGCCTCTGTTTCCGTTTTTTCATCATTTCTTTCCGGCAGTTTTTCCAATTCTTTTTTCGGATTGGGCTGGGAAATAACCACATCTCTTGCACTCCTTGAGCTTTGCCTCTTGCTTTTTTTGTTCGCGATATTTTTCAGGACAAAAGAGCGCCTCTTTTATGCTTTTGTCGCTTTGGTTATTTCGTCGCTCATCGTCTTTTTATTCCAAATCTCCCAATTTATTTTCCCTAATCTGACAGATTTTGCGTGGTTTTCTGCAAACAAAACGGCAAATCTCATCGGGTCATGGATTGATTTCGGCATTTTTTCCGGCATTATCACCGTACTCTCTCTCGTCACTCTTGAGAAATTGCCGCATATCGGCAAAGGCGCGCGTGGCATGCTCTATTTTTTCCTTATTACCGCACTCTTTTTTCACAGCATGGTTTTTTACAGCAGTTCATGGGCTATTCTTGGGGTTATTGCATTGGTAATATCAGCGATGAACTTTGTCGGTCGTACCAATCGTACCTCGGCAGAAAATGTTTTGATTATAAAAAAACGAATTTTATCACCGTCTTTTTTTGTCGTGATACTTTCTTTTTTCTTGATATTTGCCGGACAGTCCGTAAACGTCAAGTTGTTTGAGCTTTTTAATATGCCACCAATACAGGACGTGAAACCGTCTTGGTCCGGAACGTATCACGTGTCTCGCGGATTGTTCGCCGACAAGTCAAGCATCTTGAATAAAGAAGTTTTTTTCGGTGTCGGACCAAACAGGTTTTTTATTCCGTGGCAGAAGTATCGTCCGAAAGAAGTGAACTATACGCCGTGGTGGAGCGTTGACTTCAATGAAGGAGTCGGCACCATACCGTCCGCTCTCATTTCCTCCGGGATTTTCGGTTTTTTGGCTTGGATTTCTTTTCTTTTCTTGTTCTTTTTTGGCGGTTTGCGAGCGTTGCGCAAAGGGCTTAAAAAAACAAGCGCATTCGTACAGTACGCCGCCGCGGCATCATTTGTCGCCGCCTTGTATTGTTGGGTTGTGATTTTTCTGAATACTGTCGGCGCGGTGCCTTTTACTTTCGCTTTTGTCTTCACCGGACTCTTCTTGGGGGCACTCTCTGCTGGCGGAGTTCCGCAAGTGCGCGATTACCACTACTCGCAAAATCCGAAGATTGGGTTTGTCCTTGCGGGCGTTTTGCTTTTATTGATCGGCGTGTCTCTCTTTCTCGGCTATCATATTATTGAAAGAACGCGCTCATTTTTCGCCTATCGGGACGCAAGGCTCTCAAGAGATATTGGGGATCTTGAAAAAGCGGGAACGGAGTTCAAGAAAGCCGTTCTGCTTGCCCCGAACGATGCCTATTATCGCTCTTTTTCAGATTTTAATTCCTACTGGATTGAACAACTTATTTTGCGCACCGACATTTCACCGGATGAAATTCGCAGTCAATTCAAAGCAAATTTTCAAACTTCCATTGAGAATGCAAACCATGCTATAGTACTCGACAGCGCCAATTATCAAAACTGGCTCGCTCTCGGCAATGCGTATGCCACGCTTGTTCCTTTGGGTATTAAAAATATTTCAGATCAATCATATACCCAAGCGAAGATTGCATATGAACAGGCGGCGATACTGAGTCCTTTTAATCCACAAATCCCTTATCTTCTTACCAAGCTCGCTTTGTCGAAAAATCAGCCGGACGAGGCGAGAAATTATGCAAAAAGAGTACTTGATCTCAAGAATGATTATACAGATGCATCTATACTTCTTTCTCTCACAGAAGAAAGTCAAGGACGTTTGAATGAGGCTCTTGCCATTATGGAGAGAGCGTCTGTCACGAATTCTTCCGATCCGGCAATAATCTTCCGTTTGGGGTATCTGCGATATAAAAATGGCAATTACGGAGAGGCTGTTACCACTCTTGAAAAAGCGGTGAAAGCGGTTCCGGATTATGCCAACGCAAAATATTTTCTCGGGCTTTCGTATTTTGAATTCGGGCGCATAGGAGACGCTGTCAAAGAATTTACCGATATTGAAGGCCTGAATCCGGGACGCGCCGATATTGCGCAGATTATTAGCAACCTTCAAGGCGGATATGCTCCGCTTTCGGCGCCGCAATTCGCGCCTGTTTCCGGAAACGCTTCCACGACCGCAAAAAAACCGGTAGTTCCCGCTAAGAAAAGATAGCCCGCATGGTACAGCGTCTCTTAAAGATTTTTTACAGGGAGTTTGGCGGCATGCATGAGGCCGCATATCTTCTCGGCACCTTTGCTCTTCTTTCTCAGGTGCTCGGACTTGTGCGCGACCGCCTTCTTGCACACTCGTTCGGCGCGTCGAGCGTTCTTGATGTGTACTATGCGGCATTTCGCATTCCGGACTTTTTATTCGTATCAGTGGCTTCTTTCGCGTCCGCGACAGTTCTTGTGCCGTTTTTTCTCGAAAAAATGAACGCGGGCGATGTGCAGGCGAAGAAATTTCTCAACGACATTTTTACGGTTTTTTTTTCCGCTATCATTATTGCGTCACTCATCGCCTTCATTTTTATTCCGGAGCTTTCATACTTTGTCGCACCGGGTTTTTCGGCAAGCGACCGAGAGATGCTCATCTTCTTGTCCCGGCTTCTTCTCGTCTCGCCCATCCTTCTCGGACTGTCAAACCTCCTTGGCAGCGTTACACAAGCCTTCAACAAGTTTTTTGTTTTTGCCCTCAGCCCCGTTTTGTATAATCTCGGTATCATCATCGGTATCATAGTTCTCTATCCGATTTTCGGTCTCGCCGGAATAGTCCTCGGCGTTCTTCTCGGCGCATTTTTTCATCTCGCCGTTCAAATTCCGGTAATTATTAGAGAAGGATTTGTTCCAAAATTTTCTTTTTCCGTTGATTTCCCAAGCATTAAAAAAGTACTCACCCTCTCTCTTCCGCGGACGTTCGCGCTTTCTGTGGGGCATATTTCCATACTCGCGCTTATCTCGCTCGCTTCTCTCATGGGTGCCGGCTCCATTTCTATTTTTCAGCTTTCGTTTAATTTACAATCAGTCCCGCTTTCAATCATCGGAGTCAGCTATTCCGTTGTTGCTTTTCCCACGCTCTCTCGTCTTTTCTCGGCGGGAGAAAAACAGAAATTTTTCGACCATTTCGCAAACGCGGCACGGCATATCATCTTCTGGTCAATGCCCGTGATTTTTCTCTTTATCGTGCTGCGCGCGCAGATTGTCCGCGTTATTCTTGGCTCCGGCGCTTTTAATTGGAACGACACCCGTCTGACGGCGGCGGCGCTTGCGTTATTTACCGTTTCGCTTGTGGCGCAAAGTATTGTGCTTCTTTTTACGCGCGGATATTATGCGGTGGGGAATACAAAAAAACCACTCTTCATCAATACGGTTTCTTCAATTTTTATCATCGCCGCCGCTTTTTTTCTTTTGCGCATATTCGCAAGCCTGCCTTCTTTCAGAAATATGATCGAACATCTTTTAAAAATCGAGAACATTGCCGGTGCGGGCGTTGTCATGCTTCCACTTGCGTTTACTCTTGGAATGATACTGAACGCCGCGCTTCTGTTCATTTTTTTTCAGAGAGATTTCGGGAATTTTACCCGCGAGATTTCTCAATCATTTTTTCACAGCCTGTCCGCTTCTTTCATTATGGGTTTCGTTGCGTACGAATTTCTTGCCATTTTCTCGCGTGTCTTTGATATGGACACATTTTTCGGAATTTTCTTTCAGGGATTTTTCTCGGGGATTCTGGGAATTGCGGCGGGAATTCTTGCCCTTCATCTTCTTAAAAATCGCGAGTTTGAAACAGTAAAAGCGGGGCTTGCGAAGAAGTTTTGGAAAGCGCATCCTGTTGTCCCCGGACAAGAAGAATTATAGAAGTCGAAAGTTTGTAAAGTCCATAAAGTCAAAAGTAAAAACGGTTTACTAAAAAACCGACAAAATTTAACCCCCGAAGCTGGCGCTTCTGGGGGTGTAATCTTTGTTCCTCTTTTTTATCCTTGTCTTTTTAAACGATATTGCCTCATGAAACCCCGTGGGTAGCTTTGGTCGATAACATTTTTGAAAGACTGTCTGAATCTGCGAGGTGTTCCTCGCTATGGCCGATTATTCAGCTCGACGGTATCAATTTCAAGTATATCATATTGATATTTTTTGTCAAGCATTTTTGAAATTCTGCCAATGTATTCATAAATAGGGCTTATTTTGAGGCGTATTTTTAAGACTGGAGTTTTTGCCGTTTTTGGGTTATTATGGCGGAATGATAGAGAGGAAAAACATACGAAATTTCAGCATTATCGCTCACATTGATCACGGCAAATCCACGCTTGCCGACCGAATGCTTGAAATTACCAACACTATAGAGAAGCGCAAAATGATGGCGCAGGTGCTTGACTCCATGGAGCTTGAGCGCGAGCGCGGCATTACCATCAAAATGCAGCCGGTCAGAATGGAATACGTTTACCAAGGACAGCCCTATGTATTCAACCTCATTGACACACCCGGGCACATCGATTTTTCGTACGAGGTTTCGCGCGCCTTGAAAGCGGTGGAGGGTTCTATACTTTTAGTGGATTCAACACAGGGAGTGCAGGCGCAGACCCTCACGACGCTTGAGATGGCGCGCGACCTCGGGCTCACCATTATTCCCGTTGTGAGCAAAATAGATTCTCCGCTTGCTCGTGTGGAGGAAGTGAAAGAAGAAGTCGCGATGTTGCTCGGCTGCCCCCTTGAAGATATACTTGCGGTGTCCGGTAAAACAGGTGAGGGGGTAGACGAACTTCTTCATGAGATTATCAGAAAAGTGCGTCCGCCGGAGATTGAATCCGTGTCAGCGGGTGATGCGTCAAAAAGCGTGGGAGTTACGGATGCCCCTCGTGCGCTTATTTTTGATTTTGCGTATTCAGACCATAAGGGCGTTATCGTGTATGTGCGCATGTTCGAAGGGAGTATCAAAAAAAATGAACCGCTCGTATTTTCCATTGCGAAAGAAAAGTTCACGGCGCTTGAAGTCGGAATATTCCACCCATCGCCTATTGCGAAAGAGGAAATTTCTGCGGGAGAAATCGGATACATCGTAACGGGCATCAAGCGCCCCGGCATCGCTTCCGTCGGAGATACCATTACCTCTGCGAAGCACCCGCTTCCCGCACTTGCGGGCTACATGAACCCCGCGCCGGTCGTGTGGGCTTCCGTCTACACGGAGAGTCAAGACGATTTTAATTTTTTGAAACAAGCACTCCTGCGTTTGAAGCTCACCGACGCATCACTTTCTTTTGAGGAAGAAACCAGCGGCACGCTTGGGCGCGGATTTCGGTGCGGTTTTCTTGGCATGTTGCACCTTGAGATTATTACCGAACGACTGAAGCGCGAGTTTGACCTCACACTCATCATTGCCACACCCTCCATCACCTACGAAGTGGAATATGTGAACGGCGAGAAAAAAACGATATATTCCCCGGCACTTTTTCCGGACTTCGGGTCATATAAAATGGTGCATGAGCCGTGGGTGCAGGCGACGATTATCACTCCGCCCGCATACGTCGGCAATATTATGACGCTTTTCTATGAGCACGAAGCCGAGGTGGGGGAGTCGGAAATTTTTGGAGAAAATCGCACCTCTATCACCGTCAGTATGCCACTCCGCGAGTTGATGCGAAATTTCTTTGACCGGCTCAAAAGCGCATCCTCGGGATATGCTTCGCTTTCGTATAAAATTACGGGGAATCGTCCGGCGGATGTCGCGCGCCTTGACATACTCGTGGCGGAAGAACCGGTAGTGGCGTTTACTCGCGTGGTGTCGCGCAAGCGCATAGAAATTGAAGCCGAGGAAGCGGTGGAGAAACTGTACAATGTTTTACCCAGACAGCTTTTTGTTGTAAAAATCCAATCAAAAGCGCTCGGCAGGATTATTTCTTCCCGCACCTTATCCGCCATGCGAAAAGATGTTACCGGCTACCTCTACGGCGGCGACATTACCCGAAAAATGAAACTCTTGGAGAAACAAAAAAGAGGGAAAAAGAAGATGAAAGCGAGGGGGAAAGTGAACATTCCTCACGAAGTCTTTCTTAAGATGATGAAGAGTTAGGCGCCTTCCACTAATAACTTGCTCGTTTCGCTTCCATATTTCCGCAATCTTTCATTTTTTCTCAATCACAAATCTTTCACCATATCTCGATATGCCTCAAGATTTACTCAATCCAAAAAATGAAATCTTACGAAAATCTGAAACCGAACCATATCAAGTTATTAGTTGAAGGCGCCTTAATTAAAAATCGGCAGATACAGAAGTATCATGCTGAAAATAATAAAGATGCTTATCGCTCCCCAGATAAGCTCTATTTTTCTTTTATTTTTTTTGCCGAAGAAAAGCATATATATATATAATTTTTAATTTCCAAATGCTCCAATTTTTAAACACGAACCGTCTCGGCATCGTTTTAGACATTGAAACATTGAGAATTGATTAAAAATTACACCTTGAAAATTAAAAATTCTAAAACACACAGAATTGCCATTATCGCCTATTTTTTCGAAATTACTGCGTGTAATAATTTTATGTTATTATAGCATTACCCATGCTTGAATTCAAGGAAAAAAAGAAAGCGAGAAAAATGATGTACTCGAAGCCCGTTCTTCTTGTTCTGTCGGTTATTTTTCTGCTGTCTCTTGAGGGACTTTGGAATATATACCAAAAGCATTCCGAAGCATACGGGAAAGCGCAGGAAGCAAAGTCCGCCCTCGAGAATCTTCGCGGGCGGGAAGCCAAGATTGAAAAGAAGGTGGCGTTTCTCAAAACCGACCGCGGGAAAGAAGAAGAGATTCGTAAAAAATTCATGGTGGGGAAACAGGGCGAGGGGGTGATTTTGGTTGTGGAACAGCCGGTGGCGTCAACCACTCCGATGGCATCGGCACCCGCTCTTTCCATGTGGGCTGGATTTTTAGATTTTTTTCGGTAGAATAAATACGAACTTGCGAGTATAGTTTAGTGGTAGAACCGCTGCTTCCCAAGCAGTGGGCGGGAGTTCGATTCTCCCTACTCGCACCGAGAGAAGCGAAGCGAACGAGTGGCGGGTAGAGCAAGCAAACCGCTTTGCTTGCGTGGAGAATCGAAGGGCGCAGTCATGTCCGCCCCGCGGGCGGACAGACGAGCCGGGGTCGCGAAAATTTTGCCGGGCAAAATTATTTGTGACCGATTCTCCCTACTCGCACCGAGCGAAGTGGAAATTTGTTGTTTTTTGTGATATAAAAAATAAGCAGGGCGGTTAGCTGTCTTGGCAGGTATACGCAAAAAAGGGAAAAATAAAATAAGGGCGGTTAGCTCAGTTGGTAGAGCGCTACATTGACGTTGTAGATGTCAGAGGTTCAAGTCCTCTACCGCCCACAATTTATTCTGCTTTTAGCTCGTGAGATGCAGGTGATTATAGATATGTTCTAGCGCTTTGATGGCGTCGCCAGCGGCGATATTGTTTTGATGATAGAGCGCGTCGGTGCAATCACCGGCGGCCCAGATGCCGCGCTCGGAGGTGCTTTGATTTTTCGGATCGGTGACCACGGCGCCATAAGCGGTGAGTTTAACCAGGTCTTTGACGAAGTCGGTGGTGGGCACGAGGCCGATTTCCACAAATATGCCCTCGGTTGGGAGTTCGTGCTCGGTGCCAGTTAGCTTGTCTTTGTAGACCAGAGAGGTGACAAATTTATCACCCTTAATTTCTGTGGTTTCAGCATTGGTAATAATTTTCATCTTTGGATTCTGCCGCACTTTCTCCACCGTAATTTCATCAGCCTTAAAGTCGGTGCCGTGGTGGAGGAGAGTGACAGTGCGGCAATAGGCGAGCAATTGGGCGGCGGTTTCGAAAG
>OBEQ012946492.1_pt1 | contig 10300 bp, 7 predicted proteins | sample 1670901 | NCBI WGS metagenome assembly OBEQ01 (sample SAMEA104232315, study PRJEB22302) | groundwater metagenome | biome: forest; feature: aquifer; material: groundwater | place: USA | collected 2011-08-07 | depth 5.4 m | reverse complement strand
GTTCTTATTTTAGTGAGGCACTTGAGTTTTATCGCGGCAAACCAACGCCACAATTTATTTTCACGCCTCCGACAATTGGCGTAAATATACAGACTAATATTACGGGTCCGAGAGAGATGCGATTGACAAGTCGCGACGGGTTTATGTTGTTTAAACCTACATACAACACGCACGGGCAACGTGTAATCGAATGGCCGACTAAGTACCAGGCCACCGAAATTAATCCCCAACAACTTGATGTGAAATTTGTTGATTCTACATTTAACTGGCAAACGTCAGCAATTTATATTTTTGAAAATGGAAAAATAATTAAGCCAGAATTTAAAGACCTGCGATGATAAAAATTTTAAAACGGCATAGTTTGTTGATAGCTATCCTAATACTTGCAGCAGTTTTACGACTGTGGGCGATTGATTTTGGTCTTCCGCAGGTCCAAATTGGTGATGAAGGAGCCTTGGTTGGGGCTGCCATGTTTGCAGGTACTCATGGATTGCGATCATTCAGATATATCTATGGTTCACTCGTGCCGTATATACTGCTCATCGAGTATGGAACTTACTTCATGATTGGACTGCTTCAAGGAAGGTTTACTTCGATGCAAGATTTATACCTAAGTATTGTAAAAGACCCGCGAGATGTAATTCTCATGGGACGCGTAACTATGGCAATTATTGGAGTAGTCATTGTCTGGTTGACTTATTACGTGGGAAAACAGTTTTATAGCAAACGAATCGGAGTTTTAGCCTCACTATTTACTGCAATTGCTTTTTTATGTGTTAAAGAATCACATTACCTCAAAGAAGGAAACCCGGCTGCATTTTTTACCTTAGCCTGTTATTATTTCACCCTCAAAATCCTAAATAACGGGAAAACCAAGGACTATATTTTTGCAGGTCTCATGTTGGGATTAGGAGTAGGAGCAAAGTTTGAGCCTCTTTTAATGACGCCGATTGTTTTTCTTAGTCACTTTGTAAACAGAGGAAAAATTATATTCGGCAACCTCAAATATTTTTGTCTGGGGTTTATAAGCATGATTCTACTGACTTTTCCCTATGTCGTCATCGATATTAAAACCTATGTTCAAATCTTACTCAAGGAAATTCACGCGGCTAAAATTATTTATCCACAGCACTTACAAAATAAACCAGTATGATGGTGGTTTCTCAATATCCATATTCCACAGGGTTTAGGCATACCATTATTCATCGCCGCAATCATCGGTTTCATAATTGCAATAATAAGATCACGATCAAATCGAAATTATTTTTTAATTTCCTTACTGCCAATAATTTTTCTAGCCACTATCGATTACTGGCAAAAATTTCACGCCGCCCGCTATGCTTTATTGACCGTACCTTTTTACGCTTTCGGCGCTGCTGTTTTTGTCGATTCGATCACGGGTTTTATTAAAAAAACACAACTCCGCTTTGCAGTGTTAGTAAGTTGTATTATTGGTTTAAGTTTTGTCTCAGTTGTTCGATCAATTAAATTTAATACTATGATGACCAAACTAGACACTCGTTTTATAAGCAGGAATTGGATCGAGAAGAATATTCCAGCCGGCTCGCGCGTCTTAGTTGAAACGATGACACGATCAGAATATCCAGCAAATATCAATGTTGCGCTCATTCTCAATTCCACGAGCATTGATCGGTATATTCAACAAGCCAATGCGAGTGGTTATCCAGGAACGTATTTAAAAGCACTCAAAACCGTCACTTCGGGATCTGTGGGGTATGACCTAATTGCCACCGGACGTGTAGATGTAGCAAAAGATGTGGAGTCAAATGAATCAACAACACTAACTACCGCCGATTATTGGACAAAGCAAAAAGTAGCTTATTTAGTACTTTCTAGTTGGGCGACAAAACCGGATATGACGTCGGAGTTTAAAAAGTCGATTATTAATCACTATGTACTAATCAAAGAATTTCAACCGAATCCCGAATTTAGTCAAGACCCACATTTTGTACAAATGGATTATCAAGCTCTCGATAGTATAAATGTGTTAAACCCAGATTTAATTTTTGGTCCAAAGATTGAGGTATATCAAATAAGAGGCAGTTAACTAATTATGCAAAAAAGTGGAATTACGGCACATTGCTTAGTCCGCAATGAAGAAAACTGGGTATGGTACGCTATTAATTCGGTACTAGATTTTGTCGACTCAGTAATCGTGTTTGATACGGGATCGACCGATAAGACGGTGGAAATAGTTAAAACAATTAAGAGTTCAAAAATTATTTTCGAACAAAAAGGGGAAGTGAATAAACAAACCTATGCGCAACTCCGGCAAGAAATGCTTGATAGAACAGGCACTCGATGGTTTTTGGTGCTTGATGGAGATGAAATTTGGCCCGAAGTTACTATATGTGAGTTAGTAACAACGATTAAAAAAGCAACGCACACAATTGATACCGTGGTGGTAGGCGAGTGGATGTGTCAAGGAGATGTATTTCATTATTCAAAAGAAGTAGCACAGCTCGTTGATCCCAATGTACCAAACATGCCGGGGTATCGTTTAGCTCGCGCTATTAAAAAAGTGCCGGGTTTACATGTGATAGGATATTACGGGATTGAAAGTTATGCAGATAAACACAATCTCAACGTTTCATATTGGTCAAAACAGCGGCAGGTATACATCACCCATAAATTCTGGCATATGTCTTTTTTACCGCGGTCGGCAGTGATTGCAAAAGATCGACAAGTTATGATGCGTGGGCCCAAAACGCGATTTAATATGGGAGTTGCCTTTTCCGGCGATATAACCTATCCTGAAGTTTTTTATAAACAGAGACCGGCAATTGTTCCCTCGCCCTGGAGAAAAATGACGACTAAAATTAAAATAGTTGGTGCATATTTTCGATTAATCAACTTTCTTGCCCGCCGATTTTACGTTGGCGAAGTGCCTATCAGCTTATGAAACTCAAAACAAAATTGGGAAAGCGACGAATTACACTTGCTGATATAAGAATTTCAGCCACCGCTAAAAAGTACGTTCTCTCAGTTCTTAATACCAACAGGCTTTCATATGGACCCTTTACCTTAAAATACGAAAAAAAATTTGCGGTTATACACCGGCGGCGATTTGCGATTATGACCAACAGCGGTACGAGTGGTTTAGCAATATCTATTGCCGCTTTTAAAGAACTTGAGGGTTGGCAAGATGGAGATGAAATTTTAGTTCCAGCGGTTACTTTTATTGCTTCGGCTAATGCAGTCATCCACAATCATTTGCGTCCGGTATTTGTTGATGTTGAAAGTGATTATTATTGCCTTGATCCTAAGCAAATTGAAGCAAAAATTACTCCTAAGACGCGGGCAATTATGCCGGTTCATTTATTTGGACAAAGCGCTGATATGGCGCCAATTCTTACCATCGCCAAAAAATATAAGCTTAAAATTATTGAGGATTCATGCGAAACTATGTTCGTGAATTATCACGGTAAACCGGTCGGTTCAGAAGGAGATGTTTCGGTGTTTTCAACTTACGTAACGCATATTATTGCCACAGGAGTAGGAGGAATGATAACTACCAATGATGAAAAAGTTGCGACTCTTATTAAAAGTTTGATATTTCACGGTCGAAATCAAAATTATTTACGAATAGAAGACGATGACAGCGCTAAAAACGATAAACAACGTGCTGCTTTAATAAAACATCGCTTTGAATTTAATCATATTGGCTATTCGTATCGTTTGACTGAAATGGAAGCCGCATTGGGAGTTGCTGAGCTTGAACGAAAGGCGCAAATTATTAAGAAACGCCAACTGGTAGGGCAAAAATTAACTACCATGTTAACTGAATTTAGTAATTTCTTTCAGTTGCCACGAGTACGTCTGAATAGTGGCCATATTTATATGCTTTTCCCAATCTTTATTAAAGATGTACGAATTAATAAAACTAATTTATTATTATTTTTAGAAAAAAACGGTATCGAAACGAGACTGTTTATGCCTCTCCTTACCCAACCGATTTACACACATCTATTTGGAGCAATTGAACATAATTATCCAGTTGCTAAAATGTTGGTTACCAGAGGCTTTATTATTGGTAGTCACCCCTACATAACTGATGATGACATCATATATTTACGTTCGTTACTAAAAAAATTTTTACAGCATGAAAAACTTTTGGTCTAATAAAAAAGTCTTAGTCACCGGAGGCACCGGTTTTATAGGATCATATGTTTCCGAGTTGTTGGTTAAGAAGGGAGCCCGGGTTACGGTGACAACTCGAAATGAACAAATCTCAAACATTACCCACATTCAAAAATATATTACTATTCAAAAAGCCGATTTAAATCAGTTTGACCATGCCCATAAAGTTACCAAAGGTCAAGATGTCGTCATTAATTTGGTCGCTAAAGTAGCGGGAATTCAATTCAATCGAGAACACCCGGCCATGATGTTTAGTGAAAACGTGCGTTTGGTCGAAAACGTGATCGAAGCAGCACGCTTAAATAGGGTTGAACGATTTTTAATTGTGAGTTCAGGTTGTGTCTATGCTCGAGAAGCTGCTATCCCTATTACTGAAGCTACAGGGTTTACGGGGGATCCAGAACCGACGAATCTTGGATACGGTTGGGGAAAACGGGTAGGAGAACTTTTTGGTCGATTGTATGCAGCTGAATATGGAATGAAAGTGGCTATTGTTAGACCATTTAATACCTATGGACCCCGGGATGATTTTGATCCTGCTACCTCACACGTCATACCAGGACTTATTCGGCGAATATACGCAAATGAAAATCCGCTGGTGGTTTGGGGGAGTGGTAAACAAACTCGTTCCTTTATTTATGCGCAAGATTTTGCTCGCGGGTTGTTAGAACTTACAGAAAAATATGCAGTCGCTGATCCTGTAAACCTAAGTTCCAACGAAGAAATTACGATTAAAGATTTAGCCAATCTCATTATTCATCTCGCCCAAAAAAATACTAAAATACTTTTTGATGCCAGTAAGCCTGATGGTCAGCCCCGGCGTCAAGTCGATACGAGTAAAGCAACCGACAAAATTGGGTTTAAAACCTCAATTTCCCTTGAGGAAGGAATCCAAAAAACAATCGAATGGTACACACATCACTAATTATTTTGACCAGAAATGAGATTACTGGTCTTAAGGCACTCATTCATAAAATTCCTTTTAGAGCGGCGGATGAGTGTTTTGTAATTGATTACAATTCCACTGATGGGACGATAGAGTTTTTGAAAAAGCACCATATTCGCATTTTACAGCAACAAAAACCTGGGCGAGCTGAAGCTTTTTATTTGGGTGCAAAAACTGCCCGGGGTAAATTTTTAATTTTTTTTAGTCCCGATGGAAATGAAAATCCGGCTGATATTCCAAAGTTAATCGCTTTGCTTGAGAAAGGAAGCGATTTAGCCATTGCCACACGGTTTGGAAATAATGCCTACAATGAAGAAGATGATCAACTGTTTAAATTTCGCGCCTGGGCTAATCAAGGTTTTACGCTTCTGGCAAATCTATTGTGGCACGGGCATTTAAGCGATAGTATTAACGGTTTTCGTTCGATCAAAAAAACTGCATTTACAAAATTACATTTGGATGCTCAAGGTTTTGCCATTGAATACCAGATGAGCATTAGGGCGCTCAAGTTACGATTAAAAATTGCTGAGTTGCCAACTCATGAAGGTAAACGTATCGGAGGCAAAAGTGGCTCAACTGCTCTTCCCACCGGATTGACTTTTGTCTATTATTTGCTGCGCGAAATCATCCTCGGGACAAGATTTAATGGGTAAATTACTTACATTAGCACTAATAGTTATCTTTTTAGTTTGTCCTATTTTTGAAATAAAATTGCTCATCATAAATTTCATCATTTGGCGGATATTTCGCGGCCAAACATATACAAAAGAGTATGTTTTTTTATTATTATCGCTGGTTGGCATAGTTTCATTTATCATCTCCCCCTATTGGCAAGTTTTTTTTAGTTTACCTATTTTAAAATACGCCATGCTATTATTTCTTTTTTTGGGAATTATAAGTTGGGCGTATATTGCAAAAGGTCAATTTAATATCCCTAAACTTCAAAACGTTCCCTTATTGCTAATCGGCGAGGCGATTTTATATGTTTTAACATATTCGATCCTTGGAAGCGATATTGCTTGGAGAGGTGATGAAGACTCTCACCTTAGTATGATTTGGCACTTCGTTTCTTACCTTAATTTTTGGTGGCAGAGGAAAGAAGTATATCTTTTCAGAAACCCGCTATTTTTTGGAATTATTTTAGGGTTAATTCTGCGCTGGTTTGGTTACCCAAAAATAAAATCTGCAAACCATCGACTGAAGACAATTTTTTTGATTGGATTACTATTAATTATTGCGGTTACTGCAGCGCTTATTTATCCTACACATATTTTTAAAGATCCGCAAAACCCGCTTTTGCTTTCGGAAGTATTACGGTATCCCTTTTTGGAAAAATGGATAAATTTTCTATTTATTCCTCCACAAATCTATGCGGATATTCGTGTATATCGTATGGTTCCATTTTTATCTTTAGTTGGGATTTTATGGGTGCTTTACCAGGCGATACATAAAAAAGTTGAGAATAAAATTATCGCTTTGTTTATATCTCTTGGTTTAACGACGATACCCTTAAGTCTTTACTACGGAACCATTCTTTATCTTGAAATGCCGGTTATTCTTTTAATGCTTATCGCAAGTTTAAATCTTAAATCGCTTATAACCAAAACATTTTCAGATGTAAAAAAACTCCCGGCTTGGTACGCATTATTGCTGGTAGGATTTATGAAAGAATCAGCCTTAATTTTTCCTGCTCTTGTCTGCGCCTTACGCCTTGGATATATCATTAGATCCTCAAGAAAAGAAATCCGGTGGCGCAGGTTATTTATAGAGATGGGTATAAGCGGACTCCTTTTAGGCCCAGGAGTGGCATTCTTATTAATCAGAGATATTTTTCTTCACTATCATTCTTATATCTTTCGATTTGAAAATGCTTTTGTGCCTCGTTACTATACTCTCGAGATTAGCAATCTTGTTCAACAACTGGGTCTTCTATGTATAATGGGGTTTTTGGGATTAGGATTACCATTACTTAAAAAGAGAAATTACGCACTTATTCATGCAGTGGTTTTATTTGGAATAATGATTTTTTTCATATGTTACGTTTACCTCGATACAAGTTATTCTGCAGCAGGAATCATTTATGCAGGTTATTCCCGTTGGAATCTCTATCTTCTACCAACCTTCTATACATTAACGGTTTACTTTTTCTCTCTCTGCTCCAAATCACAACTTATATTGATTACTATCTGTTTACTGGTATCAAATATCCTTTTATCTCCATTTAAAAACGGCGTTAGATTTCCCAATTGGGGTTCGCCCATAAATGATGCAGGTGAATATACCTATCCATACGAGAAAAGCATTCATTTTATAAATGACTTAAAAAATATACATACAGTACTGCTTGTTGGCCAATATACCTCGTATTATGGAATACCTTTTTACCTTAATAAATATAAACTTGAAGTTGAAATTGGTGAGTATGCATTTGGAGACAGACGTTTCGATAAAAAAAAAGAGAGCGAAAAATTTTACCAATTTGAGCAATTATTAAAAGATGGAAAAATTGTAGTCCGTGGTAAAATCCCGGACGTGATTTTGTACACTTCCATAAATGGTATTGATTTAGACGCTAATAAACTTTATGCAGCGAAATATAAAATTTACAAAATAGTTAAGAATTCATTCCATAAGATATACTTATTTACAAAAATTACCGAAATGAGTTATTCGTATATCGAAAACAAATTTGTTTCCCCGGTTTTTTTATAATTTCCTGTCACGTATTTTAAAAGAGGAGTGGAAGAATAGTCTACAGGAGTAAATTTATTCGCTAATTCTACTGCAATTACTTTTTGCAGAATAACAACTGCTTTGCCCCGCTTTTCTTTTAAAACGGCGATTGCTCTGTCCATAAGTTGTTTCGTATAGAGCTCTCCCGGATTTGGCCAGTCGATCGGAAGGGGGTTTTTTTGTTTTGCGGCAGCCCAATATCCCGGCGTATCGGGAAGGATAAAAAACTGCTTGGTACCAATTTTTTTAATTGCTTGTTGCAAATCCAATAAATAAGTATAGGTGCGTTTATTAGTTCTAATTAAGTTGCCGCCAGGATAGATCCCATCTAATCGATAGGTGAGTTCCTCAGCGGGTCGTTCTTCATAGATTTGATTACGCCGAATATAGATAAAAATGAAACTTATAGGTAGTAACAGAAAACACAGCGCCAAGAATTGAGGACGTCTATTGGTGATATTTCTCTTTTTAAGTGGAGTTGTCAAAAATGCCAGTAGACAAACCACCAAACCCCCAGTAGCCAGTCCGGGAGTATTGTGTCCGATTGAAATAGACACGCTCCAGGCAATCGGAGCAAAAACCGCGACCAGTCGAACATAGGATCGCAGTGGCGGTACCTCAAAAAATAAGCACAATGACATACCTACCGCCAGGCCGAAAATCAAAAATGACCCCGTTCCATAATACGTATCTGGACGCAGCATTGAGTAAGCAGCATAATAAAACCCAGTCAAAAGCAATATACTTCCAACCAATATTTGCACCCGACTATATTTCTTAAATTCAGCATTCGTCCGTGCCAAAAAAAAATACGCACCAGTTGCGCCTACTACAATTCCTTGCAAAAAGGCTTTATTGCGATAGTAAGCTAAAAATCCAGTCTCGAATAATTCTGTATGAACGGTCAGTTGTCTTACAGCTTCAGGAACTGCACCCATAATCAGCAAATAAAAACCCATGAGCAGAAGGGGTAAAAAACTCGCTACCCAATACTGCCATTTTTTATAATCTCCGAGTAGAAATAAAAGAATTGGCCCAACCAGGATAAAATTCTGACGAGCGAGTGGTGATAGTCCAATAAGAAGATAGCCAATAAATTTGAAATAAGATTTGTTTTGCAGACTAAACCATAAACCAAGTGTTGCTACCAATACCGCATCAATCGAATACCAAGCCATGAAGGGAAATTCATAGACACCATATATAAAAGAATAAAATGCAAAAACAATTTTCTTAAGTGGTGGAAACATTATATTCAATACCTTCTCTGCAATGAGCACCCATAACCACGCAATCAGCGCAAACTGAATTAACACAAAAAAACGGGAAAGCCAGTATGTGTAATCTCCACCGATATATACAATTGGAGCATGTATCAAATATGGTAGAAGCGGCCGAATCGTAATAAAATCTTTATGAGGTATTTCTCCCCACAATATCCGCCGGGCTCCGGATAAAATAAACCCATCGTCTGCAGGAGTATAGCCAAGTGAAGAAAAAAGTATTTGACAAGTAGTGGAAATCGCAATCACAAAAAGAGTTCCCATCACCCATGACCTTGCGAGTTTTATTTTTCCATCTGTCATTTTCGGGAAATTCTATTAGAATAATATAGTTTTTGCAACTGAGACGAGATTTGTTTATCTACTCAAATTTCAAAAAACACTTTTATGGGTGGAAGTAAAATACTCATGACCGGGAGTAATGGTGTTGTGGGATCATATATCCCTTCAGTATTTACCCAGTCAACCCTCTTTATGACTACAAGAACTAATATGGATGTCACAAATAGAGATGAAGTTTTGAAAATGGTTAATCACATAAAACCCACAATCATTATTCACTTAGCCGCAAATACCGATGTTGACGAATGCCAAAAAAATAGCGCGGCTGCGTACGAAGTAAATTACATCGGCACCAAAAATATTGCCGAGGCCGCGCGACTCGTACGAGCCATCGTAATCTATGTCTCAACCTGTGCAATTTTTGATGGAGAAAAGAAATTTTATATCGAATCAGATAAACCAAACCCAATTAACATTTATGGGAAAACAAAATTACTTGCCGAACAGACGCTCATCAACACCCTTAAAAAGTATTACATCATTCGTTCAGGGTGGATCATAGGCGGTGGACAAAAAGAAAAAAAATTTATTTCATATGTTGTTAAGCAATTACATGACGGGAAAAAAGAGATTTTAGCAGTAGAAGATAAATACGGAAGCCTAACCTACGCAAAAGAACTTATTCTGTTTATGAAGGAATTGATTCAAAATAAACCATACGGAGTATACCATTTTAGTTCAAGCGGAGCGTGCTCACGTTTTGATATGGGCCGAGTCATTGTGCAGATGCTCGATGTAAATGTAACAGTAAAACCGGTAAAATCAGCGTATTTTCAAAAAAAGTTTTTTGCTCCCCGCCCAAAGTACGAGGTTGTAAAGAGCATAAAGAAACAAT
>OBEQ011414470.1_pt1 | contig 10300 bp, 13 predicted proteins | sample 1670901 | NCBI WGS metagenome assembly OBEQ01 (sample SAMEA104232315, study PRJEB22302) | groundwater metagenome | biome: forest; feature: aquifer; material: groundwater | place: USA | collected 2011-08-07 | depth 5.4 m | reverse complement strand
ATATTAAAAAAATATCTTTAAAAAAAAATCCACCACATTCATCTACTTTCGTTTCAGGTCTTCACGAAGAAATTTTAATTCTTGCAATTGATTTTCAATAATTATTTTTAATTCTTCTTTTGTATTCTCAGCAACCGATGCAACAATTACAATACAAATAAGTGCGAGCCATACAAAGATTGCAATAATTGTTGAAGAAGTTACACCTTCTACTTTTACAACTTTACTAATAAGTGCATAACCGACAACAATTATGAGCATTCCTATAACCAGAAGAATGCGCTCGAATACATTTGGCGCTCGCAGGTGATTCATTTTGTTTTATAAATGAAAGGTGTTTAAATACTTTTGTGAAATAAAGAAATTGCCTAAAAATTCGCAGGTCCACACCGTTCGCTTCACTTAACTTCGTAGCAGAGCTACGGAATATTAGACCCAAATCGAAATAAAAAGCAAATTATTTATATCCAATACTTTTTGTTTATTTTATGAGGTGTACATATGGCAGTTATGAGTGGAATTGTAATTAAAAGATTTAATGAAAGAATCTCTACAGAAAATCTTGGTTTTTTTGAAGTAGAAATGTATTTTGGTTCTGATACAAGGTGTTCAGCGTTTATGAGAGTAGAAGATATTGTAACACTTGGAACCCATTCAGCAATAAAGCAGATTGAAGTTGCAAAAAGTTTAGAAAGTATTTTTTTAAAATTTTGCAAGATAGAAAAAATAAATGCATTAGTTAACCTTTTAATTACTAAAAAGACCATTCGTTTTGTTGATCTTTGATTTTTTTAAATAACCTTTTTTATTTAAAATATTTCATTCTAAAATATTTTAAATCCTTTTCCTTCTTTTGATTCGACAATTCCTTCATTTTTTATTTCATAAATAATTTCTGTTTCTGCAGGTAAACTGCGATGTTTCCGAAGAATTGCTCGTCTTTTGTTGCTTGGAGTAATTTGCAATTCAATAAGACACTTGCTGCCATATTTCAAAATGTCCCCTCCGACCATATTTATTTTATTGCGATCATCAAAATTAGAATATACTTGATTAGTGATAAGGACAGGAATATTATTTTTTCGTGCAATTTCATTAAGAAATGCAATTTGCTGACCAAGTTCACGGTTTACTTCATAGACTTCTTCGTTTTTTCCAAGTTCAAGTCGGTAAAGCATTGATATACTGTCAACGATAATAAGACCTATCCTATCACTTACAAGATCTTTTAATTTTTCAAAGGTCTGCTTTTGTTCAGCGAAGTTTGTTGGTTTCAAAAAAAAAATGTGTGGAAGAAGACTTTCTACAGAAGGATTTATTTGTCGTAATCGTTCAAATGAAAAACCTCCTTCTGAATCTATATATATCGCTTTTTTATTTTCTTTAATCACACTATTTAAACAAAGAAGACAAAAGAGTGTTTTTCCTGCACCAGCTGGACCGAAGATAGTTGTGATTATGTCTGATTCATACCCTCCTGCGAGTAATGTTTCGATTATAGAACTTCCTGGCTTTATTTTTAGAGGAATTTCCATGCCCGTCTTTTTAGGTTCACTGTTCGTTTGAAAGACATCTTTTGAAGCAATTTGATTTTTATCTTCATCTATGATCTGATTTTTCTCCTTATTTTCTTCCATATACCTTCAGATGAAGAGAAAAGTATAAAAAGAATTCCCTTTTCTCTTATCTTTACATTATGAAATCTGTTCAATCTGTTGGGGACGGTTGGGTGGAAAACAGCCGTATCAGTGATAAAACTGAAGGAACTTGCTCGGTTAAGATCATACAGAATGAGTCTTTTCTTGGCGAAATTTATTATGATGAACGTAATTCTCTTTTTACTCTTGTTCAAGGCGTAGTCATACCAAAAAAAAGTGCACAACCTAAAACGGACAAGAAAGATGTAGTTTTCTTTCATCGCTTTGGCATGTATAAAAATGAAACAACTGATGCATATTGTGCAATTAAAGATCTTGAATTAAAACTTTCAAAAGAAATTTTTGCAAGTGGAACAGTTTCTGAAGTTTCAAAACTTTCTGAAGGTTGTTGTTTTATAACTGAAAAAAAAATTAATTCTCAATATGTTGCAGAGATACTCTATAATGAACGAAAACATAATGAACTTGTCTCTGTGCAAGCAATCGTTCTTTCAAGAACAAATAACAGAGATTATTCACTAAGTGATCTTACGTACTTTTCAAAGATTGAATTTGCTGGAAAAAATGCGAAAGGAGATGCTGCTCTTCATGGAACTTTAATTCGCAAACAAATTGAAGAATCCTATTTCTCAAAAAGAATCTTTTTAAACTGATAACCTTTATTCTTAACTATAGTATACGATTTTAATGTGCGTTTTTTCTACAGAGCATTTCTTTGCTAAATCTTTTTAAAGTGCTGTTTCTTTTTAGAATAAATGAAGCAAAGAACAATAAACAGTTTTCTTATCAGTTTATGTGTCATTACCCTTCTTCTAAGATTATACCTTGCATTTAGTGTTCAAACATTTACGTACGATTCTTATTTTCATATAAGACAAATTGAATCAATTCACAATACAGGTTTCCCACTGGTACATGATACTCTTGCAAAAGATAATTCACCCATAGTATTTTCACCAGTATATGATTATGTTCTTGCTTTTTTTAGTTTTTTTGCACCCTCTTTTTATATTTTTAAAATAATCCCCAACCTTTTTTTAGTTCTTGCAATTATTCCATTTTTTTTTCTTACAAGAGAAATTGTACGAAATGAAATTCTTGCACTTATCTCGACTGGTTTTTTTGCATTTATTCCGTTTGTCATAGGGAAAACTGTTTTTTCAATTTCGATTATTTCTCTTTTTTTACCTCTTCTTCTTTTTTTGTTTTATTCTATTGTCAAAATGAGAGAAACATTTCATTTCCAAATAGCAATTATTCTTTTATTTGCTATAAGTTTTTTAACACCTCTTTCTTTGATCCTCATTCCTATTTTTTGGCTTTATTATCTCATTCTCAAACTCGAACGAATTCCTGAGAGAGAAAAAGAACAAGAACTCATTATCTTTGCGACTTTCTTTATCATTCTTGCGCAGATTATCATATACAAAAAGGCAATGTTACTTCATGGTCTTGAAATATTCTCAGGTAATGTGCCTCTTCTCGTTATGCATTCTTACTTTTGGAATACCAATCTTCTCGGAGTAATTTATGCAATAGGAATTATTCCTTTTCTTTTGGGAATATCTGCCGTGTACATGTTTTCTTTTTCAGAAAAGGAACGCATTACAAGTTTACTCATATCGCTCGCTACAGTAACAGCAATTCTTTTGCTCCTTCGAATGATTCCAATTATAACAGGCGTTATCTTGCTTGGTGTTGGAATATGCATTCTTTCTGTTACTGCTCTTGAAAATATCTTTATTTATTTTAGAAAAACACAATTTTCAAGATATACAATCTTTTTTTTCGGAATTATTATTTTTATTTTCTTTTTGACAAGTATTCTTCCAGGAATAAAACTTGCAAAAAATGAACTCGTTGTATCCCCGGAAGAAATTGAGACATTACAATGGATCAAAGAACAAGTTCCTCCAAATGAAAAGATATTGGCTCATCCAAAAGATGGTTTTTTGATACAAACAATAGGTCTTCATAAACCTGTAATTGATGAAAACTATCTGTTAGTCGGAGATTCAGACATATTATATCAAAATGTTATTAGCGCATTTACAACAAAATTTGAAACAGAGGCTACGGAAATCTTCGATAGATACAATATTACCTATATCTACATTTCTCCAAATGTTTTTTTAGAGTTTGGAATTCTTGAACCTGATTATTTAAAGGATACAAGATGTTTTGAAAAAAAGTTTGAAAAAAATGAATCTATTTATAAAATAAAATGTAGTTTAAAACAAATATAAAAAAGAATATATTCAAATGAAAACGAACATAAACAAAGAAAAGATTTTGCCTTATATTTTCACACTGGCAAGTATGTTATTATTACTTCCTCATATTTTTCGAAGTATCTATTTTCGCTCAGAATTAATCGGAGAACAATCCTATTTGCATCTTACTATTGCAGAAAGTCTTCAAGGAAATGTCACCATTTATCATTTTCTTCTTCATACGCTCTCCCTATTTTTTCCCATATACACACTTTCAAAGGTAGTTCCCTTTATTCTCGGTCTTGGTTCTCTTTTTTTCTTCTACAGATTACTTAAGAGATTTATTGCAAATGATGAACAAATTTTTTTTATTTTACTTGCAACTGTTCTTTCACCTGTTTTTTTATATACTTTTACCACATCAACTCCTCACGCACTTACTATATTCCTTATTTTTTTAGGTTTGGATCTCTTTATTCAAGAAGGAAAACTTTCATTTCTCTCTATCATTTTTTTTGCTCTTGCAAGTTCGAGTATTTTTATTGCAGTAATTATTGCACTTCTTTTAGGAATGTATCATGTATTTGTCAAAAAAAAATCATTATCTCTTTTTCTCAATTATGGAGTTATGATATTTGTAAATCTTTTTTTTCATAACCCTTTTTTTGTTTCATTTATTTATACGGAGAAAACATTTCTTCTTCTTCTTTTTTCAGATTTCGGAGGATCATTCGGTTTTGGAATTTTTACGGTCATTCTTTTTCTCATTGGACTTGGAGCATATATTCGTCCACTTAAATTTCTTTTATATCCCCTTATTCTTTTTTTTCTCGCATCTCTTTTTATAACTGCAGAAACAATTTTGTATCTTCAGTTTTTTGTCGCGCTTTTTGCAGGCTTAGGATTATATCGCTTAATATCTGTAGAGTGGAACATGTCTTCCATGAAAACAGCTGTTGTAATTGTTCTCTTTTGCGGTCTTTTATTTTCTGTTCTCTCTCACATTAGTAGACTAAGTACGGCAGAACCAACTCCTGAACTTATTGCATCATTAGAATGGCTTAAAACACAACCAAAAGGAAATGTATTATCTCACTACTCAAATGGATTTGTGATTGAAGAAAAAACTCATTTTTCTCCATTTGTTGATTCCCTTTCTGTTCAAAGAAGTCAAAAACTTCTTCTTATGAATGCATTATTTCATTCCAGAAATCTTCCTGCAGCACAAATAACTCTTCGAAATCAAAATATTTCTTATATCTTAATTGACGAAAGAATGAGACAAGGTCTTGTATGGAATGAATTTGATGATGGTCTTTTATTTTTGCTCCACAATAAAAAAGTGTTCTCAAAAGTATATGATAACGAAAAAATTCAAATATACTTTTATGAATCAAATGAAACTAAACAACTTTCAAAAAAATAAAGGCAAGTAAATCTACGTTTTACAATAACTTTCATTCTTTCTTGAACAGATGAGTTGTGAAATTGATTTTTTGTCTTGTATTCCACAATGTTTTTTATCTTGAATGACAATACAAGGATAGGTATCAATTTTATAATATGTTTCAAGCAAATGTAATGTTGTTATGTTTAGATCCATATCAAAAGAAAAGATAGAAATTTCATTTTCCGCATCCTTTTTAAGATCAGTCAAAACGAATGATTGATCATCACATTTATCACATTCTTCTGCTTTTTTATAGAAGAAAAGAACTATCTCTTTATCACTATTACAATTTTTATTAATTTTTGAGAGCAGTAAAAGATAAAAGAGTTCATTTTCATTAAAAATTTTCTTTTGTTCAAGATAAAATGGGTCTTTTTGAAATTCTTCTGTTGCAATGCGATATTGATCAATTTTTAATCCTAAATCCCAAACACTCTTGTCAATTTCTTGTAGTTTGCCTTTGAATGCAAGGCAACCCATTTCATTTCCATATACTTCAGAAAGAAGCATGAATGTTTGCATATCATTGATATTTTTATAAGCTTCTATTCCAAGTTCATTAATGCGTGTTGATCGAGTCTTATCTAAGAATGAACCAATAGCAAGAAATGTTGAAGTAATAAAAATAGTGATTATGAATGCAACAATAAAAAACATTTTTTTTTGCATAAATTTTATCTCCATTTAACTGTTTTTTTAGAAAGTACTGCAATAAGAGCGCCTGTCCAATAAATTTGATATAAAAAGAAAAGAAAAGGGAAACCAAGTATTCCTATCTTTTTTTGAGCGATCTTTTTCTTTGTTAAGTAAAGTCCTGAAAACATGATAAACACCGTACAGAGAAATGCAAATGTTCCAACAAGGGATATCTGACTCGTTCGCAAGAGATCTATATTAAATTCAAAAAAGTGTTCAAAAAAATTAAATCCGGTATATTGATATTGCCAGAGAGTTTGTACAACTTTAGAGATGGATAAGTATGTTGCAGCATAGAAAAGAGTCATTCCCGAGAAAAGAAGAATATAATTAAAAGGAGTAAAGTATCCGAAGAGACCAAGTTTATTATTGAAGAGAACATCCCTATGTTGTATTATTGTTTGTATTGCTCCAGAATACCATCTGCGTCTTTGAATATAGAGACTCTTGAATGTTTCAGGGCTAATTGTTCTTACTTTTGCTTCAAAGCAATTTGCAATGGAATATCCTTTTTTATGAATACGAAATGCAATTTCATGGTCTTCAGTTATGTTATTTTTGTCAAATCCGCCTATTTCTGTAAGTACACTTTTTCTATAAATGGAAAAAGGTCCGGGTGTTACAAAAATACAATTAAAAAAGGAAAATAATTTTAAAAAAAGTGACAAACCGATGGTATATTCAATATCGATAATTTTGTGAAGAAAGGTTTTTGGAGATTTTAATTCAACACTCACAGTTACTGCCCCAACTGTTTGAGAATCAAAATAAGGAAGTGTTTTATAAAATATATTTTTTTCAACAACCGAATCTGCATCCATACATGCAATAAACTCTCCTTTCGCAAGGGCAATTCCTTCATTTAAAGAAGCAGCTTTTCCCCTATTCTCAAGACGGTCAATAAAAATAAAACGTTTATCTCCTCGTATTGCTTTTTTAATAATTGAAGAAGTATTATCTTTACTCCCATCATTTACTAAAATAAATTCGATAGAGGGATAATTTATTTTTTTTAGCGAGACAATTGTTTCAAAAATTTTTTCTTCTTCATTATATGCTGGAGCAATGATGCTTACATGAGGAAATGTATCTAATCTTTTTTTCTTTTCTATAAGTTTATCTTTATGAAAAAACATAAGAAGGCTCATGAGAACAACAAAATAGGTTGAAAGAAACCAAACAAGGTACACAATACTGTTATAAATAAGGTTCATTCTCGATAATAACACTCTTTGTTTTAAATAAGTTCTCCTTTATTGAGATATCAACTATTCTCTATGACTTTTTTATGGCGTTATCTACTTAATCAAAATGAGTATGTTTACTTCCTCTTTTTTATTTTAATAAAATCACCAAGAGTAAATGCCTCTTTCTTTCCTTTTGAAGATTCATATTGTGTTTCATCCTTTACTTCTTCAATAAGTTTTATTGCAAGAGCATGCTCTAATTTTTTTGCAAGTGCGATTGTTGGTTTTGCAAGACCTGCTTCTATTTTTTGAAGAAGTGTTACTTTTTCATTGAGTAACCTTGCAAAATCATCTTGAGTAAGTTGTCTTTTCTCTCGTGATTCTTTGATTATATGTCCATATTCTTTGACAATGTCAAGAATAGTTTCTTGAACAGGCGTTTTTACAGGCGTAGCAGTATGTCCCTGCATTGATTTTTGTTGCGTCGTTTTTTGATGTGAAACATTTTGAGCATACATTTGCTTTCGAATAATTTTACCATGTTTGGAACACGCTTCGCAAACAGAAAGTTCTGTTCCTTCAATTATTGCTTGCACAAGAGAAACCATTTTTCCGCAAAGATCGCATGCCATAATAGAGAGAGAAAAATTACTTCTTTTTATGTTTTGCGTAGTAGAGAAGACATATCCGCTAAGAAAATAATTCTGATCTGCATTCATCTTTTTAAAGAAAACTATTTAAAGAGAATTCATTTAATACCATTTATGAGCTTATTGTTTCAAAAGAGAGGAGAAATAACCAAATTTTTGCTTGCAATTCTTACTCTTTTAACACTTAGTATTGTTGGAATTGTATTAAGTGATGCATCACAATCAACAATTACAGGTTTTGTTACAACTGAACCTGAAAGTCATTCTTCAATTTGGGCAATTGCACCTTTTCTTTTTGCAAGTTTTATTTTTCTTATGTTAGTTGTGGTATCGGTTCAAGATAAGAAAAAACAAGAAAAAATAAAACAAGTACACGAATATGTTGCAAACTCTCGTTCTATCGGATACAAAGATCATGAGATAACAAAACACCTTTCTAGTTCGGGTTGGGATGAAAAAATAATTCAAGAAGCATTACATAAATAAATACCTATTTGTCAAATAGATAGATCTTTTTTTAATAAAGTAAATAAGGTATAAAAAAATAAAAAAGAAATAATTTATTTTCTTTTCTTTTTGTGTTTTAATTTTAATGCAACTGCAACGCTTGCAAGAACTGCTGCGGCTCCTGCTACTATCGCAAGTGCTTTTTTTGGATTATTTTTAACGTACTTTTTTACGTTTTTCTCCGCGTGTACAACACTTTTTTTTGCTTTTGCAAGAGCAACTTTTGCTTTGTTTACTGATTCTACTACTTTTTTGTCCATATCTATTCACCTCTTATTTTAATCATTTTAAATACATTGTTTGAGTGATATATCTTTTTAAGATAAGTGCAATAATCATAAGAATGATTCCTACAATAAGAAAACCTGCTCCCATTCCAAGCTGTAAGGTTTGAGCCAAAAATAAAGCAATTCCCACTGCAAGAAAAAGAGTTCCCGCGAGTAAAATAAGGGCAGCATATAAATGTTGAATGAGTTTTTTTTCTGTTAGATAAATCGTTTCTTGTATTTTATGTAATCCTTGAGAAAAAAGAAATTTAACTTCAGAACTAAATGCGTCACTTATTGAATGAAGAAACTTTTGCATTCCAAAATCTTTATCTTTCTCAACCATCTTTATAAGAGGTGTTCCTTTGATCTTTTTTAAATCTTTGCTCGCAAAAGGGTTTATTTGTTTTATTTAGTCTGCTGAATCAGCGAGCATTTTTTATAGAAAATGACCGAAAGATATTTAAGTAATGAGATATCGACATGTTTTTACGACCTTTAGGGGGTAAAAAATGAAAAGAACATATTTACTTGGATTATTAGGAATAAGTGCTGCAGCAACAATAAGTGGCTGCGAAATTAAAGGAATTCCAAACGGCGCATGTTTTCCAAAAGAACCTTGTGCTCAAAAATATACCGATAGCAAAGATCAAACGGAAACAGATAGTTCATCCTGGCTTGACACGACAGTAAATGATCTTGATTCCCAGATTGCAGAAGATAATCCTTTACTCTCTGAAGAAGAAAAGCAAGATGTAGTTACCAATGATCTTCCTTTTTCAGAAGATAATTCTCCTCAGATTGATGCAGAAGAAGAAGTTTCTCTAGACGGAAATATATCTACCGATCTTACTATCCCTTTAGATCAAGGAGTCGATTCTGATGGAAATAAGGATGTATTAGATACCACTCTTATTGATTCAGGTGATGCTTTGATTAGCATAGATACAATTAATGACACTCCTGATACAAATATTTCAACAGATACATCTGTTGATTCTGTCAATGATTCTGTCAATGATTCTGTAGATGTTTCTCTTGATACTTTCATTGATACTTCTCTTGATACTCTTGTTCTTCCACAAGGACCTTGTCTTGCAAATTATTCATTCGACGGAGATTTTACAAATGCATGTGCAAATGGACCACTTGCACAAAATTATGGAGTAACATTTGTTTCATCTAACGCAGGACTTGGTCAAGCAGTTTCCTTTGATGGAAATACAAAAATTGTTTTTCTCGTCTATAATCCTGGTGGAAAATTTACTTATTCTGTCTATGTGAAACCTGCAGATACACTGAAAAGTTTTAATGGAACATATGGAACAATTCTTACAGCAAAAAATGATGCAGGAGAAGAAGTATATGCATTACGCATTGGAGATAATAATGTTCTCAAAGCAAAACTTGAAGTAACAACTCTTGCAGCAATTGTACCTGATCTTCTTCCATCAAAAGATGCACAAAAAATAACTGTTGCATATAATGGTGTACAAATATTATTGTATGTTAATGATATTTTACAGGCATCAAAAGATGTAACATACTCTGGGCAAAAAGGAAACGTACTTGTTTCTCTGGGGTCAGATAACCAAACAGAATCAAACACAGGAAATAATTTCAAAGGAACACTTGATGAAGTTGTGATAATGAATGATGAATAAATTTTTTAT
>OBEQ012922939.1_pt1 | contig 10301 bp, 14 predicted proteins | sample 1670901 | NCBI WGS metagenome assembly OBEQ01 (sample SAMEA104232315, study PRJEB22302) | groundwater metagenome | biome: forest; feature: aquifer; material: groundwater | place: USA | collected 2011-08-07 | depth 5.4 m | reverse complement strand
GCCAGGATGATTCTTCAAAATATCTTTGGCTTTCTAAAAAAGACCCAGTATGTAAAAAGTTTTGAACTATTAAAGCTACACGAGGCATATCATAGCCAAACATTATTGATTCTAAAAAACCTATTCTTAATATCAAATAAATTAATAAAACAGCAAAGATAAAAAGGAGTTCTAAAAGAGTAATTTTTTTAAACACAGCGCTCATCTTTTATCAGTATACAAGGCTGGATGCAGCTATTAAATATTCTCTATCAGCAAATATAATAATTGCTAAGCTAAAAAAGATGCTAATCTTGTTATCAACTTCCATTTGATGTATAAAAAACATACTTATGATTTGTTTTGCTCAAAAAGAGTATAAATCTTTTGCAGAAAGATTAATTAAAGGGACAAAAATTGAAACTGGCAACTTTAGTATCAATCGTTTTCCTAATAAAGAGTTATATATTTTAGTAAATAGTAAAGTCCAAAACATTGATTGTTTGGTTGTAGGAACTTTAGCTCCACCTGATGAAAATTTAATATCTCTTATTTTGCTTTGTCACAGTCTAAAAAAAGAAGGAGCTAAAAAAATAAAATTGATTCTGCCTTATATAGCTTATACTAGACAAGATAAAGCCAAACCAGCTGAAAGTTTTGCAACAGCCTTGATTGGAGATATTTTTAAGGTTAGTGGTATAGATGAAATAGTTACTTTGGATGTCCATAGCCCTAAAGTTTCTGAGCTTTTTCCAATTCCGCTTATCTCTTTATCTCCAGTTCAAATCTTTGTGGAGCAGATTAAAAAAAGTCATTTACAAGATTCAACTTTAGTTGCGCCAGATAAAAATGCGCTAGCAAGAGTTCAAGAAATTATTAAATTATTGAATTTAAAAGACTCTACTGCTTATTTAGATAAACAAAGAACCCTTAATGGAGTTAAACACCTAGCATTCCATGGTGAAGTAAAAAGTAAGGCAATTATTATAGATGATATGTTAGATACTGGGGAAACCTTGATATCGTGCTCGGAACAATTAATACAAGCAGGGGTTAAAGAAATTGTAATAATGGTAACTCATGGGCTCTTTACCGGGGAAAAGTGGAAAAAATTATGGGAGTTGAAGGTTAGAAATATTTATTGTTTAGATACAGTGTTGCCACTGCAGATTAAGGATAAAAGAGTGATTATATTATCAAGCATTCCCTTGCTAAAAGAAGAGATCCACGAAAAACCCCGCACGTAGCGGGGATTCTCGAGAACTTACAATTTAAGCAAGCTTTGTATTTATACCATTGCTTAATTTGTAGGTCAACTAAGTAGAAATGGGTCATATCCCATCAGAACACCAAAATAATTAGCCACTTTCTGATTTATTGTTATACTAGCCTTATGGCAGATGAAACTCTTCAAAACCCCAAAGATAGACAAATTGATGAAACTGTACAATGGCTGAAAGATCATGCAATAGCAATTAAATCAGTAGACCCTCAAAGGGATCAGCAAGATTTAGAATCACTTAGAAATGTAATCGGTATTTCTCAAGTAGTTGGTTTAGGTGAAGCGACCCATGGAAACAGAGAATTCTTCCAAATAAAGCACCGGATTATCAAGTTTCTTGTTACAGAAATGGGATTTGATACAGTAGTCTTTGAATCTCCTGAGGAACGAGCCAAAAAGATAGATCATTACATTAAAACAGGTCAAGGAAGTGAGGATCAGTTATTGGAGGGGTTAGGCTACGAAGTTTGGAAAACTCAGGAAGTATTGGATTTAATATACTGGCTTAGGGAATTTAATAGTATCTCTGGTAGACAGATTAACTGGTACGGTTTTGATGTAAATGACCAGACAGGATTAAGTAGTATTGAGCGAGATAAAAGAATGGCTGAAAACGTACTCAAGGTTTTAAAAGATAACCCCTACTCAAAAGTAGCTTTGTGGGCTCATAATGTTCATGTAAGCTATGCTGGTACAAGTAGTTTTAGAGCATTGGGAAGAAACCTAAGAGATGAGCTTGATGACAGGTATATAAGTTTTGGCATGCTTTTTAATCAAGGCAGTATACTAATGCAAGGGTGGGAAGTTTTGCTGAAACAGGATATCCTAATAAACCTAGTCCTGTGTCCCTAGAACCAGTTTCATTAGGGTCTTATGAGCATTTCTTTGCTCAAACAGAATTACCACTGGCTATTTTTGATTTAAGAGCTACTAGAGGAAATAATCTTTTTGATTCATGGAGAAGTAATAGTTATACTATTAGAGAAATGGGTTGGGCATATGACCCAAAATACAAAGAGCATCTTTCTAATAAAACTAATTTGGCGAATGCTTTTGATGGAGCAGTTTGGATAGATAGAGTTACCCCTTCAAACTTACGCTAACTATTATAATCTCATATTAAATCTGCAAGTATGGTTAGGAATTTTTAGAAGGGTAGTATATCAGAAGATTTAACTTTTAAGGCATAAGTTAAGCCTTTAATTACTTCAAAAGATGGATTTTCTTCTCCTCTTTCAATTCTTGCATAATAATTAATAGTAATGCCTGCTTTTAGTGCTATGTCTGCTTGTGTCATGTTTTTTCCTTGTCTAATATATTTTAGTTTTTGACCCATTATTTTTTTATCTTTACTAATAGTATCTATACTCATGGTGATAGTATATCATTGAATTTTTGTTTAGTGTTTTTCTTTATTGTTTACTTAATTTACAGCCACTTATATTTATATAAGTATAAAGAGGATGTGTTTTTGAATAAATTAGCTTCAAAATTGTCAAAATTTAGTCCCTACGCGTAGGTACAATTTTTAACAATATATTGATATCAATATAAGTATATTTGGCTATTGACAACTATCACTAAAGTGATATAAGCTATCAATATAGTTATATAAAGATATGGGCAAGAGTTTTACTTTAGGAGAATTTTTAAAGACATATAATAGTGACTATGATTGTTTAAAAGAGATAGTAAATATTAAGTATCCTGACGGTGTGACTTGTAAAAAATGTAAGACTATAACTTCCCATTACCTTTTAAAAACCAGACCAGTTTTAAGTTGTAGTAAATGCCACTGCCAAATAAATCCTTTAAAGGGAACTATTTTTGAAAAAACCACTACGCCACTAAAACTTTGGTTTTATACATTCTTTGTAATGATCCATTCCAAAGGTGGGGTATCTGCAAAATCTTTTCAAAGACAACTTGGTATAACTTATAAAACTGCGTGGCGAATGTTGCATCAAATCAGAAGATTAATGAAAGATAATTCAGGTGATTTATTAAAAGGTACAGTTGAAGTAGACGAAACCTGGGTGGGAGGTAAAAGTTTCCTGAGAGGTAAACAATGGTGGTCAGATTGGAGAGAAATTCCCAAAACTACTGTCATGGGTTTTGTTGAAAGAGGAGGAAGAGTAAGAACAACAATAATTGATGATACCAGCCGATGGACTTTAACTAAACAGATTAAAGCCAATATAGACCCAACAGCGAGGGTTATGAGTGATCAACATCATGGATACCAACATTTAGATCAGGAGGGATACCAGCATGAAAGTGTTAACCACTCAGTTCATTATGTTGATAAGATTGATAAAACAATTCACACCCAAACCATAGAAGGTTTTTGGTCTCAATTAAAAAGAGGGATCGTTGGAACTTACAGACATGTTAGCCCAAAATACTTGCAGAATTATTGTGATGAGTTTGGTTTTAGATATGGAAACAGGAGAAGTGAAGATCAATTTAAAATCCTACTTGGAAGAATTTGAACTATCTGTTTACACGACAAAACAATCTTTAATAGCCACAACAAACCCATTTTTTTCGTCCTCTGCACCCAAAGATGAATGTACAGGTAAAGATACGTAGTAAATTCCTTTAAATTGACTGTCTGTGTATTTTCCAAACCCTTTTTTAATCACTCTTGGGTCAGGGGTCGGCATAAATCCTTGAATAATTAAAATTAAATCTTGCTTTATATTGTCAGGATATTTTTGGGTTTTACTATCAATAACATCAGATACCCATTCGATAGGCTTAACCTCTTTAACTTCTATATCCAGTCCCCTTTGAAGTCTCCTAACAGTTTCCGCCATTAATTGTTCTGTTGGACCATCTGATGTAACCATTTGTAGTTCTAGCTTTGGAAGTTGGTTTAAAGATTCGGCAAATACATCTACGTCAGAACTTTGAAGATGATTTGGAAAGGATTGATAATCTAAACCATAAGTTGCATTTACCCAATCTATGAAATATCTCCCATGGTTCATTTCTTGATATCTTTGGATGTCTTCTCGTCTACTCATTTTTACTTTTGGGTTTAACAGCTTTTTTTAAAAGGTTTAAAAAATCTTGTTTTTGAATCTTATCTGACTTTTTAGCCAGCTTTTTTGGGGACTTTTTCATCAGGTATATAATAACTTAATAGGCTAAAAATCTCAACTCAAAGTCTTGGTGTTCTGAAGGGATAAATGCCGTAGAAATATTACAAAGTATAACATGATAAAATAAGTTAGTTGGTTAAATGAAAATATACTTAGCAACAGACCACGCTGGATTTGAGTTGAAAGAAAAAATTAAAAGCTATTTAAGTAAGAAAGGTTATGAGATAGAAGATTGTGGTGCTTTATCCTTTGATCAAAGCGATGATTATCCTGATTTTATTTCAAAAGCAGCTGAAGCTGTATCTAAAGATCCAGAAAACTCAAAAGCGATTATTTTAGGAGCCTCAGGCCAAGGAGAAGCAATTGTGGCTAATAAATTTAAAAATGTCAGAGCTATAGTTTTTTATGGAGGATTGAATAAATTAATTAGTCTAAGTAGGCAACATAATAATGCCAATGTTTTATCTTTAGGAGCAAGATTTCTAACTGATCAAGAAGCGCTTGATGCAGTACAGTTATGGCTTGATACCCCTTTTGAAAATGAAGAAAGGCATGTTAGAAGAATTGAAAAAATTAAGGAGCTAGAATCTAGTCACTAAAAATATGGTTCAGATTGTTCCAGCTATTCTAGCTAAAACAGAACAAGAGTATAAAGATAAACTTTCTCAGATAGAACAAAGTAAGTTTTTTGAAGGTGGTTGGGTACAAATTGACTTCATGGATAACAAATTTGTTCCAAATTTAAGTATTGGAACTGAGATTGTAGCTAAATATCCAACAAAACAAAAAATTGAGGCTCAGTTAATGGTGGAAGATCCATATTTTTGGGCAACCAAATTTAAAGGGATAGAGGTTATTAGATTTATTGCCCCAATTGAAACTGATAAAGAGTTATTAGATCGATTTGTTAGTTTCGTTAAATCTAATACAGAAGCTGAAGTAGGATTTTCTTTTAACCCATCTACAGATATAAATAGACTTGAGGATTATAAAGAGATTGCTCAAGCAGTACTTATAATGTCTGTAAATCCAGGGTTTGGAGGACAAGATTTTATGATTAATGCAATAGAAAAAATTAAAAAAGCCGCTCGACTTCGCCAGAATAATAACTTACACTTTTTAATAGGGGTAGATGGAGGGATTAGTTCCTTGGTGACGAGAAATTTAGCAGAGGCAGGAGCAAATTATTTAGTAATTGGTTCACACTTATTTGAAGGAGATATTGATGAAAATATTGAAAAAATTTGGGAATCTATTCAAAACTAAAGAAAAACTTCCAAAAGCTCAAACAATTCAACATGTAGCTATTTTTGGTTCTGCACATGCTCCCCAAGCCAGTCCTTTAGCTTTAAGTGTGATTAAAGTTTGTAAAGAGCTGGCTTTAGCTGGGTATACCATAATAGATGGTGGGGGTCCTGGTGTTATGCGAGCTGCAACAATTGGTGCAAAACAAGGTGGAGGGGAGGTAATAGGAGTTACTCTTTATCCTAAAGATGAGCTTTTAGATTTTGAAGGTAGAGACCCTAAAAATTTAGTAGATAAAGAGATTAAAACTACAAATTATGTAGAAAGAACTTTAACTATGATGAGGGAAGGACAAGTTTATGTGGTGTTTAATGGGGGGACTGGGACAATATCTGAGTTTGGGATGGCTTGGGGGTTAGCTAAATTATACTTTGGGCATCATAAACCTTTAATTTTATATGGTAATTTTTGGCATGATATTATGCGTTGTTTTAAGAAAAATATGATCATGAGGCCTGAGGAGTTAAAGGTCTATAAAATAGTAGATTCTCCTGAGGGAGTTTTAGAAGCAATTAAAGATTTTGAGTTAGAGATAGCAAGGGGTGAACATGAGCATCTTAAGACTACAAAGGGAGATTATTCTATTTAGCTCCGGGTCCTGCCAGGGTAGGTGCCTCAAAGCCGTTCCTCGACTAAAGGTTCTTGGTCAGGGAACGCGTAGAGTCTGCGTACGTTTTAAGATCTCTCCTCCCTGTCACCTCTTCGAGCCAGAGCGCCTCAGAGCCGATGGCCTTGTCGCTAAATAGTTGCACATGCTCCGCATCTTCCGTGCTAAAATAAATTTGATATGTCCCTTTCTGCCCATGAGATTAAAGATTTAGAACTAAAAGCAAATTCCATACGTGAAGATATTATAAAGATGCTGATTGAGGCTAAGTCTGGGCATAGTGCTGGACCTTTGGGAATGGCAGATGTATTTACAGCACTGTTTTTTAAGATTTTAAATATAGACCCTAAAAGCCCTAAACTCCCTAACAGAGATCGTCTAGTTTTATCTAATGGACATATTTGTCCTGTGATGTATACCACAATGGCACATAGGGGATTTTTCCCTATCTCAGAACTTAAAACTTTAAGAAAGTTAGGGACAAGGTTGCAGGGCCACCCTCATAGAACATCCCTTCCAGGCCTGGAGACCACTTCTGGGCCTTTAGGTTCTGGGATATCCCAAGCTTGTGGTATGGCTTTAGCTGGGAGGATGGATGGAGCAAAGTGGAGAGTAATTTGTTTAACATCAGATGGAGAACATGATGAGGGTAATACCTGGGAAGCTGTGCTTTTTGCACATAAATATAAGTTAAATAATTTAACAGTACTTATAGATAGAAATAATATCCAAATTGATGGTTTTACTGAGGATATAATGCCTCTTGATGATTTAAAAAATAAATATGAAGCATTTGGTTGGCATGTTTTAGAGATAGATGGTCATAACTTTGAGCAAATTATAGATGCTTTTAATGAGGCAAAAGCCATTTATGAAAAACCCACAGTAATTATTGCTCATACTATTCCTGGTAAGGGTGTAGATTATATGGAAGGACATTTTGAGTGGCATGGTAGTCCACCTGGTACAATCCAACCTCCTGGTGCTCCACCCAAAGATGATCAAGCCAAAATTGCTTTAGCTGAACTCAGAACTCTTGGTGGCAAAATTAGGAGTGAACATGAATGATATGATAATTTTGCTGGTAAAATGGAAGATTTTTTGGAGAGCTATTGGAATGGGTCTATTTATAATGGGAGTAATTTTCCTAATATATCTATTGAAGGGTTATGGTCTCTACATGGGAGGTTGGGTTACTGCAACTAAACTAGTTTCACCAAAGAAAGCAGGTATAATACCTAGATTACACTTGTGACTTTTCTTATCGTCGTGTTTGTAATAGCTTATATGTTTATTTTTCATATATCATGATTAACCAAGCTACTCATTTAAACCACCAAAAAACCGCCCTTGCGGACGGTTTTAATGTTACGGTAGGTGGTAATCCATCTAACGTCTCTCCACCAGAATTAATGTTATTATATCATCAAATTAGACAATTGTCAAAGAAAATTACCCCCGTGGACCGGACGGGATTCGAACCCGCACCTTCTGGTGGAGAGCCAGACAGTCTACCATTGACCTACCGGCCCAAGTTCACGGAGGCTGCAGAATTATTACAAACATTAAGCATGAAAGTCAAACTATAAGATTTGAGACAAAATTAAAAGTGAAAATGAATAAGATAGCCTATGTAACTTTTTGGATAAATAAATTTGAAGAGTGTCTGCGGTTCTATAGGGATATTTTGGAGCTAAAGATAGAGTATCAAGATAAAAATTTTGTTCGATTTAAAGTAAGGGAGGTTGGGTTATATTTACATCGGATTATTGGGAAGGAAAAATCGTTGAGACAACACTCAGTAGTTGTAGACTTTGAAACAAATGATGTTGATGAAGCTTTTCAGCTTTTAAGAAAAAAAGGAGTAAAGTTTGAGCATGAACCAGAAAATATGCCTTGGGGAACTAGAGTAGCTTGGTTTAGAGATCCTGAAGGTTATGTATTAGAACTTGTGGGTCCACATAAAAAAGGTGAACCTGTTGCAAAACATTAAAACTATGATTAATCAAAACATGCATTTAAATCCTAAATTATTTGAAGAGGATATTGAACAAGTCCCAACCAGGGATGGGTTTGGGGAGGGGTTAGTGTTAGCGGGGGAGGCAGATAAGAATGTGGTGGCATTATGTGCAGATTTAACAGAGTCTACTAGGATTCAGGCTTTTAAGGATAAGTTTCCAGAAAGATATTTTGAAGTTGGGGTGGCGGAGCAAAATTTGGTGACAGTGGCATCAGGTATGGCAGCAGTGGGGAAAGTTCCATTTACTTCCTCTTATGCTACTTTTTCTCCAGGAAGAAATTGGGAGCAAATTAGAACTACCATAGCTTATAATGATCAACCAGTAAAAATTATTGGCTCACATGCAGGGATTTCAGTAGGACCAGATGGAGCGACTCACCAAGCCTTGGAAGATTTAGCACTTATGAGAGCTTTGCCAAATATGGTTGTTATCTCCCCTGCTGATGCAATTGAAGCTAAAAAGGCTACTCAAGCTATAGCTAGGAATGGAAAACCTACTTACTTAAGATTATCCAGAGATAAAGTCCCTGTAATTACAACAGAGCAAACACCTTTTGAGATTGGTAAAGCCGAAGTCTTTTATGGAAGGTCGGACCTTAGAAATGGCCATAACTATTCGAGCTCAGATTCAGGATCAAGGTCGGACCTTGAAGTAGTTACAATTATTGCTACTGGTCAGATGGTTTATAGAGCGTTAATGGTTGCTAAAAAATTAGAAACGCACAGAATTAGTGTTCGAGTAATTAATTGTCACACAATTAAGCTTTTAGATAAAAAAACAATCTTAAAAGCTGCTGAGGATACTGGAGCAATAGTTACTGTGGAAGAACACCAAATTCATGGAGGGTTGGGTGGTGCTGTTGCAGAACTTGTTTCTCAGCACTATCCAGTGCCCATAAAAATTATTGGTATAGAGGATAGGTTTGGTGAAAGTGGAGAGCCAAATGAGTTATTAGAAAAGTTTGGATTAACTATTGATGCTATTGAGAAAGCTGTGGTTTCTGTACTTAGGATGAAGGGATGAGGGCTTTATTTGTCTTACTGTTTTAATATTTTTTTCTGATTTAAAGAACCTGTGCAAAATTTTATAAGTATCTAAATCAAAGGAATATTCTTGATTTAACATCTCATCTAGCGCATCTGAGGATTTTTTAATGCTACCTAGAAAGCACCACTGATCTATCACAAAAATCTCTTTTTTCTCATCTAGTTCATTTTTTTCTTCTACTAAAATTGGTCCCTCAAAAGGCCAAGATTGAAACTTACTACCTGCAAAAGCTGTTAAGAAACGAATGTTGTACTTAAGCAAAGACTCCTTTTTAACGCAAGCACCATTGCACCTGCCTAATCTATAACCAAAACAGGCTTTTGTAGTTTTCTCTAATCCTAATAATTTCTCACATAGTAAATGTTTTTTTGCCATAGAGATTAAAAAATCTTTAGCATTTCGGACAGATCTAAAAACTCCTAAAACTTTATTTATATCTGTAGGATCAATTGAACTTGAAACCTCCATAGTTATTGTTTCAAATCCCTCAGGACTTTTTATCTGTTTTAAAATCACAAGTTGTCTTTTTCTTCTTAGAACTTTGTTATATAAAGGTTGATGTTTTTTAATTAGAGATGATTCAAGAAGCAGTGCTCCAAGTTCCCCAACTGTTTGGATAGCTTCTATACTGGCTATTTGTTGGCTGATTTTCATCTCTACACTACTGGAATGATCACTTGAAAAGTGAGATAAAACCCGCTCTCTAATATTTATACTTTTACCTATATATAAGGGGGCTCCCTTGTCTCCATAAAAGATATAAACACCAGGTGTTTCTGGTAAAGCATCAAAGTTTTTTTGAGTAATTTTAATGGGGAGTGAAGGTCTTTTTAGGCAGAGATTTATTTTTTCTAAGAAAAGATCTTCTGAAACACTTTTTTGAGCAATTTGGTAAAAATCCCAAAGTACTTTAGCATCATCAAATGCTCTATGGCGTCTTTTACATTCAATTT
>OBEQ012946536.1_pt1 | contig 10303 bp, 9 predicted proteins | sample 1670901 | NCBI WGS metagenome assembly OBEQ01 (sample SAMEA104232315, study PRJEB22302) | groundwater metagenome | biome: forest; feature: aquifer; material: groundwater | place: USA | collected 2011-08-07 | depth 5.4 m | reverse complement strand
CTGGCCGTGGGGGGAGCGGTGGCAAAGGCGGTAGAGGCGGTAAAGACGGCGGAGGACTCATTGGCCGCGGCGGCATGGGAGGAAAATTTTGTTGTGTTGGAGGTTCCATTTTTTGAACGAGAGGTCTTGGTTTTTCTAAGGTCTGGGGCGTATTTTGGGTTTGAAAGGGTGGGTTTATTGGACCGGCAAAAGGTGGTCGGGTCTGACTGGGGGGCGGTCCCGGAAATTCAAAGACCTTGGTTGCTTCTTCCTTTTTTTGAATTTGATCTAGCGGCGGAATTGCTTTAGCCGGTTCTGGTTTTTTGGGTTCGGTAAAAATTATTTCCGGAAAAGCCGGTTTAAATTCTTGTTTATTTTCGGGAACGATTGTTTCTTTTTTGGCTTCTGGTTTTAGAGTTGGAGTTATAGCCGGGGCAGTGATTTTTGGGGGCGGTTCCAAAACCACGGTTGAACCGGCCGGGTTCTGGCCTTTTTTGAGCGCGGCAATATCATCCGCCATAGTCCTTATTTTATAAGTGTAAGCGGTTGAGTTTTTTTGCGGTGTTGTAAGAGCTGTAGGAGACATGTCTTAAAATTTTAAACCCGAAGCACGAAATACAAAATAAGAAACAAATTCAAATCACCAAAATCATAAATTCAAGACCGTTTTGAATTTTGGACATTAGAATTCAGATATTGTTTCTGATTTCGATATTCTAATTTCGAATTTACCTTGTCTGGGCGTCTTTCAGAGAAAGATTTATTCGGCCTTCGCTGTCTATATTTTTTACTTTAACCGAAACAACATCGCCAATGTTCACAACATCTTCCACTTTTTCCACTCGTCCTGATGAGAGTTCAGAAATATGGATTAAGCCCTGCTGTCCGGGCAGTATTTCGGCAAAAGCTCCAAAATTTAAAATTCTGACTATTTTGCCTTGAAAAATTTCGCCGGGTTTAACCTCGCGAGTTATATTTTTTATCCATTCCAGAGCGCGGTTGGCCGATTCATCATTTTCCGAAGTAATAAATATCAGACCATCATCTTCTATATCTATAGTAACACCGGTCTCGTCGGTTATCTGATGAATTGTTTTTCCACCAGAGCCAATAACATCCCTAATTTTATCAGGATTTATCCTTAAAGTTAATATCTTAGGCGCGTGTGGAGAAAGTTGGGCTCGGGGTTCGCTGATTACTTTTAGCATGGCTTCCATAATTTCCAAGCGGGCTTTTTTGGCTTGAATCAAAGCCGAGGCCAAAATTTTTGGAGTTAGTCCAGAGACCTTAACATCCATTTGCAAAGCGTTAATGCCGTCTTTAGTGCCGGCTACCTTAAAATCCATATCGCCGTGATGATCTTCCGGACCGGCAAGGTCGGTGATTACGGCAAAGTTTTTTTCGGGATCGTTTTCGTCTTCAATCAACAAGCCCATGGCGATACCGGCCACCGGTTTTTTTATTTTAACACCGGCGTCCATCAACGCCAAGGTTGAGCCGCAGACAGAAGCCATAGAAGTAGAACCGTTGGACGATAAAATTTCGGTAACCACTCTGATGGTGTAAGGGAAGTCCTCTTTGGCGGGGATGGAGGGCAGGATCGCTCTTTCGGACAGCATGCCGTGGCCGATCTCGCGCCGGCCGGGAAAACCGATTCGGCCTACTTCGCCCGAAGAAAACGGCGGAAAGTTATAGTGGTGCAAATAGCGTTTAGTGCCCACGAATTCCATTGTTTCCACCGATTGTTCCAAGCCCGGCGCGCCCAATGTCAGCACGCACAACGCTTGGGTTTGGCCTCTTTGGAAAATAGCCGAACCATGGGTGCGCGGCAAAATCCCCACTTCAATTTTTAATGGCCTGACCTCGTCCAACTTGCGGCCATCAGGGCGTTTTTTATTATTAATTATGTTGATATGTATCAGCCGGCCTAATTCTTCTTCAAACAAAGCCTCGGCTTCGGCAATGTCTTGGCCATTTTTTCTGGATTCCCCCACCCAATTTAAGGTTTCTTTTTTTAAGTCCTCCACCGCTTCCATTTTATGATCGCCGTTAAATAAGGCCGGTTCCAGCCGCGAGCCCAACCGGCTTTTTATTTCTTTTCTTAGGGCCTCATCGGCTTGAGGCGCTAAAGCGATAGGATTTTTGCGGCCGATTGAATCGGCTATTTTATTTTGAAAATCTATAAGTTTTTGGTTCTCGCTTTGGGCCAGTTCCACGCCTTTAACCATGTCTGCCTCGGAAATTTCATTAGAGCCGCATTCTATCATATTGATCAAACCTTTTGGACCAGAAACAACCAAATCCAAATCACTCTTTTCTCTTTGAGCGTAAGTCGGGTTTATAATAAAATTTTTATCGTTGTCGCGGCCGATTCTAACGGCCGCCACCGGTCCGTTCCACGGGATGCCCGAAATAAGCAAGGCCGTTGAAGCGGCGATAATGCCCAAAGTGTCGGGATCATTTTCGCCGTCAAAAGAAAGAGCGGTTAGAATTATCTGAACCTCGTTTCTTAGGCGCTGATTAAAAAGCGGTCTTAGAGTTCGGTCGACTAAACGGCTAGTTAGAATGGCTTCGTCGGTAGGCCGGCCTTCCCGTTTAACCCAGCGCGAACCTTTTATCCTGCCGGCCGCGTAAAATTTTTCATCAAAATCAACACTCAAAGGAAAATAGTTTAGGCCACTCTTTTCGTTTTTCGACATAACCGCCGTTACCAAAATAACCGTTTCGCCATAAGTGGCTACCACAGCGGCATCGGCATTCATAGCCAACTTGCCTGTTTCTAAAATTAGTTTTTTACCGCCGAGTTCGGTTTCAAATCTTTTATTCATTACTGTTGGATTTATTCGTAAGCATATAGCGTTGGCCCTCGCCCAGGTCGGTAAAATTATCGGTGGCTTCTTTTAATTTGGCCGAAGCGCTCCGGCCAAAAGCCATTACTTCCACCTGCAAGCCCTTATTAAATTTTAGATATTCCACCAATGGCACGAAGTCGCCATCGCCGGTAACAAGCACCACCGCGTCCAACGATTCAGCCAAACGCACCGCGTCAATAGCCAAACCGACATCCCAGTCGCCTTTTTTCATGCCGCCCGGAAAAATCTGAAGATCCTTAACCCGCATTTCTATGCCCAATTTAGCCAAAACCTCAAAAAAAGATTTCTCCTCGCCGCTTTCTGTTTTGATCACATAGGCAATAACTCGGATGAGTTTTCTGCCAGCCGTAGCGCTTTTGAGCACTTCCTTAAAATTTACCCGGCCGTGATAAATCTGTTTGGCCGAGTGATAGAGATTTTGGACATCAATAAGTATGCCCACCCGTTGTTCTTTATGTTTAATTGCTGGCATGCCAATTATGTTGAAATTTATGAATGTAATGAAATAAATTTCATTACAGAATTGCGCACCCCGTTAGATGCGCCAAGCGCTATCTAACGGGGTAAGGTTTTGCAACTGCGATTTGTCGCTTTGCTTCAAATCGCAGGCAAAGCCCTTATTTTTTTAACCCTAATTTCCGAATTACCTGCCCATACTTTTTCTCGTCATTTTTGGAAAGATAATCCAAGAGGCCTTTTCTTTTCGCCACCATTTTCAAAAGGCCCCTGCGAGAATGGTTATCTTTAGAGTGTTTTTTTAAGTGTAGCGCCAGTTTTTCAATTTCTTCGGTAAGAATAGCAACTTGAACACTAGCCGAGCCGGTGTCTTCTTTATGATCTTGAAATTCCTTGATTATTTTTTCTTTTTGCTTTGTTTTAAGCATAAAACAAACACTGCCTCACCAGGGTGCGTGGGACTAAATGTTACTTACAAGATAACATACTATATTTTTTGATGCAAACGCAACATTATTTTGTATCTGGTCTCATTCCAATTTGCGACCCCCCGAGTAGCGTATTAAGACATGCTTTCAGAAATTATATCCAACACCAGTTAGTTTAACTTGATGTTATTTAACCAAACCACTCAACCAAATCATCTCATTCTAACGGGACGATCGGATCCACCGACCTATACCATCTCTACATAAACTCTATATTATCTACAACCTACTATACTAGAGTTGATGATTATGTTAGATGACCTCCTCCCCTACTCTCGTATGGGGGTTCTCCCGTATACATATGTACATGATATACATATGTATGTGCATGTAAGTATGTAATTGTCTTAATTTAATTAATTAATAACTCTAATCATATACATGCAATTGCGTGTATATGATTAGAATATGAAAAATAGGTAAAAACATATGTAAAAACAAAGGATAATCAAACATTTTAACAAATATTCTTCCTAGTAAACAGCATTTTTGATATGTCTTATTCTGGCTTTCTTTTTTTCTGGATCAAGAAATATAGAAACCACATCTATTTGCCAATCGGAATCCAAATCAATTTTATTTGTCGCTAAAAACAGTTTACAAGTCCTAATTAACTTTTTTTGTTTAAAAAATGTTACATTTTCTTCTGGATTTAGGCCAGTTTTATTAGGAGTTAGTGTTTTAACTTCCACAAAGACAATTTTAGAGGTGTTTTGACCATTATTATCTATTTCTTGATCGCTATTATATTTACAGACGATATCTAATTCTCCAATTTTATTTCTAAAGTTTCTCTCAATTATCTTATAACCTTTATCCACAAGATATTTACAAGCAATATTTTCACCAATCATGCCTATTTTAATATGATTATTCTGTTTCATGTAGAACCACTTTATTTTTTATAGTAGTCAACTATCATTTATACGCTATCATTCTATCTATCTATATATATATTTTATACACACTATACATAATATACTGTACATATTTTTATGGTATACTTTTATTATACATCATCTCATCGCAATTGCATATGTATGATTTTTATATATTTTACATATTTGTGTAGATATGGTGTATGTGTAGTGGGTGATATAGATAAACTAACTAACTAACTAAATAAATAAACTAAAATAGCTTATTTTAAGTAAAGTAATAAAATAATATGAACGGATTTGGGGCGAATCAAAAAAAAGTTTTATTGTTGTTGTATGGCGGAGTTGGTTTAGCGTTATCCGGATCACCTCGCGCTTATTTTGGTGTTATCAAAAGCGTATCAGACGAATGGTCTAAAATAAACCAATTGGCTTTGAAACGGGCGATTAAGGTGTTATATAAATCACGGCTAATCGAAGAAAGAATAAACGAAAATGGTTCCACCACCATGGTTTTAACCGAAAATGGAAAAACCAAGGCGTTGCAATTTAATATAGAAACAATGGCCATCAACAAGCCGGAGTTATGGGATAAAAAATGGCGAATGATTTTGTTTGATATTCCTAAAGGCAAAGACAAAGAACGCGAGGCCTTTCGGGCTATGCTAAAACGGCTGGGATTTATGCAATATCAAAAAAGCGCTTTTATTTTGCCGTATGAATGTAAAAATGAAGTGGATTATGTTGCCGAGTTTTTCCGCCTTCGGCCTTTTGTTCGTCTGGTAGAAATCCACTGGCTAGATGATGAACTGGCTTTCAAGGAAAAGTTTGGTTTGGTGTAGTTTTCTACTGATCAATGGTCAATCTATACTATCAATCAAACTTCAATTTTTTAGTTTGTATCATATACACGCAATTGCGTGTATATGATGTATGTATGTTTTTTTGCCATTATCAGTGTCTAAATCTTAGAGAAATAGTCGAATCCCGAAGGGTTACCCTTTGTGGGTTTTAAGATGGTTTTAAGTTTTTGAGAAATCATAGTTTTTTGAAAATATAAGCTTCTTTTACCAGTCCCATAAAAAAGTATCTTACCGGAAGTAGTAAATATTTTACGAAACCTAAATTATAACTTGAAAGAGCGCTGATGACTTTTTCTTTAGGGAAAGTATGGATACACCAGACACTACCAACGATTTTACCAATCATGTTATTTCTCACACCCACATTGAGAAAATAACCATTAGATTTTACATACTGCGATAAATTTTTTGCTGCTTTGTCTAAATCAACATGTTCTAAAACTCCACCAGTTATAACTAAATCAAATTGCTTATTTTGTGGAAGTGGCGAAAGAATGTCACCAATAAAAATACTTATACGATTTGATAATTCTTTATGTTCCATTTTTTCTCGGAACTTTGTGAGCAATTCCTCATTGAGGTCAAAAGCCGTTATTTTAGCATTTGGGAATCTTTTCAAGATTGCTAATGAATATAATCCCGTACCAGCCCCAGCATCCAAAACTTCTATGTTGTCGTTGGTATTAAATGGTAATTGTTTAACAAAATAATCTGCCGCAATTTCATATCCAAAAAAACGCAAGATCAATATATCGTAAAATCTTGCAACCAGGGAATATCTTTTTTGAGAGTTCATTTTGTGGGAATTCAAAAGAAAGTCGGCTCGGGAGGATTCGAACCTCCAACCCATCGTGTATAAGACGATTGCTCCACCATTGAGCTACGAGCCGAGTTTGTTTTGTCCAAAACTAAGACGATTGCTCCTCCAGGGTATTTTTTAACGAAAACCACGGAGGGTTTTCTAAAATACCCGTTAAAGCCAAACAGTTGGCTTTAACCCATTTCGCTACGAGCCGGATTTAGTTTAGCAAACAGAGGGCTACATCAGACATTAGAACTCTAACTAAAAACATCGCTTTATTCAAGCAGTGTTTTATCCGCGAGATTTTTCCAAGTTATCAAAAAGAAGCCGCGAGGCGCGCTGGTTTTATTAGCGCTTCAAATTCGCTTTGTTCTATGGTTTCTTTTTCTATGAGCACTTTAGCTATTTTATCCAGCAAGACCCGTTGATCTTTAATTACTTTTAGAGCGGTGGCGTAGGCCTTTCTTATCAAGCCCGATATTTCTTCGTCTATTTTAGTGGCCACATTTTCGGAATAATTGCGGTGTTCGGAGAGTTCCTTGCCCAAAAATACCATATGTTCTTTTTCGCCAAAAGTAACCGGGCCGAGTTTTTCGGACATGCCATACTCGGTTACGATGCTTCGAGCTAAATCCGAAGCTCTTCTTAGATCGGAACAGGGGCCGGTGGTAACATCTCCAAATATTATTTTCTCGGCCGCGTAACCGCCCAAGAGCGTGGCCAATTCGTCCAAAAATTTGGCTCGGGAATAAAAATTTATTTCTTCCAAAGGTAATTTTAAGGTATAACCGCCGGCGCGTCCGCGCGAAATTATAGAAATTTTGTGAACCGGATCGGCGTTAGGCAGGGCCGAGGCCACCAAAGCGTGGCCGGCCTCGTGGTAGGCCACGATTTCTTTTTCTTTTTGGGAATAAATTTTGCTTCTTCGTTCGGGGCCCATCATAACTTTTTCTATTGATTCCAAAAGATCAATTTGGTCAATTTCTTTTTTGTTTTTTCGGGCGGCCACAATGGCGCCTTCGTTCATTAGGTTAGCCAAATCGGCGCCGCTAAAACCGGGCGTGCGTTCGGCCACTTTTTTTAAGATCACATCTTTAGCTAGAGGTTTGCCGCGGGCGTGGATTTCTAAAATTTCTTCGCGGTTTTTAATATCGGGCTCATCCACAATTATGCGGCGATCAAAGCGGCCGGGCCTTAACAAAGCCGGGTCAAGAATATCAGGCCGATTAGTGGCGGCAATAACAATAATGTTGGTGTCGCGTTCAAAACCGTCCAGTTCCACCAGAATTTGGTTTAAGGTTTGCTCGCGCTCGTCGTGCCCGCCGCCCACGCCGGCGCCGCGATGGCGGCCGACGGCGTCAATTTCGTCTATAAAAATTATGGCCGGCGGATTTTTTTTGGCGATTCTAAAAAGATCCCTCACCCGAGCCGCACCCACGCCCACGAACATTTCCACAAATTCCGAACCGGAAATATGGTAATAAGGCACATTGGCTTCGCCGGCCACGGCTCTGGCCAGCAAGGTTTTGCCGGTGCCGGGTCCGCCGATTAAAATTACGCCGCGGGGAATGCGCGCGCCCATGCTTAAAAATTTGCCCGGACTGCGCAAAAAATCAACCACTTCTTTCAATTCCTCTTTGGCTTCTTTGGCGCCGGCCACATCTTTAAAGGTTACTTTTTCTTTGTTGGGATCAAAAATTTTGGCTTGCGACGCCCCAAAACTAAAGGCCTGGGTTTGGCCGGCTTTGGCCTGGCGAAACATCAGCCAGAAAAAGAAAAAGATCAAAAGAAAAGGTAAAATCGCCGGCAAGATGTTCAGCAACACATAACTCAAATCGCTTTCGCCTTTTATCTCAATACTGACTGAATCTAGATCAGCCGAAGTCACGCCCAGATTTTTTAGGTTTTCTAAAAGCGCGCCTTCTTTAAATACAGCCGCCTTGGAATTGTCCGACATAGTTACCTCAACCTTATCGCCCGAAATGGACGCGCTTTTTATTTCGCCATTTTTAATTTTTGAAGCAAATTCCGAAAGAGAAATAACGGCGTCTTTTTTGGATAGTTGAGAAAAACCCGAAAAAAGCGACACCAACAATATAAAAATTATCAGCGCAAAAAATATGTTTTTGAATAAGGTCCTCATTGTTTTGTCTAAATCAGGATAACTGATTATTTCTATGTTGTCAACCCCACCGGGTCAGCAGGATTTGTAGAATCAGTTAGGATGGTTTCTATTTGAGTCCCGGTCTCCAAATCAAGCATGGGTTGTAGAGCCATTTTGTAGTCCTTGGGCTCCAGCAAGGTTATTTTAAATTGATAGGCCTTGTTTAGTTCCACGGCGGCCACCATGTCTTGGTAGGTTTTAAATTCCGAAACATGAGCCAGGCCCTGAATTTCCGAATCAACCTTAACGAAAGCGCCGAAAGGATTAAATTTGGCGACTACGCCCATCACCACATCGCCTTTTTTGTATTTCTTTTCAACTTCGTCCCAGGGATTGGGTTTTAAGGCCTTAAGCGATAGCGAAACCTTATCGCCTTCAATGTCTATTATTTTAGCGGTGATTTTATCGCCGATTTTTATAAAATCGCTCGGCTTTTCCACCAACTGCCAACCAATTTCCGAAATATGAATCAGGCCTTCAATGCCGTTAAACATTACGAAAGCGCCAAAATCAACTAAGCCCGAAATTTCGCCGCTAATCATGTCGCCCAAGGCGTAGCCGGTTAATTTGGTCTCGGTTTCTTTGGAAACCTGCGCTTTTTCGGACAGTATTATTTTTGATATTTTTTGATCAAAATCAATTATTTTTACGGTAACGCTTTGGCCCACCAATTTTTTTAAACTTTTTAAAATTTCTTCTTTGTCGCCGCCTTCCACATGGGGATAATTGCCGCTGGCTAACTGCGAGGCCGGCAAAAACGCGGCGAGTCCGTTTAACACGGCGGTTAAACCGCCCCGGTTGGCGCCGGTGATTTTTACTTCGGCGGTTTCGCCGCTGGCTTTTAAGGCCCTAACTTCATCCCAGGCCTTATCTAAACCGACTTCGTTTAACGAGACCTCCACCAAACCCTCTTTATTTTCCAGATCAACTATTTTTACCATCAGCATGTCGCCCGGTTTGATGTCTTGGATATTCACATTGGAGGTTTCCATTTCGCCTTTGTAAATTACGCCGGTTCTGAATGCCTTAATATCCACAAAGACCCGGTTGCGGCCTTTTTCAATAACGCGGGCGGCCACGGTGTCGCCGGCTTTAGGAAAAACAAATAAATTGCTTTTTTCCTGAAGGAGATCCTTCATGGTTACGCCATCTTTAGGAGTCGCCACAGCGAGATTGTTAGCTTCATTTTCCATGGTTAGAAACTATATCAGAGTCCTTGAATAAAGACAAGAAAAAATAAAAATCGGCGCTGGAATTTTTCCAGCGCCGCATCAAATACACGATCATTGTTTCTTGAGTAACATGGCGATCACCTCATCCGGATGTACTATACTCCCGGTGAGGGTATAGAACAACTTGTTTGCCCCATCCCGTCTGAATTTGATGGATAGTTCGCCTTGGCCCATTGTTACTGCCAAAGAACCGTCTCTAATCAGTCGGATAACATCCTCCAAGGGAAACTGTTCATCCCCCATTTTGACCTGAATGTCCATGTTTTTCACCTCCTCCCCAATTTAAGTTTAAGAACAATTTTTACCTATTATAAACATATGATAATATCTTGTCAATAGTGCCAAAAAGGAGGGGGTGTGGTAGAATTTTATAAATATGCCCCGTAGTAGACCCCGAAGTAGATGCTCCACATCACTACGGGGCAGGATTTCCGAAAATCTTTCCTCTGGAAAGTTATAAAAACGAATTGGAAATTCACTAACAGGGCTATATTTTGTAGCTGTTCAACTACATTTCACAGACAAAATATGAAAACTTATACTTATCGCATTATTATAGAATCAGATG
>OBEQ012678634.1_pt1 | contig 10303 bp, 7 predicted proteins | sample 1670901 | NCBI WGS metagenome assembly OBEQ01 (sample SAMEA104232315, study PRJEB22302) | groundwater metagenome | biome: forest; feature: aquifer; material: groundwater | place: USA | collected 2011-08-07 | depth 5.4 m | reverse complement strand
TGGTGAATTCCTCAGTCGGGTATTTCGTTGGAACGTATGGCACAGTTGGAAAAACAACAAATGGCGGTCAGCAATGGCATCCCTTAACTACATCTATGATACACCATTTGTATGGTGTACGTTTCTTGAATGAGAATGTGGGTATTGTTGTTGGCGATAGTGTCGGGCTATCAACCTCAGATGGAGGCGCAACATGGAACTCGATTGCAGGTTTCGGAACACGGCGGTATTATTCTATTGCATTTAGTAACTCTACTACTGCCTATGCAGTAGGTGCACGTGGTTCAGCATTAAAATTAGTCTCTACCGATAACGGAGCTACGTGGACATCATCAATTCTTTCTCCAACTCTTGGTGTAACAGGCGATGCGCGTTCTATCACATTTACTGACTCGTTGAACGGATGGATTTCTTGTAACGGTGGAGTAGTATTTAGGTCAACTAATGGCGGCACAATCTGGAATGTTATCCAGTCTAATGTTACCAAAGTTACTCAAAACCTTACATCAATTTCTTTCCCGAACTCAAATCAAGGATGGAGTGTCGGTTCATCTGGACTTATTCTCAGAACGGAAAATGCAGGAGCAAACTGGGACACACAGCCTCCCGGTGTGATCAACGTTGGTGTCATGGACGGACAAAATTCATTTGTCTTTATGGGATTGCCATTACATCTATTGAATGGCAATAGCACGGTGAAGGATTTCTTTGAACATGTCTTTCAAGAATTTGGTTTGCCATGAGGCTTGATATGACATTCCTACGATACAGTATTTTTACACTAACAATAACTGTGTTACTCAGTGTAGCCATGAACGGATTGGCGCTTGCACAATCTTCTGCTAAGGGTACAATCACGGGTACAGTCATTGATAAAGATAGCAAAGAAACATTACCAAGTGTCAATGTTACGGTAAAGGGAACATATTACGGTGGGGTTTCATCGTTTGATGGAAAATTTAATATCGCTAACATGAACCCGGGAACATATAACGTTGAATTCTCTTTGATTGGTTTCAAACCCGTTCTGTACACAGGGATAAAAGTCAAAGCGGGAGAAGCTACGTCGATAGACGTGAAGATGGAACAGACTGTGTTAAGTCAGAACGTTGTTGAAATTATAGGCGATAAACCCTTATTTAATCTGGAAGAAGTTCAAAGTACTCACTCTGTAAATAGTGAAGACATTCGTTTATCGGCTGTAAAAAATGTTCAGGATGTTGTCTCTATGCAATCGGGTGTCGTTCAAGAGGATAATGAAATCCATATCCGTGGCGGAAGATCCTATGAGAATGCTTACCTCGTTGATGGTGTTTCGGTACAAGATCCCTTAGGTGGTATGGGCTTTGGTTTACAACTTCCGCCGGGAGCTATTCAGGAAGCTGAAGTTATTACAGGTGGGTATAATGCAGAGTATGGTCAGGCAACATCGGGTATTGTGAACATTACTACTAAAGAAGGTGATGTTAAATTTAGTGGCTCAGTTGGTTATAAACAAGATCATTTCCCTGCCTTTACAAAATTTAATACCGATTTGATTGAAGCCAGTTTAAGTGGTCCATTACTGACCGGACCTACTAAAATTTCATTCTTTACTACTTTTTCCGGCAACTTCACTGATGGTTACACTCGGTGGGTTGATGAAATTGTGAACGGCAAACCCACTGGTGAAAAAGTAATATATGCCCCGAACCAATTAAATTCACAAATCATTGATAACGATGCGTTTTGGGCTCCAAGAAGAGCAAATGTTTGGTCTTTTTTAACGAAACTGACTTGGCGTCCTAGTTCAACAATAAAAGTTTCCTACACGGTAACTCATTCCTTAAATATTGATCAGAACTCTCAGACTGTAGCCTCAACCCTTGATTATGTTGAACCTAATCCCGGGTTCCAATATGATTTCTTATACATTCCTGATAGCGCTAATACATTTGTTCAAAAGAATTTTCAACATGCCATATCGTTAACTCATACATTGAGTTCAAAGGCTTTTTATGAATTAAAATTAAGCATGTATTCTGCCCATGTTCGTGGTGATGCTAATGGAAAGTATTATACTCAATATACTGAACCCCGCGATCTTGTAACATTGCCGGTTCAATATATCACCCCACATCACATTCCGACCCCTCAAGATACTATTGGAGTCATTCCCGGTGATGGTTTTTATGATATTGGAAACCCGACTGTTTGGCGTGATCATTTCTTAACTGAATGGACTATCAAGGGAGACTTCACCAATTTATTTACCGAAAAGCATAAATTCAAGGCAGGTTTTGAGCACCGGTATCAAGATATGCAGATGGTTGATATTATTTCTCCTTGGTACAAACCTCTCGGATTGAATAACGATATTTATCGTGTCAACCCTTCTCAGGGCGATTTGTATGCACAGGATAATATCACGATTAAGGGCATGATATTGAATTTCGGGTTGAGATTAGATTATTGGTTCCCCGGAAAATATGTTAGCGATATTCTCAGTCAATCTTCAGATTCAATCAATGTGTCTCCTTCGATTCAGAAGGCATATTTTGATGAAACAATGAATTTGTTTGGTAATCGCTTCAAAGCAAGATTAAGCCCCCGACTCGGGATTTCCCATCCTGTTTCCGATAACCAGACACTCTTTTTCTCGTATGGGCATTTTTCAAAGTTACCAAGACCTCAATTTATCTATTCGAAAATTGGAAGTACGTCTGCTCAGTCTTCTTTTCAGACAGTTGGAAATCCAAACCTGAATCCTGAAACGACGGTCTCGTATGAATTAGGGCTTCGTAACCAGTTAGCGGAAAGCGATGTGCTAACAGTGACTGCTTACTATAAAGATATTTTCGATTATATCACTGCCCGTAGTGTAAAAGCCTCCGGTTCACGAAGCGGTACATATACAACGTATATCAATCAGGATTATAGCCGTGTACGCGGATTAGAGATTGAGTATAAAACGAGATTTTCAAAGAATCTACGCGGTACACTTTCCGGTTCTTATTCAATTGCAACGGGAAAGAGTTCATCTGCAAGCGAAGCAATCTACAACTTAACACTTGGCTTAGAAGAGAATATTAAAGAAGTTCCGATGATATTTGATCGTCCGTTACAGTTGAGCGCCAATATTAATCTTTCTACAAAGAAGGGTGACCCGTTGTTCGGATTTGCCCCCGGTATTCTTGAAGACTATAATATGTTCGTTCGTCTCTTCTATCAATCCGGGAAACGTTATACCTATCAGATTAAGCAAGCCTTTACCGATTTAGATGGCAGACCACATTATTCTCCTGATTATCTGAATCCCAACGGAGAAACTGCTGAATCATGGTTCTATGTTGATTTAAACTTTGAAAAGTATTTTGACTTGAATTTCGGGACATTAACTGTGTCACTTGAGGTTAAGAATTTGTTGGATAATAAGAATTCACAGATTATTAACCCTGTAACAGGAAGAGCGTATGAATATGGAGATCCGACACAGAATAGCGTAAATGATCCCATGTATCCTGACTTAACCTATCCTGTCTCAGCTTACCCATATAATCCGGCGCGTTACCTTAATCCACGTACTGTCTTACTTGGAGTTTCATTTAAGTTTTAAGTATGAAAAACATAGTACGTCATATAACACTGTTACTTATCGCAATTGCTTTCCTTACCGGAAAAGCCCATAGCCAGCTTATGCCTAATCTTGGTGAGCAACGCGTTGGTATTTCCTCCTTATCATTCTTAAAGATAGGCGCAGGTGCGCGAGGTGTCGGTATGGGCGAAACTTTCGTAGCAGTAGCTAATGATGTCTCCGCTTTGTATTGGAACCCCGCAGGGCTAACCCAGTTTGCGGATGATCAGGTGATTGTTTCTCACACTGAATATGTCCTTGATATTAAACACGAATTTTTTGGCGGTGCATATCATCTTTCGCCGAGTGATGTGGTAGGATTTTCTGTCACCAGTTTACACATGGACGAAATGAAGGTGACAACCACAACGCAACCTTTTGGCACTGGAGAGTATTTTACTTTCGGCGATATTGCTTTGGGGCTATCGTATGCTCGTTCGTGCTCGGACAAATTTAGTTTCGGAGTTACAGTAAAATATATCCAGGAAACCGATGGATTATTAAAAATGCGAGGCATGTTAGTTGACCTCGGCACGTATTATTGGACAGGGATTAGCTCGACTCGTTTTGCCGTCGTCGTTTCAAATTTTGGCGCTAACTTTGCCCCAACCGGAGAAATAACTCTGGAAAATGATACAACGGTTAGTAAATTTCAATCGTTTTCGCCACCAACATTATTTAAATTCGGTATTGCATGGGATCCGATAGATGCTGAAGGTCAAAAATTGACAACAACGATTGAGTTGAACCATCCCAATGATAATTCCGAAAATTTTCACATCGGGGTTGAATATATTTTCAATGACTGGCTTGCTTTCAGGGCTGGAACAAAGCGCACTATCGAACAACAACTGTTTGGTGAAGATAACACCGGTGCGAGCGATGTTACATTTGGCTTAGGTGTGACAGCTCCAACACCCTTTGCTAAAATTACATTCGATTATGCTTACGCCAATTTTAATATGCTTGGTAACGCTCATAGAATTTCTTTGAAGGCAGGATTCTAATATGATTCGTATGCTCTCTGCCTTTTTGCTTCTTCTCACATTAGTGTTCATTGGATGTGACGAACGATTTAATACTCAAGTATTGCCGAACCCCAATACAAAAGGCTCAGTCACTGAAACATCGTATGTTGAAATCACACCCCCATTTGGTGGGTTTGAAACACCGACTTCAGTCATTGTAGGTAACGATCAACTCATTTATGTTTCCGATTATGATCGGAACGAAGTTGTGATGTTAGATGCCTCCGGCACGATCTTAAAACGTCGCCATGTTCCCCATCCAACCGCAATAGCGCAAAATTTCAAATTGGATTTGTATGTGTGCGGTGAAACCATTGCTCCTAATGGCAGAGATACTATCGGCGCATTATACCGTATTTACCTTGCCCGTTTTGATACAAGCATTGCCAATCATGATACGTCTTTTTATTACGATAATGATCTTGAAACGGTTCCTATGCGGATCGTGCATAAAGAACCGGAAAGACCTAAACGGCGCTATGTTGGATTAGGCTTTTTCGGCGGCAATAATTATGTGCTTGCACGAACAGGACCTGATAATAGTAGCTTTGTTGACCCGGATAATCGTGTACTGCTTTGTGCAAATAATGATAGATACACTCCGATGGGAGATCTTATTACGAGGGCTTCCGGCGGTACAGCAATTACGGATATTAACAAATTAACAGGTATCGCTGTCTTTCCTGCAAGTTATGATTTTATCGCCTTACAAAATAATGAAGGCACTGCTTACGGTGCCATTTGGTTGCAGTTTGTGAACAATGCATCAATAACAGGCTGGCCTCCTAAGTTTGATCCGTCAGATCCCGGGCAACGCACAATTGATTTCATTAAACCGTATAGATATTTTGCGCCAACTGCGGCAACAGTAGATCGCCGTCGAAAAGATATTTTTATTATTGATCCGTTGCAAGATAGTGTATTTAAATTTGATAGGAATGGTCGTTTCAAAGCCGAATCTTTCGGTAAGTACAGAACCAAATCAACTCTATTACCCGGATTAAACCATCCTCAAGGAATAGCGTATTCAAATGATTGCACGATATACATCGCAGATACAGGCAATCATATTATTCGCCGATTCAAACTCTCAATCCAAACAAGTTGCTTCTAATCTTATTTAAGGGGTAGTTATGAAAACCTTTCTGTTTGTTTTCTTGACGTTCTTTTTATGTCAATTAACATTTAGCCAAAATACTCTCTCTACTGTTGAACCTGTTGCTACAATCTCTATTGCGGCAGTAGATACCGTTTCCGGTGATATTGGTATTGCCATAGTATCTCGAATGATGGCGGTTGGTTCCATTGCACCCTATGCAAAAGCCGGCGTAGGTGCTGTTGTAACTCAGGCAACTGCTAATACGACGTATGGTCCGGTCGGGTTAGAAATGTTGAGCAGGGAGTTAATGCCCTGGGATATTATTTCTGCTATGCTTTCCAATGATGGAGATACAAGTCAACGTCAGGTAGGGATTGTGGATGTTCACGGAAATTCATTTGCGTTTACGGGTTCGGGTTGTGTACAGAAAGCGGCGCACATGTTCGGTCCGGGATATACCGTACAGGGAAATATCCTTTCGTCACAGAGTATTATTACAGTCATTGCAAGAACGTTTGAACTTTCTAAAGGCGCATTAACCGACCGTTTGTTAGAAGCGATTGAAGCGGGAGAGCGTGCAAGTGGAGATACAGGATATCGTTCTGCGGCTTTGCTTGTGGTGCGAGAGCATGCAGGGTATCTGGGATTCAATGACAGGTATATTGATATTCGCGTTGATGATAATACTGCTCCCTTAGATGAACTTCATCGTTTATACAAACTGTGGATTGGTAGATTCTCGTTTGATACACGTTTGCGTACCGTAGAACAATTCATGCAACAAAACAATGTTGCGGCGGCGCGGGCTGAACTTCAACGTGTTGTTGAAGATTTGAATACCCAATTACGTGAAAAACCGGATGATCCCGATGTACTTAATCGCATTGCAATCATTCTCGCCATGTATGATATTGATCGTGAGAGGGCGTTAGATTTGGCAAAACGAGCGGCAAAAATTGCTCCTGCCAACGATGGCATACAATCAACACTTGCCGAATGCCATTTTTACCTCGGTAACTTTGATGATGCTATGACTATCGGAGCGGATTTAGTAAAACGTAATCCTACCAATGATAACTTTTGGAAACGCCTCCAGAAATACAAAGATGCGAAAGACAACAAAGGAAAGTAGATTTCTGCTTCTTGTTTTAGTTTGTAGTAGCCGATCACCAGATCGGCTTTTTTATTTCTATTCAATATAGTATTATTCACTCTTCACTGTCTCCAAAGTAAGAAAATCGTTACCCTGAGAAAATAAGGAAATATAATTCCTGAAATATAGAAATGACATTTTAGATTTGTTCAATCTACCTGAGGCGGTCTCAAAAGTAAAAACCCCGTCACCCTGAGCGGAGACGAAGGGTGAATTAGACCTGTAAACGCGTTATTTTAGTTTGCAAGTTATAAAAAAAAACGACTTTTGAGACAGTCCCGTGGGGCAATGCTGTCAGGTTAAGAGTTCTCTTAAAATAGCAGAATACAAATTCCCCTCTTGAGAGGAGATTAAAGGGTGTGTTCTCCATAAATTCGCACAGAATTTGAATATAAAATGCAAGCAATAAATAATTAACTAATTTTTTTTTCAATGCTTTTTCTTAACCTGATAGCATTGGCCCCGTGGGGTGGTATTTCGATGGGAATACATCACCATGTTATTAGTAGCGGTTTACAACCCGTAGCGGAGACTTAGCCGAAGGCTGATGTGCCTCTGGAGCAGAAGGATGAATTAGATTTGTATAAGCGTTGTAGGCAGAGTAAAGCAGTAGGGGAGAGGGTTAAGAATCAATGTTGTAAGGTTAAGCATCGCCCTGAATAGACTTAACCATCTAGTCCGATTAATCGGGCTTTATTCGCAATAGCGTGACCATTTATGGTCATGCGAGTTTAGTAAAAAACAAAGTACCTCTACTATCGCAACAATAGTTATAGGTGTTGAGTAATAACCTAATGGAGTTTATCTGTAAATTCTCTTAACCTGACAACATTGGGGGTGAGAACTATACACTACATTCACTTACCCAAACTTCATTACACTCCGTACCTGCTTCATTGTTTCCTCAGCAACTGCTCGTGCTCGTGTTTCGCCATCATGTAAAATATTTAATACCTCATCTTGATGGGTTTCATAATATGCACGTTTTTCACGCATAGGGGATAGCGTCTCTACAATTTTAGATGTGCAATTCAACTTACAATCAACGCAACCGAGCGCGCCGGATTTACAATTCTGTTCAATTTCCGGAACCTGCTCTGGGTTAAATTTCTGGTGATACGTAAAAATAACGCACACTTCTGGATGCCCCGGATCACCTTTACGTAGTTTCTGGGGATCGGTAACTGCCGAGCGAAGTCGCTTCTTAATTTCATCCGGTGAATCCGAGAGCAAAATAGTGTTGCCTGTTGATTTACTCATCTTCGTATTGCCATCTAAACCGGGGAGTCGTGCAAACTTTGTCAATTTGGATTCCGGCTCAGGGAAAACTTCCCCCCATTGTGAATTGAATTTACGCGCTATCTCGCGTGTAATTTCAATATGAGGAACTTGATCTTCACCGACAGGCACAATATTCCCTTTGTAAAGAAGAATATCTGCTGACTGCAATACAGGATAACCCAGATGACCATAGGAAACAGTATCAAGATTAAGGTCTCGTATCTGATCTTTTAATGAAGGGTTGCGTTCTAACCGCGCACTTGTAATAAGCATGGAAAATAGTAAATGAAGTTCCGCATGTTCCTTAATTTGCGATTGTCTGAACATAGGACTCTTCACGGGATCGAGTCCGGCAGCGAGCCAATCAACTAACATATCGAGCGAGTTTTGGTAAATATCGGAAGAATCGAGGTTTGTCGTTAACGCATGATAGTCGGCAATGAGGTGGAAATTATCGTACTCGTTCTGTAACGCGACCCAATTTTCCAATGCCCCGACAAGATGACCTAAATGTAACTTTCCCGTAGGGCGCATTCCGCTCAATATTCTTTTTTTCATAGTAATAGTATTGTGATGATTGTGATAAGATATAAAAAGTTTTGAAAAACATAATCGTTGTCAATTTTAAACCGGAGTGCTGTCATTCCGACGACCCCGCCAAAGTATATCAGGCGGGAGAGGAGGAATCTCACTTTTCAAGAATTTTAAAACACTCTGAGGATTGAGATTCCTCATCACACTCTACGAGAGCCTTAGGCTAAATCGTGAATTCGGAAGGACAAGCCTTTAGGTTTTTCGAGACAACCTCTTACGAACTCATAAACAGATAGGGTTTCCAGCGTTCATCAATAGAACCGACAAAATGCCTGATGAAAAACAAATGATTCGGTTTTAATGGTTTTCTCGCAAGGCGCATGTTTACTTCTTCGGGAGTTCTATCGCCTTTCCGGTTATTACATTGCACACACGCGGCAACAAGATTTTCCCACGATTCTTCACCTTTGCGCGCTTTGGGAATGATGTGATCAATAGTAAGCGTTGGTTCACTTTTTCCGCAATACTGACACCGGTGTCCATCACGACGTAAGATATTTTTACGTGAGAGAATAATTTTTTTATACGGTACGTGGATGTACACGCTTAATCGCACAATGCTCGGACATGGCATTGAAAGTTTTACTGAGCGGATGCGCTTGGCATCGCGCGAAGCAAGACACTCAGCCTTGCCGAGATAAAGCAACACTATCGCTTTGCGTACATTACAGATGCTCAACGGCTCATAGTTGTTGTTGAGCAGAAGAACTTTGTTATTAAGGTCTTTGTAAAAATCGTGTCGGGCGCTGAAGACTCATTTACTCCTGTTTACTAAAGTTAGTACTACGGTTATTGTTTCGGTTTTCCATCAAGATCGCATTCAATTATATCTGCCATTTGTAATGCTTTGACACCTTCTTTAATTTTTGCAAGGTCTCCAACAATGAGAACTGCCATTTTTGATGTGTCAAGATATTTCTTTGAAACTTGTTGTACGTCGCTTAACGAGACATTTTCTAGGTTCTTTAAATAATTTACAAAATAATCTTCAGGAAGTCCATAGAGAACAATACTCTGTAACGCTCCGGCAATTTGTCCGGGTGTTTCAAAACTAAGAGCAAATCCGCCAATTAAACCATTTTTGACAAATTTAAGCTCATCTTCCTTCATGCCGTTATCGCGCATATTATTGATTTCGTACATCAGTTCATGTAACGAGCTATCTGTCTTTTCCGTAACAACGGGAGCAGAAGCGGTGAATGGACCTGCACTCTTATAAAATGAAAATCCTGAACGTGCTCCGTAAGTAAATCCATGCTTTTCTCTCAAATTCATATTAATTCGACTGCTAAACTGTCCGCCTAATGCACGATTCATAGTGACAACAGGGAAAAAGTCAGGCGTGCTCCGTGCAAGTGCAGGGTAACCAACGCGTATTTCCGATTGCGCCGCACCCGGTCATCCCCCGCAACGGGAAAATCATGTTCAACATCGAGGAGCGGGCGAATGGATCGAATGTTGTCCAGCTTGTGTTTGACGGATCGCTGTGGTATCCGTCCAACCCGACGCCCCGGCCGAGTGCAGCGGCGCTTGCG
>OBEQ011548022.1_pt1 | contig 10303 bp, 12 predicted proteins | sample 1670901 | NCBI WGS metagenome assembly OBEQ01 (sample SAMEA104232315, study PRJEB22302) | groundwater metagenome | biome: forest; feature: aquifer; material: groundwater | place: USA | collected 2011-08-07 | depth 5.4 m | reverse complement strand
GAAGCAGAATATGAAAAACTGAAGCAGGAACAAGCAAGCCTGCAACAAGAAGCGCAAGAACTTGAGTCTCTCGCACAATCACTTGGGCAATCTACTGATCAATATAACGACCAAGTCCAACAGCTGGGACAAACGGTAAAATCCTTCAACCAAACACTTAGCCAGAAGCCAGAAGAAGGATTATATATTGAAAATAATAAGCAGCGAAAAATTATTATTTATTTCAATACGTCACACCAAGAACTGATTCATACGCTTGCCCATGAATTCGGCCATGCATTAAAAATTGAGCACGTCTCTAACCCTGAATCGATCATGTATGCACAAACTAACAATACCGTTATACTATCAAAAGAAGATCTTGGGGCACTAAAAGAGGTATGTAAGGAACGAAGTATTTTTGACAAAATCCAAGAACAAGTGACACAGATGATTATCCAGCTACAACTTACACTCGCGAAACAAAGAAGTTAAGAATTGAGGAAACAATACTAAATAACACCGCCCACCAAAATCCATCAACGATAAATCCAGGAACAATCTTTGCTGCAAGCAAAATAATAATGGCATTAATCACGAGGGTAAATAATCCGAGGGTCACAATCGTAATTGGCAGCGTGAGAAGCAACAACAATGGCTTTACCAAAATATTCAGAACACCCAAGACAAGTGCAAGTACCACTGCCGTGAAAAAGCTCTCAATATGAATCCCTGGCAATAGATACGCAGTAATAACAAGAACCAATGTACTGACGAGCCAATTAATGAGAATCATAGTATCAGTATATCACTTTTGTTTTTTATGTTTCAAATTTGTCTGCAGTGCCTCCCGATCATGAATCAAGAAATCTGCAATAAACGTCGTCAGTGGAATCGCAAGAATGAGCCCAATGCTCCCCACAAGCGTCCGCACAATTTCCTCAGCCAGCATTTCATAATTAATCACCTGACTAAAGGGAATTGGATTATTGATAAATAACAACAGCAGTGGCAAGGACGCACCGGTATACACAAGAATCAACGTATTTACAACCGATGCGATATGATCTCTCCCCACATCCATTGCTTTCGCATAAATCTCACTAAAGGACGCTTCAGGCATTGCCTTCTTTAACTGAGCAACTACGGCAGCCTGAGTAATCGTAATATCATCAAGAATCCCCAACACTCCAATAATCATCCCTGCCAACAATAACCCCTTCACATCAATAGTATTCGCTGTTGTTGCCTGTACATAATTTACCTCATCTGAGGCAAAGCCTGTTAGCCGAACAAAATCAACAAAAAACCCAGCAAGCATCCCGGTTATCACCAGTGCAATATATGTCCCAATCATTGCGGCAATTGTTTTTTTGGAAATACCATGCGACAAAATAAATGACACCGGAATAATCGCCATCGCCGCAAGAATCGCAACAAATACCGGATCTGTCCCACTAATAATTTGTGGGAGCACAAAGGCAAAAATGATAAGAAAGGAAAACCCCATCCCAAGAAGAGACAGTACTCCACGTTTTCTTCCAATAAGAATTGTCAAGGCAACAAACAATCCAAACAACCAATAAATAGAAGTATTCCTGACATAATCGGTAATGTAATATAAATTTTTATTCTCAGCAGTCTTTTCAGCAGTTACCATCACGCTGTCTCCTTTTTTGTACTCAACAACATTGGTCGTTGCCATCGCACCGTTTTCAACAGTTATTGTCTTCCCTTTCAACGAACCGGCTGTCACGAGTAATTCCAATTTTTGATAGAGCTGCTTTTTCCCATTGAGTGTTTTTTGTTCGGCATCAGAAACGTTTGTCACTACTGCTTCAAATCGTTCTGCTGTCTGTTCTTTTGGCGTTGTTTGTGCAAATGCTGGGCGAAACATTCCCACAAAAAAGAAGAGACTAAGACACACCGCGGTAAAAAAATATTTCTTCATAAAGCAGTTTTATTATAGTATATAATTCAACATATGAAACCATTTAAACAAGCAATTGTCGGTGGAACATTTGATCACCTTCATGCAGGGCACAAAAAATTTCTCGATGAAGCCTTTGCACACGCAGAACATGTTCATATCAATATCAGTCTTCCAGAGCTTACAAAACATAAAGTATTTGCGCAAAGTATCCAACCTTATGACATGCGAGAAAAAAATATTACAGAATATCTGGCAAAAAATCACGTAACAAATCGAGCAACCATTCACCAGTTGCATGATATCTATGGTATGGCAGCAACAGACACCCACTGTGATGCAATTTTTGTGACCGAATCGACTCGACACAATGCAACGCTTATTAATCAGAAACGAAAACAGCATAATCTTCCCCCGCTCGAAATTATTATGGTTTCTTATCTCACCGGAACAGATAACCACGTTATCAGCTCTCAAAGAATTCGCGCTGGAGAAACTGATCGAGATGGCAATTCCTATGACGCATTTTTCCTCGGGAAAAACCAGTATATTCTGCCACAAAAACTCAGAGAGACATTGCAACAACCAATCGGAAAAATCTTCACTGATATGAAGCAGCTGCAACAATTAGTGACACACACAACGCTGATTATCGCAGTTGGAGATATTGTCTCACTCTCATTACTTGAAGAAGGATATACCCCAGCAATTTGTATCATTGATTATCAAACACGAAGACATCCCCTTGATAAAGCAACGCTTCCCCACCCATTTCGTTCACCAGACAGAACGATTGCAAACCCGCATGGGACAATCAATAAAGAGTTTGCACTTTTGTATCGGGAAGCATTGAAGAAACAACGGGAATCACAAAAAATGCAGGTGATTGCAGTAGATGGAGAAGAAGATTTGTTGGCACTTCCTGCATTACTTTTTTCTCCCATGGGCTCACTGATTATCTATGGACAATACAACGCCGGCGTTGTTGTCGTCACGGTAACCGAAGAAATAAAAGAGTATGCGAGAAACCTCTTGAAACAGTTTTAAAAAACTATGCTAGTTTGCCATTGCAAACAGTGAGAAACTCATCAAAAGCATTCATCAATTCTTTTAAGCTTTGAGGGACTGGCGGCAACGTATCACCGTCAATTGATTTAATCGGGACAATCTTTGACGATGTACTTGTCACAAATGCCCCTTCGTACTGCGAAATTTCTATAAGCGAGATATCTTTCTGCTCAAGAGTATAACCTTTGTCTTTCGCAACTTTCAGAATTGCTTTTCGTGTCACCCCGAGGAGAATATCATCTTCATTTGGGGTGTACAAGGTTTTCCCACTGATACAAAAAAAGTTCGTTCGCGTTCCCTCAATTATCAAGCCATTCCGATTAATTAATAACGCATCATACGCTCCTGCTCGTTTTGCTTTTCGATACGCGAGATAACTTTGGAGCATATTCAGAGTCTTGGCATGAGGAAATACTCGCTCGAAATGAGCAGTAATAACGTCAGCTCCTTCTTTATAAAATTTTCTATCAGGAAAAAATGGATTCAGACAAAGGATAAACAAATTCGCTTTTTCGGATGTCGCGCCACCAATTAATAAAATTTTAATATTGCATGTCTCGGCTTCATTTTTTGTGACAAGTTCGAGAATACTCTTCTTCACAAATGCTGCGTCAAAGGGATGTTCGAGATCAATGGCTTGCGCTGATTCCATGAGTCGTTCGACATGATCATCGATAAAATAAACTGTCCCTTTTGTCACTCGGATTGATTCATAGACGCCAAATCCGTAGGTATATTCGATGCTTGAAAGCGGAATGGAAGCCTCCACACTCGGCAGAATCTCCCCATTCTTTGAAAAATATCTCCAGTCCATTATTTTTAGTATACCAGATATTTCTATTCAAACAGAGTGAGGCATGGAAAATTTTTCGTTTTCACTCGCGTTACTGGTTGACAATACAAAAGGGTAATGTCTCGTGGAAACAGAGATACTATTGATCAGAGACAACGCTTGAAAACAAAAATTTTGTGTGCTGAACGCAGTAAGATATATTCAGCTTCGTCACTTGCAAACATGTGGTATTATAGAAGTATGCTGGAAAAACTGCCCGGGTATACCCTGCTTTCAGTCCTCTCATTCTGTATTTTCACCTTGCTATTTCATACTGTCGCCTACGCCGAAGGAGGACTTGTACTGATTCCGTCTCCCACACCTATTGAAACAGTTACAACAGAACCGACCCCAACAATGTATGAACTGCCACCAACCAATCCGACACAAGTTCCAACCTTTCTTTTCGTTAATGAAAAAGATCAACCAACCCCAACAGCAATTCCAACGCCAGCACCAACGATTACCGTTGTCGCTGAACTAGCAGCCCTCTTCCAAACTCACAGTAATACCTATCATGTCGACACTGAGCTGCTGAAAAAAATTGCCCGTTGCGAATCAGGATTTAATACGGCAGCAAACAATGGCATATATATGGGGATGTTCCAATTTGCAGCACAAACATGGAGTGTCAACCGAGCACGTATGGGACTTGATCCCAATCCAGATCTGCGAACTAATGCAGAAGAAGCGATCAGAACCGCTGCTTTCATGATCGCTAATGGAGGAATCAACGCCTGGCCTAATTGTAAATAATCTCCATTAAACCGTTATTCCCAAAAGGACTATCCCGACTATTGTTGTCGCAATTCCTACAGTCTGTTTTTTTGTTACTTTTTCTTTTAAGAAGATAATTGCGAGTAGTACCATCAGTGCAGGATAGGCAGATGAAACCGGGGCAACCAATGATGCATCCCCTTTCCCCAATGCAACAAAAAAGAAAATGTTCCCCAAAGATAGTAGCAACAGCCCAATCAGAGAAGGGATAAGCAATTTACCTGCAATTTGTGGCGCCTGTCTATTCTTTTTATCAAAAATATACGTGGCAGCAGATAATCCAATGGAGATGATAGGCGCATAAAAAATCTGAGAATATGAACCGATTTCATTGACTGAATATTTTGATAAAAAGTCTCCCATCCCAATCAAAATAGACGAAATAATTCCCCATCGCAACCAACTATAATCCCTTACGACTTTTGGCAACCCTTTTTCTGGAAGAGAGATAAGAACACTTCCGACGATTACCAAAAGAATACCCCCAACTTGTACCGAACTAATTCTCTCACCAAGAAAAATATATGACAGAATTACCGTTGCAACGGGATAGGTCGATAACAGCGTTCCTGTCAAAGATAATTCTCCTTTTGATAAGGTGTAGAAATACAAAAAATATGCAGCATACGCCAAAAAAATAGCAGCAAACGAACCCCACGTTAAGGGATGAATTGAAAAATGCGAGAGATATAATCCGAGCGGAACCCAAAGCAATAATCCCATGCCATTAAAAATAATGTTGCTCCAGAGGGGTGAAACATGCTCAAATCCTTTTTTAGTAAGTACATTTCCGATAGCCCATACAAAAGCTGCCGAAAATGCCAACGATAACCAACTCATTCAGCCAGTATAACAAAAGATGTCTGTAAGAAGAAGCGGAGATACACTATAACTCGTAGGCACCCGCAGGAGGAGTTTCGGATTCTACCATTGCCGCATAGACTTCATTGGTATCAATCTGTGGCCCGTCATCAAACTTATATTCTTTATGATCTTCGTCGTAATCAATCAGATGCTTCTTGATTCCTGCATACAATGTCTGGGCCGCAATCTGTCGACTCTCATCATGGGTATAAAATAGTTTGTTGCAATAGGAACAGGGATGTGAATAGTACATATGTTTAGTATAGAAACTTTTACAGAAAAATCAAGGTCTTGATGCTATTTTGTAACAATTTATCTTGTCTTTATTTTTCAGAACTGCTATCGTTAATAAGGAATGAGCAAACGGTTACTCATTATTATCATCTTTGTTGGTATACTCGCTGGTCTGGCGATAACGATTGGCGTTTTATCCTTTGAAAAACAAAAAGCCGCTTCTACTGCACAAAAACAAACAGTTATTGCCACACCAATTAGTGGAACATTTGGTATCAACGGCGTCATCCCCTCAGGAGCAACCCTGACTGTCACGGCAAAGACAGCAAATTCATCAAACCCTGAACAAGTCTTCGCTGCTGGACTTCCTGCTGCAGATGGAGAGGCATGGAGCTTTGATAGCGCCACTCCTGGCAACGCATACGAGATACAGGCTAACCTTATGCAAAACGGTCAAATGATTACCCAATCAAGCCCCATTACCGTCAGTGCCCCTGCTGATCAAGAAACGCTGGTGTTAAATATCGAATCACACAACACTACGCCAAAAGCAAACGCAATTATCTCTGGAAACATTATCGTCAACGGATATATCCCCGATGGAGCAACGATAACAGTACAAGGACGACAGTTAGGGAAAACTACGTTTACGACAATTGCATCAGCACTTCCGGGACAACCTCGACAATTTCTGAGCTACACGACAGCGCTTGCGGGAGTTACCTATGAGGTCGAAGCAGATCTTATCGCAGCTGATGGAACAACGAATCTCGGAACTTCAAGTACGATTCTTGTCACAGCACCAGCACTCAATGAGTCATTAACGATTAATTCATCCGCACAAGCGCCAGTTACGGCTACTCCGACCCCCACAGTAACTCCAAGTCCCATTGTCGTCACAGCAACCTCCCAACCAACCATTACTCCAACCCCCTCACCGATCCCGACACCAACCCCTGTCACAATATCTGGATCAATCAATTTCAATGGAGTTACCCCACCAAATTCACGAATTGTCATCCTCCAAAAAGTATATAACTCACAAAACTATCAAGTAGCGGTGGATAATATTTCTGTGGTAGATGGAGAAACGTGGACCTGGACGGGGCCACAACAGTCAACCTGGTACGATCAAATCGCCATACTAAAACAACGACAAAGTAATGGCACCGATCAAGATCTTCCGACTTCTGCGATGACCTCAGTTGCGGCACCAGCATCCAGCGTTGTCTTCACGCTGAACTCGAGCTTTTCGCTTTCTGCGCCACCCGGACCAATCACCGTTACTTGTGGCAGTCTTTCTGGATCTAATTGGAATGCATCAATTTCCCTCGGCTCAGTAGGAGGTGCACAATCGTATTGGATACAAATTGGCACATCAAATGGTGGCACAGAACTCATGAATACTACCCAAAACGCTACAAATAATAATGGCAATCCGACGATCAGCGCATCCTTCAATAACGGGACCACCTATTATGCCCGATATGCCTATGCCAATGTCGCAAATGCGGGGACCGGGAATTCACAATATTCCCCTTTTACCGGGACAACGCAGCTCAGATGTAATCAATAAATAGTTATGCTACGATAGATATAATGGTAGAACACACAGTATATTTAGGCTATTGGTACCAACGAACTTCCCTGCATCTTTCAGAGATTTATGATTTCCTCAGAGATGGGACAAGTCCCTTGCATCTGGATAAAGAAAAATTGAAACACCTCCAAGCAGGACTTGCTTTAAAAAATGTTTCTTTCACGATTGATGTGTTGGAATATATCGCAATTGATGCTGATCATGGAATTCAAATCAGATTTTATGAGGATGGATTAGTGGTGCTCTCTCGACCATTTCGAGATATCCAAGAAGCAAAAAAGAAACTTTCAGAGTATTATGAACAGCAGTTTGCCCCTGCCATTAGTTACCTTTTTAGTCTTGGTGCACCAGTACCAAAAGAATTAACACAAACAAACACTATCTATCCCTATTTTTTACTTACCAAAAATGCCAGTAAAGAAACTATCACACAGTTATTGAAGGACTTGGGAGAAGAAGAATATTATGAACTTATTGATGACGAAGTGGCAATTTATCGAGGAGAAACGCATTTTGTGATCAATACTCATCGGAATTTTACTGGCGTTGAACAGTTAATTGAAATGCTTATCTTCTTTAGCGAATTCAAAGGCCAACTCCACCGATATCTCAATTTGCATCGCGTCGTCTGGGAAAAAATAGAAAAAATTAAAGAACAAGGAAAAATCTCTGGGAAGGATATTCAAACGCAACGGAATGAATTAGAAAGTTACAAGAAAACAATTGAACTTATTGATGGTCGAATGGAGCAGATGGGATTATATATGACAACTCGGGCAAGTATCGTCAAAAATAGTGGCTGGGAAATAGTATTGACAAAGATTCTTGCATTTAAGTATGAAAATCTCCAACACAGCCTTGATTATGTAAAATCCCTTTGGAAAATGACCAAACAATATGTTGATGCCGCAATCCAAATCTTTACTGAAATTAATCAACAGAGTACCAACAATGCCGTGACCGCATTGACGATCATTTCCAGTATCGGTATTGTCGGAGTGATACTTACCTATTTGGCCCGAACAGATTATCCATCAATTTCGCCAATCGGAATTTTTTATCTTACGTTACTACTCTCTGTTTCGTTCTTCATCAATCGTCTAACGAAATTTATCTTTAAATCAATACAATATAAAATCAGCGATGTCAGCTATAAAAAGAACCTTGAATAAAGGAGAACTCGTGCATATAATAAATAGTACGGTCAGATTATGAAAAAAACATTGTTAATTACGCTTATAATAATGGTTATTATCGGAGTTGGTTTGGGTGCATATCTCTACCTTTTCCCACGGAGTACAGATCCCAAAAAGATTAACTCATTTGAAACCTGCCTTGACGCTGGCAACCTCGTAGTAGAGACACAACCACGAGAATGTCATATGAAAGATGGCCGAGTATTCTATGAAGAAGGAAATGCTGAACAACTGAAGGAAGTTATCCAGGTTACAAAACCCCTTCCGAAACAGGTCCTAGAAAATCCATTTGAGATTAATGGAAAAGCTGTCGGTTCGTGGTATTACAACAATCAATTATCGGTAAAGCTGTTTGACGAAAATGGGAAAATTGTCTCAACCACGATCATCAAGGCACAAGGACCTCTCAGTAAATCATTTGTTCCATTCATCGGCGCAATGAACTTCCAGAATGCTGAAACAGCAAAGGGGAAACTAATTATCGAAAGAACTAACCCTGTCCAAGATCCAGAAGGCAAAAACGGCCCACTGATCATCCCTGTCAGATTCAAATAACCGCTAACGAAGTTCAGCCATAACTCTTAAAAAAGTATGCTATTATAGAAAATATGGTGAAAAAATCAGCCAGATATGTGCTTCTTTCCTTGGCATCATTCTTTTTCTTCTCGGCGGTCTTTCAGACAGCTGCCTATGCTCAAGCACCAGCAAAGCCCTATGCACAAGAACTCCCTAGATTCTCTGAACAAACCATTACGCAAGTTGAACCCACACTGACCGTCCTTGCAAGCCCAGCAATGACAGCAGCAACAACACAAGCAGAAGAAATTAAGACAGCCACTCCACCTCCTACGCCAATAACAAATAATACGCCACTTACACAACCAACCACCGTTCCTTCTCTGACACCGACAGCGCTCCCAACAGCCACTCCTACCCCAACAAAAGCACTTCCAACACCAACACTCATCCCAACGGCAACACCAACTCCTACAACTCCAGCAACAGTCACTACCGGAGGATTGGACCCTGAGAAGTTGTTCTCAATGGCAAACGCACATAGACAGACACTCGGACTCCCCGCATTTCAAAAAGATGAACGTACCTGCTCACTTGCAGCAGCTCGCTCCACAGAAATCGCGGCAGAAATTGCTGCAGGGACATTGCATAGTGGGATGTATGGCCGCAACCTCCCATACTGGAATACCGAGAATGCTATTGCATTGCCAACGGAAGAAGCAGCATTTAACTGGTGGCTTGGTGACTCAATTCACCGCCAAGCACTTGAAGGAAATAAAATTTATAGCTGCGCTGCCTGCTCTGGAAAGTATTGTGTTCAGGAATTTACCAGTTACCAACCTAAATAACGCATATTTCCCTGAGAACAGGCTTATGGTATTATAAAAAAATATGGATAATACTCCAATCGAACAAAATACAGAAGTACTCAAAGAAAAAACTGCAGTCGTTGTCGATACCGCAACGAATATCTTCTCTCAAATAAAAACGGCTATCACCACTTTTATCGACACAAAGAAAAAAGAACGAATGTTACGCCTCCAAACAGAGATAAATAGACCACAATGGGGAGATAAAGACGTCTTTCAGCAAGGAAAAGATAGCAAAGCGACAAATATCGCAATTAAAAAACCAGAAGGATTGGCAAAGAAAGAGCCTCTGTTAAAATAATACTACTTATCCGCCAATTCTTACAGAAACAATTCCTTCTCGCAACTTAATATCAAAAGTAATCTCACTCTTATTTTCTCTTTTAGCTAACGCTGCAATCATATCAACAACTTCAATTAGCGAAATCCGATTATCAT
>OBEQ011281156.1_pt1 | contig 10304 bp, 12 predicted proteins | sample 1670901 | NCBI WGS metagenome assembly OBEQ01 (sample SAMEA104232315, study PRJEB22302) | groundwater metagenome | biome: forest; feature: aquifer; material: groundwater | place: USA | collected 2011-08-07 | depth 5.4 m | reverse complement strand
TAATCCCTTCTTTATAATCATCTAAGTATGACGGATCAAACGATCTATCTTCCATTCCTTCTTTTCTTTTGATAAAAAATATTCTTCCCGCCGGCCGATCCATGCCGATCGTGGGTTCGATAATCACATCGTGATAGCCGATAATTTCCTGGACATTCTGGGGAAAATGGAAAATATCCGTCGGAAGCACTGCGCCTTGCGATTCGCGTATCTCAGTGACCTGCTCACCGACCTGCGTGTATAAAAATCGTTTTTTTGCCGTTTCCGCTACTTCTTCAAGGGGTGTATCAGGCTCAAGGCCAAGCGCTTTGCGAAAAGCTCCTCCAACCGATGGTTCACCAAGCATAGAGATTTTGTTAGTAATGATTTTATCACCTTAACCTTAGCACATGGCATAAAAAAAAGAAGGCATGAAGCCTTCAGGAATGGATTGTGGCACGGTGCCGTATGAGAGCGTCCCGAATATTACTAATCAGCGCCTTTTGCTCTTGAGGAATCAGTGTCCTAAAGGGGTCTTGCTCTAGAGAGTACTGGACCCAGTTGATCTGTTCGATCGTAATGGGTCTATCAAAAACAATGCATATAATGGGCGCAAATGTGAGCGCTAGCGCTCGCGCATGATCGGGATGTCTGATAGTTTTTAGAAAAAGTACAAAATCGGTTGCCATCCTTTGAAGCGAACGCGAATATCGATTCATGATGGAAAAAGAGTAGCATAGAATCACTTTTTTGTCAAGACAGACTACTTCATGTACAGTAGTAATACTTGACATAGTTCATATCCATGAATCCGGAACAACATACAATTTTGCGTCAGCTGGGAGCCAATGAATTCGAGGGAATGAAAATCCGTGTGTGGAAATATGGCCGCATTGCCGAAGATTTAGGAGGGATTCCACCGCTTCGCAAGCAGCGAGAGAATGAAATTCAGGCTATTGAAAAACGCATACACGAACGCGGAAGAGGAGATGAAAAGTCTGGCCGGCATGAAAGGCTTGTCGACACTCGAGGATATCGCGAGGCCAGGCGTATTGTTCGTTATATATCTCCGGCAGGCGATATGTTTGATGCGAACGTGGTATTGTTTTATAAAAAAGAAAAGAATGCCGTTGAGTGGCTTGTATCTGATGGTCGCACGGTTGTTCTTGATGCGGGCCTTTACGAAAACCGCCTGCCAAGCACACTTTACAATCAGCAGTCTGACAGACTTGTTCACTATATACCATCTGTCGATGATCGCGGAGCGTATCAAGGCATCGTAACGATTGTCGAAGAAAAAAGACGACCGGGCCATGCTTTGCGCAAGCCCGATCAGAAATCGCTTCTTCCGGGTTTTCACCTCTCACCTGATGCAATCAAGCTCATTGCAGAACGGTTTGGGAAGCCGGATGCCAAAAAACCACGAAAGCCGGAACACTATTTCGCTCCGATTGTCAGTAATATTTTTTCGGAACATGATGTACCCACGTTAGCGGGTAAGATGGTATGCCATCTGTACGATACGCTCATTATGCGCACAACAGATCGGGTGCAAACATATGATGGCGAGTATTCCGATCTTGGCACATTTGCTTTTGATACGTTTAATGAGTATGTGCAAAAAATACTGAATGCTCGGCGGCAAAAAGGAAATGATCAAATTGAATACCTTCTTGATCGCGGACCCGGAACCGACGCATTTCATTTTGCCGGCGACACAACCGTAGTGCAAAGTTTTTTGTTTTATTTCAATAAATCAACATCTCATTGGCGGCATCCTCAGGATCGCCTTACTCGGGCGTATATTACACTTGATCAGAATGATCTTCGCAAAACACCCCTGCATTTTGTCGACCTATGTCTTGTCTTGTATGATGCTGGCGTTGACTTCAGCGCAAAATGCACATCACCCTACGGCCAGGCGAAGCGCATGGAGAATATCGTAGTGTATATTGTCGAGTCGGATCGCGATCGCGCTTCAGATATCATCAAGCAATTCATGAATGAAAGGAAATTGGGAGGGGGACATCTGCTTGCTGCCTCACCAAGCGCGCAAGACGGACTTTCGTGGGCATATGAACCGGCTGAGTATGAGATGCGATTGTGGAGAGAAGTATCCGGATCTTCGGGAGGGACGAGTTTTAACATGATTGCGACCATGTATGCATTGCCTCTCTATCTTGACGCGCTGATTGTTGCATGTCTCAAAGTGGGTGATAGCGCTTCGGCGGAAAAATATCGAAGGGAAGCAGAACGCATGCATGCGTTATTTCAAAAATATCGAATAACCCATTAATACCTATGTCAAAGCATACTATTCAAGAGCAATCACTCCGCCTTCACAAAAAATTACGTGGTAAAATCGCTATTGTCCCAAAAGCTCGCCTTAAGACTATGCGGGATCTCAGTCTCTTATATACTCCTGGCGTTGCAGCCGCTTCGTCCTATGTTGCCCTCCACAAGGAGGAGATGTGCAGCTATACCATGAAAGGCAATACCATTGCTGTTGTGTCCGACGGTTCGGCTGTTTTGGGATTGGGTAATATCGGCCCCGAAGGGGCATTACCAGTCATGGAAGGCAAAGCGCTTATTTTTAAAGAATTTGCAAATATTGATGCAATTCCGCTCGTACTTGCCACTCAAGATACCGAAGAGATCATACAGATTGTCAGCGCCATTGCACCAGGATTTGGCGGCATTAATCTTGAAGACATTGCCGCGCCGCGCTGTTTTGAAATCGAACGGCGGCTTCAAGAATGTCTTGATATTCCCGTTGTGCATGATGATCAGCATGGTACGGCCGTTGTGGTACTTGCAGGACTTCTCAATGCTCTTAAGGTCGTCGGGAAAAAATTACACACGTCGCGGGTAGTTGTGTCTGGTGCGGGAGCTGCCGGAAGCGCGATAGCAGACATACTTTTGAAAAAAGGAGTGGGGGATATTGTCTTGGTAGACAGCAAGGGAATTGTGTCTCTTTCTCGCAAAGATCTCGATTCCCATAAGCGCGCACTAGCGGCACAAACCAACAAACAACAACTGAATGGGGGGCTCGCCGAAGCTTTTGTCGGTGCAGATATCGCAATCGGTGTTTCTAAGGCAGGAATTTTTAAAGAAGAATACATCAAGCGAATGAATGCAAAGCCGATTATTTTTGCAATGGCAAATCCAACTCCGGAAATCATGCCACATGAAGCATTGCACGCAGGGGCGGCAGTGATTGCAACCGGTAGGTCGGATTTTCCCAATCAAGTGAATAATGCACTTGTGTTTCCTGGGTTATTCCGAGGAGCGCTTGATTATGGCGTGAGACATATCACCGATGCCATGTTTATCCGTGCGGCGGAAAAGCTTGCTGCGCTTGTAGCGCGGCCAACGCGCAATCACATTATCCCGCCAATTTTCGACAAGCGCGTTGTGAAAGTAGTAGCTTCTGCGATGAATTGATATGGCGCCACTTTTTGCACCAAAACAAAAACCAAAAGAAATCCTTGTGATTCAAGGTAGTCTCTCTCCTCATTCAAAATCCCATATTCTTGTGGAAAGTGTTTCGCAAAAACTTCTCGAGAGAGACAGATCATTCAGCGTTCTTGATATCCGTGCAAGCGATATCGATTTTTATAATGGCAATCCTATTTCTTCATATGGCACTGCAACGCGTGATGTTTATGACCGTATTGCATCTGCGCACGGCTATGTAGTTAGTAGCCCTGCCTATGGAGGAAAAATTTCCGGGGCGATTCGTAATCTTATCGATATTATGAAGGATGCCATGAGGGGGAAACTGGCCGGAATCATATGTAGCGCAAAAGACGGCAATGCATACCCGGCTTCTGTTGAACTTAAAGAGTTGCTTATCACAGTCGCTGAGGTGAGAACTGTTCAGCCGATCGTGCTGGCGTCCGATGAAAGCTTTAAACAGGAGCGCATCTATGACGATGTAGTCCATGATATCATGGAAGAAATGCTCTACTCTTTGTTGAAGCAATGCGCGGCGACTCGCCCTTGACGTGTTTATGCGCTCTTGGTAGACTGTGCGCATTGGTATTTACGACCATTTTGGTATGAATAAGCAGCGCACATCGTGTTCAAACAAAGCAAGTAGGAGTGGTTCGTTTCAAATGACGCAAAAAGTCGATTATGCGCTTTTCTTGCTGACCGTTCTTGCCCAACAACAAGGGCATTTGAGCCTTCGCACCATTGCCGAGCGCAACCATCTTTCCTTTGCCTTTCTGCAAAAGATTGCCGGGCTTCTTCGAGTAGCTGGCATTATCAGGGCCATGCGGGGGAGTGTTGGTGGATACGCATTGGTAAAATCTTCTTCGCAGATACGCTTTCACGACATTGTCATAGCTGTCGAAGGACAGACCGCTCCGCATGCATGCCTTCATGAACAACGTACGAAGCCTGTGTGTCCGCGCAAAGCATTGTGCACTATACGCCCCGCGCTGCAGCGGTTGCATACTCAGATGCAGAAGTTGTATTTATCAAAACCCCTTACCTACTTTCTTGCCAAACAATGAATACTTCCATTCTCTCCCTTAAGCACTTAACGGTTACTCGTGATGGAACAACGCTTTTGCGCGATGTTTCTTTTGATGTAAAAAAAGGAGAGATACACATGATTATGGGGCCGAATGGTTCCGGGAAAAGCACGCTTCTCAACAGCATTATGGGTAACCAAAACTATTGCATTGAAAAAGGCGCCATAATGCTCAATGGCAAAAAAATACACTCACTATCCGTATCCGACCGTGCGCGTCTCGGCCTTTTTATGACATTCCAAAATCCCGTTGAACTGCCAGGCGTGCCCTTTGCGCATGTAGTGCAGGCATCGCGAGAAGCGGTATCTGATCGGTTCCCGTCCGACGAGAAGCATCTTTCTCCAAAGATTCTTGCAGAAAAAATGAAAGTTGCAATGCAGCGCGTAGCCATGGATCCGCAGTTCATCTATCGCTCCCTTAATGAGGGATTCTCCGGCGGTGAAAGGAAAAAGGGCGAACTTGTTCAACTTTCCATGTGTAATCCTACAGTTGCACTTATTGACGAAATAGACTCCGGATTAGATATCGATGCTCTTAAGCTTGCATGTGCGCTGTTGTCCGATATGCAAAGGGGCGGCATGACACTTGTTATTGTTACGCATAATCCAAGACTTATTGAGTATATCAGGCCCGATAGGATCTCGATTCTTGTTGGCGGAACGATTGTTCGATCAGGGAATGCATCCCTTGTTAAGGAACTTGAAAAAAAAGGATATGAAGCGCTTGCAACAGCATGATTTTAAAACAAAAACTCAGGACGTATTTCGCGCAAAACCCGGTCTGAACAAAAAAATTGTTCAGAACATTTCCGAAAGAAAAGGAGAGCCTTCTTGGATGCGCGATTTTCGTATGAGCGCCTATGAAGAGTTTCGGAAAAAACCTCTGCCACAGTGGGGCGCCGCTTTGAAGGACATTGATTTCAATTCAATCATCTATTACATACAGCCTCAAGACCGCTCCGCAATGCGCTGGGAAGATGTGCCTCAATCCATCAAGGAAACATTCGAAAAGCTTGGCGTTCCACAAGCGGAGCGTGCGTTTTTGGCGGGTACGGGTGCCCAATTTGAGTCTGAAGTAGTCTATCATTCTCTTCACGAATCGTTGCAAAAACAAGGGGTTATTTTTGAGTCAATGGATGAGGGACTGAAAAAGTACCCCGATCTTATTAAAAAGCATTTCGGCACCATTGTGCCGCCTTCGGATAATGTTTTTGCGGCGCTTAACTCTGCTGTTTGGTCCGGCGGTTCATTTGTATATGTTCCAAAAGGAGTTCATGTCACCCTACCATTGCAGGCATATTTTCGCATCAATGCTGAACGGATGGGGCAGTTTGAGCGTACTCTTATCATTGCAGATGAGGGAAGCTCCGTGCATTATATTGAAGGATGCACGGCGCCTACGTATTCTTCGGATTCCCTTCACTCGGCTGTTGTCGAGGTGATCGTGCAACGTAACGCACGCGTGCAATATACAACCATTCAAAATTGGTCTTCGAATGTCTATAATCTTGTCACAAAGCGAGCTGTTGTATGGGGCGGCGGAGAGATGGTCTGGGTCGATTGCAATTTGGGATCAAAAGCGACCATGAAATATCCTTGTGTCATTCTTCGCGAGAGAGGCGCAAAAGGGGAAATCCATTCCTTCGCAGCTGCTGGTAAGGGACAGCATCTTGATGCGGGGGCGAAGGTAATTCATCTTGCACCGGATACTTCGTCTACGATTATTTCCCGCTCGATTTCTCGAGATGGAGGGCGCGCAAGCTATCGTGGATTAGTGAAAATAATGCCGGGTGCGAGTCGCGCTCGCAGTCGTGTCGTGTGCGATGCACTTCTTATGGATGAGATATCGCAATCAGATACATATCCAACAATGGATATACGGGAACAAACAGCATCCGTTGCGCATGAGGCTTCGGTCAAACGCCTTGGTGAGCAGGAATTGTTCTATCTTCAATCTCGCGGGATCGCCGAGCGCGAGGCATCATCGCTTCTGTTGAATGGCTTTGCGCTACCGATCGTTAAAAAGCTTCCAATGGAGTATGCTCTTGAGATGCATCGCTTGCTCGACATCGAATTTGGCAAAGCGATTTGCTAATATGCTTTCCATTATCCAATCAATTCCTTCAGTTCCGCTTATCGCAAGAAAATATCGACACATATTCTGCGTCGGCGTATTTGCGAAAGGGTGGAAGCGCATGAAAAACTATTCCATACAGGTGCAGGAAGGAGCAAGTGTCGATATACGATTTTTTTTCTTAGGGAGCGGCGCTCATTCATTTCCTCTTCGCTGCATATCGACTCAGCAAGGTAGGAATTCCACTGTTCGAATCTCATTTCGGTCTGTTCTTTTCGATTCATCATCGGTTGATGAATCGACGCTTCTAAAGATAGATCATGGCGCAGATGGGGCACAGGCATTTTTTTCTCACCATATTTTATTGGATTCGCCTTTAAGCAAGGGGAAAACCACTCCTTCGTTTGAAATCAAAACAGACTCCGTTCGTGCCAAGCACGCTGCAAGCGTATCTGCGCTTGACGTTGAAGCACTGCAGTATCTTGCAACACGGGGATGCGACAATCAAGCAGCTCAACACCTGCTTATTCGGGGATTTCTTACATCAGAACTCGATACTATTGAAGATGCAAGCTGTAAAAAAGAGCTTGAACACAAAATTGACTCATTTCTCCACGCGCATATACAGTATGCTTCCTAAAGAAATACAAAAAGATTTTCCCATACTTTCGGTCCCAATCCATGGCAAACGGCTTGTCTATTTGGATAGCGCCGCAACGAGTCAGAAGCCGCAGTGCGTGCTTGATGCATTGCAGGTGTATTATACATCCATGAATGCCAATATTCATCGCGGCGTTCACACACTTTCAGAAAACGCAACAGCTGCGTATGAAGAAAGCAGAAAAGAAACAGCATTATTTTTTGGTGCACGGAATGCGAGTGAAATTATCTTTACTAAAAACGCGACAGAGAGCATTAATCTTGTTGCGCGAGGATGGGCAGCTCGGCATATCCGAAACGGAGATGAGATACTGGTAACACAGCTTGAGCATCATGCAAATCTTGTTCCTTGGCAGGAGTGTGCGCGATTCAGTGGTGCGCGCCTTCGATCAATTCCCATCACAGACGAGTATTGTTTGGATTATGAAGTGTTTTGCTCCATGCTTTCCAATAAGACAAAACTTCTTTGCATTACTGCTCTTTCTAATGTGACAGGAACCCTTGTTGACCTCAAGCCTTTCATTGATGCGGCGCATGGTTATGGCGCTGCAGTTCTTGTAGACGCATCTCAAGCAGCAGCGCATATCCCTTTGAATGTGCGCGATTTGAATTGTGATTTTTTGGTATGTTCAAGCCATAAAATGTATGGTCCGACAGGAGTGGGGATTCTCTATGCAAAGCGGGAACATCTTAAGATAATGGATCCATTGCTCTATGGAGGCGATATGGTCGTAACGGTCACCGAGCAATCCGCAACTTATGCGGATACTCCGCAAAAATTCGAAGGAGGCACGCCAAACATTGCCGGAGTTGTCGCGTACCGTGCTGCACTGAAGTATCTATCTCATTTGGGGATGAAGCAAGTGGGGCGCCACTCGCAAGAACTGCTGGCGTATGCCCGAGAGAAATTAGGCGCTTACAAAAATATCACACTCTTTACTCCTCATGCAATCAAGAATGCCGATGCCACTCTTTCCTTTGCCATTGAAGGCATTCATCCTCACGATATCGCAAGTATCTTTGATGCGGAAGGTATTGCGATACGATCCGGAGTACACTGCGCAGAACCGCTTCATAAGCGCATGGGCGTTGCCGCGACTGCGCGCATGAGTTTTGGCGTTTATACTTCAAAAGAAGATATTGATGCCGCAGAACAAGCTGTTAAAAAAACAATTTCCCTGTTCTCGTGACAGCGTCTAGAGAATGTAAATGCTAGGTATATGGATTTGTATTCCGACATCATTCTTGACCACTACAAACATCCACACCACAAGGGTGAGCTCAAAAAGTACTCACATCGCGCCATTGAATATAATCCACTGTGTGGAGATACCATTCAGGCGGATATTCTTCTCAATCGAAGAGGATGCGTGAAAGAAATAGGATTCACCGGCAGCGGGTGTGCTATTAGCCAGGCTGCCATGTCGCTTCTTTCGGATTGGTTAGAAAAAAAGAGCGTCAGCGATATTCGACATTTTTCTGTTGACGACATGACTGAAATGCTTCATGTTCCTATTAGCCCCAGCCGCATGACATGCGCAACGCTTGGGCTTAGTGCGGTGAAAAAAGCGCTGGAATCATAATACATTCTATGTCGTCAGTCATTCCCAGAAAGAAAGAAGAACAAATTGAAAGCTTTTGGCAACAACTCAACACAGTGCTTGATCCCGAGATAGGGTATGGCATTGTCGATCTCGGGCTTGTATATGACGTACAGGTGAAAAAAGGTATCGCAACGGTCGTCATGACTCTCACCTCGCCCATGTGTCCCGCAGGCCCTGAGATAATGGAAGGCGTACAGACTGCACTGCGAGGGTTTGATGGTATTTCGGATGTCATTGTTGATTTGGTGTGGGAGCCTACCTGGACGGATGAAATGGTCGATAGCGATATTCGAGGCATGCTTTTTGGAACAGATTAAAAAACTCCTATTATGGATCCAATTGAGCAAATAAAACAGCGCATCGATATTGCGGATTTCATCCGTGAATTTTTCCCCTTGCACTTGGCTGGATCAAACTACAAGGCACGCTGTCCGTTTCACCAAGAAAAAAGCGCATCGTTCATGGTGAGTGTTCCCAAGCAGATTTGGCATTGTTTTGGATGCAATGAAGGCGGGGACATCTTTACGTTTGTCATGAAAATGGAAGGGCTGGATTTTGCTGGTGCCTTAAGACTGCTTGCCGATCGCGCAGGTGTAAAACTTGAGCGGCAGGATCCGCGCATTCAGGGAGAAAGGAATAAACTTCTCGATCTGATTGATCTCGCATCGCAATATTATCATCAGGCATTATTGAAATCGCCCAAAAGCGCTTCCGCTCGCGATTATTTGGAACAACGCGGGATCGACAGCTCGCTCATTGATGAATTTCGTATCGGTTACGCGTTTTCCGAAGGAGACCATCTCTATCAATTTCTCATCTCAAAAAAGTGTACCCCGCAGGATATTATTCAAACGGGTCTTGCGATCATGCGCGACCAAGGCTACGGATGTTTTGATCGATTCCGTGATCGTATCATGATTCCCATTCGTTCCATTCACGGTGATGTGGTAGGTTTTGGCGGCAGGATACTGACTCCAACAGAAAAGAGCGCAAAGTATATCAATTCGCCGCAAACTACGCTCTATGACAAAGGCGCCACTCTTTTTGGCCTCGATAAAACAAAGCATGATATACGGAAGGAGAATAGTGTTATTCTTGTCGAAGGGTATATGGATTTTTTGGCTGTCTATGGGGCCGGTACAAAACATGTAGTAGCTTCTTCAGGAACCGCTTTGACGAGCGAACAGCTTAAGCTTATGAAGCGTTTTACGAATAATCTTTCGTTTGCATTCGACATGGATGCGGCAGGTTCTCAGGCTACGCGCCGCGGCATTGAACTTGCTCTCAAAGAGGGGATGAATGTGCGCATTTTGTGCTTGCCTCGCGATACTAGTGGTAAGCCGCTATATAAAGACCCCGATGAGTGTATTAAGAAGGATGTCGCCGTGTGGAAGGCAACTCTCGAAAACCAAGTGCCCTTTTTTGACTATCTCATACGTCAGACAGT
>OBEQ012536666.1_pt1 | contig 10306 bp, 9 predicted proteins | sample 1670901 | NCBI WGS metagenome assembly OBEQ01 (sample SAMEA104232315, study PRJEB22302) | groundwater metagenome | biome: forest; feature: aquifer; material: groundwater | place: USA | collected 2011-08-07 | depth 5.4 m | reverse complement strand
ATGTACCTGTTTTATCAGTTATTATTACCTGAACTGCTCCTAGAGTTTCAATAGATTGCATGCGTCTGACAATTGCTTTTCTCTTTGCCATCTTTGCAGTACCAATTGCCAAAGATATGGTAACAACAGCCGGAAGACCTTCAGGAATAGCAGCAATTCCAATGCTTACTGCAATAAGCAAGAGAAATACAAATTCTTTGCCCTGAAAAATACCAATTGGGATAATAAATGCTGCTATGACAAGTATAACAAGGGATAAAATTTTAGCCAATCCATCTAGGCGTTTTTGCAAAGGTGTTTTATCGGGTGCAACTTCTGCTAAAGTTTCCGCAATTTGTCCAAATCGGGTTTTATTTCCTGTGGTTTCGACAACTATGCGAGAAGAGCCTTTCGTTATTAGTGTACCTGAGAAAACGGATTCACCACGGTTTTTAATAACAGATAAAGATTCTCCCGTTAGTATTGATTCATCAATCTCCAGGAATTTATCTGAAATTATTTTTCCATCAGCAGGAATTCTGTCTCCTTCCAAGACAAGCACTAAATCTTGCGGAACTAAATCTGCGCTATCCACCTGAATTTCTTTGCCGTCTCGAATTACACGAGCAACAGTTTTTACATAAGTTTTTAGTTTGTCCAAAGATTTTTCAGCCCTATACTCCTGTACAAAGCCAAAAAATGCGTTGAGCAGTAGAATAATAAGGATAAATGTTCCATCAATTCCGGAGCCGATAACAAAAGAAAGGATTGAGGCTGCAATTAAAATTACATTAATAAAATTAGGAAACTGCGAGAGAAAAATAGAAAAAGCAGAAGTTCGTGCCTCTGTCGTAATCTCATTTTTCCCAAAAGTTTTTAATTTCTCTTGAGCCTCAAGTGACGTTAGTCCTTTCTCCATTATTTTATTGTAGCAAATTTATTGGCAATTTCTTTGGAATCTGTTTATAAAAATCAACAGGAGTTGATATAGTTTGTCAGATTGACATTTGGCTTTGAATATTTTATAATGCTTCTGCAGTCTGAAAAGATTGTTATTAACTGCAGATCCCGACTTAATGTCGGGATTCTTGCGTTCTGGGGACTATGAAATCATTTTTAAATGTATGTAAGTCTAGATAAACATCAGATCCTTTTACTAATTCGTTGGAAACGTGTCCGCGTTCGGAAATCACTAATATTTTTTTGTTACTCTTCTTTAAAAATTTTATAAGATAGGCAAAATCACTATCTCCAGAAAAAAGGACAAAAGTATCATAATTTCTTAACCAATCTACGGCATCCACTGCGATTTCTACGTCAAAATTTGCTTTTCTAAGATGTGTTGTTGCTGAAGTGCTAATCTTTTTTACAAGTTTAGTTACCAATCGATAGCCATTGTATTTAAGAAAAGTTAAAAATTTATCATGGGATTCTGTTTCAAAACGAGCAGTATAGAAACTTATGCTGGCTAATTTCGTATTTGTTTTAAAGTATTTATAGAGTTTTTTATAGTCTACTCTATAATAATTTTTTGGTAGGGCTTTCCAATAGAAATCTTTTCTCAGGTGTTTAATGTTTGGAGGTTTTGTTCCAAGATCAGCCACAGATTTTTCCAAATTCGCAGCATCTATAAAAACAGCAGCCCTATCAGTTTTTGATAATTTATATTTTTGTTTCTTTTGTTGTGTCATTTAATTTGAAGAAAGTCCTCTTTTCCCCTAATAAAGCAAAACCTCAGTCGCTTTTTATAAGAGGAACCATCCGGAACCCCACGACTAAGGATTTAATTGCATATGTATTATACACCAAATTTATCTTGTAAACAAAAAAAGTTTGATTTGCAGGCATTTTCATCTATTGACAAATTTATTTTAACTATTGCCTAAACTATTTCTTAACATTTTTAATTCATTTTGATTATATATTGCGCTAATCATCTCTGCCAGCCTTGACATATATTTTGGAGGAATTAATCTCCTAAGTCTATTTCTGTCTTCTACAGATTTCTTAGTAAATTTTCCGAGGATTAATAATAATTCGTACCAATCGCTTGATTCATTTAGACGAATATCATATTTGGGAAGCTTTAGGCCTTCCTGAGTTAAAGACAGAAGTAATTTGGCCAATAATTTAGCGTTGCTTTGATCAAAAATTTTCCTAATATTTTCAAGGGTTATAATATCCTCATCAACGATTTCCATCTTTAGGTTTTTATATAAAGTTACAAAAAGTAATGCTTCGGTTTTAAATTCATTTATTCTTTGAGTTCTGGGATTTGAAATACCTATTCGGTTTTTCTTTAAAAACACTATTTTTCCCTTAATTCTACTAATGCTTTCGGTCGAATTTAATAATAATTTTAGCTTTTCTAAATCTTTGCCTAGGAGTTTATATTTAGGATTTTCAAGGAGAGGAAAGGCTTCTCTAAATAAGGAGTATTTTTTTAGATTGAAAAAATTTTTTTTAATATCATCCCGTTTTTTAAAGTAGTTTCTAATTCTAAAACAATAACTAATAAAATCTCTGGTGATATTAGATTTTTTAATTCCAGCAGATTTACCATATATCTGCCAAGCTACAGAATGTATTTTCCCTATTTTTTCTATTTTTAAAATATTTCCTACATCCCACATAATTTCGAGTATTTCAACACCATTTTTCTGATTTTTGATTTTAATGCGGTATTTGTTATTTAGAGGAGCAATTTTGTCTATTAATGAATCTAAATTCAAATTGTTCATTCTTAATTTATTCTAAAGATGTTAAGCTTTTATCTGTAAAGGGCTGTAACAGCCCTTCTAATTTGTAAACAAATTCTGTTTGATCAGTTAGTGTTTTTTCTATACTTCCCATGATGTCTTTGACAACAGGCTCAAGTTTATATTTATCATAATACATTTTTTTATACCAGATAGATACTTCGCTTGCTATATAAGAAACTAATCTAGGAGTTAATACTAATTCTTTTTGTCTGTTCTCGCCAATCCTTTCTTTGAAATTAGGATGATTAGCATAAATTGTTATTTCCCCTGCATTTCCCGGGCACTGCGACCTTAACTGTTTATTATTCACGCTGTCAAATGGTGGATCATTTATTCTATCAAAATGAACATTTAATCCACTTTTTGGACTAGGTTTTACCCCCATCTCATCTTCCAGCGACAATTCAGCCAATGTTTCAACGCCGTCGCCTTTTGGAATTTGTTTACCTTTGTTTCCCGTATCTTTTATGTCTAAAATAATTTTTTTCTTGGTTTTAATGTCTCCTTGATTATCTTCCTTTAATTTTCTATTCCCTCCCTCAATAAATTGAGAGGTAAATTTCATTCCATCTTCTTTTGCAAATTGTTTAAGTATGCCTGAAAGAGCCTCCTCGAATTTATTAAAACCCGAGTCTGAGCTTATTCTATTTAAGTTTCTAAGTTCTGCCCAAAGCTTTGCTTCCATGTTAGATAAGTAATCGTAAAAAGCTTGTCTTGCTTGAGTCCTTTTAAAATCATTCCTAATTAGAACGGGATCTAGATTATCGTTGAGTTCAATGTAGCCAATTAGGTTATTATTCCCCCATAAACCAGTTTTATAAATAGATTTATTTCTAATGTAAGAGTTGACAAATTCAATTTCACCAATTCTTCTCCCCTTATTCATAAAAATTGGCCTCTTATTTGGTATTACATTTTTAGTAGTTTTGAAGTATATTTTTATTGGCTTAAGAAGAACTGATGTTATAGGACCATTTTTCTTGCTCTTGGACGGAGTGACTAAGGATGTTACATCTTCTTCAATTTTTTCTCCGAGAATAGAATCGTAATCAAAAGCTCGACAAGTTTCTTCATTTTTATTCCAGATTACCTGAACTGTAATATTTTGTTCCCTAAGTACTCCTTCGAAATGTTTCTCAGTTTCCCTTTTTAGATCTTCAGGTGAAAGCTCATTCCAAGCTTCTTTGTCAAAGCCTTTTAGTATTATCGAAGTTCCAGAGCTATATTTTAAAGCGTTTGAGGAAAGTTGTTTCTCATTAGCTACTTCTGCCGCTGCTCTAGGAATATCTAGTTGATATATGGGTTTATTTTGTTGTTTCGAAATTACGGTCATTTGATTACAGCATGCTCTAAACGCTTGTGCGCCGTATCCAAATTTGCCATTAGTCCAAGGTCTCGCCTTTTTTTCGGACTTGTTTATATTCTCGACTAAGTCACGCATCTTAATAGGGGACATTCCTAAACAATTATCTATAAATCTAACAGACTTATTTAGCGTATCAACCTCAATGGAGATAAGGATTTCATATGGAAAAATATTTTTTCCAGTTTTACTAGAGTATTCTTCTTTAAGATCAGCCGCACTATCAAATGAATTATCGATATATTCCATGAACACTCTTGCTGTGCTTTCGTACAAGCTGGCAATATCATTTAATAACTCGTATGGATTTCGGATAGTTACTTTTAGGGCCATAAAAATTAAAGTTTAAACTCTTTTTTTTTGTGTCCTTGGAATTTGACTTTTGAAATTTTTAATAAAGATTCTATGGCGGAGAAGATTTTATTTACTTCTTCTTCGGAGTATTCATAGGTAGATTTATTAGACAAATTTCCCAACAGCCTCATTTGGTTAAGGATGTTATTTGTGCGTCTTGTGGCTATTCTTTTAAATCTTTCGTTTCTGCTTTCCATAGGTTAAAATTGTATATAACAAATTTAATATATCATAACATTTTAAATGTGTCAAGTACCAATTTATAATTCATGTATATAGAATAGAACATTGTAAACGGAGATGGATTTTTTTAGTTCTTGACATAAATTTTCCTATGGTTTAAAATAATTGTGAAGTAAGGGGAGGTCTTAGAGCCTGATGCACTAAACACCGAAAACGGTTAGAAAGTGGAGACACCTGCTTCAAACTATTTTCTTCTTGGTTTTAGTTTAACTCTGGGATTTTTCCTCCTAAAGTCTTTTATTATTTTATCGTTATGTTCCCAGATTTTTCTTTGTTCTTGACGCTTAATGTTTTTGAACATTACCGAATATAATTCTTTTTTGCCATTTTCGCCTTTTGAGGAAACAACAACCTTTATGACCGTATCTTCTTTTATTGCCCTAAATCCATATAGAACATATTTCCCGTAATGCTTTTTTGTTTGATATGTAGTCGATGTATCTAATATTTCTTTTGCAAGCGGTAATTTTTTCAGCCTTATCAGTTTATCTACCAATAGTCTTCTTTTGTGATATAGAATATGATTCCAGCAAAGTCTCGTTACGTAAACTTTCTCGTTAAAAGCTGGACAGATATTTTCGTTACCTCTCCATTTGTTGAAGTAAAAATCCTTGGCTTGTTTGATTATCTTTTGAAAGTCAGACATTAAAATTCAAATAATAACATCATTATCTCATCTGTAATTTAAGGAGTAAAGAGGAATTTGTCTAAAATTAATGATTTGTTAATGATTTGGGGAAGTCCTCAGAAAGACTGTTGGTACAAGCTGCTTAAATTTTCTATCTAAAATATTCCTTACTGGCAATTTTGGCGGAATTTTTCTATAAATATTGGGGAAGAGGGATCGTTTTTGCTTTGCAGTTTTAGAGCAAGGTTGTAAAGAGCTGGACAATATGTGGGATTAATATTAAGGATTTTTTGGTAGATATTTATTTCCTGGTCCTCAAAATTCGCAAGCTGGAAGAAACGCGCAAGCTGAATTAAACTCCTCATGTCAGAGTAATCAGCTTTAATCGTTGGCTTAATATTTTTATCTTTGGTCAGTATAACAACGTAGTCATCTATATAAACAATGTTCCATTTTTTGTTTTGGGTGATTTGTTTTATGAACTTTTCTGCCCAAGGGGTTTGGTCAGTATGAGAGAAGAAAATTGTATTGAAATTATATTTTTGGCTCTCTTGCTCAAGCTTGTTTTCATCTAATTGCATAGGAATATAGTTATCTTTAAAAAAAGATGCCGGATAAGCTTCCGGCCGTCCGTCTACAAACACTTTTTCCTTTGGATAGAGCGCATAATCAAGATAACTTCCAATGTCAAAATTATTGAAAATTGGTCCTCTAAGATTAGTTTTAAGAAAAAAATCTACCGCATCTTTTGCTCCTTTTTCATTCTGCATTGTAGAACCAAATCCAAATCCTTTTCTCACGTATATCTGTTGAGCTTCAAATATAGTAAACCCTAGCAAAAGGATAACAAAAACTGTTTTGAAATGCTTAGGCAGAAAGAGTTTAATAGCAGATAAAGATTTTACAAAAGGAATAAAAGTAGCAAGGACAAACAAAGGAAAATTTCGGATGGAAAGAATAGCTAGAATAGTAAAGAAAATTGAGATTAGCCAATCAACAGGCAGTACTCGCTTAAAATTTAACAAAAGGCTCGTAAAAAGAATGGGCGCTGAAATAAAAAAGAAAAGAATTGATTGTTTGTGAATTATACTCCACAGGAAAAAGATATTCTGATTTTCCTCAATAGAATATCCATAGTGTTGAAGAACGGAAAAAGGATAAAGCGCTCCGCTTAATCCATTAGGGTTTAAAAGTGTTACTAGAATGCATCCCAGCAGCACTATTAAAGATATACCAGTATATCTTGAGTTGAAAGATCTGTTCTTAAAAACACCATCAATTATGAAAAAAACAAGCAGAACAATACCGATTGGGAAATAGATATGCATATTGACCCAAAGAAGTTCTATGAATGGCAGAAGGAAAATTAAGCGAGTGAATTTTTCTCTAAATTTGTAAAGGATAACTATAAATAAGGATAAAAATAAGAAACTAAAAAATTCCGGTCTCACATCTGTTCTTTCAAAAAGAATAGGAATATAGAGCAAAGAGCAAAATAAAAGAGAAATGGACCCCGCCTTTTTAAATACTCTTGAAAAAATTAAGCCAAAAGACAATAGGGCGAGAACTGTATTTAGAACAAGAAGACCATTGATTCCTATCTTTTGGAAAAGAACATAATAAAAAAACTTCAGACAGCCAATGGTGATTTATAAAGGGGAAGTTGGGATAAGTGTAAGAAAATAAATTTGTTTTGGGAACGTCGCCTGTTTTAAGAATTATTTCTCCTGTTATCAAATGTCTTCCCAAGTCCTGAGTAATTGCATAAACAGGATGGAAAAAGCCTATAAATAATAGTAAAAATACTAGAGAATAAATTACTTTTTGCATTTATAAATTATCCTGCCGTGGTCTGTATTGGAGAGCTTCGGCAATGTGAGTTGAATTTATATTATTTAATCCTTCCAAATCAGCAATGGTTCTCGCCAATTTTATAGTCCTATTGTAAGACCTTGCAGACAGATTCATTTTTGCAACTGCCATCCTAAGAAGCTGTAGGCAATCATCGTTTAAAACACAAAACTGCCTGATATCTTTATTTCCCATTTCGGAGTTGGATGTAATTTTTTTATTCTTGAACCGTTTAACTTGGAGATCTCTTGCTTTTTGCACCCGTTTTCTAATTTCACGGGATCCTTCGACAAGCTCAGGATCACTTTGCGAAGTGAGTTTTTCTACTTTTACCGCAGGTACATCCAGGTGAATATCAATTCTATCAAGCATTGGCCCGGAAACCCTTCTTTGATATCGAATGATTTGGCTTAAACTGCATTTACAGTTGTGAACCTGATCGCCAAAGTATCCGCAAGGACAAGGATTTTGTGCCGCGACAAGCATAAACTTAGCCGGAAAATTCACTCTTCCTTGAGAGCGGGAAATAGTAACAACTCCGTCTTCAACCGGTTGTCTTAATGTCTCAAGAACATGCCGCGGGAATTCCGGAAATTCGTCCAAAAAAAGTACGCCTCTGTGAGCCAGTGAAATTTCTCCGGGGTGCGGAGTTGTTCCTCCTCCGATCAAGCCTATATGGGAAGTTGTATGATGAGGAGAGCGGAATGGTCTTGCTACGATAAGAGCTCTTTTATCCAAGAGCCCGGATATGCTATAAATTTTTGTTACTTCCAAGGCTTCCGCAAGTGTAAGAGTCGGAAGAATTGAAGGAAGAGTTCGGGCAAGCAATGTTTTTCCAGCCCCAGGAGGGCCTTTTAATAAAATATTATGTGAACCTGCTGCAGCAATTTCCAAAGCCCTCTTTGCTCCTTCTTGTCCTTTTACCTCATTCATATCAAGCTCAAATGCCTCGTTTTTAAAATGGTCCTTTAAATTTACGTGCTTTTCCGGCCTTATTAATTTGTTATTCTTTAAATGATGAAGAAGTTGCAGAAGGTTGTTAACCGGATAAATTTCAATACCCCTTAAGATTGTTGCTTCTTTTGCGTTGGTTCCTGGCAAAAATATTTTTTTTAATTTTTTTTCCTTTGCAAGAAGTGCCTGAGGCAAAACACCGTTTGTATGCCTTAACCTTCCATCCAAAGACAGTTCTCCCATAAATATTGCATCATTTATGTTTGCTTTGATTTGTCCTGAAGCAATTAAAATTCCCAATGCGATCGGAAGATCGTAAGACGGTCCTTCTTTAGGTAAATCAGCAGGAGCAAGGTTAACTGTAATACGGTGATCGGGAAATGTTGCGCCGCAGTTGATAATAGCAGATCTGACACGTTCTTTTGCCTCCTCAACAGCCTTATCAGGTAAGCCGACAATTGTAAAAGAGGGAAGACCCCGGGAAGAAATATCCACTTCTACTTCAACCGGTACAGCGTCCAGCCCCACAACAGCAGAAGAATTAACTTTTGCCAACATAACTATAATAGTAGCATTTATTTTGTGGTATCATAAATACATGAGTAATGATGCTAAAACATTAGATCAAAATCCTGTTTCAGGAAATCAGGTTCAACCCTGGGTTCCGGTCGGGGTAGCCAATAAAGAGATTGGTCCGATTCCTTCAGTTGTACCTGAAATAAGGCCTGCAGGCCCGGAAGTAAAACATGAGATTAGTCAAGAGAGCGTAAAGTTAGGAGTAAAAGAAATACAGGATAGGCCTGATTTAACGCAGATCATTAATATGCAGCATGCGGGTCCATCAGTTCCTGTTCCACCAGGACCAACAGGTTTGGTTCAGATCTCTGAAAAAAAAGATGTCAGTAATTCAAATACTTGGCTAAATGCACTGAAAGAAAAAGTACAAAAAGTAATGCAATTAATGGGGTTTTAAATTATGCAGAATTTTTCAGTAGACTCTCTTATATCGGGATTGATAAATTTGACAATTATGCTTGTTGTCATTGTAGTTTTAGGCGTTATTTTGTTTTATCTAGGCAAGCTTTTGGTAATTTGGTACAAAAATAGAGGGAGGGAGAAAACTTCGCTTGAATCGGTTTTGATCCAAGTTGCGCTCCCCAGGGACAACGAAATCAAAATAGATACAGCAGAACAATTATTTGCAAGCTTGTCATCTATAGGACACGGAGGGAAATTTAAACTTTCTCCGCATCTCTCTTTTGAGATAGTCGGAATGCCCGGAGATATTCGTTTTTATGTTCATACCCCGAAAAAGCTACAAGATCTTGTTGAGAAACAAATCAACGGAGCATATCCTGATGCGGAGATAAAAGTTGTAAGTGTAGATAGTATCAAAAGAGAGGGGATGATTATAGGAAATGAGTACAATATTTTCTCAAGGGACGGCAAGGTTGCTTTTACTTCTTTAAAGCTCAAGTCAGAAAATTACAAGCCGATAAAAGTCTACAAAGACTTGCCAACCGATCCCTTATCATCAATTACATCAGTTCTGGCAAAAATGACAGAAGGAGAGGGAGCTGCTATTCAAGTATTGATCACACCAGCTGAGTCTAACTGGAAAAAACATGGAAGAAGTTACCTTGCCAAAACCAAAAAAGCTGAATCAAATCCTGAGACGGCAAAATATTCTGCAGATAGCAAGGAATTGGAGGGAATTGAAAACAAGATCGGAAAACCAGGATTTAATACTGTCATAAGAATTGTGGTTTCTTCAACATCCAAAGAATCGGCAGAAGCCCACTTGGGAAATATTATGAGTGTATTCAGTCAGTTCGAAAATGCTAATTCATTCAAAAAAGAAAAACATAGATTTAAAGGCATGTTCATGGATGATTTTATCTATCGATATCTGCCAATGTTTGGAGAGCCATCTGTTTTAACAAGTGAAGAGTTGGCAACTGTTTTTCATTTCCCTAATAAAGCTGTTACAACTCCAAATATTTTTTGGATGAATGCAAAAAGAGCGCCAGTTCCAGCCTCTATTCCAACTTCAGGTTTATATTTAGGAAAGAGCACATATAGAGGGTTGGCAAAGCCGGTTTATATGGATATAGATGATAGAAGAAGACACATGTATATTATTGGAAAAACAGGTACGGGAAAATCGGAATT
>OBEQ010723948.1_pt1 | contig 10307 bp, 11 predicted proteins | sample 1670901 | NCBI WGS metagenome assembly OBEQ01 (sample SAMEA104232315, study PRJEB22302) | groundwater metagenome | biome: forest; feature: aquifer; material: groundwater | place: USA | collected 2011-08-07 | depth 5.4 m | reverse complement strand
TCCCAGAGGTTAAACAATTCGCCAGTGAATTTAACGTGAGCCAAAACAGGATTGTATTGTTGTTTGGTCTATCCAAGGGCGTTCTTTATTACCAAGCGAAAGGATATCCTGCTATGCGAAAGAGTTCTAAATCCAGGATTCCCAAACAGATCGCGGTAGTAAGGGAGATTTGCAAGAATCGACCGACTTATGGAATACCGCGGGTCAAAAGGATTGCCGAGCGAGATTTTGGAGAGTCGATGAGTTATCACTTAACCTACGCGATCATGCGTGAGAATGATCTTGTAATCAAAAAATCGACTCCAAATAGAAGCCGTAGGGAGCACACGGGGAAAATAGAGGTAGGAGAGCCTAATACGAGATGGTCCAGCGATATCACCTCAATTAAGCTTTGGGATGGGACAAAGGCGCGATTCACTTATATTTTAGATTGTTGTGATCGGTCAATCATTGCATGGAGGCTGGAAAAACATATCCAGGCAACAGATATTGAGCAGATGCTTCAGGAAGCCATTTTTAAAAGGTTCCCAAGCCAAGAGATCAAAGCTCTTGGTCTTGAATTCCTTCATGATAATGGTCCTGAATATATCGAAAAGAAATTCCGAAAGCAAATGATTGCTTGGGATGTCATAAACTGTAACACTCCGACTTATTCTCCGGAATCAAACAGGATGTGTGAAGCGTTTAATGGAACTTTTAAAAGAGATTATGTGTACCATAGATTCTTGGACAATATAGAAATCCTAAAAGTAGAATTTGAAAAATGGGTCAATGATTACAATACATACGCACCCCATTCGGCTCTGGAAATGAAAACTCCAGAAGAGTTTTTTAAACTAAAAATAGCGGCTTAACTGGTTCGAATTTAGACCGATAAGAGCAGTCTGCCAGCAGGAAGAGCTCTATAAAAAAATAATTAACTCTGGTAACTTTACAAAGGCATAAAATGAATGATAAAATAAATTTATGAAATCGAATAATTCGTTGAAACTATCTAAGATCGCAAAAGAAGTTACTGATCCCACTCGCATGAGTCCAATCCATGATATAATTTCATTTCTTAAATTTTCTCTAAAATGAACTATATTCATATAGATTAAATATGAATAATGTGAAATGTGAAATAAAAATTAAAAAGTTAACTAAGGGGGCTCACAATGAGTAATATTCAAAATGAAGGGATGCACAATAGTAATCGAATTGGAAATGATTCTCAAATTCAACGTAAAGAATGGAAACTTCCTATCATAACGCGAATTGATATGAAGAGAACTATGATGTCTGGTGGTACAGTTTCTGTTGCCGATGGAACCGCTCCTATGATGGTTTAATCATATTTTAATGATTTTACTCTCTTAATGAGTGGTATTATTGGCATATTTAAGAGGGATGGTTTCCCTGTTAAAACTTTAGTATCACCTTCTAGTCAGCAGAAAATAAAAAGTGAGGGAGTGTATGGATACAATCTATGGAATGCAGGTTCTGTTAGATTGGGGCAAGCGCTGTTTTTTAATAAAAAGGATCAGACTCATTTTGAACGTTTTCCTTTCATAGATACGGAATGTGGTATTGTATTTATTGTTGAAGCACGGCTGGATAATAGAAATGAACTCATTTCAGAATGCGGCTTGCAGCGAATATCTTCTACAATAAGTGATAGGGAGTTAGTTTTTTGTGTCTATCGCCGCTGGAAGGAAAAGGCTCCTAGCCGCATATTAGGAGATTGGTCATTTGCTGCATGGCATATAACTGAACGAAAGCTTTTTCTCGCGCGCGATCATTTAGGTATGACTTCTTTATATTACTACTTAAATGAAAAAATATTTGCTTTCTCTTCTTCTCGCAATACCCTACTGGCTTTAAATATTGTTCCTTTAGAAATAGATGAACTTCATCTTGCTAAAGTGTTAACCATCTCTCCCGGTTATGATGACCATACTAATCATAAATATATAAAATCCCTACTTCCCGCACACACTATTACCTTAACCTCTGCTCATTCAAAATTGGATTGCTATTGGAGAATGGAGAATATCAGTGAATTACGACTTCGCAAAAAAGAAGATTACATTCATAGATTCAAGATCTTATTTGATCATGCAGTCGAAACGCGATTGAAAAGTAGAGAAGAAGAAGAAGAAAAACAACAAGGATTCAATGAGCCAGAGATTGCCGCCACATTAAGTGGCGGTCTAGACTCGGGATCAGTAGTTGTAACTGCAGCTCAGATTCTGATAAAAAAAGGAAACCGTATAAAGGCTTTCACATCTATACCAATATATGAAACCGATAAATATATTGACCCACAAGAATGGGTAGGGAATGAATTGAAACTTGCTCAGGCAACCGCGAGAAAGGCAAAGAATGTTGATCTATATCCCATCACTTCTTTAGATCTCAGTCCAATTCAAGCTATCCGCCAAGCATTGTTTATTTTAAATGAACCCGGCCCATTTGCTTGCAACCTATTTTGGCTACTTGCCATGCGAAAAAGTGCTCAAGCTCATAAATGCAAAATTCTACTTCATGGAACAATGGGCAACTATGGAATATCATGGAATGGTTCACCATTTTCTCAATCAATTCTATTTCAAATGAGACATTTTGGTATAAAACAATATATTAAAGAATCAATAAAACGATATGTACCCACATCTCTATTGGCAAGTTACCGTAACATACGCCTAGCAAAATCTAATTGGTGGCAATTCTCAGCCATCCACCCGGATTTTGCTACACGCATTAAATTACTCGATCATATGATCAATTCTCCTTATTCTGCTTTTTCATCGGCATCGCCTGAACCTCTTAAACAACGACTTGGCTATATCCTTTCAAGCGATTTAGGAGCAATACCCACAGAAATTAGCGCATTTTATGGGATGGAATCTCGCGACCCCACCGCTGATATCCGTCTTCTCGAGTTTATTCTTTCCGTACCAGACCATATCTTTATAGATCCAAATACTGGATTAGATCGCTGGCTTATACGAGAAGCAATGAAAGATCGACTGCCAGAGGAAGTAAGACTCAATCATCGTAAAAGTTACCAATACGCAGATATAGTGCCGCGTTTGCGTGCTTCTTCTCTTGAGGTTGAGAACACATTAAATGAACTCCAACAAGGTGCGGCATCGGCATATCTTGATGTTTCATACCTTTATAAGATATGGGACATGATTAAATACAAAGATAACATGGAAACACTAAGTAAAGCGGGCAATATTTTTACACTAGGAATAATGACCGGATTGTGGGTAAATAATTTTTATAATGGCAATAACATAAACTCTTATCCGGAATTTAATTTAGCAAGATCTTGATAAGTCATCCCAGCTTGCTATGTTCCTTAACATCAAATTCCCTGAAAATGTTCGCGTTCAAATAGACAAAACTCCTCCGACACTAGATCCAGTAACCGCGCGTGGTGTTCTTTGGCAGGCCGCAACCGAACGTTTTTTATTGGTTCTACCAAAAGTTGCGCGTTATCTTGTAGAAAATGGTCAACAGGTTACCATTCAACCATATCCTGAATCTAATGAAACAGAGATAGAATATTTTTGGCAAGGGACACCTCTTGCCGCCTTACTTTATCAACGAAACCTCTTGGCGCTTCATGCTTCAGCAGTTTCTGGTCCCAAAGGAGCTGTTATCTTTACTGGCGATTCCGGTACTGGAAAATCAGCTTTATTGGTTGAACTGCTCAAGCGTGGCTGGAAAATGCTCTCTGATGATTTAACAATTATAGCGTTTGATGAAAAGGGAAACCTATTGGTTTATCCAAACATATCTAAAATATATCTCTGGCCAGATTCGTTCGAAAAATTCGAAATTAATTCACCTTCTTATCAATCAAGAAGAATTGCCTTATCAATGAATGGACATACAACTAGTATTCCTTGTATTCTCCACTCTATTTATAATCTTTCTATCTCTAATCAGAATCATATTGAGGCAGAACTTCTTAATGGAGTTAACCATTTTAATATTCTTCCTTCATTACTATATAACAACCGAATTGCAAATGTTCTAATGGATAAATCTGTTTTATTTCGTTTTACCACAACTATAAGCAAAAATATGGGATTGAATCTTCTAAAACGTCCAATGAAAACATGGAGCGTAAAAAATCTAGCTGACTACGTAGAAAAAACAGAATGAATTACTTATACTCACTTTATGGACTTATTTTTCAATTACCTTTTTGTTGTCCTATTTTACCAGAAGCGCCAAAGGATGCTAATCCTGATGTTCAACTTAATATTGGTCACGTTCCATTAAAACTAGATGATCCAATAATTATAAATGATAGTGGGGCTGTGGGGTACTGTTGGGAAGCTTCTCTTAATCAATATCTATTAATTGGAGGAGATTATTTAGGTCGGTTTTTAGTAGAAAATGGAAATAAAATTACATTTGAATATTACTCAGAAAGCAACCCAGATAAAATTATCTATCATTTACTACATTCTGTATTAGCTGCAGTATTACGCCAACGAGGAATACTTACTCTTCATGCAAATGTTGCTGGAAATCAAAGTGGAGCATTAGCAATCTCTGGGAGTTCTGGTTCTGGTAAATCTACAACTTTAGCTGCTCTAATAGAGAAAGGATATCAAATGATTTCCGATGACATTACTGTTCTTAATCTTACATCTGATGGCCAGATACATGCTTTATGTGGACTGCCACAAACACAACTTTGTTTTGATGCCGTTCAACAAATGGGGCTAGATCCAACAAACTACGCGCGTAGTCCTGTGCGTCAATCAAAAATAATTCTTCCAATATCCAACATTTTCCAAATGAAATCTGCTCCGCTTAAAACAATTTATTTATTGGAGCGCAGTTCAAAAAGAGAAATAGAAGTAATACCGCTTACAGGTGTAGAGAAATTTATCGCACTGCAAAGTTGTATTTATGGACCGTTGCTCCCAGAACAACACCCACATTTATTTAATATGTTTTCCACTATTATTAATTCAATACGCATGTTTCGTATACTAAGACCAGAAGATAAATGGTCACTAGATAAAGTAGTCGCACAAATCCTAAAAAATTGAACCAACAGGACAAACGAGGAATCTGTATCTGGCTTACCGGGTTAAGCGGCTCCGGCAAAACAACGATTGCCACTTTAATAGTGCAACAAATTTTAAAAATTGGTCAGGGGGTTACTCTCTTAGATGGTGATCAAGTTCGTAAGCATCTATCTAAAAATCTTGGATTCAGTAGAGAAGATCGAAACCAAAATATTCGAAGTATAGGATTTGTAGCCGATAGAATTGTTTATCATGGTGGCATTGTAGTCTGTGCGGTTATTAGCCCTTATAGAATAATACGCGATGAAATTCGAGATAAAATAGAGAATAATGGACATTTCGTTGAAGTTTTTGTGAACACCCCACCTTCTATCTGTGAACACCGGGATCCAAAGGGATACTATGCTAAAGCCCGAAAAGGAGAAATTATTGGATTCACTGGGATTGACGATCCTTATGAAGCTCCTCTTCAACCGGAAATAGTTGCAGAAACAGTGGCTCATTCACCCGAACAAAATGCCAAATTGATTCTAAACTATTTGAACTATACTGTTTGGGAACAGTATTCAGTATAATATTTAAGTTAATATTCTAGAGAAATCATAATTTTTTATTAAAATTTTATGTCTAAAATATTCTGGCTAGTATCCTATCCTAAGTCTGGCAATACATGGCTACGCGCTTTATTAACTAATTATTTAAAGAACCAAGATGCTCCTGCTAACATCAATGAATTAATAGGTCTTCCAATTGCAAGTTCCCGTATTTGGTTTGATGAATGGGTAGGAGTTGAAGCCTCCATGTTAGATAACGAGCTTATTGCAAATTTGCGCCCAGCCGTATATAGATGTATTGCGCAAGAACTAAAAGAAACATATTTTATGAAAGTTCATGATGCGTGGTCTTGTACGGAAAGTGGAGAGGCTCTTTTTCCAAAAGATATAACTGCTGGAGTCATCTATATTTTGCGTAATCCAATGGATGTAGCTATTTCTTATGCTCGCTTTTCAGGAATAAGCATAGATAGAACCGTTGGAAATCTGTGTGACCCAGAATTTACAATAGCTTGCTCTGCCAAAGAGTTAGACCTACAACTGCCTCAACATTTAAGTTCTTGGAGCGGTCATATTCAAAGCTGGGTGGATAAATCTCAGCTTCCAATTTATATTGTTCGTTACGAAGATTTAGTTATAAATACGGAAAAAGCATTCAACTCAATAACGCAGTTTTGTGGGCTAACTTATGACGCAATTCGTTTACAAAAAGCTGTTTCTTTTTCCAGCTTTAGAGAATTGCAGAAACAAGAAAAAGAAATTGGATTTCTGGAGTATTCATCAAAAACAGCTATACCGTTTTTTCGCCGAGGGGAAACGAATTCTTGGAGAAACGAAATGCATCCAGAGCTAGCTCGCAAACTGATAGAAGCTCATGGAGAAACCATGCAGCGCTTTGGATATCTTGAGAAAGTTTAGTTTAAGGAGGAGTTATAAATGTCTATTGAATTAAAAACTAGAATTAAACGTAATAATAATTGCGCATCGGCCCCAGTAGATAATGAAATTGTATTTTTAAATCTATTACATAATCATTACATTGCCCTAGACGAAATTGGACGACGTGTTTGGGATTTACTTGAAGCCCCTCAATCCGTAGAAGAATTATCTAAAAAATTGTCTCAGGAGTTTAAAAATACTCCCGAAGGAATTGCCTTTGATCTTTTACCTTTTCTAAATGAACTTGAGACTGAAGGTATTGTTTGCTTATCTAATGAGAAAACTACATAAACTGTTACATCTTTCGCAAAGAGAACTTAAGCTTCTAATAAAAGCTTTTTTCTATATAGGATGGCTTCGTTTAGCAGTTCTATTTCTTCCTATACACTGGATCATTAAATTTCTAAGATTTATTGAAGGAGAAAGAGCGACCCAAAATGGAATCATCCCAATAGAACATATAGTATTTATTCGCCGAACTGTTCAAATTGCCGCAACTTATTCTCCTTGGAAAAATACCTGTTTGGTTCAGGCCTTGACCGAGGCTCTCCTTTTAAGAAAGCATAACATTCCATCCACACTTTATTTGGGCGTAGTAAAAGACAGAGAAAAACCAGAAAGATTTTCATTTCACGCATGGACACAATGCACTGAAACTAAAGAGAAAGACTGTAATCAATATACTGTTCTTTCTTCTTTCGCAGTTCTCTTATGAAACCACCTTTTAAAACATTGTCTACAGAAGATATTCAATATTTTATTTTTAATATCAAAGAAAAATTCAGTCTAGAACTCTCAGAAAAGCTGAACCCTATTCAAATTGAAAATAAAACTTTTGAATTGGAACCCTATTATTCTAAAGATCTACAAACCAGAATTCTGCGTATTGGTCCACTAATTTTTATAGAAGTAGCAGGAAATATCTTTAATGAAGATTACATTACTCCTGAAACATTAAAAAATAGGATACTAGAACTTAAAGAACACCTTGGTCTATTGTATATCGATAATATGAGAAGTATTTTATTTGTAAGACCCACTGTTTATGTGGAAAACCCTCTTCCACGAACACGGTTTTTGTTAAATCCACATACAATTTTACCCATTGCAGAAATGCTTGCCTATTGCGAAGAATTCATGGGAAAATCCGGCCTAGATTTAGGCGCCGGCGATGGACTCCTTGCGAGAGTTGCTCTTCGATTGGGAGCTTTTAACATGACCCTTATTGACTGGAATGACTTGCAGCTAGAAAAGGCCAAAGTTTTTCTAGATGAGGATGGTTATTCTAAGACAAAAATAATACAGGAAAATCTTTTAGACCATCCTCTTCCTATTCTTCTAAAGAACGATCCATCTATTCAAAATACGCATTTTATAGTTTCTAACATTGGTACCCACGATAGGATTGAGGATGGAAACCGCGCCTCATTAAATATTATAAGAGAATTATCTGGAATTAACCTTTTTATTCATGCGGGATATACGGATCATGACTTACAAGATAGGACTTCCTTTTTGGAAATCCAAAAAAATCTAATGAAAATCGATTTTAATATAACCAGTTATAGATACTTTTGGAATCCAGTACATTCTATAAAAAGGGTGGGGGTCACAGCTCTCATTGCAAGAAAAAGGATCCCGGAAAGTTAAGACCATGGGTTTTTACTATTATTTGTACGCTGGGTTAAGGATCTCTTCGGAATTATCTATACCTGAATGGTCTATGTTCGAACAATTCCAACCTTTTGAAAATGTAGAGGTAAATATTTCTCTGCAAAACCTTTTAGAACAAAACTGGCATCTTGAAAAAAAACTTCCTTTTATTTCTACAAATGATTACCGCTTTCATGTTCATTCTATAGCTTATTATCAAGTACAAAATGGTCGCACGATTTTAGTCATGCCAGAATATAACGCCAATCCGCAAGCAGTACGCTTTTTTCTACTTAGTTCTGCTATAGGAGCACTCTTCTATCAACGAGGCCTTTTGGCAATTCGTGCTAGTGTCTTACAAGTAGGTAAAGGAATAGTAGCTTTTTGTGGTATGAGTAACACAAGTGAATCTATTTTTATAGCTTACTTGGTTAGACATGGATATACTATGGTGAGTAATGATTTATGCCGATTTGATATTATTGAAAATAATCAAGTAAGCGTCTGGCCCACATCACCTAATTTTAAACATACTATCCAAGACAATAGATGGCAAAATAATCAACAATCCTTAAAACTATCCTCTATTTACCTAATTGAATGGGGGGAATGGAACTTAACTCTCTTACGGGGTCACAAAACCTTAACTCGTTTTATTGACTCAGCCACCTATCAACCCAAATTATTAGAACCTATGGGAATATTAGCTGCCTACTTACAGTTTTGGGCTAAAATAGTTTCTGCTGTTCCTATTTGGAATCTAGAACTCTCCAAAAATCCAATGACAATGAATAAAAATATCAATTTAATTGAACAACATTGGTTCGAAAATAAAATTCTAGAATCAGCTAAAACTCATCCTATCATAAAGGAAAATCATGACTCAGCAAAGAGATAAAATAAGAAATTTCCTACTTACAATTCTTAAAAATCAGATGGGACTTAGTTATAAGGAGGTTTTTTCATCTCTAACTACACAGGAGTGCCATAAACTAATTGATACTTCTAGAAAACATCATATCTCACCCCTTTTATATCAATATCTAAAAACAATTGAATCTCAAGTTCCACCAGAAATTCTACAAACATTCCGTACCGACTATTTTCAAAATGCAATCCGTAATCTGGAACTCTACCGCAACCTTGCGGATGTATTGAAAAGTCTTCACCAAGCGCACATCCCAATCATTCCATTCAAAGGCTTATTTTTAGCGGAGCATGTCTATAAAAACATCGCGGCACGCTCCATGAGCGATGTAGATTTACTTGTTAAAAGAGAAGAGTTAGATCGAGCGCGGGACATATTGTTGAAATTTGGATTTAATCCAATGTCCGGGCTAGATCAGATTGCTCCTAAAGAATATCAGTTAAGTTTTTATCATTCCAAAAGCAATTTAATTCTTGAATTACACTGGCTTATTATTAATCCAAAGCATAGGGTACATCTCAATACAGCTGCTCTATGGGAAAGATCTCTCCCATCTCAAATTTCTGGAGTTCCTGTAAGAATTCTAACCGCTGAAGATCAAATTCTTCAACTTTGTATGCATGCGTCGGATCATGTCTTTGCTCATGGGCTGCGCGCCATGGTGGATATTAAAAAAACTTTACTCCATTACACCGAAGAAATAGATTGGACACTACTATCCCAACGGGCCATGGAATGGGGTGTCATACACAGTCTATATGTTAATTTGTGGCTTGCAAAAAAGCTATTGGATGCTCCAGTTCCAGATCTATGGCTAAATTCAAACAAAGTAGAAACCATAACCCAAAACAGATTAGAATTTGCTGAACAGTGCCTCTTTATGAACGCGGAGGAACCAGAAACAGCACTTCCTGAAACAGATAATCTTATATTGTTATGGAAAGAAGAGAGTTTTTTTAAAAAAATAATTTTGGTATGGAACGCATTTTTTCCATCGCGTTTAAATTTATCTGTAAAATATCCTATTTCGCCAAATTCGTGGAGAATATATCTCTACTATCCCATAAGAATTAAAGATTTGTTGCAACGACGCGCTGGAACATTATGGGCGCTCCTTAGGGGGGACAAGTCTACAGTTCAACATGCGGAAGTCCAGAATGAATTACTCCTACTAAAAAATTGGCTTTTTTC
>OBEQ013026372.1_pt1 | contig 10308 bp, 12 predicted proteins | sample 1670901 | NCBI WGS metagenome assembly OBEQ01 (sample SAMEA104232315, study PRJEB22302) | groundwater metagenome | biome: forest; feature: aquifer; material: groundwater | place: USA | collected 2011-08-07 | depth 5.4 m | reverse complement strand
AGCCTGTGGGACACGGCGCGCGCCAGCGGCGCAGAAGGCCTTGGCGCCAACGGCGAATATCACAATACGCCATTCCAGTTTCCCAATGGCTGCCACATCTGCGAGGTGGGCATCGACCCGGAGACCGGAATCATCCGTGTGCTGAATTTTACCGCAGTGGATGACTTCGGAAATGTCCTCAATCCGATGATCGTTGAGGGCCAGGTGCATGGCGGCATCGCACAGGGCCTTGGCCAGGCGCTGGGCGAACACGCGGTCTATGACCCGGATACCGGCCAGATGCTCAGCGGTTCGTTCCTCGACTACTGGATGCCGCGCGCCGATGACATGCCGGATTTCACCATCGCTTTCAAAAACGCCCCCTGCACCACCAATGAAATGGGCGTCAAAGGCTGCGGCGAAGCCGGCTCCACCGGCGCGCCCCCCGCGCTGGTAAACGCGGTGCTGGACGCCGTGGCGCATCTGGGCATCACGCATCTGGATATGCCGCTGACGCCATTTGCGATGTGGGGTGCGCTTCGCTCCTCGCAATGACGCTTGGGGCAGGGTAATGAATATGTGAGATCAGAAAGTGGCCCCATGAAAATTTCGGATTATATTTCCACAGATATATTTATCAACGACGTCCGTCCGCCATGGGAGGTTTGCCATCTGGCGGCTGAAATCGTCGGCTCATGGATCGCGCGTTTAACGCGCCACTTTCGTATCACAGATGGTGTCGCCATTCATGAAACCGCGACTGTGGAATCTGGGGCCATTCTGAAAGCGCCTTGCATAATTGGCCCGGGCTGTTTTGTCGCCGCTTACGCTTATTTACGTGGCGGCGTGTGGCTTGACAAAAATGTCATCATCGGGCCGTCGTCAGAAATCAAATCATCCTTTATTTGCGCGAACAGCAAGGCAGCACATTTGAATTTCATTGGTGATTCAGTCATTGGCGAAAATGTGAATATCGAGGCTGGCGTCATTCTGGCCAATTTTCGCAACGAATGGGAAGTGAAAGAAATAATCTGTTTTGACGGGGTCAATTATATTCATACCAAACTGAATAAATTCGGATCCCTTATAGGTGACGGGTGCCGGATTGGGGCCGGTTCAGTTCTGGCGCCGGGCGTCATTTTGAAAAATGGGGCCATCATCAGAAGGCTTTCTTCAATAGACCAGATACCCATCGAGATGCAGAAATTGATTGGCTAGATACTTGGTTTGCAACCTATATCTCTTAAATCGATTTGCGCTTATTTTTCAATTTCCATCCTTCCCCACGAACACCACCCCCGGCAGTCCGTCGAAATGCGCGTTGCAGGTCAGCAGCTCTGCGCCATGTTCCAGCGCCGTGGCGTAGACAATCGCATCGGCGGTGGCGAGTTTATGCAGGCGGCAAAGTTCCGCCGCCGCCAGGGCGATTTTGGTGTCGAGGGGGACGACGTGGCACATTTGCGTGAAGGCCACCACCTGATCGGCCTTGTCCTCGCCAACCTCGCGCGCCAGCCATTTGGCGAGTTCGAGTTGCACGATGGTGGGCACAAGCCAGTCTTGGCGCGCCGGAATGGCGGACGCGACGGCTTTGCCAGTGGGTGAGGCGATCAGCCATTCAACCCAGGCGGAGGTGTCCACAAGGCGCATCAAAAGCGATCCTTGCGGTCCCGGTAATTTTTTGGCTTTGCGCCTTTGGCGATTCCGGCAAGTTCATCCGCTTCGGGAACCGGGACCAGAAGCACGCCCGTACCCTTGGGAATGAAAGCAAACTCCTGCCCCGCCTTCCATTTGCGCGCCGTGCGCACCGCCTTGGGGATGGATATCTGGAACTTTGCCGAAAGGGTTGCCGTGTCAGACATATTCTTGCCTTTTTATGATCTATTATAGATTGGTAAGAAATTAACATAAAGCAAGCTTTGCTGCAATCCCTTACCGCTGACCGGGCCCCGGAAAAGCAAACATGGTCAATGCTTTCCTAACAAAAAACTGTGTGAGCAATGGCCAGGACGGATTAATTTTACTGGAAATTAAGCCCTATGCGCTTAAATGGTCAGCGTAGGGATTACCAAGTTTGCTGAACTGCAAGATGCAAACCCAAGCGAACCTTGGCGTTGAATTACACAGGACGGGGGCCAGCACCTGGCGTTTATTCGCTTTGGTGACGCGCTTCTCGAAACGGCAATCCGTCAGGAATGACGGGACGCAAAGCTACCGGCCCCATTCCTTTCACGAAAAGGCAGGGCAGCGGGGCTACCGAAAGGAGAGATCATGCGTATTATCGTTCTCGCATCGCAAAAAGGCGGTTCAGGCAAAACCACACTGGCCGGACATCTTGCTGTGCAGGCTGAATTGTCCGGCGCTGGCCCCGTTGCGCTGATCGATACCGATCCCCAGGGCAGTCTGGCCAAATGGTGGAATGCGCGGGCGGCGGAAACGCCTGCTTTTGTGGGTGCACGATTTGACAGCCTGCAAGCCGACCTTGAGGCCTTGCGCGCGCAAGGCTTCAAGATGGTGTTTATCGACACGCCTCCTGCTGTGACTAAAGCTATTTCGCATGTGGTCAGCTTTGCTGATCTTGTGGTGATGCCCACCCGGCCTAGCCCGCACGATCTGCGCGCCGTTGGCGCCACGGTTGAAATCGCTGACGCTCATAACAAAGCCATGGTTTTCGTGATCAATGCGGCTACGGCGCGCGCCAAGATTACGGCCGAGGCTGCGGTGGCGTTGTCCCAGCATGGCACCGTTGCGCCCGTTATGCTCAATCATCGCGTTGATTTTGCCGCCAGTATGACGGACGGCCGCACGGTGATGGAATATGGCGCGAAAGGTGCTTCGTCGAAGGAAGTAAGTGAATTATGGAGCTATCTGGGTAGCCGTTTAGCGAGGCTGGATGGCGGGCCGGTAGAATTTCAGGATCCGGCAGGGTTTGATTTTGAGACTCAGCAGAATGTATTACCAGAGACCGCGCCACAACCCGCGCTAAAGCAAAGCGCTAGCCTGGTTACGCTCGCGGCGGTTATCGAAGAACCATCGCCTGTTATTATACCGGCAATTGAAGAATATCCGGTTGCCATCGCTCAGGTCTTGCAGGAGATGATCGGGCAATCTGAAGCCCTTGCGTCAGAAACGCTGGCGCCTGAGGTTCAGAAAGTCAGAGCTGACGTGACGTTCGATACCGGCAGCGTGCCGCCGCCCTTGTTGGAAAACCCGCAACAGGCGCTGCTGGAAGCAGTACAGCGTTTGCGGGGTGAACTGGATTATCCCGCATCCCTTGATGACATCTTAAATCCGGCAGACGCTTCTGAGGATGCGCTTAAACCAGAACAGATTCTGAAGGAAATGGCGTCAGCGAAGCGCGGTATGAGCGCCCCGTTCCTCAATCGCATGATCGGCTTTGGCCGTCGCGCTTGAACGGAATGGGCCATGCAGGCGCCCCATGGCGTCATTGCATATTGGTAAAGAATGATGGCGCCATGAAACTTGATGCAGCCCGGAAATTGGGCGCTTGTCAGCAGAAATACGCCCGGACAGGATAATTCGGTATGAGCACGGAAAAATATACTTCACTGCATAGCGGGCTTATCGCCCGCAAGGGCGAGGCATTGCCAACCCCGCACATCAATCTTGATGTATTTGATGTGGAAAGGCCGGTCACGCCCGCGCCTGCATCCCCCTCCATCCCGCTGAACTGTGAGATGCCTTCGAGCACTGCCAGGCCGAAGCGGCCCCAGCGCATAGCCGAGGACAGTAAAGCCGGGGGCATCAAAGCCCTGACGTTCCGGCTTGACCCTTCGCTCTATCATCGGGTGCAGGTTGCCGCCGCCAAATTGGGCTGGACCAGCCAGGATTTGTTGCGGGCAGCAGTAGAAAGTCACCTCATGTATCTTGGCACTGAGGTTTTTCCGAACTGCGGTTGCATTGGCGGTAAAGACGGCTGCCACTAGCGCCGCCTATTGCGATGCCCATATGATGCGGGCAATCCAGCTAAGATCGCCAGGCGAAAAGGTTCGTAGTGGAAATTCCGGGTTGAACGAAGCCAGTTCCACCCGGCTGGCGGTTTTGCGCAGCAGCTGCTTGGCCATTACCTCGCCATTCAGGGTTTTGGCTACCACGCGGTCGCCGCGCCGCACATCCGCCTGGGGCGAGACGACAACAATATCGCCATCACGATAAACCGGCAGCATGCTGTCACCGCTTATTTCCAGCGCATAGGCATTTTCATCGCCGAGGCCGGGAAAGTTGACCGTGTCCCAGCCGCCCCCCACAGGAAAGCCACCATCATCGAAAAAGCCTTGCGCCCCCGCCTGGGCGAAGCCAATTACCGGAATGGGCCGGGAGTTCCGTGTGGAAATATCCGTCACGGGCGCAATCAGCAGCGCAAAATCAGCAATCGACGCGCCGGTAACTTGCAGGACGCGCGACAGACTTTCAGTGCTGGGCCAGCGTTGCTTGCCATCCTGAAGCCGTTTTGAACGGTTGAAGATGGTGGGGTCCAGACCTGCGCGCTTGGCCAGACCCGATGGGGAAAACCCATGGGCCGCGGCAAGGGCGTCGATACCTTCCCAAATTTGTTTATGGCTTAACATGGCGCGCTATGACATCTTTCACGGAATAGGAATTATAGCTTATTTTGGGCAAAAGGGAAGCGGAATATGGCAGGTTTGATCTATAAAATTTTACGCCAGATGGAATGGCAGGAGGCATACGCTCAGGGTCAATTGACCGGTGCGCCCGTGGATATCGAAGATGGGTTTATTCATTTTTCGACCGCAAAACAGGTACGCGAGACGGCTGCGCGGCATTTTTCCGGCGAGATGGATCTGATATTGCTGGCCGTTGATCCGGACCAGCTAGGCGCCGCGTTGCGCTGGGAACCATCACGCGGCGGGGATTTATTTCCGCACCTGTATGCAATACTACCGTTGAACAGGATCACAGGGGTATATGAAGTGCCGCTAGGGGATGACGGTATGCATAAATTTGCAGCGGAAACGGGAATCTGAATGATAGGTCTTTACTCCCTCGCGGGTCCGCTGCTGCGCATGCTGGACCCGGAAACTGCGCATGGCCTGACGATCCGCGCCCTTAAACTTGGGCTTGCGCCACGCATCCCGGCACCGCAAATACCGGTCCTGAAGACATCCGTGTTCGGATTAAATTTTCTTAATCCGATAGGGATTGCGGCTGGCTTTGACAAGAATGCGGAAGTGCCGGATGCGATGCTGCGCCTGGGCTTCGGCTTTGCTGAAACCGGCACAGTGACGCCGCTGCCACAGGAGGGAAATCCGCGGCCGCGAATATTTCGCCTGCACGAAGATAGAGCGGTGATCAACCGGCTCGGATTCAATAATCAGGGGCTGGAGGTATACAAGGCGCGGCTTGCGGCGCGGCGAAATCACCCCGGCATTGTGGGCGCCAATATTGGTGCGAACAAAGACAGCGCGGACCGTATTGGGGATTACCTGATCTGTTTTGAAGCGCTGGCTGGGCTGGCGGATTATTTCACCATTAACGTGTCATCCCCCAACACACCGGGTCTGCGCGGGCTGCAGGATCGCGAACTTCTGCAAAACCTGCTGGCGAAATTGCTGGCGGCGCGCACGCGCAAACAGACAAATGTGCCGCTGCTGCTGAAGATCGCGCCGGATCTGGATGAACAGGCATTGCGCGATGTGATTGCGGTGGCGCTGGACACCGGTATTGATGGGTTGATCATTTCTAACACCACTACTGCCGCGCGTGAGGGGCTGCTTAGCAAGCATCGCATGGAGCAAGGCGGACTTTCCGGGCGGCCGCTGTTTGCACCCTCGACACGGATGCTGCGTGATGCCTACCGTCTTGCGGGCGGAAAGCTTCCGCTGATCGGAGTGGGGGGTGTCGCCAGTGGTGCGGATGCCTACGCCAAGATACGCGCGGGCGCTTCGCTGATTCAACTTTATACAGCAATGACCTATGCGGGGCCGGATTTGGCAGCTAATATAGCGGTTGAATTGGGGGAATTGTTGGAGAAAGACGGGGTTGCGAATGTGCGTGAAGCCGTCGGGATTGGTGCTTGAGGAAAAGAACAGGAATGACCGTAAAAATCTATCATAACCCGCGTTGCACGAAATCACGGCAGACACTGGCGTTACTGCAGGAACGTGGCATCAAGCCGCAAGTGGTTGAATATTTGCAAACTCCACCATCTGTAAAAGAGCTTGAGGAAATTTTGCGAATGCTGGGAATTGGACCACGAGATCTGATGCGTACAGATGAAACTCTGTATAAAGATCAAGATCTGGGCAGGGAGAGACTGACGCATGGGCAACTGGTTCATGCGATGATCAAATCGCCCATTCTGATCCAGCGGCCCATTGTTATTGCCAATGGCAAGGCCGCTATTGGCCGCCCGCCGGAGAATGTCCTTGCAATCCTTTAACGCAGTAGTCCTTCTGGGCATTTTGTTCGTGCTGGGCATACCCGCGGCTGTGCAAGCAGAGGAACCCGCACAAATCTGTGATAAGGCAACGATGCCTGAGATCGACTTCTTGCGTTGTGAAGGGGCGCGCCTGCGCGCCAAGGGACACGCATTGCAAGAGAAGGCCAAAGCGCAAATTGCCAATGGGCGGAAAATCAGCACTGACTGCGAAGCGCTTGAGGACAAGGAAGCCGCCCGCGATTGCGATCTGTTATCTTCCGATATGAATGAGGACGCCGCCTTCAAACAGGCGGAAGCAGCCGACATTCTGGACGAAGCCGAACGGATGGATGCCCGCGCAGCGGATATACATAAGGAAAAGCGGTAGGGCTCGCTTATCCTACCGCCCCCGCAACCTGCGCATATTTCCACGCGGCTTCGGATAGCGGGCGCACGCGGCTGGCGCGTTCCGCGGCATGTTCGCTGGCCGCCGTGCCGTCGCGGACCCGGCCCAGAATGCCTTGCAGAATCCCCGCCAGCCGGAAGAAATTATAGGCGAAGTAAAAGTCGAGATTTTCGATGCTTTTGCGCCCGGTCATTTCGCAATAACGCGCGGCATATTCTTTCTCGGTCGGGATGCCGAGGGCGCGCAGTTCGGCTTCCGGCGTGGTGCCGAGATCGGAATCCGGGCTGCGCCATTGCATCAGATGATAGGTAAAATCGCCGAGCGGATGGCCGATGGTGGACAGTTCCCAGTCCAGTGCGGCGATAATGCGCGGTTCGATGGAATGTACAATGGCGTTGTCGAGCCGGAAATCCCCATGCACGAGGCTAACCGAATCATCTGGTGGAATATTGTTGGGCAGCCAGTCGATCAGCCGGTTCATTTCCTTGATCTCTTCGGTTTCGGAAGCCTGATATTGTTTCGTCCAGCGTGAAATCTGCCGGGCGAAATAATTGCCGGGGCTGCCGAAATCGCCCAGTCCGATGGCGTTGTAATCGACCTTGTGCAGATTGGCCATGAAGCTGACCTGGCTGTCGAAAATTTTGCTGCGATCTTCCTTGCTGATGCCGGGCACCAGCGGCTCCCAGAACACGCGGCCTTCGACGCATTCCATGATGTAGAACATGGTGCCCAGAATGCTTTCGTCTTCGCACATGCAGAAGGTGCGTGGCACGGGAATGCTGGTTTTGTTCAGGGCCGTAATGACTTTGTATTCGCGGTCAACGGCATGCGCTGATTTCAGCAATATGCCGGGCGGCTTGCGGCGCAACACATAGGATTGGCGTGGCGTGATCAGCTTATAGGTCGGGTTGGATTGTCCACCCTTAAACTCCTCGACCTGCAACGGGCCCTGGAAGCCTTCTACATGCTTTTGCATATAGGCGAACAGCGCCTTTTCATCCAGGCGATGTTTCGGATCAACCTCTTTGGTACCGGAAAATTGTTCCTGTCTGTTAGGCTCTTCCATGATTCCTGTCCCCGGCTGTGTGTGTTGTTCTTGTGTTAAAGCATATTAGCTGCTTTGGCGTTCTCTTTCCAGTGCCCGCCACGCAATATCGCGGCGGCAGAATCCGCCCGGCCATATAATTTTATCTACGGCGCTGTAGGCGCGGCTTACGGCCTGGGTGATGGTGTCGCCGGTGGCGGTGATATTCAGCACACGCCCGCCATTGCTCAGCACTTTTTCGTCCTGGGCGGTGGTTCCGGCGTGAAATATCTGTACGCCCGGCGTTTGTCCGGCCAGGGCGAGGCCACCAATCCGCTCGCCCTTTTTATAGCGGCCGGGATAGCCTTTGGCGGCCATCACCACCGTTACCGCCGCCTGCTGTGACCAGCGTAAATTGGCGCCGGCCAGATTACCCTCTGCCGAAGCCAGAAGCGCGGGCAGCAGATCGCTTTCCAGCCGCATCATCAGCACCTGGCATTCCGGGTCGCCAAAGCGGGCATTATATTCGATCAGATAGGGCCCCCTGTCCGTAATCATCAGGCCCGCGAACAGCACCCCTTTGAACGGCGCGCCCGCCGCCGCCATGGCGGCAACGGTGGGTTCAATAATGCGGCGCATGGTCTGGGCGCAGATTTCGTCTGTCATCACGGGTGCGGGGGAATAGGCCCCCATGCCGCCGGTGTTCGGCCCCGTGTCGCCATCGCCCACCCGTTTATGATCCTGCGCGGTGGCCAGCGGCAGGGCGGTCTTGCCATCGACCAGCACAAAAAAACTGGCTTCTTCGCCATATAAAAATTCTTCCACTACCAGTTCCGCGCCCGCAGTTCCAAACGCGCCGCCCAGAATGTCATCGGCTGCGGCTTCCGCCTCCGCCAGTGTTCCGGCCAGGATCACACCCTTGCCCGCTGCAAGGCCGTCAGCCTTGATCACAATCGGCGCGCCCTGTTTGCGGATATAGCGTTTGGCGGCGGCGGCGTCGCTGAACCGCTGATAAGCAGCGGTTGGGATATTATTGGCGGCGCATAAGTCTTTGGTGAAGCCTTTGGAGCCTTCTAGCCGCGCTGCTGCCGCTGCCGGGCCAAACGCCTTGATGCCTCGCGCCGTCAGGTGATCAACCAGCCCGGCCACCAGTGGTGCTTCAGGTCCGACAATGACAAAGCCAACGTCCTGTCCCCGCACAAAGGCCGTGACGGCGGCGAAATCCAGTGGGTCCAGATCAACACACTCGGCCAGCCCCGCAATCCCGCCATTCCCCGGCGCGCAGTACAGCCTGCCCAGCAACGGCGACTTGCGCAACGCCCACGCCAGCGCATGCTCCCGCCCCCCGGAACCGATCAATAAGATATTCATGCTTTATTTCCCAAAATCATTCGAGACTTGTATCATGTAGATAGCAAAGCAAAAAGCCCAAGGACGCAGCGTGAGTCTTTCAGATACCCCCTCCAACCTGCCTGAACTGAGCGTCAGCGAACTCTCAACGGCGCTGAAGCGCCTGGTCGAGGGCGAGTTTGGCCTGGTGCGGGTGCGGGGCGAGATTTCCGGCTACACACGGGCGGCCAGTGGCCATTGCTATCTCACCCTGAAAGATGACCGTTCGGTCATTGACGCGGTGATGTGGAAGGGCACGGCCAGTGTACTGCGCTTCAAACCGGAAGACGGCATGGAAGTGGTGTGCACCGGCAAGCTGACCACCTATCCTGCGCGTTCCAAATATCAGCTGGTTGTCGAAGCCATGGCCCCTGCGGGCATCGGCGCGCTGCTGGCGCAACTGGAGGAACGGCGCAAGAAACTTGCCGCCGAGGGGCTGTTTGATGCGGCGCGCAAACAGCTTATCCCCTATCTGCCGGAAGTGATCGGCATTGTCACTTCGCCCACGGGCGCCGTGATCCGCGATATTCTGCACCGGCTGGCGGACCGTTTTCCGCGCCATGTCTTATTGTGGCCGGTGCTGGTGCAGGGCGAACTAGCGGCGGCTCAGATTGCAGCAGCCATTGAAGGATTTAACAAGATTATACCCGGCGGGCCAGTGCCGCGCCCGGATGTGCTGATCGTGGCGCGCGGCGGCGGCAGTATCGAAGACTTGTGGGCTTTCAACGAAGAGATTGTAGTGCGGGCCGCTGCCGCCAGCCAAATTCCGCTGATCAGTGCGGTGGGGCATGAAACCGATACCACGCTGATCGATTTTGCATCCGATCTGCGCGCGCCGACGCCGACGGCGGCCGCCGAAATGGCCGTGCCGGTGCGCAGTGAATTGCGCGCCCAGGTGCTGGATTTGGAACGCCGCCTTCTGGGCGCGCAGGGGCGGCTGCTGGAAGAACGCCGCGCCCGCCTGGTCAGTGCGGCGCGCGGCCTGCCGCGATTAACTGAAATTCTTGGTTTGCCGCGCCAGCGCTTTGATGCGGTGGCGGAGCGTTTGCCGCGTGCGCTGCTGGCCAACATACGCGCGGGCGAAACCCGGCTGGCGCGCCTTGCGGCCCGGCT
>OBEQ011227586.1_pt1 | contig 10308 bp, 13 predicted proteins | sample 1670901 | NCBI WGS metagenome assembly OBEQ01 (sample SAMEA104232315, study PRJEB22302) | groundwater metagenome | biome: forest; feature: aquifer; material: groundwater | place: USA | collected 2011-08-07 | depth 5.4 m | reverse complement strand
TGAGATAGAGCAAGGTATCGAAGGTCTGGTACACGTTTCCGAAATGGACTGGACTAACAAGAACGTTCATCCGTCCAAGGTTGTTTCTCTGGGCGACGAAGTAGAAGTCATGATTCTGGAAATCGACGAAGCACGTCGTCGTATCTCCTTGGGTATGAAGCAGTGCAAGTCCAATCCTTGGGACGACTTCGCGCTGAACCACAAGAAGGGCGACAAAGTTAAGGGTCAGATCAAGTCCATCACCGACTTCGGCGTGTTTATCGGTCTGGAAGGCGGTATCGACGGTCTGGTGCATTTGTCCGACCTGTCCTGGTCTGTTGCCGGTGAAGAGGCTGTGCGCAACTACAAGAAGGGCGACGAACTGGAAGCTGTGGTTCTGGCCATCGACGTTGAGCGCGAGCGCATCTCTCTGGGCGTGAAGCAAATGGAAGGTGATCCGTTCGGTGGCTATGTTTCCGGACACGACAAGGGCGCTATCGTTACCGGCACCGTGAAGTCTCTGGATGCCAAGGGTGCAGTGGTTATGCTGGACGGCGATGTGGAAGCCTATTTGAAGGCATCCGAAGTTTCCGCCGACCGCGTGGAAGATATCCGCACTCACCTGAAAGAAGGCGACACTGTGACGGCACTGATCATCAATGTGGATCGCAAGAATCGCGGTATCAATCTGTCTATCAAGGCGATGGATAAGGCTGATGAAGCGTCTGCAATGACCAAGTTCGCAGCGGAAAACACCAGCTCGGCCGGTACCACCAATCTGGGCGCGTTGCTTAAGGCCAAGATGGCTTCCAGCAAGGTAGATGCATAATCAGGAGTGAGAGAACATGACTCGTTCTGATCTTATCGCCAAGCTGGCAGAGCGCTACACGCAGCTGCAGGGCAAGGACGCCGAACTTGCTGTCAAGGTTATCCTTGATAGCATGTCCTCGATCTTGTCCCGTGGCGGCCGCATCGAGATTCGCGGTTTTGGCAGTTTTGCCTTGAACTATCGTCCACCCCGTCTGGGACGCAATCCCAAGTCGGGCGACAAAGTTCAAGTGCCAGCCAAGTATGTGCCGCATTTCAAAGCGGGAAAAGAGTTGCGCGAGCGGGTAGATTTTCCGGCATCCTAATTCGATGCTGGAATAAAAGGATTGGCGGCTTATCGCGAGATAAGCCGCCAATTTTTTGCTCTAAATTTAGCCACGGAGGGCGGCGTATTTTATCCGTGCAAATCCGTGTTCATCTGTGGCTGGATGCTGTTCTTGGAATGAATCTGTGCAATCTGCGGGTTCTTGCCGTTTCTAGGTTCGCCAGTTCATGGTATCGTTGCGCCCCATCTGATAAGGGTAGTAAAAAATGCGCTATTTAGTCTGGCCGTTGCGTGCGGTATTGTTTTTACTGCTGCTGGGTTTCGCCGTGAAAAACGATCAGCCCGTGGTGCTGAGATATTTCTTCGGCTATGAATGGCAAACGTCATTGGTTGTCATTTTGCTGTGTTTTTTTACCGCAGGGGTGTCGATCGGCGTGCTGGCTATGCTGGGCAACATGTTCCGGCAGCGTCGCGAGCTTTCAGCTTTGCGGCGAGATTTACAACTGAAGAACAAACTGGCTGAGATTGAAAACGCTCAGCACATTCCTACCCAACCCTCTTGATCCGGCATCACCCTAGCTATGGAATTTGAACCCTGGATGTTGTTGGTCTTCCCCCTGTTTTTCGGCATGGGCTGGTTGGCCGCGCGTATCGATATCAAAGAATTGTTGACCGAATCCAGCGCCTTGCCGCGTTCCTATTTTCAGGGGCTGAACTTCCTGCTCAATGAGCAGCAGGATGAAGCGATCGAGGCGTTTATCGAGGTTGTCAAAGTAGATCCGCAGACCATTGAGTTGCACTTCGCTTTGGGTAGCCTGTTCCGTCGTCGCGGAGAAGTGGATCGTGCCCTGCGCATGCATTTGAATCTGGTCGAGCGCGGCGATCTTGACGAGGATAAACGGCAGCAAGCCTTGTTCGAGCTGGGGCAGGATTATTTAAAGGCCGGCATTTTCGACCGGGCTGAATCTACCTTTGCCAGTTTGCAAGGAACATCCTATGAAAAAGAGGCGCTCGACTTCTTGCTGGAGATATTTCAGAAGGAAAAAGATTGGCTCAAGGCCATCGACATCAGCCAGCGTTTGACCGTGCTGACGGGCGAGTCGCACGGTAAAGAGGCGGCATTCTTCTATTGCGAACTGGCCGCAGCGGAGCTCGCCAATAAGCGGGTGGAGGCGGCGACAGTCCATCTGGAGCAGGCACTCGTCGTCAACCCTCACGCGGTGCGTGCCACGATCATGCTGGGCGACATCGCGCTGGAGGCTGGGAATGTTTTGCCAGCCATTGAGATTTGGATGCGTATTGAACAGCAGGATGCGCAATATCTGCCGCTGGTGGCGGAACGCCTGTTGGCGGCATACCGCCAAAGTCAGAATGAAAACGGCGGCATCTCCCTGCTACAGGACTATCTGGTGAAATATCCTTCGATCGACCTGATGAATGTGCTGTTCAACGCGGTATTGCAGCGCGACGGCGCAGAGGCCGCGTACAAACTTGTGCGCAATGAGCTAAAGCTTCATCCAACTTTGCTGGGGTTGGACAAATTGCTGGAAGCGACATTGCTTGATGTGAAAGTCGAGCGGCGTGCCGATGTAGAGTTGGTGAAAAATCTGGTGTATCAGCGCACCCGTAGCTTGGCTATGTATCGTTGCAAGCGCTGCGGTTTTAAGGCGCGCCAGTTCTACTGGCATTGTCCCGCTTGCTACGGATGGGAGACATATTCCCCGCGCCGCACCGAAGAGACCGGGGGCGTTGCATGAGCGATCCCAAAATCATCGTTGCGCTGGATTATTCCGATGCGGCTCCGGCATTGGCACTGGTGGCGCGTCTCGATCCCGCGTTGTGCCGCCTCAAGGTCGGCAAGGAGTTGTTCACCGCAGCAGGGGCGCAACTGGTTGAACAGTTGCAGCGGCGCGGTTTCGAGGTGTTTCTCGATCTGAAATTTCACGATATTCCCAACACCACGGCGCAGGCTTGCAAGGCAGCGGCGTCATTGGGCGTGTGGATGGTCAATGTGCATGCATCCGGCGGCAGACGCATGATGGAAGCGGCGCGCGAGGGCTTGGCGAATTTTTCCAAGCCGCCGAAACTGATTGCGGTGACGGTGTTGACTAGCATGGCGCAGGAGGATTTGATGGAATTGGGCATCACCGTTACTCCGGCAGAGCAGGTGTTGCGTCTGGCGGGATTGGCACAGATCAGCGGAATGGACGGTGGGGTTTGCTCCGCGCAAGAGGCCGCACAGTTGCGCCAGAAAGCTGGAGCAGCCTTTTGTCTGGTAACTCCGGGTATCCGCCCGGCGGATGCGGCGGCGGATGATCAGTCGCGCATCATGACCCCGCGCGCGGCGTTGGAGAACGGCTCCAGTTATCTGGTCATCGGGCGACCGATCACCAAGGCAGCCGACCCTTTGCTGGCGTTGCAGCAAATCACTAACGACATAGGAGGAGTGGCATGAGCCGTTTGCCATCGTTTGAAAAGGCGCGCGTATTGGTTGTGGGCGATGTGATCTTGGATAGCTACTGGTTCGGCGAGGTGCACCGCATGTCGCCGGAGGCACCCGTTCCGGTGCTAAAAGTGAGTCGCGTGGAAGAGCGTCCCGGCGGCGCGGCCAACGTGGCGCGCAATATCGCTTCGCTGGGCGCGCATTGCACCTTGCTGTCGGTGGTCGGCGCGGACGAGGCGGGTGATCGGCTGCAAAAAATATTGACCGAACAGGGCGGGGTCGACGCGCTGCTGCATCGCGACGAAGGCTTTTCCACCATCGTTAAATTGCGTGCCATCGCTCGCCAGCAACAACTGCTGCGTATCGATTTCGAGACGCCGCCCAGCCATGAAGTGTTGCAAACAAAGCTGGCGGACTTCAAAGACAAGCTGCCGCATTGCGATGTGGTGGTGCTGTCCGATTACGGTAAAGGCGGCTTGACGCACATCGCCGAAATGATTCGCTTGGCTCGTGCTGCGGGTAAACGGGTGCTGGTTGACCCCAAGGGGGAAGATTACGCGCGCTACCAAGGGGCGACCTTGCTCACTCCGAACCGTAGCGAGTTCCGCGACGTGGCGGGGGGCTGGAGCAGCGAAGCCGAGCTGAATGCCAAAGCCGAAAAACTGCGTACCGAACTGCAACTCGAAGCCTTGTTGGTGACGCGCAGCGAAGAAGGTATGAGCTTGTTCCGCGCAGGAAGTATGCGGCATGAACCTACCCGTGCGCGCGAAGTGTTCGATGTGAGCGGAGCGGGCGATACGGTGATCGCGACGCTGGCGGTGATGATGGCGAGCGGAGCCGACCTTGCCGATGCGGTGTGCATTGCCAATCGTGCCGCAGGTATCGTGGTGGGCAAACTGGGTACGGCAGTGGTTTCGCGCGAAGAAATTATTGAAGACATGAGGGGTTGATATGTACTACGTCGTTACCGGCGCTGCCGGGTTTATCGGATCTAATTTGGTTAAAGCGCTCAACGAGCGCGGCGAGACAAACATTATTGCGGTGGATAATTTCAAGAAGGCGGACAAGTTCAAGAATCTGGTCGATTGCGAAATCGCCGATTACATGGACAAGGAAGATTTCCTTGCAAAATTGAATGGAGGTTCGTTCGACGGCATCCTGAATGGCGTGCTGCATCAGGGTGCGTGTTCGGACACGATGGAGAGCGACGGCCGTTACATGATGGAGAATAACTATCGCTATTCGCTGGATGTGATGAACCACTGCCAGAACGAGGAGATCCCGTTCTTGTATGCCTCCTCTGCCTCGGTATACGGCATGGGGCCGGTGTTCAAGGAAAGCCGCGAGCATGAGGCTCCGCTGAACGTGTATGCCTATTCCAAATTCCTGTTCGACCAGGTGATGCGCCGCCGTTGGCATAGCCGTACCGGCCAGATCGTCGGCCTGCGTTACTTCAATGTGTATGGCCAGCGCGAACAGCACAAGGGGCGTATGGCTTCGGTGGCTTATCACTTCTTCAACCAGTATCGCGCGGACGGTCACGTGAAGTTGTTCGAGGGCTGCGACGGATACGGCAACGGCGGGCAACTGCGCGACTTTGTTTCGATCGAGGATGTGGTCAAGGTGAATATGTACTTTCTGGAGAACCCGAATAAGTCGGGCATCTTCAACCTCGGCACGGGCCAGGCGCAGAGTTTCAACGATGTTGCGGTGGCGACTATCAATACTTTGCGGGCAGCGAACGGAGAGGCGGCGTTGTCGCTGGAACAAATGCACCAGCAGCAGTTGTTGCGTTACATCCCGTTCCCTGAGCAGCTGAAAGGCAAGTACCAAAGCTTTACCCAGGCCGATGTGCATGCCTTGCGTGCGATTGGTTATGACGCACCGTTCCTGACGGTGGAGCAGGGTACGGGGCGTTATGTGAACCATTTGTTGCGCGCGTCAACTTAATCGTTTGTGGGGCGTTGTTAACGGGCGGCAGGTGTCGTCTGTTTATTTATTGAGAGGAAAGTCATGAAGAAGATTTTTTTAGCAGTTGCTCTGTTTTTTGCATTTGGCAGCGTTGCATTTGCAGCCGTGAACTTGAATACAGCCACCAAGGAAGAACTGGATAGCGTAAAGGGTATAGGCCCGGTCAAAGCACAGGCAATCATCGAATATCGCCAGAAGAACGGTCAGTTTAAAAGTGTGGACGACTTGAAGAACGTCAAAGGGTTTGGTGAGAAGAGTGTAGAGAATATACGTTCTGAACTGACAGTCAGTGGCGCTTCTGCTGCGAAGACGGCGGAAAAGAATGAAGTGAAAAAGGAAGAAAAGTCGCTCAAGGCCGATAAAAAAGATAAAGCCGAAAAGAAATAATTGTTGTTTTGATGAGCCCGCCAGATGCGAGTCTGGCGGGTTTTTTATTCCGCTCTACGAATAGAGAGCCAAGGACAAGTATATAATATATCCTATTAATTTAGTCTTGTTTAAGATAGGGTTATTCTAGTGATCGCGAGATGGTGGGGTTCTCTCAGTATCCAAATCAAACTGACGCTGTTGATTCAGGTCAGTCTGGTGATCATTTTGGCTTTTGCCCAGAGATGGGTGATGTCCAGCTTCGAGGACAAGATCATCGAGTCGGCAAAAGTTCGCGCCTTTGAAGCTGCCGACGGAATCATCAATGGCATGAACATGCTGATGCTGACAGGGCAAATCGGCGATCCGAAAGTCCGGGCGTTGTTCATAGAGAAGATGGGCAAGTCTCAGGGCGTTAAAGAGTTGCGCATTTTTCGCGCGGAGCAGGTTAAAAAACAATTCGGCATCGGGCTTCCTGAGGAGCAACCCAAGGACGCAATCGATCAATTTGTCCTAGATACAGGCAAGCCCTATTTTGAGCGGAGAGTAGGCAAAGCGCACACACTGAGAGCAGTGATCCCATTTATCGCCAGCCACGATTTTAAGGGCACCGACTGTCTGACCTGCCACGATGTCAAGGTGGGCAGCGTGAACGGCGCTGCCAATGTCGTCCTCGATCTGACCGATGAAACGGACATGATCGCAGCAATTAATAGCTGGCTGTGGCTGGGGCAGCTGGTTTTGCAGATCATCCTGTTTTTCGTCATAGATACCATGCTTCGTGCCTTTACTCGTCCGGTTGCAAAACTGGAAGAGGTGATGACTGCAATGCAGGTCGACGGGGATCTTTCGCGGCGAGTCGATATTCACGGAACGGACGAAATCGGCCGGATGGCGCATGCCTTCAATGCGCTGGCCGACAGCCTGCAGAAAAGCGTGAGTCAGGTTAAAGAGGGCCAGGATAAGCTCAGATTGTCTGCGCAGGTGTTCGTGAATAGCGCGGAAGCTATTGTCATTACGGACGTTGATAATAATATCATTCAGGTCAACAAGGCTTTTACCGATATCACGGGTTACTCGTCAGAAGAAGTGATCGGGAAAAATCCGCGCGTCTTGCAATCTGGGCAGCAGGGGGCTGACTTCTACCGTGAGATGTGGCAGACCTTGCTGGAGACGGGATGCTGGCAAGGTGAGATTATGGATAGACGGAAAAGCGGCGAAATTTATCCGAAATGGCTCTCGATTGCAGTCGTGCGGAATGAGCAGGGGGCTATTTCAAACTATATCGCTTTGTTCTCGGACATTACCGAACGCAGAGCTTCTTTTGACCGGATACAACATCTCGCGCATTACGATGCGTTGACGCATTTGCCCAACCGGTCGCTATTGAATGACCTCATCGATTCGGCTGTGGCAGGAGCAAAGCGAAACCATATCAAGTTTGCTATTATTTTTCTCGATCTGGATCGCTTTAAAATTGTCAACGACACGATGGGGCATCATGTGGGCGATGTTTTGCTGCAGGCTGTCGCCGAGCGTTTGCGTGCATGCGTGCGCGAGTCTGATACCGTAGCGCGCTTGGGCGGGGACGAGTTCGTGATTCTGCTGAATAATATCAACGAAGAAAGCGATGCCGCGCTGGTCGCGCAAAAGGTGATCGATCTGATTGGAAAGCCATTCATGATCGCGGGGTATCAGGCCGATATCGGAAGCAGTATGGGAATCAGCATTTATCCAACGCATGGGTCGGATAGGTTTACCTTGCTAAGACAGGCCGATGCGGCGATGTACATTGCCAAGGAAAAAGGCAGGAACAACTTTCAGTTTTTCTCACACACCTAGCGGTGGTCTAAAGCTGGTCGCGGGATGTGGCGTTCAGTGCGCACATTCAAGCAAGCACATTCACATTTGATCCGATTGTTTGACTTTCAATGGAGCCGGACGACAGCGCGGCGAGTGCCTGTTGAGAGGCTTGTTGCGCGGATTGTGCCATCTTCTCGATCCGATCCAGCGCTGTCTCTTGTGCCTGAGCCCCTTCGGTTTGCTGAATGCTCTGAGTTTTCTTCTGTAGCATGGCGAGATAGGTCAGATCTTTGTCTAATTGCGCCTCATCTTGATGCAGTTGAGATTCACTTGCGATCACGTTCGCACGATCGGACGCTACCCTCTGTTGCGCAACGGAAGTTCGCACATAGATGTTGCTGATCGAATTTACGGATATTGCACTCATGGCAGCATTCCCAAGTCGGACGGATCATGTTGTTTGTGCTGATTTTCATGATAACCGCCAGCCAGTTGTTTCTTAAATACTACTCTGACGCACTATTGTCAATCGTCTGGAACGCTAGCTTTCCTTGCGGAAAAAATCTGCTCGGGCGAATAGGCGTGTAAATATCGCTTTATTCGCTCCTCGGTGCGAGTCAAAAATCCTGATAATGGGTCTATCTTAAAAGCATTGTTGTAAGTGTTCTTCCTACGCAAAGATTTGATTTTTTCCCTACACGATAATTAGCTTTCCTCTGATTTATTCCGGGCCGTATCCCGCGCAGAATGCAACCGTCGAATGAGAAATCAAATTACTTGCCGGGAGACGAAAATGAATGCGAACCAAATCCATGAAGAGATCAAAGAGACTAACCTTTCTTTTATGTTGCTTGCACAGCAGATGATTCGGGCGGACAAAGCCGGCGCCATGACCAATTTCGGCGTAAACGATGAAATGGCCGGTCTGGTAGCCGGACTCTCTCCCGCACAGATGCTCAAAATGTCGGCTTCCAATATGTTGTTGTGCTGCTTCCGTTTTGACGAACGTTTGCTGCTCAACATGCTGAGTGATTATAAAAAAGATGGTGTGCTTGCAAAGACTTCTTCTGCGACACCGAAGGTAAAGCGCGTGGCTGAAGCGATGGTTGCGTGAATTTGTCGTGAAGTATTTTACGGCACCCTTGAGAAACACATGCACGTGCCGATAACCCAATTACACGGGAGCTATCATGATCAAAATATTTCTTACCATAGACCCCGATACTGGCAGAGGTCTTTACGATAATGAATCTCAGTTGTTGGGGAGATTCAGTTCCATCACCGATGCGGAGACGGAATTGGGCGACTTGCTCCGGTTCTGTAGCATACGTTCCGAAATCGACCATTCTCCAGGCTCCGATTCCTAAGTCCGGGACGAATCCGGCCGCCTCTTTTTATTGCCTCAGCTATAATTGCCAAGGTGTCGCCTGCCCATGCAGCGGCATCTTTGTATTGGTGATTCTCCGAGGAAAAAATGAATAGTTTTTCTATGATTCAAGCGCTGGCAGGCGGCGTTCTGATCGGTATCTCAGCGGCGCTCTTGCTGTGGCTGACCGGCCATGTGGCGGGGATTAGCGGCATCATCGGGCGCTTGTTGTTCGCGGTAAAAAAATCCGATGAAGTGATCTGGCGCGTGCTGTTTTTGATTGGTCTCATGGCCGGAGCGAAACTGTATTACTTCGGTTTCGCCGAGGCGCCGACAGGAAGAGAATACTTCCCCGTGTGGCTCTTGATCGTTTCCGGCTTGTTGGTGGGTTTTGGCTCTTCTTTGGGCAAGGGCTGCACCAGCGGACACGGTGTGTGCGGAATGGGCAGGCTGTCTGTGCGCTCTCTCGTTGCGACGCTGATTTTTCTGAGCGTGGCGATCATCACCACTTTTATTGTGCGTCACGTCTTCGGATTGGGAGCAAGCTAATGGCTAGGCATATTGTTGGTTTGTTGACGGGCTTGATATTCGGTTTTGGACTTGCTCTGTCAGGCATGACCCAACCCGAGATAGTTCTGGGTTTTTTGGATGTGGCGGGGAGCTGGAATCCCAACCTGTTGTTCGTCTTGGGCGGAGCGGTTGGCGTAACCGCTATCAGCTTTCGCTTTATTTTGCGCCGCAAAAAGCCCGTTCTGGATAGCCGCTATTACTTCTCCGATGAGACTCATATTGATCGCTCGTTGGTATCGGGTGCAGTTCTATTCGGCGTGGGATGGGGCATCGGGGGGTATTGCCCCGGTCCTGCCGTGACTTTGATCGCGGCCCCCAGTTGGGAGTTGTGGGCTTTTCTGCCTGCGATGCTATTGGGAATTTTCCTGCAAAAATTCTGGGCTGCCAGACGCGAAGGAAAAGCCGTGGTGATCGCAGTCGCCGAGCAAAACGATTGTTCGTAGTGAAATAGTCGTTAGTTGTTAGTCGCTAGACGTTAGTTAAGGCACCTCACAGCAGTCAACCAAACTAACTAACGACTAATGACTAGTATCTAACGACTGCCTTTTAGGAAATGGCATGTATAAAACGATAAAAAAATTTGGTGGTAATCCCCCGCTGGTCAGGCTGAAGCGTATTCCCGGCAATACCTCGAACATCATCGTGGCAAAGCTTGAGGGCAACAATCCGGCAGGTTCGGTGAAAGACCGTCCGGCGCTGTCGATGATTACCCGCGCC
>OBEQ010593151.1_pt1 | contig 10308 bp, 13 predicted proteins | sample 1670901 | NCBI WGS metagenome assembly OBEQ01 (sample SAMEA104232315, study PRJEB22302) | groundwater metagenome | biome: forest; feature: aquifer; material: groundwater | place: USA | collected 2011-08-07 | depth 5.4 m | reverse complement strand
GGGAGACAATACCGCCGCGTCCATCTTGGGAGGCGGCCGGCACTACACCGGCGACACCCACGCCCTACTTGTGGCCATGCTGAAAAACAACACAGCTGTGACTGCCATGAAGATAGAAGTCGGTTTCAAGGATAACATTCTGACCACGGCGGGGAACGGGGCTGTGGTCAACGTTCTGGCGACGCCGACCTTCATCGCAACCGATGGGGTCTGCTGGTGTTATGACACCAACAACGCCGGTATCGGCTGGGAGGGCCTTGGCCGGGCCAATGCGGTTGCCGCGGCCACGGATACTGGATACAACATAGCGCCTGTTGCAGACACCTTCGAGTACCTGATAATAGAGTTGGTTGATGGAGCGGCCTACTTTAGCCGCTTCGCCGCTAACGGAGGGCGGTCGTACTTCGGCGGCACGGGGGCAAACAAGCCAATGCTGTCCGCAATCACGGCGACGGTTCTCCTGGCGCCATACGTTTATGTCGAGGCCCGTACCGCAACCAGCAAGTCGGTTGACGTGGATATGGCGTTTATCAGCGCGGCAAGAAGCACCACCCCGTAAGGGAATAGCAAGACCCGCACTACGGCGGGAAGGAGAAGAAACATGGCGGATTTCATTGGACGGAGCGCGCAGTCCCTGATTTCGAATGGCGGCATCGCCATTCCCGGCACCAATCTCCGGCAGGAGTTGGTGACTGAGGAAAATGTGCAAAGGTGGAATCAGGAAGGGCGTCTCTGGGTATCGAACAACGGCACGGTAGACTCCCCCTACACTGTCCTGAACGCGGTCACTGCCATCGCCACGCCCGGCTGGGCCATCATTGTGCCGGCAGGCAAGCTGCTTATCCCGCTGGAAGTCGTCGTGAACATGATCACGGGCACGACTGCGCCGACGAACATCACGCTCGTCACGGCGCAAAACAGCATCGGCGCAGGCACTTCCACGGCGGGCGTAGATTTGAACCTGAACACCGCTTACGGCGCGGGGGCCTCCGGCCTGAGCATCTTCAAGACCTACACCGGTGCTGGGACTGCCGCCGTAGCGCCCCTGGAGTTCTTCCGCTGGAGCGCAGCGCTGCAAGCGGTAGGCACCGTGGGCGGCTTGCTCCACATGGAGTGGTCGTACCGCAATCACCTTCCGCCTCGCGTGGGGCAGACGGGCGCAAACAGCACCTTCCAGATCAACATGGGCGTCGGTGCGGCGGCTACCGCCTACATCACCGTCACCTATGCCCTGTTCAACATGGGCGAGGAGTAGATGACGCCATGACGATGCAGCCAATGACCCTGGCCCAGATGCAGGCTATGGCGGCGGCCATGATGCAGGCCGTACCCGGTGGAGTGGCCCCGGCAGTGCGCGGGCTCATCAGCCCCGAGATGGCGGCCAGAATGACCCCCGAGCATCAAAGGCAGATGGCGTTGATGACAGCTCAGCAAGTCGTCGAGATGGCGGCGACCCATGCTCGGCTGCCGATGGACGCGATGGGGAAGACCTTCACGGCTAAGACGCCCTGCCTGGTCCAGCAGCCCGTGGCAGGCGCTGGGCTGCCTACCGTGCCGCCATCGCTCGTCGGCGCCGCTTGTGCGGTCGTTAGCACCGCTGGAGAGCGTGTGAGGGTGCGGTATCCGAACGGTGAGGAACGCGACTTCCACAAGAGCGAGTTGGGGGTGCAGTGACGTCAAGCGTTCGCAGGCTTCTCTCATGGTATCTGCGTTCTCCGAAGGATATGGACCTCGCGGACGACCGCGATGTGGCCTACATCCTGCGAGGCAGCGCAGACCCGGTCGGGATCACGATGCGGGCGCGCACGGCCCCCACTGGGCAGGCGCTTATCGTAGACATTCAAGCTGATGGCGTGTCCATGCTCTACGATGGGATTCAGGGGAGGCTCCCGCCTGGGCTGACCTTACACAAGAGCACGAATGTGGCAACGATGAAGGCCCCGGCGGGAGCGGCCGTGACGCTGTCGCTGGTACAGGTCGGCAGCCTGGAGCCCGGGCGCGGGGTGACGGTGGAAATGGAGATCATGGAGGCGAGCCCAAACTAACATGATCGCCGGCGTCTCCGTCCTTAATGCGGGGCGGACAGGGCTGGATACCCCAGGAGGCGCGCAATGGCTACCGAGATTCAATCGGGTCCTCTAGGCGGCGAACTCCGCGCCGCGTCCACCGCGGCAGGTGGTCTTGCCCTTACCACGACGGCGAAGACGTTGGGCTTTGATGAGGGCGCGGAGTTCCTCATCATCACTCCGCGCAACTTCGCTACGGCGGTTGTGGCGCAATTTACCCTGAACCCTTTCCTGATCGTCATCAAGCGCGCGGGAACTTTTGTCCTCGCGAACATCACCGACTACACCCAGGCGGCCCAGGACAACAGCACCGCGACGGTTGTGACCCTTTCCAGTTTCGCCGCGGTAGCCAGCAACCATTTTCTCTACGTCGGGTCGCACATCCCTTTCCGCGGGGTGGATATTGCCGTGAACGCCGCCAACGCCGCCGCGAGCGTGTTGACGGTCAAGTATTGGAACGGGACGGCGTGGACGAATATTACCGCGACCGATGCGACCATATCGGCTGGCGCAACCATGGCGGTAAGCGGGGCCGTGACCTGGACTGTGCCGTCTGCATGGACTAACTCCGATCTCGTGACCATCGGTGACGTGGCTTCTCATCTCGCGACCTATGATAACTTCCCCGGCATCTTCTGGACACGTTGGGAGGTCAGCGGGGCGCTGGGCGCGAACGTGACGCTCAACTCCATGCACTCCATGAGCAGGAACACCGCCTACGCGGAGTTGGTCAGCGGTCAGACTCTTGAGACCAGGATCAAGCGCGGCGTGGGCGGAATAGGCTGTATTGAAGCCAAGGTGGACGCGGGGACTGCGAACCTTATTGTGAACGTCGCGACCGGCACGGTGGGCGGCGTCTTCGCCCGGTAGGAAACCTGATGCCAAGCACGCATATCGCCGGGCCTTTCACTCTCGATGGCTTTGCTAATCCGGGCAGTGCCGCCGGGCTTGCCGCCCGACAACTTTTCATACATAACTTGTGTGACCTTTGCCCGGATATGCGGGCTCTCTGGGTGCCGCTAGGAACCGACACCACAACCTCTACGGACGCCAGCGCCAATGCCCGCGTCCTCACCTGGGACGCCACCATTGCCGCTCGCTTCAACATCCTCGGCGCCGGGCTATCCGTCAACCTCAATGGTTCATCTCAATACGCCAGCGCCCCCGACACCGATAACCTCAGTTTTGCGGACAGCCTGGTGGACCAGCCGTTCTCGATTTTCGCCTGGGTGCGAGTCACCTCTTCCGCTCTGGGCAAGACCATCCTGGCGAAGTTCAACTCCGCCACCGCGAGCCGGGAGTGGATATTGTCTGTTGACGGCACGGACAAACTTGGCTTTGAATTGTGGGACGAGAGCGCCGTCGCGAAGATTGGGCGGGTGTATAACACCGCGGTGCCGACTGGCTCGGAGATATTCGTAGCCGGCACCTATGACGGCACCAGGGCGAGCACGGGGATACATGTCTACTCGGCGGCGGTCAAGCTGGACGATACCAATTCTAACAGCGGCACCTATGTCGCCATGGAGAACCAGGCGAGTTTGCTGTACCTGGGCGTCTACCAATCGCCCCTCGCTGGCTATTTCAACGGGCGCATGGCCGCGGTGGGCCTGACTGCGAAGCAGCTATCTGTTGACGAGCTGTGGGCGCTCAAGGCCGTGGGGAACTCCTACTACGGATTGACGCTATAAGGAGAGCTATGGCAACCTTCGCCTTCGATGTCCCGGACGCCCTGGCCGCAGAACTGGCCCCTCTCCTAGCGTCAGACCTGTACGAGCCGGGGAAAACACTCCCGCCGATGACGACTCAAGAGTTGGCGGCGGCATGGTTCAGGGCGCAAATCATCCCGCGCTTGACCGAGGCCCGCCGCCGGCGTATTTCCATTGCCGCCGAGGCAGCAGCCAGGGTCGTGGCTGAAACGGCTCTCGCCACGGAGACGCAGGCCCGCAAGGCCGCTGAAACGCTCTCTGCCGGTCAGGTCATAGTGGACGTGAAAGCGATCAAGTAGATGCCCTCCCTCGATTCTCTCTACCGGCGTAACGCTTCCCAGTGGCCCGCCTACTATCAGAACAAGCGGACCATCCTGGGGAATACCGGGACGCTTGTGAACTTCGGCGACCAGGACCTGGCCGGGCTGATTAACGCGACCACATACGTTGGCAAGAAGTTCAATGCGAGCGGTTTGTCCCCCACCTGGACGCCATCGGCGGCGCTTTCAGCCCTTGCGACTTCAATGGACCTGACGCTTGCGGCGAACTGGCAGGGGCTGGCTCCAATCGGGACACTCAATGGCACCTCCGAGCACTTCGGGAGCGCTCCCGATGCCGCCTATTGGACAAGCGCGCTTACGTCGTTCTCCGTGGGTGCGTGGTGCTACCTGACGAGTGTGGCAGCCAGCCGGATTATCTTTACCAAGTGGGACGACACCACCGCGGCCACAAAGAGGGAATGGAGCCTTTATCTTCCAAGCGGAAAGATTAACTTGCTGGTCTCTGACGAGACCAACAACGCAACGGTAGGGCGCAGCTACAACACTGCCCTGGTTATCAACCGCTGGCACCACATCGTCGCCACGTATGGGGCCGGCACCACGGATGCGAGCTGCAAACTCTACTTGAATGGCGCACAGGTTGACGACACAAACATTGGCGCTGGTGTCTTTGTCACCATGCGGGACACGGCCTCACAGCCATACATAGGTACCTATATTGGGACTGGCGGGACGCTTGCACTCTATTACTCCGGCAAGATGGCGGGCGGCCCATTCGGCCCATTCTTCGCCCAGATCGCTCTTACGGTGGAGCAAATAAAGGATTTGTATGACTTGGAGCGCCTTGGGATGGGTGTCTGATGCCAACACCTATCGTCTCGGTCACCGCGGGCGAGATCGTGCGCGACCTAGCGCGCATGATGAACGACGAGGTCGCGGAGGGCACCGCGGACTCCGGTGGTGCGACCACCATCGTCGATGCCAAGTTTCTTGATGCTGACGACTCCCGGCTCAAAGGCCCATGGTTCCTGATTTATAAGGGCGTCGGGAACGGACGCACTGGGTTTAACGAGTCCTTCGCGGGCACCACCGTGACGATTAAGCCGACCGGCACGGCGATTACCAGTACCTCTCAGTACCTCTTCACCCGCGCCTTCCATCCTGACCAGTACATCCGCGCCGTGGTCATGGCGCAGCAGCTCATCGTTAGGACGAACCTGAAGGAGCGGATTGACCGCTCCATCATCATCGGCTCCGCGCTCATCAACGGCGCCTTCTACCTCTGGACCCTCGGGGCGGCCTTAGCGCCGGACAACTGGACGTTCACCGGAGCCGGCGGCGGGGCCATAGCCCGCGAGGCGACGATTACGAAGGTTGGACTTTACTCCGTCAAGCTCAGCAACGCGCTCAACAATACCCAGACGCTCGCCCAGAGCCTGACGCGGGTTGGAGCCTACGCGGGGGTCGGGCTCTCGGCAAAGGGATGGGTGTACGCCGACTTCACCACCCCTGCCGTGACCCTGGAGTTCACCGACGGGCAGACGACCCAGAGCAAGACGCACGGCGGCACTGGATGGGAGTACCTGGAGACGCCCACCCTGACCGTCTCGGTTAAGGCCACCGTCCTGACTACCACAGTCAAGACGGCATCGGGCGCGGCCAAGGACATCTACGCGAGCGGCATCTGGATACCTGCCTACCCCCAGAATGGGAACGAGCACGACATCGACTCCGATAACAACTTCGTCTGGATCCGCGACAACCTGATGGTCTCGGAGGGGCACGTCTCCGGCACGCCACAGAACGTCGCCCTCTTCAGCCTCCATATCCCGCCCAACGCGTGGGATGTTCTGCTGGAGGGGACACGGCGACTCAGGCTCAGGACTGGCGCTGAACTCCAGGGGCACGTCCTCTCGATGGAAGGCTGGGCCAACCATACCGAGCTGACGGCTATGACGACGGCTTGGACGGGGAATGAGATGGCGATACTACCCATCGCACGCGAGATTCTGCTGGTCAGCGAGGGCGAGTCCTCCTGGGCGAATGTGATGGCAAGAGTCGCCGAGTCCAACCACGCGTTCGGCATCTCGAAGCCGGGCAACGCGGTTGAGGTGAACTAGCGGTGCCGGTACGGGAGCGCACCGTTCTGCTGGACGGCAAGACCTATGTCGTCGAGGGCGACATAGAGCGGTCTACCTACAGGATTCACCATCAAGGATTTGTTGGCCCTCAGCAGGTGCTCGAGTTCGCAAGCTGGATTTCGCCCATCGGGATTGGGCTGCTGAACGCGACGGGGGTTGGTGAGGGGGCGACACGGCGCAGCGCGGACGAAGAGAACGTCCTAAGCGTCTGGCCGGGGCGCTTCACCCTGGGGCCAGTCCAGAATCTTGTCACTCTAGGCGATGCAAACCTAGTCTTTAATGGTCTTGTCGGCGGTAGCTTTTATGAAGGTCTCAACACGCTCTTTTTGTTTGGAAAGGCCGTCTCTGGGACGGCTATCAAAGAACCTGTTTTCTACTGGATAGGAGGCGTAACCTCACCGGCAGGGGTTGTCACCGCTACCTGGAATAACGCGACTGTACGGGCCGACCTGCCAGACCAAGCGGGTGATGCAGAAGATCACAATGATATCACGGGCATGGTACAGATTGGGGCCACTCTTTACTGCATCAACAGGACGCTCTGGCGGCGCAACGCGACGCCAGATCGGAACCACACGGCCAAGGCGACGGCCGCGACCGTCTGGAGTGCGGACGTTACTACTGGAAGTGAGGATAACATAGGAAGTGCTTACTTCCTTGTGGAGTATCAAGGGCTCCTTATCACACTCTCTCTTGACACTACTACAAACGAGGTCTTAGTAAAGCGACGGACGCCAGGCAATAACACCACATGGAGCCAGGGCGCAACAGGCACTACAAAAGTCTCAACTTTCGACAACACCGCGGGGGCTCCTCGCGGGCTGCTCAAATGGCATGATGGGGCCGTGGTCCCAGTAGAGGACTTGTTTCTCACTACCAACCGTGGGTTGTTCTGGTACGATGTCTCGGTGGGGACGCTTGTGAAACTCGTTGCTTTTCTCTACCCACGGGGCTCGTACACGGGAGTAATGTGTATTGGGCCAGATGACGCACTCTACTTCGCGGATGGGCCAAGCTTGCGGAGATTCAACTGGGAAGTAAGCGGAGGCCGGTCTGTACGCACAGTTGGACCGGAGTCTTTCGATGATCCCTCTAAGTCTGAGACGGTATGGGCTGGGCTACCCGCGGCGAAGCAAGGCCACGTCACGGCACTCCACGCGTGGACAAGCAAGCCCTGGCTTTCAGTTGCCTATGGTGGGCTCGCCGCGAGCAAAAACCCCTGGGTTGGCATCTACAATGTGTTGACTGGACAGTGGAACTGTCCTTACAAAAAGACTACGGCTCAGAGGATTATTACTGCTATCTACAACAGCTATGAGGACGACAGCATAGATCGAACACATCTTCTCGAAACGACAACTACGGCTGGCGCGTCCGCGGACCAGGACACGTCGTTTCTGGAAAAGCTGACTATTAACCCAGCGAATGATACAAGTTGGCTTTTTGGCGTTAAGGGCATTATCACGAGTCCCTGGTTTGACGCGGGCGAATCCTGGCAGCAGAAAGGGTTTCTAACACAGCGCATTGTTGTGGAAGGGCTGTCGCTTACTGAGACTGTCGCGTTTAAGCTCGCGACCGACGGCGGGGCGCTAGGCGCTTTGCAGACCATCGACAGCACTACAAGCCCGTCGCATGTCTTCACGGACGGTGCTGGCGCGGTGGGCACGGACGCCAAGCGCCTCCAGTGGGAGATGACGCTAAACCGAGGCGGTACTCTCACTAACGGCCCGAAGGTGCTGGCCGCGATCCTGTCGTACATGCCGCGGCCACATCTCAAGGCGGACAACACCGCCCTGGAGACCTACCGGATGACGCTGGTGATTACGCCGCGCACCATGCGAAACCGGAGCGGGATCAAGAGCATGGCGCAGATCGCGGACGATTTGCTGCGGAGCTATGAGAAGCGTACCCTGGTCAAGCTGGTCTACGGCCCCACCACGAAAGGCATCAACGCGAAGGTCATGCTGGACCCGCCCGTGTTCCTGGGGCCTGGACCGCAGTGGAACCCGATCAGCCAGGGCGCGGAGCCGATGCGGGTGCAGATCACGGCACGGGAGTTTATCTAAAAGGATGTGTTGCAAAATCTGCAACACATCTCTCAGGAGGTCTGGCTATGCACACGATGCACCACGTCGAATCGAGCAACATAGAGGCCATCGGGCATGACGCCGAGGCCCAGGAGTTGCACGTCCGGTTCGCGAAGGGGGGCGGAACGTATGTCTACACTGGAGTAGAGGCTGAGACGTTTGACGAGTTCATGAAGGCCGATTCCAAGGGGAGCTATCTCAGCCGAAACATCAAGGGCAGTTACCCGTTTCGGAAGGTCTAGCCGTGCCAGTCAAGATACGGAAGGTCGGGAAGAAGTACCGCGTGAGTACGCCTGGCGGCACCAAGGCGAAAGGAACCACCAAGGCGAAGGCGCGGCGGCAGGGCAACCTTTTAAGGGCAACTGAACACAGTAACTGGAGACCTACTGGGAAGAAGGCTCGTAGATAGGGAGACGTGGCGAAGTCAAAGCAGTGAGCTTAGCTTTTAATCGTTTATTCTCTTGCTCAAGCCTCTGCACCTTCATAAATAGCTGGAAGTGTAGACGACTATGATGCTTCTTATCAAACAACCAAAGGCATGGGTGGAAGCCAACTGGCGCGAAGGCCAAAAAGTAGCCGAGATCGCCGTGCCACCCGATGCAATACGCTCGAAGCCGCCCATCGCCCCGCTGAAGGGGTCTAGCGTGCCCGCACGGGGCATCAACGGGTGTGCGAGAAAGGGGGCTCGCGGATGCCGATACTGAAGGGAGACCACTTGGTGATACTGCGCGGTGAGCGAATCCTGCTCTTTGACGAGTCCGAGGCGGAGCGTGAGTTCGCGGTAGTGGACGGGCCATGGTACACCGAGGCCGAGGTGGGCGGCGAATGGCGCAAGAGCCTCCATGTCCAGCTCGCGGTGGTGAAGTGACCCTGGAGGCTCGGTAGTGGAAGATGTAAAAGGCCTCCTTGCCATTGTGCTGGCGAGCATCTCCATCTTGGGGTTGGCCTATACCCTGGGCATCAAGTTCGCAAAGCTCGAAGGCCAGCATGTCGCTGAACTGGCCGAACTCAAAATGCAGATGAAACTCGTTTTCGATATTGTCATCGTGGACGCACTGAAGGAACGGCGGCAGGCGGGGGCGGTCTCACGCGCCTCGCCTGACATCATCAATCCGAAGTTCTGGGAAAACACGCGGCGATTCGCCCGCGAGTCCGGCCCGGAAGCGCGCCGGATGCTAGAGGCTCTGGCTCGTGACGGCGTATCGAGAACAGATGGTGAATTAGCCATCGCCATCACAAGGGTGCTGGGCCTCAAACTCATCACGGCCCGGTCCGACCGGCTGAACATCGATGTCAAGGCACTCCTGGCGATGCAGGTAGCGTTCGTGCGCGGTCTACAGGCGGGTCAGACGTACCCGATGGAAGAGGAGGCAGTCGAATGAACGAGCAGGCGGTAGTCGCGGTCACGGCGATGGCGGTGAGCGTCATACTTCAGGCGGTCAAGGACCATCTGAGCGTCAACCCCCTGACCCTGCGATGGGTCGCGGCCATCACGGGGGCGATTGCAGCGGCCCTAGCTGGTCACCTGGACGGCGCTACAGGCGGCGCGGCCCTGGCAACCAATGCGGGGATAGGGGCGCTGGTTGCGGCGGGCACTCACAGCGTGGCGCTTCAGGGCTCAGTCCTCGGGCGCGTGCTGAAGGGCATCGGGGCGACGATCTTCCAGCCGCCGGTGCCCTAGCGTTCTACCTCGCGGCGGCTTGTTTTGCTTTCGCGGTGGCCTTAGCCGGGAAGACCTTGATCCGCGCCATCGCACGGCGTATCGCTCGCCAAACAAGCTGGAACTCTCCCAGCTCCTTATACCGCTCCTGGATACCCGTCAGGAGCCCCAGGCAATCGGCTAAGACTTGCGCTCGCATCTGCTGGTCCGACATGGCCCGGATCATGCTGACGTAGCCAGGGCCTTCGGCCTCGGTACGCACATGGACAAAGGCGATCTGCTCCTCTCCGTGGCCCCCCTCGTAAACGACGCGGATGGCCTGAAGGACGCTGCGGGCCTGCTGGACGCGGTAGGCCGAGGCCGC
>OBEQ010354937.1_pt1 | contig 10309 bp, 10 predicted proteins | sample 1670901 | NCBI WGS metagenome assembly OBEQ01 (sample SAMEA104232315, study PRJEB22302) | groundwater metagenome | biome: forest; feature: aquifer; material: groundwater | place: USA | collected 2011-08-07 | depth 5.4 m | reverse complement strand
TGGTTGAGAAATCGCCGTGGGTTTTATCACCGGGAGTTTCAATAATCACCGGGGGTAAATCAGGGGTTGAGGGGGAAAATTCGTGGAGAACTTCTCCGGTTAGCGTTTGCAGCTTTAAGCGTAAGGTTTGAAGCATGAGTGAAGAGAATCATCACGCGGATGAGTTAATTATTTTTTTGCCAATTAACGCGCGGGGCTTCCTGCCATAAATGCTCCAGGCCGTAAAATTCACGAAGTTTTGCCTCAAAGACGTGAACAACGATGTCGCCCGTATCAAGGAGTGCCCAACGGCCTTCGGTCAAGCCTTGCCGATAACAAACTTTAAGTCCCAGCTCAAAGAGGCCGTCTTCAATACCTTGCGCAACCGCCCGCGTCCGACGGTCTGAAGTGGCCGAGGCAATAACAAAATAATCGCAGAAATTAACCACTTTACGCATATCCAGGATGACAATATCGTCAGCCTTTTTATCGAAGGCGAACCCTGCGATCAGTTTTGCAATATTCCGGATTGTTAAATTCTGCTTAACGATAAGAGTTCCTTATATCCTAAAACAACTGCTTTCGCCATTCTGGCGAAAGCAGTCGATAGTTCCTGTTCATAAATGAAGTGAATGAGGCCCTGGTGCGACACAACAATTACTTCTTAAGCTTTGCAGCCTGATCTTTGGAGACGACTCTCCAGCATTCATGCGTACCGCTTTTTGATTTTGCGACTGCAAAAAAACGGCCACTTCTTTCTTTGATGCTGTACTCGGTGGCCTTAAATTTATTTTTTGTTTTTACATCGTAGAACTCTAATTCTTCCATGGTGATCTCCTTATGGTGGTTAATGGGCCGCCTGATAATCTGCTTTTACCTGACGTTCTTACTTTCATTTTGCCTTGTTTTGTGAATTTGGCGCAATTCACCTCCTTTGATTATCTTGATGTCAAAAACACGCTGAGTCTATCCGATATTTATTTATTTGTCAACCCGGATTTTGCAAAGAAAAATCCGGGTTTAACAGAAAATCACCTCAAACGATTTGTGCGTTCATCAGCCGGACCAATTCGTTTTCTTGCGCATCCTTTAAGGGCCCGATCAGAGACAAATTCATATTATTCTCCTTGAAGATCCGGTTGGCCATGCGCTTAATATCCCCAATGGTGACCCGGTTGACTTCTCCTAAGATATCTTTGAGGGTTTTTGTCCGATCCAACGAGACTGTCCCTTCTCCAATCCAGCACATATGCTCAAGGGTATCTTCGAGGCCTAAAAGAACCTGTCCCATATAATAATCTTTGGCACGGGTAAATTCACTTTTGGTGACGTCTTGACGCTTGATCTTCTCGATCTCTTTTAAGATAACATCAACGGTTTCCACAACCTTGCTGTTATCAACACCGGCACGAATGGTAAAAAGCCCGGTATCTTTGAGCGACTTCACTGAACTTGCAATCGCGTAGGCCAGCCCTCTTTTTTCCCGGACTTCATCAAATAAACGGCTGGACATATTGCCGCCTAAGATCACATTCAAAAACCCGTAAGCATGCCTGTTCTTATGATCCATCTCCAAACCAAAAGCCCCCATCGCCACATGCATTTGTTCGGTATCTTTTCGGAAGAATTTTGCTTTCGTTTTCGCTTGAGAGTTGAAAGCTTTGAGATATGTGGGTTTTTGAGAGATTTTGAGTTTTGTGCTTTTCTTTTTTGTCAAAGCAACTAACTTTTGGTGGCTGATCTTACCGCACGCGGCAAAAACAATATTCTCAGGGGTATAGCTGTTTTGATGGAAACTCCTTAAATCCTCATGGGATAAATGACCGACAGATTCAGCGGTCCCGGCCAAATTCATCCCCAGGGGATGATGGGGCCACATCATCTCATCTAACAGTTCAAGGACATAATGCTGAGGCAAATCGTGATACATTTTGATCTCTTCTAAGATCACCGTACGCTCTTTATCGACATCTTCCTTTTTGATGAGAGGATTAAAAACCATATCGCTTAAAATGTCGAATGTCTTTTCAAAATGTTTGGCTGGGATTTTCGCGTAATAACATGTCATCTCTTCCGCCGTAAAAGCATTTAGCGACCCGCCCACCCCTTCGATTTGTTCTTTGATAGCGTTGCAGGAATATTTCCGGCTTCCTTTAAATAAGATATGTTCTAAAAAGTGAGCCACCCCTTTATTTTTATTGTTTTCATGGCGGCCACCGGCGCCGATCCAGATCCCGAGCGCGGCGCTGTCCCGGCCTGGCATTTCATGTGACACCACGCGGATCTTGTTTGGTAAAATTTCTTTTTTATACATGATTACCCTTTCGCGGATTTATTGCCGGGCCGTCTTTCCGCCACGAAACATGGCGGAGAAGCAGCCCTCTTTTTTCTCTTCGTTATTGACAACCCACCCGATAATGTCTTTACAAAACTTGAAACACGTTTTACCAAATCTTTTTTGCCCGCGTGCTTTGCGATCTCGCTGACAATCGCGCTTCCTACGATCACGCCATCGGCATATTTGCCAACGGCTCTGACCTGATCAACGCTGCCAATTCCAAATCCAACACAAACCGGCTTTTTTGTCATTTTCTTGGCCAGCCGCACATGCTGACGGATATCAGGCGTAAGATTCTTCCGCGCGCCCGTGACACCGGTTAAAGAAACATAATAAATAAATCCTGTGGATACTCCCATCACTTTTGCCATACGCTCATTCGTTGTCGTCGGGGAAAGAAAAAATATCGTAGCCATTTGATACTGCTTTCCCAATCGAATGAGCCTGCCCGCTTCTTCCGGCGGTAAATCCGGAACAATAATGCCATCAACGCCGCACGCTTTCGCCTTTTTAAAGAATTGCTCCTCTCCAAAATGAAAAACCGGGTTGTAATACGTCATGAGCGCGATGGGGATCTGGGATCGTGTTCGAATCCTTGAAACACTTTTGAGGATCTTTTCAAGGCTGACGCCTTTCCGGAGAGCCCGATAGGAAGACGCCTGAATTGTCGGCCCGTCCGCCAGGGGGTCAGAAAACGGCACGCCCAGTTCAACAATATCCACACCGTTATTCCCAAATGATAAAACCAGTTTTTCTGTCGTTTTGAAATGAGGATCACCGGCCGTGATAAAAGCGATGAAGGCCTTCTTCTTGGCTTTGCGCAGGTTTTTGAATTTTTGATCGATTCGGTTCATGGTAAATTCCCTTATTGTGTCATTGCGAGCGACCGAAGGGAGCGAAGCAATCTTTTAAAAGGATTGCCACGTCGTCGCAAAATACGCTCCTCCTCGCAATGACAGCAAGCTGTATCTTGCAATGACAGCAAAATATATCTTCAACCTGCAACGTGTGCCTTGTGTCGTTGCAACTTAAATAATCTTCTCAATCGACCCCACATCTTTATCACCGCGGCCGGACAGGCAAACAATCACGGTTGAATTCTTCTTTGCCTGGCGTGCCAATTTTTCTAAATACGCGATCGCATGCGAAGTTTCTAAAGCAGGAATAATACCTTCAAGCTGCGAAAGCATTTTTAATCCCTTGATCGCTTCCCCATCCGTCACGGAAACATACCGGGCGCGCCCGATATCCTGATAATACGAATGTTCCGGGCCGACACCCGGATAATCCAGGCCCGCAGCAATGGAATGGGCGATCTTCACCTGCCCTTCTCGCGTTTGTAAAAGCCGGCTTTTGCTGCCGTGCAAAATACCCGTTGGTCCTTTTTCCAAAGTCGCCGAATGCTTTTGCGTATTTAAACCATGCCCCGCGGCCTCCACGCCGATCATCTTGACCGATTTGTCGTTAAAGAAGGCGTGAAAAAGGCCCATCGCATTGCTGCCGCCGCCAACACACGCCAAAAGATAATCGGGAAGCTTTCCTTCCTTTAATACAAATTGTTTTTTCGCTTCGCGGCCAATCACCGACTGAAAATCGCGCACCATCAAAGGATACGGATGCGGCCCGGCCACCGAACCGATCATATAAAACGTATCGCGCACATTGGTCACCCAATCGCGAATCGCTTCGTTCATAGCATCTTTTAAAGTTTGAGAGCCTGTCGTTACCGGGATCACATTCGTCCCCAATAATTTCATTCGAAAAACATTTAAAGCCTGACGGCCAATATCTTCTTTGCCCATGTAAACATGGCAGGGCATTCCAAAAAGCGCGGCCACCGTTGCCGCGGCAACGCCGTGTTGTCCGGCGCCCGTCTCAGCGATCATTCGCTTTTTCCCCATCCGCCGGGCAACGAGAATTTGTCCGAGCGTATTATTGATTTTATGAGCGCCAGTATGAAGAAGATCTTCGCGTTTAAAATAAATTTTTAAATTCTTAAGATGATCACTGAGACGTTTGGCAAAATAAAGATTGGTCGGCCGGCCCGCGTAATCACAAAGCAGAGCCTGAAATTCTTTCTGAAATTTCTTATCGGACTTCAGGGCAACATAAACCCTTTCCAATTCTTCAAGCGCCGACATAAGCGTTTCAGGAACGAATTTCCCGCCGTAGGGGCCGAAATGCCCGTGTTTGTCTGGTAAAGCCATATTATTTACCTTTGGATGAATATTTTGACATGATCATCGCCACGTCACCCATACCGGCAGCTCCGTTGATCTGCAGCGGGATCCTAAGCTCGCCGGTATCAAACCATAGTTTATATTTAGCCGGCACGCTTTGCATGTAAAAAGCATCATATTCTTTTCCGCCCGCGCTGACCGTTGTTAGCTTAACAGAGTTGATCACAAGGTCCAGCGTTGGGAGTTTTGTTGAAAATGATTCTCCGACTTTAAATTTCCCATTTTTGCGCTGGCGGTAGATAAAACAATAAATATTATCGATGGCGCCTTCTTTTTTGATGACCTGCTCTTCGGTTTTTCCGTCGGCAACCTTTGTGATTTTTACTTCGCCTTTGGCCTGGTCATACGCTTCACTGATCTTTTCGTGATTGCCTAAATAACGAACATCGCGCTCCACAAAAGCCGGGTAAAATGTTTGCGTATCGGCATAAATTTTTTCTTCATCGGCAATGGTGGGAGCGTTCACCTTAAAAGAGATCACATAATACGGCTTTCCCTGATAATCCGTCGGTCCTTCAAATTTTAAGACAGCTTCTCCGGCCTTGATTCCGATCTTTTTGACAGAATATTCGATGGTTTCACCGACGTAAGCGGAGTAATCATTTTGTAAAACTTGCCCGGCCTTTTCGGCTTTTGAACCCGGCAGGGAAACCGATTCTTCCGGTTGCGGCGCCTGATTTGATTCTTGACTGGAACATCCCTGCTGCGCGAATAAAAGTATAAGAATACCGGCGGCTGTTATGGCTTTATTTTTTCTCACGCTTTGATAAACCTCGATGGAAACCTTTCTATAAAACTTTGGTCAACCCATTCGACTGTCCCCGGTCTAAAGCCCGGGGCCTGCTCAGGGTTAACACTCAGCGGCCTAACCTTACCGCGCCCTGAAGGGCGCGGCTTGAAGGCCGCCGAAGTGTCAAAGAAAAGGACTTTGGCAAAACTCATTTTCATGCGATAGATCAAAAAATAAGCCAGATCATACTTCGGGTAAATCGCATTGGCCCACTGATCCGGAATCAAAGGAACCGTCATCATGCGCGGTCATACTCCTTTAAGAAATCTTCCAGAACCCGCGAGCCGTTGTAGAGGTCATCGATTTTAACATGCTCATCGGTGATGTGCGCTGTTTCCGATGTGCCAAAACCGGTTGCGATCGCCGGGATTCCCGCTTTCTTAAAAAATGAAATGACGGTTGCCCCTTCGCTTCCCATAAGTCCGGTTTTCAGTTTTAACTTCCGGCATGACTTTAAAAAGAGTTTGACCAAAAGATGGCCGTCATTGATCTCATAAGGATATTGAAGATCGTCAATTTTCATGGTGTACTTCGTCGTTTCTTTTTCAATAAGTTTTCGAACCTGGCTTAAAATATCTTTGGGATCCATTCCCGGCAAAAAGCGGATGTCGGCGGAAAATTCACAAAAATCCGCAACGATATTGACCTTATCACCGCCTGTGATGGTCCCAATATTGACCGTCGGTGCATGAAGAAAGCGATGTTTCTCAAAAGCAAAATGATGATTCTTAAGATGTCCGATAACGCGGCTGGCAATTTCAATCGCGTTGACCCCGCGCCAGTTGTAAGCGCCATGGGCTTTTTTCCCAGAGATCTGAATGCGGCTGTGGATGAGCCCCTTTTGGGCCACGATCGCTCGAAAGTCATCGGAATCCATAATGAGCGCCATTTTGTTCTTTAAGATCTTTTTCTTTAAAAGCGGAACAATGCCTTGATGGCTTCCGGTTTCTTCATCGGCGGTTGCCGCAAGAACGATATTTTTTTTAGGCGCAAAACCATCTTCCGCCAAACTGCGCAGCACTTCCATACAGCAGGCCAAATTCCCTTTATCATCCGTTGCTCCCCGCCCGTAAATGCGCCCATTTTTGATGAGGCCGCCAAAGGGATCAACGCTCCAGCCTTTTCCGGTGGGAACCGTATCCATATGCGGCGAAATCAAAATGGATTCTTTTTTGGCGTCGGGAGCGCTGCCACGCAAAGTCGCGATGACATTGGGGCGATTGGGTTTGAAGGTATGGATTTTAATATCGAGCCCGATCGAAATCAAATCTTTTTTGATAAAATTCGCGATCTTAACTTCATTTCCGGGGGGATTTTGGGAATCAATGCGGATAAGGTTCTGAGTTAAGCGAATAAGGCGCTGTTTGTTGATCATGTTTAATCTTTCCCAATGATTTATGCGGCTATAATTTCCCTGTAGGGGTGCACGGCCGTGCGCCCCTACTTAAAGAAATCCTTTGCCTTCGCCTCTCCGGTCAATCGCTTGTAATCATCAAAATCGACCACCATCAGTTCCTTGTGTGAATCGCTTATCCTTAACATTTTATGCATATTATCGCGAATATTTCGAAACGTCATATAGCGGAAATCTGTCCGGCACTCCGGGCAATTGGTCATATCGAGCTTAACCGTCATGCATTTGCATTTCGAACAGCTGGCGGAAAGGTCGCCGCAGATCATCAAATGCTCTTTGACTTCATCGATATCGACCTTGCGATAAGCGCGGATGAATTTTAAATTCATGGCGCCCATTATACCACAAGGCGTTTTATTTCCAGAGAATTTTAAGGACGAAAAGATATGAGCCCGAATTTTGCAAAGCAAAATTCGCCCGTAGGGCCGCCGGGCAAAATCTCGAAGAGATTTTGCGTTTCAGGCGGGGTAATCCCGGAATTTTGCGCGCACGAATTTGTGCATGATTTCTGTGTGAGCGCAAAATCCGGGATAAAAAGGGCTGTTTAAAAATAGAAGCGCGCCCCTCCCCGCCATACTATGTGGCGGGGAGGGGGGCGCATAAATTCCAAAAGAAGCCGATAAAGCAATGACGTCTCTGTCAGCAACCCAGCCGCCATATCACCCGGCATCAAAAAGGGGGCCTTAAGACACCGGATAACGTAGGCCTGTTGGCTTTGCGCCCCCGCCTTTCAGCGCCCGCCATAACCCGCGGCGGGTCAACCACGTTTTGTGGCTGAGGTTTACCTTTATCGGCTTAATTTAAACATAGCACATGATGGGCCTAATTGCCAATACCCCGGTGGCTGCCGCATATTTTATTTCCCCAAAAAAAATTTCTTTGCTATACTGCTTTTCTTCAGGAGGACAAAAATATTTTTTCCTCAGCAAAGATCCGTTACGCGTTGATTGCCGTCATAGGATTCCTCCTTTACGCCAAAACATTGTTTTACGGTTTCACCTACCTCGATGATAATGTCTGGCTCCAGGATTACGGCTGGCTTTTAAAACATGCTTCCAATGCCGCCGCCCTTTTTACAAATCCGGATTTAGTCAGCGGTGTTTTTTATCGGCCGCTTTTGAGTTTGTCCTTCATGATGGACGCTCAATGGGCGGGCGATCAATTGCTTCCCTATCATCTCACCAATATCTTGATTCATATTCTTAACAGCTGCCTGGTTTTTCATCTGTTTAAGAAGTTGGGCTATGACGAGCGAATGGCATTTGTCTTCGCGCTTATTTTTACGGTTCATCCCGCCCTTACACAGGCGGTTGTCTGGATACCCGGCAGGACGGATTCATTTTTAGCGTTGTGGATTTTATTATCTTTTCTTTTTTTTATTAATTTTCTCAACCATCGGAAATGGCCCGATTATTTTTTTCATGTTCTTTTCTGGATTGCGGCTTTGCTTGTCAAAGAAACGGCCATTGCCCTGCCTGTTTTGTGCGCTTTGTACTGGTTTCTGATTTTTCGCGGACACAAAGATCAGAGGAAATTGGCGCTGTTCTTTTTTGTGTGGGGCCTGCTGGCGGCTGCCTTATTCATCGTAAGAAAGCAGATCCTTCCCGAGTCAGCGCTGATCACCAAAGACGCGGCCGTTGCAACGATGGTGGAAAATATTCCTTCGTTCATTTCCTATCTCGGGAAAATTATTTTTCCTTTCAATTTATCCGTTTTACCGATCAATGCCGATACGCGCCTTATCGGGGGCTGGCTCGCCCTGGCGGCATTGTCCCTGTCGTTAAGTGTCTCCCGCGCCAAGCGGATGAATTATATTTTTTTTGGAATCATGTGGTTTGTTGTTTTTCTTACGCCTTCGCTGCTCCTGAGCTTCATCAATCACGAGTACCGCCTCTATCTTCCCATCTTGGGCATTTTGATAGTGCTTTTGGAGGCCGATGTTTTTAAAAGGGCGTTGGCTTCTCGAAATCTTAAATGGATTTTTGTGGCCTTGATCGCATGTCTCGCCGTTAAAAATCTTGTTTACAGCGGGGAGTTTAAGAACCGCTGGGCCTTTTGGAATAATGCCGTTAAAAATTCTCCCCATTCCCCGTTGGCGCACCGCAATTTAGGGGCGATGATGCATCTCTCGGGGCAATTGGAAAAAGCTGAAGCCCATTACAAAGAGGCGCTGAAACTCAATCCGCAAGAAAAGATGGTTCATAATAATTTAGGTCTTATTCATGTAAACCGCGGAGAATTCGTTGAAGCCGAGCGGGAATACAAGCAGGAGATCATGATGAATCCGGCGTATGATAATGTTTATTACAATCTCGGAGTTCTCTACCTTCAGACAGGTCGCCCGGAAGAGGCCGAAGCTTCCTGGAAGGCCGTCGTTAAAATCAATCCAAACTTTGTGGATGTCTATGCGCCTCTGGCCCTCCTGTATATTCATCAAAAGCGATATACGGAAGCCGATGCCAGCGTTAAAGAACTGCAAAAGCGCGGGGTGGTTGCCCCTGCTGGGCTTTCCGAAATTTTATTAAGACAGGGGTTTCATTAAAAGCGGGGCCGTCGAAGTGTCAACTAAACAAAAACCTGATTTCTCTTAGGATGGGATGGTTATCGTAAAGATTTTGGCAATCATATGAGACCCTTCAAACCGCCCCTATTCGTCCACTGGTTAATTACAAAACTACCCTCTGACAAAACCAAAAAATAAAACTGTCTAAATCAGGATTTTTCAACGAGAAGAAAGATGTGCTTCTAAAATACCCTGATCCACTAGTGTTGTGATACATAAATAACTTTACATTTAACTTTACACAAGACCATTTTAATCATATGCTATTTTTGATGAATATTGCAGAACGCATCGTACTTTCTCCCGAAGAAGAGACGGCCATCAACCGTTGGACACATGGGAAAAGTTTCCCTGTGCGTCTGGTTCAACGGGCTAAAATTATTCGTATGGCCGCGGACGGCCTTTTTAATCATGATATCGCTCAACAACTTAATATCTCCCGGCCTACGGTTCAGTTATGGCGGGAACGTTTTTTAGCATTGCGTTTAGCTGGGCTTGAAAAAGATGCTCCTCGTCCAGGACGATTTCCAAGAATTCGACAACAAAAAATCAACACCATTGTTAATGATACGCTCCACAAAACACCTGAGAATGCCACTCACTGGAGTACGCGCAGCATGGCAAAGGCTCATGGCATTAGTGAAGCTACCGTTTGGCGCATATGGAGACGGCATAATTTAAAACCGCACTTAGTTGAAACATTCAAACTTAGCCGTGACAAACGATTCGTCGAAAAATTACATGATGTCGTCGGTCTGTATTTGAATCCGCCGGACAAAGCATTGGTCTTATGTGTCGACGAGAAGAGTCAAATCCAGGCATTGGAACGCATAAGACTCTCAACCCCGTTACGCCCCGGCATCGCGGCCCGGCAGACACACGATTATACACGCCATGGGACGACAACTTTATTCGCGGCTTTAAGCATGCTCAATGGCAAAGTCATCGGCGACTGCATGCCGCGACACCGGCATCAAGAATTCAT
>OBEQ010090787.1_pt1 | contig 10309 bp, 8 predicted proteins | sample 1670901 | NCBI WGS metagenome assembly OBEQ01 (sample SAMEA104232315, study PRJEB22302) | groundwater metagenome | biome: forest; feature: aquifer; material: groundwater | place: USA | collected 2011-08-07 | depth 5.4 m | reverse complement strand
CCGCGAGGCGCTCGGCTGGCAGCCGGCGCACTCGCTGGAGGGGGGAATCGGATTAACGGTGGATTGGTACCTCAGGCACAGCGATGGATGAAGCGCAGCGGTTAAAAGAAGGGATCTTCGATCAGATCCGGCGGTATTACGATCTGGTCCATGCCAAGAAATCTTTCATTCCGGGTGTCAGCAAAGTTCCGTACGCCGGCCGGGTATTCGGCCAGGAAGAGCTGGTCACATTGGCGGACAGCGCCCTGGATTTCTGGCTGACGCTGGGTCCCTATGGCGATCGGTTCGAAAGACGGATGAAGGATTTCTTCGGCGCTCAGGATTTCCTGCTCACGAACTCCGGCTCCACGGCCAACCTTTTGGCGGTGATGACCTTGATGTCGCCGCAAATCAAGGACCCGCTGGTTCCGGGCGATGAGGTGATCACCTGCGCCGTCGGCTTTCCGACCACGGTGGCCCCGATGGTTCATGGGGGATTGATTCCCGTTTTTGTTGATGCGGAAGTGGGAACGTACAACATCAACCCGCGGCTGATTGAATCGGCCATCTCCTCCAAAACGAGGGCGATCATGATCGCCCATACCTTGGGAATCCCCTGCGACATGGAGGTGATCGCCTCGGTAGTGAAGCGCCATCACCTTTACCTCATTGAGGATTGCTGCGACGCTTTAGGCGGAACGTTTCAGAGCCAGAAGGTCGGGACCTTCGGCGATCTGGCGACCCTCAGCTTCTATCCCGCGCACCACCTCACGTTAGGGGAGGGCGGAGGGCTCATCGTCAACCGAGCCCGCCTCATGAAAACAGCCCAATCCATTCGAGACTGGGGCCGAGACTGTTGGTGCCCCACCGGAGAATCCAACACCTGCGGGAAACGGTTTGACTGGCAGCTGGGCGGGCTGCCAAAAGGCTATGACCACAAGTACATCTATTCCAATATCGGATACAATTTCAAGCCGACCGACCTGCAGGCAGCCGTCGGCGTGGCACAATTGGACCGGCTGGATTCTTTCATCGAAGCGCGAAGACGGAATTTCGACCGGCTGTACGAGGGGCTCACCCCTTACACCGATTTTCTGGTCCTTCCGGTCAGGGACCCGCGCGCCAACCCTTCCTGGTTCGGTTTCCCGATCACCGTTCAAAACAGCCTGTCCCGGGACCGACTGGTCCAACAATTGGAAAAAGCAGGCATCGAAACCCGCGGAATTTTCGGCGGGAATCTGGTGCGCCAACCGGCGTTCCAGAAGATCCCCTCGCGGATCCCGGGCGAGCTGAAAGTATCCGACCGGATCATGCGGGACACCTTTTTCATCGGGATTTATCCGGGGCTCACGGAAGAGATGCTGGCCTACGTTCTGGAAACCTTCCGTTCCTTCTTCGCGCAAAAACCGGCCGGGGCCTTTCACGCATGAACCGTTCAAAGATCGCGCTGTTGGTCCTCCTGTTGGCCTGCTTCCTGATCCGTCTTCTCTTCGCCCTGCGCATCCCTGCCACAGAATTCTTTTACCCGGACGGCTACGACTATTCCCGCGTGGCGGTCGGCATCGCGCAGGGGCAGGGCTTCTACCCCCCCGAGATGAAGCCGATGAATTTATACCGGGCCCCTCTTTACCCCTACCTCCTGGCCGGCGTCTATAAGACAGCCGGCATCGAAAACCTTTCGGCGGTCCGGGTGCTCCAATGTTTTCTTGCGGTCTTGACCGGCCTGCTGATCTTCGGGATCTGCCGGTTGTGGAGCCTGACAGCCGCAGGCTGGATTGCGCTGGCGATTTTCACCCTCCATCCCTTCTTTATTTATTACTGCGCCGGCATCTCTCCGGAATCCCTCTATCTTCTCCTGTGCCTCCTGAGCTATTTTCTTCTGTTCAAGCTGTTTAAGACGCAGCAGCTTCGGTACGCGTTTCCGGCCGGCATCTCACTGGGCTTGGCCGCTCTCACAAAAGGAACCATTCTTCTGATCGCTCCGGCAGCGGCCTTGACCCTTTCCCTCTGCATGAAAAAGACCAGGACAAAATCTTTGTGTGCAATCGGCATATTGGCAGCGAGCTCGTTCCTGACCATTTCTCCCTTGACCTGCTGGATCCACCGCCGGTGGAACGAATTTGGACTGATGCTGGACGGAGCCGGCATCAATTTCTGGATCGCGAACTCGGATTCCGGCTACCGGCTTCTTCGAGCGAAGACCTCCGAGGAGTTCCAAGGGATCCAAAAGCACATCTATCTGGAAGAAATCCCTGCAATGAACCCCGCCATCGAACAGTTGGGTCCGAAAGCCCGGAACGCCTACTACAACCGGATGGGATGGCACTACGTCAGACAATACCCGGACAGAAGCCTCTGGATGGGGTTCCAGCGATTGAAGATCTTCTGGAAACCCTGGGTCCACCCGCTGGCCTATCGCCCGCGGGAGGTGCTTTTATCCGCCGCCGCAACTCTGCCGCTGTTCTTTTTCGGATTCTGGGGCCTTTTTCTCAGGCTGAAGAGCAGGGAACCGGACGCGATCTTTACGGCCGCCGCTTTCCTTATTCTCTCGGTCATGGTCGGCTTTTTGTACAATACGGAGATCCGCTACAGAATCCCGCTCATCGATTCTCTCTTGACCGTCTACGCCGGCATAGCGCTGGCGCACCTCCTCCGATGGGACGCAAAAACCCAGAGGACCTCCAAGTCCGTGCTATAATCCAAAACAGGAATTGCAAATGAATACCTCAGCGCGAAAACCACCGGAAGATTTTAGACAACCCGTTATCGGAGTAGGCACACTCAACATCAGCGACCGCGCCAAGGAACTTGTCCTGCAAACCCTGAACCACAACCGTCTTTCCTACGGCCCTATGACGGAGAAGTTCGAATCCGAGTTTGCGAAACTCCACAGCTGTCGGTTCGGCATCATGAGCAACAGCGGAACAAGCGCATTGCAAGTCGCACTCCAAACCTTAAAGGAACTGCACGGCTGGAATAACGGCGACGAAGTTCTCGTCCCCGCTCTTACGTTTGTGGCAACAGCAAACATCGTACTGCATAACGGCATGATCCCAGTGCTTGTGGATGTCGACCCTGTTTTTTACGGAATGGATCCGGCTTTAATAGAAGCGAGAATCACCCCGCGGACCAGAGCGATTATTCCAGCGCATCTTTTCGGACACCCTGCCGATATGGATCCCATTCGAGAGATCGCAGACCAGCACGGCCTGAAGATTATCGAGGATTCCTGCGAAACGATGTTCGCTTCATACAATGGAAAACGCGTCGGAAGTTTGGGGGACATCGGCTGTTTTTCAACTTATGTCGCTCACCTGCTCGTAACGGGAGTAGGCGGATTGAACACGGCAAACAACCCTGATTACGCTGTCCGAATGCGCTCGCTGATTAACCATGGCCGAGATTCCATTTACATCAGCATTGATGACGACGCCGAGGCATCTGCCGAAGAATTGCGAATGATCATCGGCCGGCGATTTAAATTCACAACGCTTGGCCACAGTTTTCGCACGACAGAGATGGAAGCCGCTTTAGGATTGGCGCAGCTCGAGGATTGGGAAACCGTTATTGCCGCACGGCGAGTCAACGCCCAGTCTCTCATTCGGAAGCTGGCTCATCTGGAGTCCCATCTTCAACTGCCTAAAATCCGGACGGGAAGCGAACACTCCTTCATGATGTTTCCCATTGTTCTTCGAGAAGAGTCCAAGGAAGGGATCAGCAGTTTCCTGGAAGAAAACGGCGTAGAGACCCGCGAGATGCTTCCGCTTACCAACCAGCCTGTCTACCACAAATTGCTGAACTGGCGCCAAGAGGATTATCCGGTATCCCACCGCATTAATAAGAGCGGGTTCTACGTGGGCTGTCATCAAGACTTAACGGAAGCGGATTTAGACCATGTGGGAGAACTCTTCGAACGTTATTTTCGCCGAAAACCAACTCAAACGTTCGGGAAAGCGTGCTTGATCATTTCGACCCACAACAACAAACCAACGTTGGAACAAATTGTGAGAGACATTCCGCGGGATTTATTTGAGACCATTGCGGTTGTAGATGACCACTCAACCGATGGAACCCTCGAGCTGTTGAAACAAGCAGGGATTCCGGCCATTCCCCTGCAAGGGAAAGACTCCATGCACATGGTGATCCGGGGGCATGTTGCGCGTGATGCCGAAGCCCTCGTTTTCTTCCCCGCTGACGGCAGCTATAAGGCAAGCGACATAGGACGTCTTCTTCTCACTCTCGAACGAGGCAATGACATGGTGATCGCCTCCCGATTTCTACCAGGGGGAACCCGTTATGAGCCGCATCGTCGAATGCGCTTCCGAAGTACCGGCAACCGCATTTATACTTTCCTGGCCAATCTTTTATTTTATGGAAACCTCACCGATACATTAAGTGTCTTCCGCGCGGTGAGACACCGAAGGCTGATTGAGGCTCGCATCAAGGAAACAGGTTTACAGCAATACTATCTTCTCTCCATCATGGCCATGAAACGACGGTGGAAAGTCTCGGAAATACCTACGAAAGAAACGGTCAAGCCTGGAACTTACAACCTTCCGAAAATTCTGTTCAGCGGTTTTCGGCTCACATACACACTTTTAAAGGAACTGTTTTCACGAAGAGACCCTGCTTTTGGCGGAAAAACCCGAAGAATGAAGTAACGCAGGTCGGGTCCGCGACACCACCAGTTCCATTGTGGGCATGTCAGCAGCTTTCGACACGGCAGTGACTTCATTGTAAAGAGCGAGCCACATGAACGAGATAGCAAAAACATCCCGAGTTACCTCAAATAGCTTTTGGGAGGGAAAGCGTGTTTTTGTCACCGGGGGGTCGGGATTTATTGGTTCGCACCTTGTGGAGAAACTCGTCGAATTGGGTTCCGACGTTACGGTGCTCGTCCATCCTGGGAGCGAGCGACATCGCACGAATCTTAGCGCGGTTCTTGACCGCATTCGGGTCCTTCCCCTGGCACTCGAAGACGAATATGAGGTCGCAGGAAGCCTCAAAGCTGTAGACGCATTGTTCCATCTTGCGGCGCATACCGGCGGGGTTCTCTACAGCAAACATCACCAGGCCACCATGTGCTATAAGAATCTCCGGCTCTCTGTCAGTGTACTCGAAGGCGCACGAAGAGCAGGTGTAGGCAGGTTTTTGGTGTGTTCGAGCGCTTGTATCTATCCCGCGGATGCCAAAAATCCTATTCCAGAAGAAGAAGGCACACGGAGTTTGCCCGAGCCGACCAACCTGGGATACGGTCTTGCCAAGCGCATGGCCGAATATCTCGGAGGTGAATATGCAAAAGAGTACGGTATGCACGTCGCCATCGCGCGCCCTTTCAACGCCTACGGCCCCAGAGATAACTTTGATCCCGCAACATCACATGTCATCCCGGCGCTTATCCGAAAAGCTCTGCAAGCAGAAAAAGAGCTTGTCGTGTGGGGGACGGGAAACGCGACACGGGCATTTCTCTATACCGAAGATTTCGCAAGGGGTCTCATTGCGGTTGCGGAAAAGGGGCCTGTTGGAGAACCCATTAATATCGGTCCAAAGGAGTTCATATCTATTCGGGACCTTGCGTACCTCATTCTGAAACTGTGCGGAAAGAAAGAGACCAAGATCGTGTTTGACCCCACAAAACCCGAAGGGCAGTTTCAGCGCTCCGTAGATACGCACAAGGCTGAAGAACTCCTTGGTTTTCGAGCGAAGGTTTCTTTTGCAGAAGGCATCAAACGTACCATAGATTGGTTTCGCGAAGAGCTAAAAGCCGGCCGGCAAAATCCAGAATGAAATCAACGCTCATTGTGCCTACCTTTAATGAGATCGAAACAGTACCGCATACCCTGCCCGCTATTGACAGATCATGGGTTGACGAGATCATTGTGGTTGATAACCATTCGACGGACGGTACGGTAGAGTGGTGCAAGGAGCGTGGTTACAGGGTTTATCTTCAGAAAGTTCCCGGGTATGGAAACGGTATACGGGAGGTCGCAAGGTTTGCCACGGGCGATATTATTATCGAGTTTCCGCCAGACGGCAGTTCCTTGCCAGAGAAAATTCCCGTTTTGATTGAAAAGATCAAGGAAGGGTACGATTTAGTCATCGCATCCCGCTATCGGGATGGGGCCAAGAGCGATGACGATGATGTGCTTACCGCGATCGGCAATTGGGGATTTACCAAGCTGATCAACCTGCTTTTCGGAACTGCCTATACGGACGCTTTGTGTGGGTACCGGGCTTATCGCACGAAGAGTTTTGAAACCCTCGGTCTCGATGTCGCGCACTTAAGCTGGGTCATCCAAAGCTCCATACGTTTTGCAACATATGGCTATCGCGTAGGTGAAATCGGTGCCGATGAGAAAAAACGCATGGGGGGAGTACGCAAGATGAAGCCGTTCAAGACAGGCCTTGAGCTTCTCTCAGTTATTGCAAGGGAGTTTTCCCACAAAGCTGCTCGCACATGAGGTCTGCGGATTCACGTTACTAGCGTGTTATACTATTTATAGATATGAACTATGAAAGGATCGATAGCTGCCGCATCTGCGGTTCCACGAGCCTCACGGATTTGTTCTCGTTTCCCGAACAATTCTTGTCGCCAACGTTTGTAGAAAGCAATGAAGGCAACGACTTAGCCAACGTTAAAATACCGCTCACGCTGGCCATCTGTGACGTCCATAAAAATCCGCAAGGATGCGGATTGGTGCAGCTTCGAGAGACGACCCGTCACGACCTTCTCTACGCCAACTATTTTTACCGCTCTGCCACGAATGCGACGATGCGCAGGGATCTGAAAGATGTCGTGGATGACGTCCTAAATCACGCCAAACCCGCTCCGGGTGAAGTGGTAGTGGATATCGGTTCTAACGATGGAACCATGCTCAGCTACTTTCCTTCGGATCTTATCCGCATCGGGGTAGAGCCGGCAAAAAACATCTTTTGGGATGGACTCGATCCCTCGATACGCGTGGTGAACGATTACTTCTCGGAACGGGCGCTCCGCAAAACGCTCAATGGGAAAAGGGTAAAAATCTTCACCGCGTGCGCCATGTTCTACGACCTGGATGCCCCAAACACGTTTGTCGCGGAAATAAAATCCATGCTTGATTCCAAGGGTATCTTTTGTATCCAATTGAGCTACCTCGTCTCTATGCTGAAAAACATGAATTTCTACGACATTTGTCACGAACATCTGGAGTACTACTCGCTCACTACGCTCAATATGTTGATGGAACGGCATGGCCTTACCATATTTGATGCAGAGACCAATGCGGTAAACGGCGGAAGCGCGCGGGTATTCGTCGCACACAAGGATCACCCGCCGGAAAAATCGCAGCGTTATCAAGAGTTGCTCAAAGAAGAAAGGCGGATGCATCTTTTTGATGCCGAAACGTACAACGTATTTTATGAAAAGATCGTGAAGCTCGCCGCAACCGTGAAGCGGTATCTCCTCAATGAAATCAAACAGAGTAAGATGGCTATCGGATTGGGGGCCTCTACCAAGGGCAATGTGCTATTGCAACTTTTCGGTATTGATAAGACCATCCTGCCATATATCAGCGAAATCAATCCAGAAAAGATAGGCAAACGCACGCTTGGCACCGACATCGAGTTGATATCCGACGCTCGGGCGCTGGAGCTCCGTCCGAGCGTCAAGTTGGTTTTGCCGTGGTACTTCAAAGAAGAGATCGTAAAACGCGAAGAACCTTACCTTGCGCAGGCAGGGAAGCTTCTTTTTCCCATGCCATATGCGCATCTTGTTTCCAAGACAGGAGAGGAACACCTTTAGAAGCGCCGGCGTTCCTTGCTTTTTACGAGAACCCCCGCGAGTTGCTACTTACAATCTCAGAGGAGGTCGCGCTAACAGTGTTTCGGCAGGGGGGCCATGGGAGTCTCCCACGGATGGCTGCTGCTGAAGATGTGCTGGATCGCTTTGGTGTGCCTCAAGTTTAACCGAGGAAGAAACCCATGACCCAAAACAATCTGGACTTAAATGATAAAGTGATCCTGGTCACCGGCGGCACCGGTTCCTTCGGCCGAAAATTCACGGAGGTGGTTCTCAAGAAATGGCAGCCCAAGAAGCTCATCATTTTCAGCAGGGATGAATACAAACAGCTGGAAATGGCCAGGGAGTTCGACTCTCCGGCTCTGCGTTTCTTCATCGGAGACGTTCGGGATGGAGACCGCCTGCATCGGGCGATGCGGGGGGTGGACATCGTGATCCATGCCGCCGCCTTGAAGCAGGTGCCCGCTTGTGAATACAATCCGTTCGAAGCGGTCAAAACAAATATCTTAGGGGGGGCCAACGTGATTGACGCCGCCATTGACTGCGAAGTCGGAAAAGTCTTGGCGATCAGCAGCGATAAAGCGGTCAATCCCATCAATCTGTACGGGGCCACCAAGCTCTGCGCCGAGAAACTGTTCGTCCAGGGGAACTTCTATTCCACCACCCATGGGACCCGATTCAGCTGCGCTCGATACGGCAACGTCGTGGGCAGCCGGGGCAGCGTCATTCCGCTCTTCATTCAACAGCGATCCAATGGAACGGTCACGGTGACCGATGAGCGGATGACCCGCTTCTGGCTGACGTTGGAGAACGGGGTGGAATTCGTCTTGAAGGCTCTCGGGGCGATGCGCGGAGGAGAAATCTTCGTTCCGAAAATCCCCAGCATGCGAATCATCGACCTAGTCAAAACCATCGCTCCGAACTGCACAGTGAAGTTCACCGGAATCCGGCCGGGTGAAAAAATCCACGAGGTGTTGATCTCGGAAGATGAAGCCCGCCAAACCGTCCAACTGGAAGATATGTTTGTGATTTATTCCACCCACGATGGATTCCGATTATCCGATGCGCCCCTCTCCGGCAAGCCCCTGTCGGAAGGGTTCCGATTCGCCAGCGACCAAAATGACCAGTGGCTGACAATGGAACAGTTGAAGGTCATGGCTGGACTGGTGGAAACTGAGGAGAATGCTCGGAGAGTTTAAAACTCTCATGCTTCCGCCGTCATGACAGCTCTGGTGATGGCCGCCGCCGGCTTGTGGTTGACCGGCGCTCTTTCCAAGAGAGTGACCCCGGATCCGTTCATCCGGATCACGCTGATTAGCTCCTATCTCCTCAAAGTGGGGCTGACCTTCGCGTTGTTCTACATCTCTCTCTGGAAATTTCCGTTCATGGCCTCTCATCAACTGGGCAGCGGCTTATGGACCTTCTCCTGGGACGCCGCCACGTACGATCTGTACGGCAGGCAGGTGGCGCAGGCCCTTTTATCCGGAAAACCACTGCCTGTGCTGAACCAAGAATGGCCTTTCGATCTCTATACGGGGCTTATCTACGCCCTTTTCGGCCCCTCTCCTTTGCACGCGGCGCTCCTGAACGCCTGGTACGGAACGCTGGCCGGAATTGTGGCGATTCTGCTGATTAAGAAATCGACGCCGGATGTCCGGAACCTGCGCATCGGCATCGGCCTGATCTGTTTGTGGCCCTCCTCTTTTCTCTGGTCGTCGCAAATGCTGAAAGAATCGCTGATCATCCTTCTTCTGCTGACGGTGTTCTACCTGTTCGTCCTGCTCTGGGAAGGGGAAAGCCGGCTGAGTTTTCGCAGCGGGTTTCTCTGGATTTCCATCGGCTTTGTTCTTTTTATTCTCATGTTTCTGCGGATCTACCTGGGGCTTATCTTGGCGGTTTGCGGCTCGATGATGCTCGGCATCGAGGGAGTTCGGGCGGCGCGGCGCAGGAATCTGGACAACTCGATAAAAGCGGCGGGGTTGGCGGCTGTGCTTCTGCTGGCCATACTCTGGGGAGATTACGCCATTCTGCCGAAGGTGTTTGCGGGCTCCCACAGCGGTTTCGTGGGAACAATCGAGCATCGGCTTCCGGAATACCTGGGCCTGATCCGGGACGGCATGATTCGAGAGAAAGGGCAGGCCACTCTCGATTTGAATGTCCACGTGCGAACCTGGGTGGAGATCATCCGATATCTGCCCAGGGGACTTTCCATCTTTTTTCTATCGCCGTTCCCATGCGATTGGCTGGGGTCTTTTCAAAGGGGGGCGCTCCAATTGTTCGCGGTGGCGGAGGTCATCCTCATCTACCTGCTCCTGCCATTTTATGCCATCGCGGCGGCGGCCGGCGTCCGCAGCCGGCAGGTTCAGAACCGGCTTCTGGTCTTCTGCGCCGTTCTTTTGTCGGCCTTGCTCTGCGTGACGATTCCAAATGTCGGAACCATTTTCCGTCTCCGTCTGCAGGTCCTCACTCTTTTGATTGTCCTGGCCGCCTCTACGGAAAGTTTCCCGGCATGGGGCCGCACAAGATAGCTGTGAGATCGGATTCGTCTTT
>OBEQ010783884.1_pt1 | contig 10310 bp, 14 predicted proteins | sample 1670901 | NCBI WGS metagenome assembly OBEQ01 (sample SAMEA104232315, study PRJEB22302) | groundwater metagenome | biome: forest; feature: aquifer; material: groundwater | place: USA | collected 2011-08-07 | depth 5.4 m | reverse complement strand
TTGGAATGTGGTTTGTTTTTGACGAGGTTTCACCTCTAGATTGCTTCGCAATTACGTCCCGCCCCTTCCTAAGGGGCGGGACTCCAAAAATAAATGGCATATTGAGTAGAACGTAGCGCATTTGGGAAATGAAAACCCCGCTGTGCATCCTTACACAGCGGGGTTTTTTAGTTTTTTGATGATAATGTAATTTCCCGCTCCTGCATTTTTTATAATGCCTTGCAATTCTAATTCAATGAGAAAGGAGAGTAGTGTTGAAGTATCTATATTAACATTTTTTATTATTTTATCAATGGTATTTTGTCCCTCGCTGATACATGTTAAAATTTTTGTCGCTGATAAAGAAAGCGCCGTATACTCTTTATGATTTTGCAAAATTTTTGCAGGAGAAAACATCTTCTTTTGTGTGAGAATTGCCAATACATCATGGGCGTTCTCGATTAAATGCGCACCTGTTTTGATGAGCGCGTTTGTTCCTTGGGCGTTTTTTACAAACACTGATCCAGGAACCGCAAATACAAGCCGTTTTTGGTCGCGGGCAAACTCGGCGGTGATGAGCGCGCCACTTTTTTGCGGCGCTTCAATAACTAAAACGCCAAGCGAAAGCCCAGCCACTATGCGGTTTCGCGCGATGAAGTGATGACGTAATGCGGGCGTATCTTTTTCGTATTCACTCACGAGCGCGCCTCCATGTTCTATCATTTTTTGGGCAAGCGAGAAATTCTGGCTCGGGAAAAAGAAATGATTTTCAAGGGAAGAAGCAAGCGCGCCAATCGTTTTTCCACCGCCCTCAAGCGCGCCCTTGTGTGCCGCGCCATCAATTCCTTGCGCTAATCCCGACACAATCACCAAGCCCGCGCTCGCTAATTCTTTTGCAATTTCTTGAGCCAGCGCCATACCCTGCCCGCTTGCTTTACGCGTGCCCACAATCGCGATGCAAGGTTTTGTGAGAATTTCGACATCCCCTTTGACGTATAACGCCTTTGGCGCATTCTTAATTTGTTTCAATAACGCCGGATAATCTTTGTTGTGTATAGTAATTCCCTTTTGTGTGTCTTTTTTCTCCATATACTCAATAATTCCTCCATTTTTTGCTCAATGTTTTTACTGCTTCAGAGAGCATTTCAGTATACAAATGCAAGCCAACGGCGCGGATATTTCCCGATTGCTCTTTGCCCAAAATATTGCCCGCGCCGCGTATCTCTAAATCTTTTAGGGCAATCGCGTAATTCTCGCCCAGCCCATGGAATTGGCGTAAAAAACGCAAACGCTTTTTTCCGTCCTCGGTAATATGTCGTGGATTAAAGAAAAAATACGCCTTTGCCTGCGTGAAACGCCTGCCCACGCGGCCTCGGATTTGATGCGCCTGCGAAAGTCCCAACTTTTGTGAGTCTTGCACCACAAGCGTGTTGACGTATTCCAAGTCAAGACCGTTTTCAATAATGGTCGTGGCGATAAGAATGGAAAATGTTTTTTCGCGAAATTCGTGAATCGTTTTTAAGAGTGCGGGCTCAGGAAGTTTTCCATGCGCAATGCCAATGCGCTCATGCGCAAAAAATTTTCCGAGCATGGAATGCGCTTTTGTAATATCGCGTATGCGCGGCACGAGATAGTATACTTGCCCACCTCGCGCTAATTCTCGCTCAATTGCTCGTTTAATCTTTTTTTCGTCAAACGGAAAGATATAGGTGATAATCGGCTCTTTGCCCGGAAGAGGCATAATGATATTTGACACATCGCGAAGTCCTGCAAGAGCGAGCTGAAAAGTGCGAGGAATGGGCGTCGCGGAAAGCGAAAGCATATCTATATTGGCACGAAATTCCTTAAATTTTTCTTTTTGACGGACGCCGAACTTTTGCTCTTCGTCGAGTATAACAAGTCCAAGGCGGCCCACATCCTTAAGATAAAATAATATCTTATGCGTGCCCACGATAAGATCCGCATTAAATGATTCTGAATTGTTTGACATCGCACGACTGACGAGCGCCACGCTCATGCCAAATTCATGGAATCGCTTTTTTATGTAATGATAGTGCTGGTCGGCCAAAATCGTGGTAGGAGTCAAGAGCACTACTTGCTTCCCCGCCCTTATGACATGGAACGCCGCGTGCAATGCAACTTCTGTTTTCCCAAAACCGACGTCTCCGCAAATGAGTCTGTCCATGGGTTTTTCTTTTGCTAAATCTGTTATAATATCTTCTATCGCTTTTTTCTGATCAGACGTAAGTGAAAATCCCGTAGTCTTACTAAAAGCGCCTACGCTGGCGGCGTTACATTCGTAAGGCGCGCGGCTCGCAAGCTCGCGAGACGCGTAAAGTTCCAAAAGCTCTTTTGCAAGTTTCACCGCCGCTTCATTAACCTTGCGCTTAGTGAAGGACCAACTTGCAGTATTGAGGCGATGGAGGGTTGGCGTTCCAAAGCCAATATAGGGAGAAAGTTTGGCGAGCGCGCGCTGGGGTAAAAAAAGTTTATCGCCTTTGGCGTATTCTAAAAGCATGTAGCGCTCCCCTTTAATTAACCGCTCCTCTTTGAAACGCGCAATACCATGATCAAGGTGAACGACATAATCTCCTGGCTCCATTTTTTGTAGAAATGAACGCCGCACACGCGCTTCGATTTCTTCTTGCACTTGCGGCGTTGTTGAAAGTGAAAGCGGCGTTATGCGCTCCACATCGTTTCCCCAAAATTCAATGCGAGAGGCGTTTTGAGCGCGAAACGGAAATATATCAAGTACGTCGCCCAAGTAGCGAAACTCGCCGGGCTTTGCCAGTCGCCCAACTTTTTCATACCCAAAATCAGCTAGATCTCGCAAAAGGAGGGCTGGCTTATATACTTGGCGCTCGTCAATAACAATAGGGCGCTTGCCTATTCCCGGAATACGTAGCGTTTTTTTGTTGACCTCCATTATACTAAACGATAATACCAAAAAACGGGCAAAGGTCAACATTGACAAATGCATCTTTAGCTCTAAAGTAGAAAGGGAATGCTCACACTACTTCAAGAAAGGAAGAAGACGATGGAAGACAAAGAAGTATTTGCGTTAGTAAGGTTTGTCTATAATACCTCAATGGATTTTTCGGGCATCACTCCTTCTTTGAGTATGAACTTTCCCACTATCGTAGCGGCGGTTTTTAGTCTTTATGGCAGTTACGTCCTTATTATACCGTATCCCGATGAGGGAAAAACATGTAGGAAAATTTGTCTGAACAATGGTCTATCACTAGTAATGAACAGCGATGCGCGGCAACGCTTAAAGAATATGCGAAGGCCTGATGTGCTCCGCGCACTCAAGCTCGTCAGAGCATTAGAAAACCCTCGTTCCTAAGAAGGCGCGAGGGTTTCGTTTTTTTAAGCCGCGCCAGAAAGCTCATCAACTTGCGCAGTAATCTTGTACCCCATAATTGAAAGGAATTCTGATAGACGGCCATCGCTTGCCGGATAGACGCTCTCTTGAGCAAGGTCGGCATATGCTTGTTTCAAGTCCAAAACTTTCTGGTTCATCTTTTTAATATTATCTTCAAAGTGAGAATAACGTGTTTCTAATTTTCCTTTGAATGCCATGTTATTCTTTATATTTTCATTTACTTGGGTAATTTCTTCAAAGCGCTCCCATTGGTGGAGTAGGAATCCGGGCTGAGTTGAAACCCATCCAAACATCGCTTTTGTCGCCCTTACTTTTTCATCGGGTGAAAAGGCGCTAAATCCTTTTTGGTCAAGAGAATCCTCAATCCATTGAATACTCTCGCGGGCTTCGTTCATTGCCTCGGTAAAAAATTCGTCAAATGGTTTTTCTCCGCCATATAAAATATCGCCGGCTCCCACCGCTATTTCCTCTATGCTTGCCTCTGCCAAATTCTTTCTCAAAAAAGTCTGATCGACAAGTAATCCTGAATATACTGGCTCTCCCGCGGCATCCTTTACAAAAAATGACTCATCAATAAGCGCCTTTGCGCGCTCTTGATTTTTAAATTTTGCGAACCCGAAATCCGGATACGTCGCTCCTATTTCTTTACGCACAAGCCCTTGGACATACGGCGTAAATATTTTGCCCTCCGGATCGTACTTATTCATGAGTGCGTGGGCCTCTTGCCAACTATCTTCTTCGTTACCAATGATTGGACTCCACCCCTCTACATTTATCGACGTTCCTTTCTTTTCTGCCTCCTCAATTTGCTTTGCGCTTATCGTTTCCACCTTGTTCCCCTCTATCACTTTATAGAATCCTCCTTTATTTGGATTTACTTCTCCAAAACCACGCAAACGGACTCGTTCTCCTGCATTAAACGCTCCTTGAGGCGCGATAGAATAACGCACTACGATATCATGTGTTTTTGCCGCAACCTTACGGGCTAATTTTTGCTGTGAAGAAATAGCAATGCCTGATTCTTCTCCGTCCTCCTCAATCCCTGCGCTTGCCTCATTAACATTTTCGGGATGTTTTGTGTTATGATACGGGTTACCTTTTGCATGCCGCTCGCGCATAATATGGTCAACTTCTTCAAAAAATTTTCTCTCTATTTCTGCGGTGGCTTCCGGATACTCAACGCGTTGTTCTCTATTTACTATCTCCCGTTCTAAATTCATTATATAGTGACGCGCGTTTTCTCAATGCCACGCTCAATTGCATTGAATAAAAGCGCGGTTATTGTTGTTAATAATTTATATTCTTCATCTTTTGTAATGCCTCTTTCGATTTCTGTCAAATACTCGTCCAAGGGAATGGCAAGTTCTTTTACTGGCCTCACGCCCACGCGGACGCGCCAAAAATCTTGCGTCCCAAGCGCGTCAATAATTGACTGCACTCCTTTATGTCCCGCGCTTGAACGGTCAAAATCTATTTTTATTTCCCCCCATAATAAATCAAATTCGTCGTGCACCACCCAAAGATTTTCTGGAGAGATTCCCTTTATCTCCATATAGTTTTTTATCGGCAAGCCCGAACGATTCATATATTGAAGAGGTTTTATCAAAGTCAATTCTTCCGTAGCCAAGTAAATCAATGTTCGCCCTCTCGCCCAATCTTTTGAAGGCAAATAGCGCTCTTTGAAATAATCCAGCACCCAAAATCCCATATTGTGCGGGGTTTTTTCATACTCTTTGCCCGGATTGCCCAAACCGACTATTAAAATCATAGGCGCTGAAAAAAATTCTGTATTTCCGAATAATCATCAATGCCTGCTTTGGGGATAAGCCCATACATGCCGCCTTGAGTATGGATTTCTGAAAGGAGCCCGGATTGTCCAGGATCTATGGTTGTGGCTTCAATAGGAATATGACCAGACAGAAGCGCGCCTAAAAAGAGGGGGATATCCTTGAGCGTAACGTTGGTTGAAAAATACTCCTTGAGTCCGGAAAATATATCGAGTAACGCGTTCGGATTTTTTAATGTGTCTTTTGCGCGGATACGAATTGCCTCCAAGAGATCGTGCTGGCGCTCGATGCGGTCAAAATCCCCGCGCACTGAATAGCGCGAGCGGACAAGCCGCACTGCGTCATGGCCGCTAAAATGCCCAAATCCTTTCTTAATATAAAGCGGTTCATACGAATAATTCGGCCCCGGAAAAAATGGATCGGCAATATCTTTTTTCACTTCAATATCAACGCCCCCCATACGGTCAATAATTTGTTCTAATCCTAAAACATCAATACCGACAAAATAATCAATATGACGCCCTGTTATCTCCTCAACTTTTTCCACAATGAATGCGGTAGGCAAAAGGGGGGAAAATGTCAATCCTAATTCGTATAAGCTGTTGATTTTCACCATCCTCTTTTGAGCGCCCACGCTCACCAAAAGATCGCGCGGGATAGACGTAAGGGTGAGACGGAGTGGATCTCCTTCAAAGGACGCTATCATTATGGTATCGGTAAGCTCGGGCGCAGGATAAGGCTTGCCCGCCATTCCCAAAAGCAGGATATTCGTACCCTTAATAAACGATCCAAAATTCGGAAATGCCAATGGAATATCAATATGATTTTCTTTTATTGGCGGCGAATCAAGCCCTTGCGCGCGCGTGAATTGATAACTATAAAAACTCCCGTCAAACATCCATGACAAAAACAGTGCGGTGAATGAAAGCGCCAACGCATGAACCAAAAAGGAAAAAAATTTTCTCATCACTTTTAGTATAGCAAACATACGCTCATTGACAATAATTTCTATTCATATTAAATGTATAGTAAGGTATATCGCGTACATTCATCAAGGAGAACACGTGAAGGAAATGCTCGAAAGCCAGGAATTTGCGCTGGCGAGACTGGCAACAAAACTGCAAGAGGAAATGCAGGGACAAAAACGTCAAGGAGTTATTGATGCCCTTTCTAATAGTATTCTAAAAATGGGAGGCGACGTAGTGAGACAGCTTTTTACTCTTCTCTTTGAAGAACTCCCAGAAGATGAGAAGGGTGAGTTACGCCAACTCATTGCGTTCAAAAGAACGGCGGCTGAAGTATTGGCAAAAATACTTCAGGACAACGCAGGCGACCTTTCCAATCCTCAAAATCTCGCGCGTTTTCAGGAATCTTTAGGTCTCCTTATTCTCATAGGGCGGCCTAGCGTGAAAACGCTCGTTGAGTTTGCGTGCGCGCAAAAAGACGAAGGGATTGCGCGGAGAATAGCTTACGCACTCGTAAAAATGCGAGGGATACAAGACGCACTGATAAAAATGCGGGAGGAGACGAAGGATAATATAACGGGTCTTTTTATAACGTTCGTGTTGGAAATGAGGACAGAGGCAACCGTAAAACACAACTTTTTTCATGCGTTGTTCGCGCTAAAAAAAGAAGAGGATCTATGAGCGGAAAGGCAAGCGCCTTTCCGCTCTTCTCATGAGTTATTGACAGGCCTCCGGGATTTGGTGTATACTGCATCTTCTATAGCTTTAGCGCAAGAATTATGGAAGATTTTAATACTAAATTAAGTAAAGCTCTATATCAACCAAATATCCAACAACAAGTGAAGAAACTACTTTGGGATGATATGAAAAAGAAATTTTATTGGATCTTGGCTGGCATATTCATCGGAAATCAAATAATGCCTCAAGTGAAGATTGATAATTTTTTAAAAATTTTAGATTTATGGAAAAACCATTAAACTTCGAGAGATTTACGTCTACGGGCGGGAGATTCAACTATACAATTAGCCTAAATAGGTCGGGAGGATTCTCTTTTAATTCCGGTTTTTATAAAAAACACGAATTAAAAAATTTCTCTTACGTAATTTTATTTTTTGATAGGAAAATAAATGCAGTAGCTTTTTCTTTTGTAAAAAAACAAGCTAAAGAATCATTAAAAATCTCACATACAAAGAATGCTACTGCGTATGTTCGTTCAAACTCTTTTGTTTCCGCATACGAAATTAAACCTAAAATTTTTGCAGGACAATATCGTCCAAGAGAGCATAGAACGGAGGAGGGAGAAAAACTTTTTTATATCCTACTCGAAGAGAAGAAAAAATGATTATATTTCTTGATGAGAGTGGCCAGTTTAGTAAGCATAATAATGAACAGTATTTTGTCATTGCTTCTTTCACTGTGGGCAATCCACGTAGGACTGAAAAGGCATTCCGCTCATGGCGTGCCTCTCGTTTCCCAAGAAAGATGAGGAAGCAAAGTGAAATTAAATGGTCCTCAAAAATTGATAGCGCGTTAAGACTAAAAACACTTCATTATATAGCGCGGCTCGATGTTCGTATCAGGTATTCGTACCTTTTGCATAAAAATATTCCTATAAACTATTGGAGAAAAAACAAATTACAGAGCGGTTCTTTATATTTAAACGTTGTCGGTGAGACACTTGATATGTATTTACCTACCGACGATAAAGAATTTCGAGTTTTTTGCGATCAACGACGGCTAAAGGACTTAAAAAGAAGCAAATTTAAGACATTGCTTGCAAATAGACTTCTCGCGCAGATGCCAAAAGATTCAATTATCCAAATAGAGATGATTGATTCTACAACAAATGCAAATATTCAAATTTCGGATTGGATTGCTGGCGCCTTGGCTTGGTACCTTGAAAAGAAACCCTTGGGGGAAGAATGCTTCCGTATTCTTCAAAACAATATTTTAGGCAAAAGGAGAGAACTTTTCTCGGGCATATAGTGAAGATAACTGATACAAAACAAAAAGCGCACTTCAGTGCGCTTTTTGGAGAAGCAACGTCTCATAGAATGGTTTATCCAAGGCTTTTACATCCCAGATTCTCTGGGGGAACACCGAGGCATTCTAAAAGCTATTATTGCATGCTTCTATTTACTAATATAGATGAAAGATTTGACATTGTCAAGTATAAACAAGGGTGGTATGATTTTGTTATGAGTACCTTAGCAGAAAACAAAAGAGCGGGGATATCTTACGACATTATGGAGACATACGAAGCCGGAATTTCGCTTTTGGGATTTGAAGCAAAAGCGGCGCGCGCGGGCCGCGCGGATTTGCGCGGCGCGTTGGTAAAAATTGACAATGGTCAGGCGTTTTTGGCAGGCGCCTCAATTAGCCCCTACCAGCAAGGAAATACGCCGCGTGAATATACCGCAAAGCGTCGGAGAAGGCTTTTACTCAAGTCCTCTGAAATACAGCGCCTTGTGGGGAAAGTAAGCCAAAAGGGCTTGACACTCCTCCCACTTTCATTGTATACTAAAAAACAGTGGATAAAGCTCAAATTCGCCCTTGTCAAGCCGCTAAAAAAGTTTGATAAGCGCGAGAAGATAAAAGAGCGAGAATTTAAGCGACGAGAGGCAAAGTTAGAGGGGAGGAAGGAGGGTAAACTAATTCGTAAGATAACGACATGAAAAAAGATTTTGCAAATGTTATTCTGATAGCTGTCATCGTTATTCTTTTAGGCTTGGTGGGGTATGTTGCGTTCGTTAAAAAAGCCCACCCAACCGCGCAAGAAACCGCCCCGACTCGCGCGCTTCAAGAAAATACGCCAACGGTTTTACCGCCTACGACGCCTGTTGCCCAAAATACGCCCCCGTCATTGCCGACTACCTGTAAGGATGAATCGGAGGGCGTCCCTGTTATTACTTCATTATCCAGTGATTCTGCTTCAGTTGAGGAAAAGATAGAAATCAGGGGCTGTAATTTTTCGGGATTTGAAGGAGATAAAAATGCCTGGATTGAAAACAGGGAAGGTATCAAAGGCATCTTTTATGGAGAAGCAGGATCAACTTCCAAATTTTTGAAACTTACTTTAAAATCGCCGCTTTGTCAAAGAGATAATTCTTACAGCGCCTTACCCTGCGACGCATGGCTTACCTTAAGCCCAGGAGTATACAAAATCTACACGATGCCTTGGGGCAAGAAGAGCAATGAAGTAAACTTCACAATAAAGTAAAGCAGTAAAAGGAAAATAAGGATAATCTAACGTCCCGCCTGCGCCCTCGATAAACTCGGGCTTCGGTGGGATATAAAAATCCCTAAGCTCGCGTTGCTCGCTAAGGGATTCTAATGGGGCGCGATTTGGTTTTGACAGGAAAACACTTTTCATGTTAGGCAGGCAACGCATTTCCAAAAAAATGCCAACTCAAATTTAGTCCCTGCATTCGCATTTGCGTAACTCCGTTTTACACGGTAAGCAGGCATCGCCTATTGACGTCCGATAGATAGAACGATGGGCATCGGGCTTGAATAGGAAGCTAAGCTTTTCGCCAATCCTATTGACCACCAAAAAAAGCTTGGGCGTTTAACGGTTGTTTCTTCCCGTAAACGTCGACACCAAAAGAAACTACGCCTGTAGGACTATATGAAAAGCTTTTCTGGACGGCGGTTCGACTCCGCCCGCGTCCAATAAATTTTCTCGACAGAGAAAATTTAAGTATCAGTAATATGGAAAAATTTTTAGATGCAATTTTTGCCAACGCTTACATCGTTTTCTTTATTACATTTGTTGCATCCTTATTTACTTTTGAATACTTCGATCTTAATTTGGTAAACTCGGAGTCTGTGAATGGAATTTTTAATCTACTTAACCTCGTTTTACCTCTGACAATCACGCTACTTACTTTCTTTGCAGTATTATCATTGTACAGATTAGGCAATCTGCCAGGAAATGATGCTGCCTCTCGGGAGATAAAAAATCAATTGGGTAAAGTGGGAAAACTAACACTGCTTTTTATCTTCATTTTGATATTAGTTTCAATCTTGTCTCTATCTGACAAAAGTCAACTTCTCCAATATCAATTTGTGGTCAGATTAGACAGAGCAATAATTTCTATAATTATTGCTTTTTCGGCGTACATCTTTCTATCTGCCGCAAATTAACGTTTGAAGTGCAATCTCTCATAGGTATACTAAAGGCCTATGAAAAAC
>OBEQ012945649.1_pt1 | contig 10311 bp, 10 predicted proteins | sample 1670901 | NCBI WGS metagenome assembly OBEQ01 (sample SAMEA104232315, study PRJEB22302) | groundwater metagenome | biome: forest; feature: aquifer; material: groundwater | place: USA | collected 2011-08-07 | depth 5.4 m | reverse complement strand
CCAACGCCCTCCCTCACCCATCACGGCAAAGATACGCTCGAGTATGCCGTCTTCTCCGTGTTCGGACGTAACGTTCCCTGCGTACGCGAGGAGCCCCTGTGAGGTATGTAAAGTGTTCATCTCTGTTCAATAAAATGCAAAATCTTGCGAGCGCGCGCGGGCCAGTTTAACTCATGGGAGGCGAACATGCGTGCGGCGTGGGCCTTCTGCTCCGACGCCACAGGGTTGGCAAAGACAGCGCGGATTTGTGCGGCTATTGCCTGCGGGCTATCGGGTTCAGCAAAGTAGCCCATAGAGTCGTCGAGTACGTCGCGGATTGCAGGAACGTCGGAAGCGATAATCGGCCGGCCCGAGGCCATATACTCCATCAACTTCGAGGGCGACGACTCGATAGAGCCCGCTGGGTCTTTTGCCGTGTTGGGTATAGTAAGGATGTCCGCTGCACGCAACCATAGCGGGACATCTTGGTGTGGCTTGCGACCAGCGATAACGATGTTTTTTGGCGCTCCGGCCGCTTCCCACTTTGTGCGGTAGCGGGCAATGTCCTCGTCGGTGCCACCGATAAAATAAATAACTTCCCCGGGTGCCAAGAGAGGGTGTACGTCAAAAAGTACATCGACGCCTTTGACCGGGAAAAGATGCCCAATATAAAAAATAAACCTCCCCTCCTGTGGGAGCCCGAGCGCACGGCGAGCATCTGCACGGCTGGTGTCCAGAGCAAAGCGCTCGGAGTTAACTCCGCACGGCGCGTGGAGGATTTTTTTCGGTGGCACGCCGTAGAGCCGCACTATCTCGTCACGCAAGGGTTTGGTGGCGGCAACAATGCCGCGCATACGTGCGAACCCCCAGCGGTTTAGAAAGTTGAGTGAGCTCTTGTAGTACATATGTATTTCTGAAAAGGATTTTTTTGACAAAAGCAATACCAGCCACGCATCGCGCAGGTCAAAAAAATAAAAAACACTTGTGCGGTTCTGAAACAATGCCAAAAAAAATACCGATACCGTGAAGCTTGCCAACATAAGCAAAAAGCCTATCCCTCCGGGTACGACACCCATAAGGTCAACGACCGGGAGGTATCGAAAATGGAAATTCCGCTCGATAAGGTGATACTCAAACGGGTCAACACTCCCCAGTGCACTGCGCCGCCGGGGGATCCAAAATTCGACCTGCGCCCCCTCTTTGGCAAAGCCCTCCGCAACGCGCATCATATACGGCGCCATCGTCTTTTCCGAGGGTATCCGCCAGTGCGACACGCATACAATCTTCATACGGGACACTATAACCCGCCCGCGTGTATAAAAGAAACGGAAAAGGTTAGAGGGAGAAAATGCGCGAAGGGCCTTTTTGTGCCCGGAGAGTGTAGCCTTTTTGGAGTAAAAAATCGGTAGCGGTATCGCCTTCCACAACTATGACCGTTGGAAACTCTTTCCACCCGTGAGACTGCAGGACTTCGAGGTCCATACCCTCGGCATCAATGGTTAACAAATCGATAGGCCCCTCAACTAATGCCGAGAGCGGTTTAACTTCAACCGCTCTCGTGCCTAAAAAAGTCAAAAAATTTTTCTGCTTCCACTTCTGCGCCTCCTCCACAACAAATGTGTTTACCGCAGGGTCTGAAAACTGATAGTAGGTCAGGCTTCCCTCCTTCCCCACGCCGCAGCAAATATTGCTGTCATCTGGACGCGCTTTTTTAAACAGGGCGACGCTGTGCGGGTTGGGGTCAATGTTTACTCCGCTCCAACCTTTTTTGTAGAGCAGATACGTGTTGGAGTAGCGCTCCGGGTGGTGGGCGCCGACATCAACATAACGCCCCCGTGGGGTGTTCTCAAAAAGCTCCGCCAGGACTTTATCTTCGCCAAACTGCGAATAAGTTCTGTATCCAAACAATGCGCGCTTGATGGTGGAGATTCTATAATGGTAGCGGACAGGAACCCATTGTCTGAAGAAATGCATATAAATTCGGTTGGATATGCATACCCGTGCATGCTAGTATATACGTCAAGAAACGACCTAACAAGCATGAAGTATCTCCCCTATGCAAAAAGATTATCCGAGATACGGCTTGTTCGGGTCTTGTTCGTCGGTTGTATCGGTGTCACCGTCCAAACTACACTCTTTGAAATACTGGGGGTATGGCTCGCGCTCGTACCCACCTCGACTGCGACGGTGGTAGGCGCAGAAGCCGCGATTTTGACGGGTTTTTATCTAAACAACCGCTTCTCGTTCCGCAACCGACGGCATGACATTTCTCTACTCTCCCGCCTAGTGCGTTTCCACGCGGTGGTGAGCGGTTCTGTCTTCCTGCAGTGGTTGTTTGTATTTGTAACAGAGCACCAAACCGACAACCTTGTTATCATCCACAGTGCATACGCGGCCGGCATTGTCCTTGGATTCTTTTGGAACTATACGCTATACCTCCTTGTGGTGTGGCGCCACCAGGAAGTATAGGGCGTATGAAAAACTCCTACGCGCCTTTTTATTTACTGCGGTAGTTTGTATAACTCGAAGCGCCCGTCTTGATACACGCGTACCGCGCCGAGTTTCTCGGGGCGGTAGGTCGGATCTAACTCTTTGTCTTTGAGAATGTAGGAAACATGATATTTTTTTAGATACGCCTTGATATTGGGTTTTATATCGGTTTGAAATTTCTTCTCCATATCGGCAAAAAACTGCTCCCCGAGCAACTCCTGCGGCGTAGGCGGCGTGCCGCAGTTTTTGCGCGTGTCCCAAAAAAATAGTATCCGGCAGATCTTGATCCTCCTCTCTATGGTCTTTGGAATATGGGCGGTGTCTTGCCTCCCCAGATAGAGTGTTATGTTATTTTTTAAGTCAGTGCCAGTGGGGTCGTTAAAATAGTCGGAAACGAGGTAGCGTTCCCTGACCTCGCTACCCGGCACCAGCTCCAACATGCCCCAATATGCATAAAGTGTAAAATGCCTAGTGTAGATGGGTAAGAGCGTCGCAAGAGCGTCGTGGGGGTCGCTCCACACAACGACAGGATTTTGCTCCTCACGCTGCAACCACGCAAACGGTTTTGCATACAACTGCGCTTCCTGAAACCGGTCGCGGCTGACCCACGGAGGCAAAAATGCCTGTAAGTTTATAAAAAGGTAGCGAGCCCCCACTATAGACAAGACCAGTAACACTCCAAGCGAAAGTGCCTGAATAGACCGCGACAGCTGTGCGCGGCGTCCCCACAAGAAGGCACCTATACAAAAGGTAGCGCAGACAAGCCACAACATGATGAAACCAACCATATGTTCGCCCGTCTCAAGTAGCTTGCCGGTGAGGAGATTACTCCCCTCCATAACCCACAAGCCAAACCCGCTTATCGCGAGGAACAAACACACCAAGGTAAACTCCTTATCCTCTCTTAGTGTCCGAACACGCCAGAGAAGAACGGCGAGAAGCGTGCATGCAACGCCTATCCACCCACCCGAGTAGACAATCTCGGCCATGGGTATGTGAGTATTGACGAGCCCAAGCCGACCGACGCTTTCCCAAAAATACGGAGACGAGTGTGAGAGCCAAAGTACATACAGCGGCACAGGCAGGCCGATGATGCCGCCTAACATAGAAGAAAATAGCGCCCCCTTGAAAAGCGGCCAGTCCTTGTGGGCAAGCGCATAGAGTACAAGGAGCCCGAGCGTGATAACGGCAATCTGCCACAAGTAGGAGTAGAAATAAAAGGTCGCGCCGAGCGCCAACGCAAGAAATAAGATATTTTTACGGCAGGGTCGGCGGATGAGGTAGAGAAGCGCTATAAAAAATAAAAAGTAAAAAGGGTATACCGTTTGGAGATTGATAGGCCGCCATACGTGCGCGTATGATTGCATATACAAAAACAGGGTACCGAACACGGCGCCCCACCTCGGGGTGTGTAACTCGCGCAGAAGCCAGTATGCGGACAGCGCAAAAAGCACGCTCCATATGCCGAAATTAATGAACATAGTCGCCACCAATGGAAAACCTGCCCACAGAGGAAGTGCGTTTATCCAAGCTCCGCCGAAAATGACAAGTGGTGCCCCGTCGCTGTGTTCAATAAAAAAGGGGTTGCCGTCGGTGAGGTGCCCTTCCCCTATCGTGTGGAGGCGGGCACTGTTAATTTCGTCAGAAAACGGTGGGATGATGCCTTGCCATGCATCACCGACTACAAAAAATATTTCGAGTGCCGGAATAGTGGTTAACACAAGAATCGCCGCCACAAGCATGATGGCGGGGCGCTGTTCCGTAAAAAACTTTTTTAGCGCAGCCATGATTTAATTCGTTCAACGAGAATAAATTCTATCATGCGGAACCCGAGCTTTATTGCCGGCCAGCGCCGACCAGTAATTTTTGAGGTGCCGATGCGCGTGCCATAGTTGACTGGGATCTCCACCACCGGGAGCCGGTGCTGTAGCACGCGTATCATATACTCGGGGGAAAACCAGTTGCCATTAACCGTAAACGAGTGCCGTATTTTTTCGTACGCCCGGCGGTGTATGAGCTTGTACGTACAGCCTACGTCGGTAAACGACGGCCCGTTAAAAAGATACTCAAGGAGTTTCGCCACCGCCCAGTTGCCCATGCGCAAAGCGAAATCCATGTTGACGCCCGGCTCGCCGGCCCCCCACACCGGGTTGCGCGAGGTGCGCGTCCCGATGACGCAGTCGTAGTCGGGACTGTAGATGAGCAGCCGCTCAAGGTCGCTGGCGCGGAAGGTGCCATCAGGCTCGCAGGTAATCAGCAAGTCACCGGTGGCCGCAGCCAGGCCCGCTTGCAGCGCCGCGCCGTAGCCCTGTTTTGTTTCCTTAATATACACCGCGTGGGTTTTTTTAATCTCCATATCACTGCCGTCTGTGGAGTTGTTGTCGACTGCGACAACCTCGTCGACCGAGGGCTCATTTAGAAACTCGTGGATTGCCGCATAAATATTTTCCCGTTCGTTGTAGACAGGAAAGATGACACTGACTTTTTTGTTGCGATACATACTAAAAAAGGCGATCTTTCCACGTACGCGGCGTGAGGTCGGAAATTATTTCCAAATCCAAGTGGTAGTGGAACGGTGTTGTACCGCGCACCTTGATATAGTCGATCATCTCCACTAGCCCCTCGCGTAGTGGCACCGTGGTTTTGTAGCCCAACATACTACGTGCCTTATCGGCACTACAGGTTGCGTGCATAACCTCACGCGGGCGCCCCGGCACATAAATCGGCGCAAGCCGAAAATCCAAAATATCTCCAATAGTGGTTGCGAGTTGGTTAATGGTGATAAACTCCTCGTCGGGCCCGACGTTGATGACATGGCCGACCACACTCTGGTCGGTGCCGAGCAAGACAAGCGGATTGATGACGTCGCGCACAAACGAAAAACACCGGCGTTGTCCGCCGTCGCCGTAGATAATCGGCTGGCGGCCCTGCAGCATAAGGTTGACCATAATCGAGGCAACATTGCGGTACGGGTCGTCGTATTTTTGCCGCGGCCCAATGATATTGTGTGGTACGGCAATAACATACTCGATGCCATGCGTCTCACAAAGCTCGCGCACGGTGAGCTCGGCGGCATATTTGGCAATCCCGTACGGGTCTTGCGGCAAGGGATGCATGTCCTCGGTAAACGGCAGAGTTGGCTGTGTACCGTAGCGCGCCATACTCGAGCATTGCACGAAGCGTTTTACTTTATTTGCGATTGCTGCCGAGAGCACCGACACCGTGATGCCGTAGACATTTTGGGTTACGAGGTGGGGCGAGAAAACGGAGAGCCCTTCATAGGCGGTTGCGGCACAATGGTAGACGACGTCGACGTCCTTCATAATCCCAGCCAAAAACGCGCGGTCTGCACAGTCGTGCGCATAAAATTCAACCCCGTGCGGGACATTGTCAAGATAGCCACCGATGAGATTGTCAACACCGATAACGCGATGACCATCGCGGAGTAGCGTCTCGGCCAGATGACTTGCCAAAAAACCCGCCACGCCGGTTATAAAATAGGTCTGTTTATGCGGCACAAAGATAGTATAGCCGCTCCTCCTAAATTTTCCATACCATCGCGATATTGTGCACGGAACACTTTAGGTTATACTCTTCAAATATGAAATGCCACGTATGCAAGCAAGACAGTGCGGTTGAGTTTTTAAACCTCGGGGAGCAACCCTTGGCAAACAAGTACCCAACCGAGGCGGAGTTTGAGGGAGAAGATTTTTTCCCGCTCGCGGTTTACTTTTGCACCAACTGTAAAAATGTACAGCTCGGCACGGTGGTCTCGCGCGAGCGGATGTTTGAGGATTATTACTATCTCTCGTCGGTAAACGCAGGGCTCGTGCGACACTTTGAAGTGTTTGCAAAAAAACTGGCTTCTGCAAAATTTGTCGTCGATATCGGAAGCAACGACGGCATCCTGCTCAAACCGCTCAAAGCGTTGGGGGTGCGTACGCTCGGGGTGGACCCCTCGGTCAACGTCGGCAAAATCGCAAACGACGCGGGGCTCACTACCGTCGTCTCTTTCTTCGATTCGCCCACGGCACAAAAAATTGTGCGAGAGTGCGGCAAGCCGGATGTGGTGGTCGCGAGCAGCATTTTTACCCATCTCGAAGAACCCCACAGCTTTGTCGATGCGGTCAAAGAGCTAATGCAGGAGGACGGCGCGTTTATCATCGAAGTGGAATACATCGCCAATATTATCGAAGGTGTGCAGTTTGAGCGGTTTTACTTGGACCGGATATTTTACTACTCGCTTAGCTCCCTCAAGCACCTGTTTGAAGGCCACGGTATGTATATTACCGACGTGGAGATGATAGAGCCACACGGCGGCTCCCTGCGAGTGACTGCGCGCAACCGAAGCCATAGCGCACCCGCTTCGGCGAGCGTCGCCGAGTTCCTTACAAAAGAAGAAACAGCGCTTACCCTGCCAAAACTGGAGGATTTTAAGAAAACAGTAGATGCCTACCTTTCCGCATTTCGAAACAAGTTGGAAGAGTATAAAAACGCGGGGCTCAAAGTTGCGGGGTATAGCGCGCCCGCGCGGGTCTCGACCATTTGCAACTATGGGGATATTGGTCCCGAGTTGATTGAGTTTATCGTCGACGACAGCCCGCTCAAACAACACCGTACGAGCCCGGGCACGCACATCCCCATTGTGCCCAAAGAATACCTCGACATCCACAAAGCCGACTTGCTAGTGGTGTTTGCGTACGAGTATTTTGACGACATAAAAAAGAAAACCGGCGGCACCTACCGCTACCTCATCCCCATCCCCCCACGCGAGGTGCAGTAGAAAGAAAACGCCCAACTGAAACTGGGTGGTTTCAGTCGGGCGGGATAATCGGTTTCCGATGGACGTGGTCAATCGTACGAGAACATCGAAAACCTGACATCATCTGCCATCTGGCTCATAAGTCTCGGGTCAGCAGGGTCTCCTAATTCTTGCAGTAGCATGGCTACAGTATCGACCCCTTCCTGAAGTAGCACATCTGTACGCAGGTCTCCGCTCGAAGTTCGGGCATAGATCTCCATACCGTCAGCAAGCTGCTCGCAAAGTCGCCGTGTCTGTGGATGCTGCTGACCCTTTTCACGCAACCACGCGGCGTGCTCGAGGAGCTTGGCACTATTTGGATGCGGCATGACCGTTGTCCTTTCCGACTTACGGGGATCTTGAATTTCCATTCGGAGTGTATCATACAGAGTTGTAAAAAGTCAAGCCCACGTAACTATTGGTTGGGTAGTGAGTTTACAAGAGAGAACGGAGCGACTATAATCGCCCGCACGTATGGAATGGCAACTAGTATGGGAAGACATCGCCACCATCGGGCGTGGGCTCGGCGAGGAGGCACACAAGCTGTCGGGCAAGACGGTCCTAATTAGTGGCGGCTCGGGGTTTTTGGGCAAATACCTCATCGGTGCCCTGTGCTACCTCAACGACACAACGCTCGCGAAGCCCTGCCGCATTATCTCGATCGACAACTTTATCACCGGCTCTCCCCACCCGCATTTTAACTACAAAGACCGCAGTGATGTGCTGGAGGCCTGGGGCGACGTGTCCTACCCTCTGCCGGTGCGCGAGGATGTCAACTACATCATCCACGCTGCGGGTCTTGCCTCGCCTGTGTACTACAAAAAATATCCGCTTGAGACGATAGAGAGCGCGGTCACCGGGGTAAAAAATTTGCTCGAACTTGGCAGGAGACAAAAAAACTTGGAAGGATTTTTGTTTTTTAGCTCCAGCGAGATATACGGCGACCCGGACGAGAGCGCGGTGCCGACGCCAGAGACATACCACGGCTACGTTTCCTCGGTTGGACCGCGTGCTTGTTATGATGAGTCCAAGCGCTTGGGCGAGACCATTACCACGATTTACCACGAGCAGTTTGGAATGCCAACCACAATCGTGCGCCCCTTTAACGTCTTTGGTCCCGGCATGGGCCACGCGGACCGGCGCGTATTGCCGATGTTTGCCTACAAAGCACTCAACAAGCAGCCAATACCGGTGCACGGCGACGGCCACCAAACAAGGACATTTTGCTATATCACTGATGCGGCGACCGGCTTCCTCAAAGTAATGCTGCGCGGCAAACCCAGCGAGGCGTACAACATCGGCAGCGAAGAAAACGAAATCTCGATGAAGAACCTAGCCGAGTTGTTTATTAAGCTCGAGGGTAACGGTGCGTCTTACTCGCTTATCCCCTACCCAGCCAACTATCCCGGCGGCGAACCGCAACGCCGCTGCCCTGACATCCGCAAGGCGCGGACCGACCTCGCCTTTACACCAAAAGTCAATCTCGAAGACGGATTGAAGCGTTTTATAGATTGGTGCCGTGGCGAGTCAAACTACATGGAGGGAACATAACACGACTAATGTTACAGTAACCGTATGGCGGAACCAACACGAGTCGCAGTTGTCGGCACGGGGCGATGGGGTAAAAATATTCTCAAGACGCTCGATGCACTGCCCGACTGCAAGCTCGCCTACCAAGTAACGCGCGAGCGGCAAAGCTTGCTCCAGAAAAATGATATCGACGCAGTTGTTGTCGCCACACCGCCCGCAACCCACGCGGAGATAGCACTGCCGTTTATCGAGCGCGGCGTCCCTGTATTTATCGAAAAACCTCTTGCTGCCGGGTTGGAAGACGCACAAAAAATCTCGGATGCGGCGCAAAAAAGAGGCTCGATAGTTTTTGTCGGCCACATCCATTTGTATAATCCGGCATATCAAGCGGCAAAAGAGCAGTTAAAAAATATCGGTGCAATACAGTTGTTGCTGGGCGAAGGTTATAATCTCGGCCCATATCGAGAAGACTACTCTGCGCTGTGGGACTACGGCTCGCACGATATTTATATGATGCTCGACATACTGGGCGAGCTGCCCGAGAGTGTACAAGCGTGGGGCACCGCCGTGCTGCGGCCGGGTACCTCGCTCTGGGACATCGCGCAGATAAAGCTCAATTTCAAAAACGCCGCGGTTGGGTATATTTTGAGCAGCTCGGTGATGCCACAAAAGCGCCGACACCTTACAGTGGTGGGAGAAACGGGAAGTATCGTGTTTGACGACATGCTTCTGGAGAAAAAAGTGATATCGTATCCAAACGCCGGGAATATCTCCTATCCCGAGTACGAAGCGGGGATGCCTTTGACACTAGAACTTCAAGCTTTTCTGAACACAATCAAAACCGGCACAAAACCAAAAGCATCTGCTGCCGAAGGTCTGGCCGTCGTGCGCGTGTTGGAAACAGCAGAAAAATCTATCGCCACAGGTGGCATTGCAATAAAAATAACTACATAAAGCTAACACACCTAACATTAGCTATAGCTAATTTTAGGTGTGTCTGAGAAAAAGAAAAAGCGCGACTTGTGGTCGCGCTTGTTTTTTGCCCCTATTGTAGAGCCGTTGCTTCTTGGAGGAGGCGCTCCTCTTCCTTCTTCCTGACGTATTCGGCGACCGTCCCAGACAATACTGGGAGGCCGTCGCGCAAGTTGAGATACTCGCTCACCTGTCGGGCGGTGAATAAGCTTTTATACTTTGGTGCCCGGTAGAGCCCCAGCCGATAGAGCTCACCGGCAGACAGATTTGCCCGTAGGTCTTTTACCTTGCCTTGGGAATGACGGGCCTCTTCATTCCAAGGCAGCGTAACCCCCGGGTACGAGTACACCCGCGTTGGGTGTCCATTGAGCACCGTGACGATGGTCGCAAACGCCCGCACGATGTGGTCGAACTGGGTCGCAGTAACGCCGATGTCGCCGGGGTTCTTCTTGACCCACTCCACAAACGAGTCCGCCTCGCTGCGCGTATTGACGCCGCCGCCGACATCGAACTTGATGATGGGGATGGAAAAAGGAAAT
>OBEQ012044360.1_pt1 | contig 10311 bp, 11 predicted proteins | sample 1670901 | NCBI WGS metagenome assembly OBEQ01 (sample SAMEA104232315, study PRJEB22302) | groundwater metagenome | biome: forest; feature: aquifer; material: groundwater | place: USA | collected 2011-08-07 | depth 5.4 m | reverse complement strand
GAACTAATTTTTTGTATTTTGCGAGTTTCGTGCTAACCTAAAAACATAAAAACTAACAATTATTCTATGCTCCCACGCTTTGTCACCCTCCTCCGCACCTTCATTCTCCTCAGTATTATTTTCGGGTTTCAGAGTGCCTCCCCCTCCAATCCGAACCACCCGTGAACCTCAACGTCCTCCTCCCGTGGCCCGACTTCACCGGAGCCCCAAACGGTTTCACCCTCATCGCTTCATCAACGCAAAGGATAAATCAGGTCACCTTATGGACCTGTTCTAATAATAGGACCGTTATTTCTCGAGTCCGTGTCTATAAAGGCGAACTCGACAATTTAACCGAAGTCGCGTCGAGTACTCCAATATCACCCAACATCTTCTGTCCCTCCAACCTTTCCCAACGCCCGTGGCTTATTACGGGAGATGAGTATCGATTGACCTTTCCACTAGAAAATTCAGTGCATATTGATACCGGTGAACGACTCACCATCTTCGTCGATTCCTCCCCCTACAATGGGGGATATTTGCTTGTGGGTGCGCATCCCACTCGAGACTCAAGTGACTTCATCACTATGGCAAGTACCACTGCGGCAAGCATTCTTCCTCCGAGCTCCACTGACCCTTCCTTTCCGTCGTTTGAACTTGTGTTTGATGATGGATGTATCGGAGCGTGTGTGTCGAATGTGCTCTTTTTTCCCGGCTTCGAAGCCTCCCGCATGTATCGTTCTGCCCGCACCGATGAACCAGGAAGTGAAACACAATTATGGGAACCTTCAAGCGACACCCTCACCCGCGATCTTTTCCTTGACGCAAATGGAAAGCAACCCTTCCCATTTCTTTCTTCCTCCCCATACACTCGTGATCTGATCGATGAGGCATATTTTGAAAATGCCGGACCAAATATCTACAAATCATTCCTCGCTGACCTCGATTCATGGAAAAACACGGAGCAGCTCATCGCGGATTATTCTGCTATCCCGTACGATTGGCGGTTTGCCCCTCAAGATATTCTCGCAGGAGGTATAAAAGATGGAAATAATATTTCATACATTGGTACTAGCGCCAATCCGTACATTAAAAGCGAGCTTGCACGCTTAGTCGCAAGTTCAAAGACAGGCAAGGTGACGATTATCGCACATTCCAACGGGGGACTTGTTGCAAAAATGCTCTTGAAACAACTGGCTGATACAAATGACCCGCTGCTTGAAAAAGTGGACAATCTTATTCTGGTCGCCTCACCACAGGTGGGGACTCCGCAAGCAATGGCGGGACTTTTGCATGGGTATGAACAGGGAATACCGAAGTCGCTTCCCGGACCGATACAAAAACTTACCAATGCAACCGCTCGTGAATTTGGAGAAAATCTCCCTGGTGCGTATGCACTGCTTCCTTCGGCTGCATATTTCACTACTGTCCACGATGCCACACACCCGCTTGTTTCCTTTGACGATTCTGATTTTTTTGAACGCGAACGTCTCTTCTACGGCAACCTTATTGGAAATTCCGATGAGTACTATAATTTTCTTCTCGGGAGTGAGGGGAGAGCCAAGCCTCATCCGAGCATCCTCACACAGGCAAATATACTCAATCCCAATATTCTTGCCATTGCCATGGAGACACATATCGCGATTGATGATTGGGCACCGCCAACAAGCATGAAGCTTTATCAAATTGCGGGATGGGGAGAGGAGACCATTGCGGGAATGAAATATCACGCAGAGCCAGGTCCGGCAGGTCCACTCAAGTGGCATACCCCTGATCTTGTACTTGATGGTGATGGGACGGTGGTGGTGCCTTCTGCGCTTTATGTGAGTACAAGTACACCGAATGTGGAGAGGTGGTGGGTGAATTTGGGGGATTATAATAGTCCCGTACTCGACGTTCATCTCCCCGGCTTTCTTTCTACTCAACATGCTAATATTCTCGAAGTCTCTGAACTGCGCACGCTCATCAAAAACATGATTATCGAGGGTAACCTCAATTCTCCGATTGAATTTATCTCAACCTCAACACCACTCACTGCCGATCTCTCCAAACGCCTCACCTACCTCCTCCATTCCCCATTAACCCTCTCTGCAACTGATGATCAAGGAAATGAAATCAGCATTGCCACTTCCACCATCCCCGGCGCACGCTATCGTGAATTCGGTGAGATCAAATACCTCTCCATTCCTGCAAGTGTTCCACATCACCTTGTACTCAATGGTTACGCCTCAGGGATGTTTACCCTCGAAGTGGACGAGCGAGAAGGCAACACCATAACCGCAAGTACGACATTCCTTGCCGTACCCACTGCAACCACAACCCGTGTCACCATGGACTTCACTGATGGCACAATCGTAAACGCGTCACCGCTTTCTGTCGATGAAGATGGTGATGGTGTTACTGATTTCTCGCTCATTCCCAAAGTTGGGGAAGTGCTCACACTTCCTCCTCCTGCTCCATCTGATATCACCCCACCCGAAGCGCTTATTACGTTTAGCACCTCAACAAACGCAATAATCATTCAAGGAATTGACGACAGCGGAACGACAACACTCTCAAGCACCACCACCTACCCAACATTGAAGAAAAATCAAAAACAATACAACGGCATTGCCACGACAACCGTGACAATCAAAGACCTTGCAGGAAATATCACTCAACTGACCTACACCGAGAAACTTCCTTCGCCCGCCAAGCGCGATATTATCACCCTTGTTGCAATAAGCTATAATGGAGCAACCTCCTCAATTCCCGCCACACTGAAATACAAATGGGCGAACAAACCTGATGGCACCTACAAACTCTTTGCGACATACTTCGCAATGAGTACAATGGTGGTAGAGACACACTTCCGACCGAAGAAGAACATCACTGTCATAATGCAAAAACCGATTGAGGATGACGATGGAGATACCGATGATGAGGTGGATACGCGACCGGTTAAAACAAAATTGAGCGGATTCATTGTTCCGAGTCTGGTGACGAAGAACGGCAAGATTAATGTAACTTATTAAATTATGAAAAAGATTTTGACAAAAAGAAATATTTTACTCGGTTCATTTGGTGTGTTTGTTTTTGTTGTTGTAATAAGTAATCCCCTTACATTTGGTTTTTGTCAAAGTGTGTCTGAATATGCGGGTGGCATAAAATATTGTAATTACAGCTATCTCTTTATCGATAATCTCGCAGAAAATATCGGATTTATTGGTGCATCTCTCTCTCTCCCTCTCTTCCTCCTCTCCCTCATTACCTACAAAATGCGCGATGAAGTCTTTGAATCATGGGTGTCTTTTGCTAAGTGGTATGTACCACTGCTCGTTATCATGACACTTTTACTTCAGGATGGCGGAGGTAGCGGCTTTGCAGGTGCGGTTTCAGGTTGGTTTGATGCAATGATTCTCGGCTTTCTCTATGTGATCTTTATTATCACGTCTTTCATTAAAATCATCGGCACCTACTGGAAAACACGAGAAAACAGAAAATAATCAATTTTTGTAGCACGACACTCAAATACAAATGGAATACAAAACAAGACGGAACATACAAGAAGTTCGCTTCCGTGTTTGCGACGAGCACTGTGGTCATTGAGTCTCACTTCCGACCCAAGAAAAATATCACTATTATCATGAGCAAGCCCATTGATATGGATGACAGTGATAATGATACAGAGGAGGGGGAGGAGGTGGACAATCGACCGGTGAAAACGAAGATTCCGGGATTTGTAGTACCGAGTATCACCACAAAGCAGGGGAAGATTACGTTGAGTTATTAAACTAAATTTTTAAAAATTATGGAAAAGTTCATGACAAAAAAAACATACTCTTAATTGCCCTAGGGGGTACAGTATTATTTTTCCTATGCGTTTTTTCTCAAACATTTGCTCTCTGTGCTGAATACCAATGGTCGTGCACAAAAAAATTTGATTCAGTTGCCGAGATTCTTCAGATTTTCATTCCACTCTTCCTCCTCTCCCTCATCACGTACAAACTCCGCAATGAAGTCTTTCGTGCATGGCTTATGTTTGCAACATGGTGGGTACCGCTCACTATTTTACTCGTAACGTTGGCACCCTCAAATGGACACTCGCTTGTCCCCATCGACACAAGCCGTGTATCGCTTTTTATGAATGCACTTTTTCTTATCTTCTCCCTCGCCATTATCGCGTGGAAATACTTTTCCTTGAGAAAGAAAGAGTAACAAGCTTCTCGACATCATCACTATCGTCCCAAGAAAAACATGACCGTGATTATGAGAGACTTGCGTATTTTTGGCTTTTTTGATAGTCTGTGGCATACACTAAAACACTAAATTATGTCTCAAGATCAACTTATACAACTCAAAAGCAAGGGTACCGGACAGGTCTATTGGACGCGTAAGAATAAGAAACTTGTTACGCGGAAAATTGAACTTAAAAAGTACGACCCAAAGACGCGGAAACACGTCGTGTTTAAGGAAACGAAGAAATAAAAACCGCGTTTGCGGTTTTTTACTTCTTGAGGGAAGCATGCTATATTTTTCTCACTAGGGCCTATAGTTTAGTGGTAGAACTCTTCTCTCCAAAAGAAGCGGTCGGGGTTCGATTCCTCGTGGGCCCGCCAACGATTTAAAAATCTCTGTGAAGAGATTTTTAAGCTATCGTTGCGAGGCCCACGAGGAATCGAAAGATGGAGCCGGTCTACGATCTTGGCTTTGCAAGATTGTCGGCGAGTCGGGGTCGAGAGTACTTATGAGCGAAGCGAATTAGTAACTCGTGACCGATTTCTCGCAAAGGCGTACTGACCCTGTAAGGGTCGATCTCCTCGTGGGCGCTGAGATTATTAAGGAGCGAAGCGACTATAATAATCCAAGTGTGGTTGCGTACTCGCAAGCTACCCCGCCAAGTCGTGCGCAGTTATTGCGCTCGAGACTCTAGGATTCTAAGTGTTTGCGATAGAATGAAGTATATGGATAGAGAAGGCAAAGAAAAACAATACATAGTAAAAATGACTGAGTTACAGCTTCGTTGGCGCAACCCCGTTGACGGAGATTGGAATTTTATTAAAGAGTGGACAGAACAAGAGCTCGATAGTGAGCTGAGTGGCACTATCGGTCAGTTAAGGTTCGAAAAGACAATTTATTTCATCGGACAATCTCTGAAATACTCTCTCTACGTTTTTGTTTTACTCGGGGTCCTGGGGCTTTTGTTGTTCGGTATCCGGCAACTGTTTTAAATTTTCAAGCATTTGTATATGGAAAAAAGAAATCCGATTATCTCACTTCAGTTTTCAGTAAGATTTGCCAAGGAATATCTAGAAAAATTAAATGAGATGTACGAGTCTCACTCTCTTGAAAAGATCCAGGAATCAAGAAATCTTACAATTATGCATAAGGCATTATGGGTAGCACTTATTATTGAAGTCGGTTGTTTGTTCGACAAATACTCATCGAAGAATGGGGACAAAGAAGTCATTTCACTATTTAAGATAGATTCGCTCAAGAAGGAGATAAATCGTATCTTTGGAGAAAGAATTATCCAGAAAATTCTTAATACAAGGAATACATTCACAGCACACAAAGGTGAGAAAAAAGGTGAGGTTATATCCGTTGAGGAAATACGTAATTCAAAACTTAAAAAACTATTGGATGAGCTTGATGCGGCATTATTGAGTCCCGATATAAAATAATCCAGCGCTCGAGACACGTCGTTTGGATATGTTAAACTATGACTATTCCACCTTGTGGGGCTTGGCCGTGAAAAGTTCGAGTTCCGCTCCTTCTTGCACAAATCACCCCTCATGCTAGCCTGAGAGAAGATGTTTATTGACTGAAAGGAGTATTGCCATGAAGCGGATTGCATGCATTTGCGCCTTCCTGCTTGCCGCACTCCTTTCCTGGGGTGTCGCAGGTGCTCCGGTGGCGTCGGGAAAACAAGAACTTAAAAATCGTTGTGGAAAATCAACGCATTCATGTGCGAAAGGGAAGCACACAGCGGTAAAGAAGAAATATCCCAAAAAGAAAACCAAGCCGCTTGCTCGGACGAAGCCAAGCATCGCCAAGAATTATAAACCTTCGTTTTTCACTCTGCGTCAAACAGAACGTACCATCGAGGCCTATAAGGATTGTATGTACGGTGCCGCAGCGAATGAAGATAAGATCGAGCGCGCACTGATTTTGAATCTTTCTTATCGCGACGAGGTTAATTTGCGCGGGAGTCCCGATAAACTCGGCAGAGAAGTATGCCTTGCGGATATTCTCGGTCTCAAGCGGTATCAAACGCAACGAAAAATTGATCGGGCGAAGGGGGCGACACTGTTCTCCGTACGATCAGAGTTCATTGAGTTTCCCAATGATACGGGAAACCGTCTTCCTCCCGAGCGACGTTTTGCGACGCGGTGGGTGAAAGAATATATTGAATCGCTTGCACAAGATTTGCACGTGTATCTGCTAGATAAACAGCATGAGGGGGAGATCATCGATGTGCCGCTTCTTCGGGTGAATTCACTCGTTCGTTCATTGTCTGCACAGGGTCGGCAAGCATCAATTGCTGCATGCCGCAATGAGATTTGTTCGACGCATTTGACCGGCTCTACGGTAGATATTTCGAATCATCCGGTGCACGTGAGCCCGCTCGTGCGCCAGTGGCTGCGTGAGCGATTGCTTGCGGACAGGAGAGAGGGGAAGATCATCATGATCCAAGAATTCTTTCGTCCTCATTTTCATATCTTTGTCATCCCGCCGCAATACTTGGAGTCGGTCAAAACACCGGAGCCTCCTCAGCCTGCCCATGTCGCACCTGCACTTATCGCTCCTTCAAAACCTCCTGAACATTAGGAGGTTTTTTTTATAGCTTATCATCCGAGAAATTTTTTAAGAACATGAAGCGGTAATTCGGGTAGAGCGTTTTCATTCGGGGTTATCCAGTGAATTGTTTTATTTCTCTTAAACCATGTCATCTGGCGTTTGGCATATGCAAAAATCTCTTTTTCAAGCTCGATGAGCATTTCTTTTTTGGAAAGTTTCTTTTGAAGATATCGTGCAAGAAATCGATATTCAAGTCCGAGTTCTTCCATGCGTTTCCACGAAAGACCTTGTGCGTGAAGTTTTTGTGCCTCACCCACCATCCCCGCCCTCAGGCGCTTTACGAGGCGTGTATGGATGCGTTCCTTGAGATCGGTGGGGGGAATTGCAATACCGATAAAAAGCGTTTCATAGGGAGTTTCTTTATGAAGCGTGGGGACTTTGCCGAGTGCTTCAGCAATTTCAATTGCGCGAATAAGACGGTGGGGATTTTGCGCATCAATCGCTTTTGCGCGTTCGGAATCTTTCTCTGCAAGTACGCTAAAAAGTTCCGCAGTGCTCATGGTGTGCAACTGTTTCCGTAACGCAATATTCGGCTTCACATCGGGTAGGAGTAATCCCTCCGTGACTGCTTGAATGTAAAATCCCGTTCCACCGCAAAGGATCGGAAGTTTGCCGCGTTTCACAATATCGGCGATTGTTTTGTCGGCTTTTCGTTTGTATTGCGCAACGCTGAATATTTTTTTTGGGGAAGCAACATCAAGCAGGTGGTGGGGGACACCTTTCATCTCGCGCTCCGTAATTTTGCCGGTGCCGATATCAAGGCCGCGGTACACCTGCCGGGAATCAGCGGAAATGACTTCACCGTTGAATTTTTGGGCGAGGGTTACTGCAAGGTCGCTTTTGCCGCTTGCGGTGGGGCCAAGGATGGCGATGAGTTTCGGTTTTTTCTTCATACGGCATGCATAGATAGGCACGTATAATTATGCTATCATACATGACATCATTAACCGTAATCACCAGAATATTTATGCAAAACGACACCACCGCACTTTCAATCGGCAGTATGCTCCCCGAGCTCACCATGACGGCATACGATCCCAAGTCCGATAAGGAAGTAAGCATCAAAACAAAAGAATATCAAAACAAAAAATGGCTTGTGTTCTTTTTCTATCCCGCCGACTTCACTTTTATTTGCCCGACGGAGCTTGAAGAAATCGCCGATATGTATACGGAATTCGAGGCGATTGATGTCGAGATTCTTTCGGTCTCAACCGATACGGTATTTGTGCATAAGGCGTGGCATGATAATTCACCCGCCATTAAGAAGGTAAAATTCCCGATGGTTGCCGATCCGACAAAGATGCTTGCAAAACTTTTCGGAGTATATATTGCGACGGGAGGCGATGCGGGTCTGGCGCAGCGCGGTACGTTTATTGTCGACCCTGAAGGAGTGCTTAAAACAATTGAAATTCACGACAATTCGATCGGTCGCAGTGCAAAAGAACTTTTACGAAAATTAAAGGCGGCGAAATTTGTCCGCGACAACGGAGGAGTACAGGTGTGTCCCGCAGGTTGGGAGCCGGGAGAGGCGACACTTAAGCCGGGGATGGATCTCGTTGGCAAGATATAGGGTGCGCTCGGGTTTCATTTAAAAAAGCTCGTCCTCAAAACAAAAAACTGTCAAAAATTTTGACGGTTTTTTGTTTCTGCGGAACCTTTTTTAAATGAAATCCTCGCTTACAAGTTTAATACTCAGTTTCTAAGTTGATTTTTGCAAAAATCGGTATTTGGTGCGCGGAGGATCATGGCATTGTGGTCGGCATAATATTGGCACCACCCCGCACGCTTCAGGGTTTGTCTCAAGTAAATCGACGGGGAAGCCGGGCTCACATCTTTTGGCTCTGCGGGAATAATGGCAGTGCAAATATTATATTTTTGAAAAACGGATTCCCATGTTTCGGGGTGGTCCATGAGTGTGAGATATTCTTGAAGAGTGGAATGACCTTTCGGATATTCCCAGTGCGGTCCGCGGCCGTCGATGAAAATTTGCTTGTCGGGATAAGCAAAAATCATCCATCCCCCATACGCATAATTATTAAACGTACGACATTCGTCTGTTACTCCGCTCAGTACATCTATTGCGGTAAAGGTGGGTGTGTACGGACTGGTGAGGGAGGATGATGTTGCGGTGGAATATAGTGCGCCGACGAGTAATGCGATGGGAATGAAAAAGAGGAGCTTTTTTTTCCACCACGGAATCTTTTCAACAAGTGGAGCAAGTTTCTCGGAAAATTTTACGGTGGCCTCCTCGGTGAGCGGAAGGGCAAGAATAAGAAAAAAAGACACCATGCGCGCATGCTGCATAAAGAAAATAAAGAAAATCGCTGCCGGTAAAAGTTTTTTCAATGAGAACTCTTTGCGGAATATGAATAGTACCCCAATGGTTGTTCCGACAAAAAGGGGAAGCAGCAGCGCGGTAAAAGAAGGAGTATTGCTCCAATAGGCGAATGCTGGCTGCCATTCAATGATTTTGTTATTCAGAGGGTTGAAGCTTGCCACAATTATTTCATGCCAGAGATTTATTCCATAAGGGGTAGCGAGCGTTGCAACAATGCTTATGACAAAGAAGCACGATTCATGGAGAATGTCGCGGGAAAGCATGAATTTTTTACGAAGTATTTCGTACCACGGTGGAACAAGCGTAAGTCCCCACAAGAGGAGTCCGAGCACAAAACCTGCATGAAGATTTGCCCACAGTGCAAAAAATATCGGAGTAAGCAGCAAAAGCCACTTTTTTATTTTTTGAGGAAGAGCAGCAAAGAGCAATTCATAAAGCAGGAAAAAGAAAAAGAAGGTGATGAATTGAGGCCGTACTCCCACAATGGGAAGAAGAAGCGTGCCCGCGATTGTCGAAAGGAATAATTGGAGCTCGGTGCGCGACCGAAGAATCCACACTGCAAGGGGAATGAACGCGCAAAAAAGAAAAAACGATTGTACGATTCTCCAATTATTTGCAATAAAAAATTTCCATAAGAAAAAATCAGTCAGCCATTCATGGTCGATCCATTCGTGCCCCGGAGCAGTATATGTCCACGGGTCATACTGCGGTGCATGTCCCGTGACGGCAACAATTTCTCCTGCACGCAGATGCCAACCGAGATCAGGGTCGATGAGATTGAGTATTGCCCATGCAAAAACAACAAGAAAAAAACATAGTACGGCGATACGAAGCAGTTGAAAAGCGCGGGTAGGCATAATTCAGTGTTTTTAGCGTAACACCGTTTATAGGGAAGCGGAAGGATAAAGTTCATTCAGATTGATTTTCTTCGTTCTTTTCGTTACACTGGCCTCGCTAGCCGGAGTGGCGTAATGGTAGCCGCGCACGACCCAAAATCGTGTCTCGTAAGGGGTGCGGGTTCAAGTCCCGCCTCCGGCACCAGAATGGAACTTAGGGGTTGAGAACCAACCAAGGAGTGGGCGTGCCGTAGGCACGCCCACGCTGTTTCGCCCGTTTTCGCCAATGAATTCGCCAATGAATTCGGATTCCCGCCT
>OBEQ010647618.1_pt1 | contig 10311 bp, 8 predicted proteins | sample 1670901 | NCBI WGS metagenome assembly OBEQ01 (sample SAMEA104232315, study PRJEB22302) | groundwater metagenome | biome: forest; feature: aquifer; material: groundwater | place: USA | collected 2011-08-07 | depth 5.4 m | reverse complement strand
ATAAAGAAAAGAAATGTATAAAAACTTTACGCTACTAAGCAGACTTGTTTTCTACTAGACGAACCTCAATAGATTTTGCTAATTCACGTCCTATTGCAATCTGTTGCTGATTTCTTTGTATAACAATGGGGCCGCCAGGGAATTTGTTTATTATTTTTATACACTCACCAGATTCAATTCCAAACCTAAAGGCATTTTCTGACAAAGAAGCTTCAGTTATAGAAACTATTTCAAGATTTTTTAGAGTTGGGGCATCTTCTAAATTCATAATTGCTACTCAAAATAAGTATATTACTATAAAAAAGCTATTCCTTCATTCTATGCTCCTAGCATCGTGTATAATGTTCTTTGTCTTACACTGGTAAGATGTAAATTCTGAAAATATCGCGGGGTAGAGCAGTCTGGTAGCTCGTCGGGCTCAAGAAAATGGATACAAAATTAAAAGCAGATATAGCAGAATCTTCAGCTATTACAGCTCTCTTAAAAAGAGGGTTTAATGTTTTAAAGCCTGTGGGAGATAGATTACCTTATGACTTGGCAGTAGATATTAATGGAAAATTAATTAAACTACAAGTAAAGAGTGCTTGGTCTAGAAACAGTGTCTATATTGTAGATAGTCGAAGGACCAAAACTAATCGTCACTTAATGCTTAGACAAAGATATAGTAATAAAGATTTTGATTTTGCTTTGTTATATATTGAAGATCTTGATCTTTTCTTTGTAATGCCTGTTAGTGTTTTTAATTCATACAAAAGTGAAATAACTCTAACTGTTGGCAAAGAAAATCAAAGGAATCCAAAGTCTTCAAAATATTTAGAGAATTGGGATTTGTTATCCAAGTGGGCTGACCAATCAGCAATGATTGGTTGATAACTTGCCAAATTCGGTGAAACCTTTTCTCATGGTAATACCGAGCCAAGCCTGTAAAAACAGGAAGGTGTAGAGACTAGATGGTAGGCACCCAAATAAATTGGGTGAAGGTATAGTCCAGGCCACAAACAAATAATACTGGCAGTGAAAACTGTAGTGGTAAGCATAACCCGAAGGTCGGTGGTTCACATCCACCCTCCGCAACCATGTTCAACGCAAGCCAAATTTGAAGCCTCAGCCAGATCTGAGGCTTTTTTATTTAATACTTTCGTTCTTAAAACTAAACCTTTTTACTTCCTGTTTTTAGTGGATTAATTTTGCTTTAAGTTAAGTGATTTTTAAAGTAAATTATGGTTACCCCTAATTATAGAAATTTGATTTATAGATTGAATTATGAGGGTATTTAGTTATTGTTAGCCCTAATTATCGGTATATTACTATTAAAAATTTTTCAAAGAAGCTTCAAGTCATAACGACTTTATGTGTCATATTATGCCTTTTGTGTTTTGTTTCTGACACAAAAGCACAGGTATTGATTTGGGATAAATCAAAAAAAAGAATTATTGATATCCGTCAAAATACCAATGTTCTTCCAATTTTCAGATTTGACAGATACAACATTGAGCTAAGTAAAAAAACAGATATTGAAATAATACTTAAACCAAATGCAACGGTAGTTGACGTTCAAGTACTTGATGCAAAAAGTTCTGATTTATCAATTGATCAAAATACTGTTAAAACAAAAGGTTTAAAGATATATGGATTCAGAAACCCAAAAGCAACAATTGGTAACCAAGTAAGAAACAGAGTAATCTTTAATTTAAAAGACCAAATAAATCAGCAAAATCTTATTACAGGACCTGATTTTAAGATATTTAAAGTTTCCGTTGAAGGATTAATCTCTGGCTCATATACAGTACGAGCACTTATAGATGGTGGAGACAGTACAACTACAGACATTTTTACAAAAGCTGATTTTAGAATTGACACCATTTCACCTTCAATAGTTGATCTTGGACAAAATATCACATTTACAATTAAAGGCAAAGGATTTAATTCACTTACTCAAGCCAATTTTGGAAATGATTTTACACTTAATCAGCTTGAAGCTTTAGATGACTCTACACTAACAGCAGATGTTATTGTAAATGAAAATGCAAAAAGAGGTTTGCATAGCTTAACAGTAAGTGGTACTTCAATTAAAAATGGCTTAGTTTCAAGTGAAAAAACAGCCACCCTAATTAATGCAATATATATCGGTCCACAAATTGGGATAGATGGAATGGATGGCATAGACGGTATGGATGGTCAAACAGGATCACAGGGTTTGCCTGGAAAAGATGGAATGAGTATTTGTGAAAATTCATCAGATCAGCTTATGATTCTTGCACACAGTCTGCCAGCAGGAAATACAGCAATGACAGACTTTGATCCTGTTTTATGTACTCTTGTAGTTAGTATTCCAACTGGCTTTAATGGTTTAAACGGTGAGAACGGTTCAGACGGTATGAGTGTTTGTACAAATATGGGTGCAAATCTTTCAATATCTTCTTCAAGCTTGCCAGAAGGTTCTATGGCTACCTCTACATTTGATCCAAATGCCTGCACAATAGTTCTTGGTGTTCCAAAAGGAGACACTGGTGCAAAAAGCTTGGTTACTGTTTCAAATGAATCAGCTGGAACAAACTGTGCAACAGGTGGAAAGAAAATTGAAACTGGCATAGATTTAGATAACAATAATGCATTAGACTCAGGAGAAATAGCTCAAACAAATTATATATGCAATGGAACTGTTGGAGCAACAGGAGCTACTGGTGCAAATGGATTAAACAGTTTAGTAAAGGTTTCTAATGAATCGATTGGAGTAAACTGTGTAGCAGGCGGAAAAAAAATTGAAAGCGGAACAGATTCAAATAACAACAGCATTCTTGATTCAGTAGAAGTAACTGCAACAAATTATGTGTGTAATGGTATTGCTGGCACTAACGGTACAAACGGAACCAATGGCACCAACGGATTAAATAGTTCAGTAAAAGTTTCTACTGAATCAGCTGGATCAAATTGCACAACTGGTGGAAAGAAAATTGAAAGTGGAACAGACTCTAACAACAACAATATTCTAGATTCGACAGAAGTGGTTGCAACAAATTATGTCTGCAATGGAATTGCTGGCACTAACGGTACAAACGGTACAAACGGAACCAACGGTACTAATGGCACCAACGGATCAAACAGCTTAGTAAAGGTTTCTAATGAATCAGCCGGAGCAAATTGCACAGCAGGCGGAAAGAAAGTTGAAAGTGGAGTAGATTCAAACAATAACAGCACTCTTGACTCGGGAGAAGTAACAGCAACAAATTATATTTGCAATGGTATTGCTGGCACAAATGGTACAAACGGAACCAACGGTACTAATGGCACAAATGGAACTAATGGTACCAATGGATCAAATAGTTTAGTAAAGGTTTCTACGGAACCGGCTGGAGCAAATTGCACGGCAGGCGGAAAGAAAGTTGAAAGTGGAGTAGATTCAAACAATAACAGCACTCTTGACTCAGGAGAAGTAGCTGCAACAAATTATGTCTGTAATGGTATTGCTGGCACTAACGGGACTAATGGATTAAATTGCTGGGATCTAAATGCAAATGGTACATGTGATACTGCAAGTGAAGATATAAATTTAGATGGCATATGCAATGTTTATGATTGTCATGATCTATCAGGATTACCAACCACTGCAGAGCTAGTTGCTAACTGGAAAGACTTCTCTGATGAGCAAGACTTCACAACAGTTTCTGGTGATATGACAAGGATGGTAAAAATACCATACTTCATTCACACTGATGGATTAATTTACGGTGGCTTCTGGATTGATAAGTATGAAGCTGCAAGAGCTGATGCTACTGCAACATCACAAGGTACATCTAGCACTCCTATAAGTAAAAGAAATTTAGCTCCATGGACAGGAACAAGTTCTACTTCATTGACATTTGCAACTGCACAAACTAATTCAAGCAATAGACAAATTATAGGGCTTAGTAGCTGTCACTTAACAAATACAAGAAACTGGTATGCGCTCTACATTCTTGGAAAAACTGCCAAGTCTATAAATGCATGGAATGAAAGAGGCAACACAAGATCTGGTAAAGATGGTAGAAATAGTGCTTCTTTTACATGTTCTGGAGATACAATTGTTTCAGGCAGATGTACTACAGGGAGTGGATTTAAGAGTTGGGGACATATTTTAGATCAATCATCTACTACAAACACAGATGGCAGTACATTACCATCTGGTAAAACTGCAGATACTGCAACAAATAGTGATAGTGCATTTGATAGAGACTTACAGGTATATGATCTTACGGGCAATGTTAGAGAGTGGATTGATTTTACAATTATGACAAGCAACGCTACTAGCTTTACCACAACTATTAGTACCGGTTACCAAGGTGCTGGTAGTATACTCCCATATACAGGGCATAATAAATTTTATAGCTATGCAGATGTTTCATCATCATCAACTTATGAAGGATTAGGATTGCCTTCTGGTAGCGGCGCTGCTTCTACTATCGATGCAAATGATGGAAAAGTTACATTACCTCAAACAAAGAATTTGACTTATCCTGCTATTAGAGGTGGTGCATGGAATACTACTGCTGGCGATGCTCACTCACCTTTTTACCTGGATTTTAATACCTCAAGCACTACCAATAATGATACTTCAATTGGCTTCCGTGTTACTTGTGATGAGTAGTAAGGACGCTTAAGGGGCATCCCCTCTACATTTTAAACTCTACTTAATCTTGATTTGTTTAATTGAGCCTGATTGGAAACAAATCATGTCGGCTTCTAACGTCAATTTAAACAAAAAAATAAACAATTCTCCTGCATATTCTTCACAAAAAAAGAATACATCTCCAGCTGCCAACATTAAGAATTTACAAGGCAAATTACAAGAGATGTATAAGTCGCTTGAAAATATTAGAGGTAATAAATTAGGTGGCAGCAACAGTAGCGACAGTGACAATAATAACACCGGCAAATCTTCAAGCTATAATCTACCAACAACATCATCAAAAGAGTCATTTTACCTAGATAAAATTTCTGAGATCCAAGCAGAGCTTCAACGCTATATTAAAGGTCTTGATTTTAATAATCCAAATTCCCAAAGCAGTCAATCTCCATCTTCAAGTCAATCCTCTAATAGCAGCCAATCTTCTTCAGGTGGATTTATCCCCATTGCTGACACCATTAAAAAGGGTTTTGGATCTTTTGTTAATAGTATAAACAATGGTTTAAAGAATATTGGCGAAACTACAAACAATGCCATGAACTGGTTTGTTAGCCAATTCAAAGGGGCGTCCAATATAAATGAAAATGCCCCTAACAATGCTAACTGTGGATTAGCCTGTGTAGTAATGGCAGCAAGAATGTTTGGCAAACTAGGTGGTGGCAGCAAAGAAGCTAATAATCAAATTGAGATGGTGAGAGGGCTTGCTGGAGTTTCATCAAATGAAAATGAGGGTTTAAGTTCAAATCAAATTGCCCAAGGAGCAAAGGGATTAGGATTAAATGCACAAGTTGTATCAGGTATAGGTCCAGCTAAAGAAATGAAAGAAGCACTAGCACAAGGTAAAAAATTCATTGCAGCAGTAGATCCTTCAAAATATGATCCTTCGCTAAAAAGTAGTGGACATGCAGTTCTTGTAACAGCAATTAATGGTGATAAAGTTACATTATTTGATCCAGCCAAACAAAAACCAATTACAGTCCCTTTAAAAGATTTTGCTAGAGCTATGGCTGCAAAGGATAATTACGCTGTTCAAGTTGGTTAAACGGAATATTTTCACATTTTGGGCTTAATTTTTATTCAATTGATTTTGGTATGCCTGAAGGAACAGAAATTACTGCAATAAGAGATGGAACTGTTGTAGCAATAAAAGAAGATTCAAATGAGGGTGGACCAAATGAAGAGCAATATGTCGACAAAGCAAATTATGTTTGGATTTTACATGATGACGGAAGCATTGCTAATTATTTGCATTTAAAAAAAGACGGGGTTCTTCTAAATCTGGGTGACAAAGTTAAAGCAAAGGATGTTATTGCATTGTCAGGAAACACTGGTTACAGTACTGGTCCACATTTACACTTACAGTTAAGATTGCCAAAAGGGTTTTACAGCAACGATTCACTTCCAATGCGATTCCAGGGAATAAATGGTGCCTTAATAGAAGGCATTTCATACACTGCTGAATAGTTCAAATTAAACATCTCCACCAAACAGTTGATTCGTTGATCTTATCTATGGTGACCCCGCCTTTTGTACTAGTACATTCTTCTTAGACACCGATACTACTATTAGATGATATTTCAAAGTTAGTTCCTGAGAATACTTCACACACAAAAAACAAAAAAAAGAATGGAGTTTATTATGCTCTCTAGAAGGATTTTTTTTGCAATTTTAATTAGTAGCATTATCTATGTATTGAACTTTCTGAGCTTAGAGATAGCCCACAATATGTCAGCAAATGCAATGCCTTATCCTGCAGAAAAAGCTGTTTGTCAAATCAATAAAGCAAAGCCACTAGAAGAAATAAAGTTATCCAATAAATCAATCACTTGGGCTCAAGTCTGTTCCTGCAGAAGCTATTACGGAATCCCTCACACCTGCTACTATTCATCTCAAACAGATTATGACTACTCATGTGTGTCAAAATGTGTTAGAGAAGCAAATCAGTAAAAAAACACCTACTCAAGCTGTGCTCTATAAGTATTATGCCTGACAATATAATCATGCCGTTCTTTTATTTTTAGTCGAAGTTCTTTTATTCTAGACTCAACAACTGCAATTGCTTGAAGCACATCTTTTAATTTCCTAATCTGTTCTTTTGATTTGCTTTTTTTATAATTCCAAATGGTTTTAAGTTTTACATTATTAACTTTTATTTGAAGGAGTTTAGTTCCAACTGAAATGTTTTTATAATTGTCATCATACCTATCAATGTATACAGCTGGAGAAAGAGCATCCACATAAGGAATTTTTCCAAATCTTTCCATTAAATCTTTTTTTAGCATTTCCCTTTCTTGCAACGGGCTATACAACTGGAATAAATTACCTTTTTTAACAGGAAGTCCTCTTTCATCCTTAATTACATGATGAGACAAAGATGGCAACAAGAAATTAGCAATTGCACCATATGCTCTAAGCTGTGTCAAAACATTTACTCCAATTAATAGCTCATATCTATTTCCCCATTCTTCCCTAGAGGCAATATTACTTAAAACAGATCTTGAATTTAAAATTGATTCTTTATTCTTTAAGTCATCTGGGATTAAAATATCAGCCACTGAATCTTTTACAAAAGACTCAGGCAATTGAGGTGATAAGTACAAAGACAAAACCTTAAAATATCTAGAGTTTAAATCTTTTATATAATCAAGCCTTTCTCTTTGTTTTATTTCATTTCTTACAGGATCTAAAGAGTCTTTTAATTTCCCAGGGTATGGAACCGACTTCAAAATATTTTCAGCCCTAGGCAAATACTTGTTTTTATAAACACTTGAAATGTCAAAGAAGTAAACAAATACAACTCTGAGCAAAAACAAAAACAATGCCAGAGTAAAAACAATCACAGAGAATTTTATAGTTTTTTTAAATTTGCTTTTTAGCTTTTGGAGTTTAAGTTCTTTAACAAAAGTAAGTTCTGAATCATAAACATTTTTACAGCAATTGAGGACGGAACTATTTACTCCTTTAATCAATGAAGCTAATTGTTTATTCTTTACTGAAATGATATTTTCAAATTTCTCCCACAAAACAATATTCTTACTTACTCGAACATCTTCAAGAACCTTGCCAATTTCATTTTCAATCATAAGAACAGAAGAATAAAGAACATTTATTTTTTCATCAGAATAGAGAGATTTTTGCTCTATGATTTCATTAAAAGCATTTAATGCTTTAGTAGTGTTGCTAGGATTGGATTTTAAACACAGAAAAAGGTTAAGTACATCTTTATCATCTTCAGGCAGTTTTTGTAAATCATTTTTTTCTAATTTTGATTTTATAACTTTAAGAGTCTTATAAAGCTGCTTTTGTCCTTCAGAAAGAAGAGAAACTAGATTATTCTTACTAATTAAATTCTCAAGTTGTTCTTTAACATCTTTCTCTACAGAGACACAATCCATATTTTCAGGACAAGACAATAAATCAAGTAGGAGTATTGCTAGTTCATTGTTTTTTTCGATCTTTTCTAGCTCTTTAAACAAAAGAAGCTTAAAAAGCTGCTTCCCTACAACTTTAACTTTTTGTCTAAGTACATTTTTATATGCTTCAAGATCACCAATGAACAAACCATTTATTATTTTTTCTCTTTTAATACTGAGAGAATCATTTGGCTCAAAATAATCATATGTAAGTTCATTTTCACTTCTTAAAAACTGCTGATATAAATTCTGTGGATCTATAGGAACCACATTCTTCAGGTTGGTAAAGCTGTTTTTTTTTGAATATTCTAGATCTAAAAATCCAAACTCTTTAAAAGCAAGATTCAAAAACTCTTCCTTATTTATTTCCCCATCAAAAAGCATTCCTGAAGAAACACAAAGCATATCCCGAAAGATTTTAAGCAAGTATTTTTTTTCTACTGATTCAATAATAGGATAAATGGATTCCAATGATTGCTCTAAAGTCCTAGATTCCTGAGACTCAAACTCGTTTGTAATTTTTTCTTTTAATCCTTTTATATTACATAAGCGTTTGCCAGGAGAAATAGCAGCATCATTAAGAAAAAGATTCTCAGACTGAAAAAGAAATGAAATGTAATCAAAAGCTTCTGAAGCTTCATCAAAATTTTCAAGCGCATTAAAAACAGTTGGAGTATTTGCCATAAAGTACTTAAACTCAGTTCATTATTTATAATACATTTCATTGTTCAAACAGATTTAATATTGATTTTGTTATCTGCATAAGATAATGTTGTTAACATTGTTTCAAGATATTATTTTGACTACTATCAAATAAAAGCAAAATAAGAAAGAAAAAGGCATATTGAATTCTTGTTATCTACAATGCATAGGTAGCAAGTAATTCTAATCTTACAAATTAATACAAAAAGGATTATACTTGAAACAAATTACAACTCTTTATCCATATGGCATTCTTACTAATGTTAAAAGCCACTCTACACTATTCAAGTATTGCAGCTGCAAGAAATCAAGTTCACATTGCTGATCATACCCTTGGAGAAAAACCAGCTGACACAGTTAAAGCATTAGTTGAAAAAGCAAGACTGATGCGAAAATTCAAGCCACTACTACAAAGAGCATTAGAACCAAAAAGTTCTTATATCTATGGGATAAAAGAAGGAGATATTCTCCAAAGTCGCTATAAGGTAAAAGAAATTCTTGACAGCGGAGCAACCGGAAATATTCACAAAGTTCTTGATTCACAAACTGGAGAAACATTTGTTATTAAGTCTTTAAGAGAAGGTGTACATAAAAATAATTTCATCAGACGATTTATTAGAGAAGCCAGCACCCTTTCAATATTAAATCACCCAAATATTGTTTCAATAGAAAACATGGGATGGGACAATAATAGACCATTTATTATTCTTGAGTATTTAAGTAGCGGAAATTTTAAAACGCTAATGGAAGATTTTCACACAGGAAAAATCGATCTAAACACAATACTTCATTATGCCGCCGATATTTGTGATGGTCTTGAAGAACTCCACTCAAGAAGAATAATTCACAGAGATTTAAAACCAAGCAATATAATGGTAAGCAATCAAATTACTAATGACAACTACCCTAATAGAAAAAAAATTAAAATTACCGATTTTGGATTAGTAAGATTAAACTCTTTGGATCTTAATTTTTCAACTATAAGTTTTTTAACAAACTCTGATAATCAACCTTTTGGAACCCCATTATATTCAGCAGTTCCAGATCTTTTTAATGACAGCATAGAAATTGATGAAAGAGCTGATCTTTATTCACTTGGCATACTTATATATGAAATGATTATGAAAAAATTACCGTTTTCTGCAGAAGACTTCTTTACTCTTAGAGAACAACACTTAAATGAAAAGCCAGATTTTTCAACAATACCAATCAATGTACCCGCCAGGTTAATAAGTCTTATTGATAAATTACTTGCGAAACATCCTGATGATAGATATCAGACAGCAAGAGAAGTTGCTGTTGAGCTCAGATCAATTGCAACTCCAAAAACAATAAGTATAGGACTTGCTGAACTAATAGCTTCTAGAGCTATGTAATTCTTAATCTACATAAATATTTTATCCGGCTTTTTTAATATCAATATAAGGAAATCTTTTACCAGTTACAACTTCTCCTCTGGTTTCAAATCTTCCAAGTCCCATCAAATTTAATATGGTTTCTCCAGTGAGTGAAGCATCATAAGCACTTCCAACT